>NNBT01000537.1_pt1 | contig 15057 bp, 7 predicted proteins | sample 1173831 | NCBI WGS metagenome assembly NNBT01 (sample SAMN07173936, study PRJNA388173) | plant metagenome | isolation source: symbiotic tissue sample KVJ10 | place: Norway: Troms, Kvaloya island | reverse complement strand
CTCTTGCAGAGTGCATACTTTAAAACATTTAACCTGAAATTCCGCAGTCTGTCAGGTAAATTTTGACAAATTAGTAATTTTAAATGCCTACGCCAACAGCAAAGGCAAAGCGATGTCTACGGTAAATGCTCACCTACGCTCAAAATTAAATTTCTGAGATTGCGATAATACAGCGAATTACAAGTTAGTTAGATCCCGATTTCAAAGGCATTGGGCCGCTTTTCTGATTTTCCCCAGCAACACTAACTTAGTGACAGCCTTGCCTAAGTTCGTAGTGAATATACTCAAATAAACTTTGCGCTCCTTTGTGTTTCAAATGAAACCCTCAATTGGCGACGAATTTACACAATTGCGTACTTAGTTATCTCCTCTGTTGTGTACAAGCCAAAATTATTTTTTAATCCATTACAAGGATAGATCGAGAAAGGGGAACTATAACAATAACCATCTTCTGGGAAATAGTTGAACTAGGGATTGGGGATTGGAGATTAGGGACTGGATATCGGGCGAGATTTGAATCCCAAACAAATTTTACTCATATTTTATTCCCTAGTACCCAGTACTCAGTCCCAAAGCGCCCATTCGTCCCCACCTCAACAAGTTGCTATCCATCTGAAATTGGTGAATCCTGGACGCGGCCAGTTGAAGACTGTAAAACTTTGCAGTTTGTCATATTTGTGACACTTCTTAATCCCATGAACTTTGGTGTGAGGAACCCTTGTATAAAAACGAGATAATCCAGAGCAATGGAACCCAATTCAAATTTCACAGAAAATCAACTTCTTTTGTCAAGCGCTCAACTTCAAGAGCAACTAGAGCAACAAAAAGCTCTGGCGAGTGTAATTGTCCGCATTCGGGAATCGCTTGATTTAGAAAAAATTTTTCAAACGACTGTTACACAAGTGCGTCAGTTGCTTAATGCTGACCGAGTAGCAGTCTTCCAGTTCGACCGCGAACAAAACTGGGAGGGAGAATTTGTTTCTGAAGATGTTGCAATTGGCTGGGACTCAGCAATGGCAGTAAAAGTTTACGACCACTGCTTTGGAGAACAATTTGCTGCTAGTTATCAACAAGGTCGAGTGCAAGCAGTAGCAGATATTTACAAGGCGGGACTGAGTGATTGCCATGTGGCAATTTTGAGTAAATTTCAGGTACAGGCCAACCTTGTTGTCCCTCTATCCCGCCAGAAGGAACTGTGGGGATTGCTTTGCATTCATCAGTGCAGTGAGACTCGTGAATGGAAAGAATCGGAAATTGAGTTTATTCGTCAAATTGCTGACCATCTTGTTGTTGCGATTCAACAAGCAAAGCATCTCCATGAAGTCAAATTGCAAGCTGCAAAATTGGCTCAAGCAGTTCAGCGCGACCAAGTAATAGCTAAAATTGTCGATGAAATTCGCTCGCCCCTTGATATTGAAACTATCTTTAAAACCACAACTCAAGAAATACGCAAGCTGTTGCAAGCTGACCGAGTTGCCATCTTTAGCTTCAATCCCGATTGGAGTGGTAACTTTGTTGCGGAATCATTTACAGAAGGCTGGACTCCCTTAGTTGGGGTCGAGCCTGCGATCGCTGATACTTATTTACAACAGACGCAAGGCGGGCGTTACGTTAACAACCAGACTTTTATAGTTAATGATATTTACCAAGCTGGATTAACAAACTGCCATGTAACTCTGTTGGAGCAATTCCAGGCAAAAGCCTTTGCAACTGCCCCTATTCTCCAAGGAGATCAACTTTGGGGAATCATCGCTGCCTACCAAAATGCTTCACCCAGAGAATGGGAATCTTATGAAGTCGAATCACTGAGCAAAATCGGTACACAAATTGGTGTAGCAGTTCGACACCATAAGTTGCTGGCATACGCTCAGTACCAAGCAGAGCAACAAAAGACATTAACTAGTGTGATTACTCGAATTCGCGAGTCTCTAGATTTAGATACAATCTTCCAGACTACTGTCACCGAGGCTAGGCAAATGCTACAAGCAGACCGAGTGGCAGTCTTTCGTTTTGATCCGCAAAAAGATTGGGAAGGAGAATTTATTTCTGAGGATTTTGTACCTGAGTGTAACTCGGTAATGGCAGAAAAAGTTTATGACTATTGTTTCGGGGAAAACTTTGCACACCTTTACGCCCAAGGTCGAGTAAATGCGATCGCTGACATTTATCAAGGAAAGTTCCCCGGTTGCTACGTCCAAATCCTAGAAAAATTTCAAGTGCGGGCAAATATGGTTGCACCTCTATTAAAAAAAGGTGAACTTTGGGGATTGCTGTGTATTCACCAATGCACCACTCCTCGTTACTGGCAACCTTCTGAGATTGAATTTGCTAGTCAAATTGCCGAACAATTAGGAGTCGCATTAAAACAGGATTCTTATTTAAAGCAAGTTCAAATGCAGGTTGTCCAGTTAGCAGAAGCCACTGAACGGGAGAAAGCAATGGAACGTCAAGAACTGCTGGCTGCAACTATTGATAAAATCCGCCAGTCACTCGATATTAAAACTATTTTTAGAACCACTACTCAAGCTGTACGAGAGTTGCTAGAAGTCGAGCGAATTGCAATTTACCGCTTCAACCCGGATTGGAGTGGTAAATTTGTGGCAGATTCCTTTAAAGATGGTTGGAAACCTGTTGTACAAGACCAACCAATGATTATAGAAACTTTTGAGGACACAGACGACGATAACGAACTTCCACGTAACGAAACCTTTGTGCCGATTCGGGAAGGTGAAAAATTATGGGGATTATTAGTTGCTTATCAAAATTCGCAACCGCGTTATTGGAAAGAGGAAGAAATTAATTTACTGGCTCAAGTTGGGGTGCAATTAGGAATTGCGATTCAGCAAGCAGAATTACTTGAGCAAACTAAACGTCAAACCTTGGAACTTTCTCAAACTCTGCAAGAATTAAAACAAACTCAGACTAGGTTAATTCAGGGTGAAAAAATGGCGGGATTAGGACAACTACTTGCTGGAGTTGCTCATGAAATAAACAATCCCATCAGTTTTATTTTTGGCAATCTTATCCATTTAAATGAATATACTGAAGAACTACTAAAAGTAGTGAAACTTTACCGTCAAAACTCCTCAATATTGCCAACTGTCCAAGAGCAAATCGACAAGAGTGATTTGGACTTTCTCATCGAAGATTTACCCAAAACCCTTGAGTCAATGAAAGTAGGAACAGAGCGGATTTGTGATATTGTGCTATCACTGCGAAATTTCTCTCGTACTGATGAGGCTGAATTAAAGCCAGTAGATATTCATGAAGGGTTGGATAGTACTTTGCTAATTTTAGGGCATCGCTTTAAAAATAATAACGATCGCCCAGCTATTGAAATTATTAAACAATATGATAATTTACCTTTGCTCGAATGCTATCCAGCGCAATTAAACCAAGTGTTTATGAATCTTTTGAGTAACAGTATTGATGCATTAGAGGAAAAGTTTAACACTATACAGCAAAGGTATTTGAAATTATTACAAACGTGTCCGAGAATACCTTTGACTATCTGGATTAATACGCAAGCCGTTAATAACCAGATTGTAATAAGAATAGCTGATAATGGTCTGGGGATTCCAGAAGAAGTGCGATCGCATATATTCGATCCCTTCTTTACTACCAAAGCACCTGGTAAAGGTACGGGGTTAGGATTGTCTATTAGCCATCAAATAGTAGTTGAGAAACATCGTGGTCAGATGAAATGTTCTTCTAAACCAGGAGAAGGAACAGAGTTTTTAATTGAAATTCCCATTGATAATTAGAGGCTATTGATTTTTGACAATTTCAGTCAACTTTAAATAGGGGAGCCAGGATAAGTAGAGGTTTCCTCCGTTCCCCGAAGGCATCGTAACAGACTAATGCAGCACCCTCTGAATCAATATAATAATTTATTTTCTTTAGAGTTTAGGATCATTTTTTGGGATGCGATCGCAGAGTTGATATTGAGAAAGTGGCAGAATTAGTATAAACAGCTACTAATTTGAAGCGAGGAAATTTTTGATTATTTTAACTATTTCTTGTTTTTCTTTAAACCCAGAACTATAGGTACCAATTAAAGGTACTCTTTCACCAGATTCTAACATTAAGGTAATTTGATGAGCTGTACCATCTTCGCCATAAAAGTTTTTAACTTTAATATCAACAATTTCGTTTAACGAGTACAAAAAAACTGATTTTCCCAATATTCCAAACCATTTATAGTGGCTGATACTTAAGCTATTTGACTCTTTATCAAAATTACAGTCGATAAATGAACCTGACGCTATAATTAATAAACCTAATAATAGGCAAAATATGGTTATGCCAATTGCAGCATAGCCGACTAAGGTATCATCTTGCTTAACGACTAAACTTTTTTCTAAAGGTTGTACTAAGAAATTCTTAATTTTTAATACGATAAACTCCGCTTCTTCGGAAAAATAATCACTGTAAGTACTTCTTCTAAACGGAATACTTTCTGTTTTAGTTAATAACTGAACTTGATATTTATATATTATTTTTCCCTCTGTATCAGTTTTAGTTTGTTTTTCTAAACGACTTTCAATTAATCCAGAAATTTGTTTTTGGCTTTTTGGATGACCAAAAAAATCAAATTCTATCAGTTGACATATAATTTTTGATGACTTTTGCTCGATATTTGAAGTATCTATATTTTGTAAAACTCGGTTACAATCAAGTTGTGTGATAGGTATAAACAGAAAAATAGCATATAAACAAATTATACCTATTTGTCCAATAAAGAACCCAATAAATCTAAGTAACTTCGGTTGAACAATAAACTTAAGCTTATTTTGTGTTTGCTCATAAATTTGTATCTTTTTATCTCTGACCAAATCCCAAATGAAAATCAAATCGATAGCGAATAATACATATTTTAATAAAGAATTTGTATTTTCCATTTTTTCGCAAAAATGTCTCTGTTTTTATGCTCAACGCGGAGATTCTTTACCTACAACCCAAACTATCTCGCGTTGACACACCCGTAACTGGATTTACGCCATCAGCTCTTTCACACAGCAGCGACACTTGATAACGGTCAATTAAAGCATCGGTAAAATCAGCACCAGTGACATCAGCATCAAAAAAGCGGCTGCGGGTTAAAGTTGCTTCAGTAAAGATGGCATTTTTCAGGTTAGCACCATCCATAGTGGCGCGATCGACTAAAGCGCCGCTCAAGTTTGCATCTTCCAAATTTGCCTTTAATAAAACTCCTTTAGTCAGAATTGCGTTGGTTAAATTCGCTCCTTGAAAATTTGTCCCCCGCATTTCTGCTGCTACAAAAGTTACACCTGCCAAATCAGCATGAGAAAAGTCACGATTTTCTAAATTTATGTTGTTGTAATTGATTGTGTTTATCTGAGCAAAAGCCGGTTTGGGATTAAGTATTATCCACCCAAAGGCTAGTAGCAAAATTACAATCAAACCCAAAAAGCGCAGTAAAATCTTTTTCATAACTTTATTATTTCTCAGTAGTCCTTCGTCATTAGTTCTATCTTACAAAGTTCTGAGCGGAGGAAACCCCCGCTCAGATTTTGCGCTTTGTCATTTAACCAATGACTAATGACTAATGACTAATGACTCTTAGCTATTTCCAATCTTTCCCAATGCGGATTGTCAGATCGGATTCTAAATCACCAATGGCAGACACATCGATTTGACCCAAGCCTAAGACTTTTTGCAAATCAACCCCAACTCGTCGGTTGCCTTTTTGGACAATAATCTGAGTTTGACGTTGGGTATCCGGCCAATCAGGCACTTTGTAAATATTATTAAAGCCTTTCTGTTTAAGATAAGCAATAACTTTTTCAGTTAGCTGAGGTTGATTTGAAGCATTTTGAATAGCAATTTTGAGGTTAGGAACCTGACGCATATCTGGTTTTAGACCAGGTACATTTACCCCAACATAATCATTCAACAGGCTCTGTTGTCCAGTCATATTTAGCCAATAGCTATCAGGGTCTTTGCTAAAGCGGCTAAAGGTACCAGGCAACACAGTCATTTGGAAATTATCCCGATCTAGGTTGAGTCCGAAATTGACCAACGCCATCATTTCTTCCATCTTCAGGTTGGTATCAAAATATTTTCGCATTAGGCGAGTTAATTGAGGCAACCTGGGTAAGATGGTGGGACTATTTAAGCGTTGCAGCAGGGCTGCTGTTAGTGCTTGCTGACGCTGCACTCTCGGCAAATCTCCCAAACCTGGTTCGCGGAATCGGGCAAACTGTTCTGCTTGTTCGCCATTTAGGGTTTGCCAGCCACTGACTAAATTAATTGACAGCCGACTGCTGGAGTCTTTATATTCCATTGATTGGGGAACAAAGACTTCTACTCCGCCTAACTGATCGACTAACTGCCGTAAGCCGCTGGTAGAAATACGGATGTAGCGATCGATTGGGGCGTTATTTAAGGTACGGCTAACTACCCGTGCAGCCAAGACTGGGCCGCCTTTGGCATTGGCATCAGATACCTTAGTTAATCCCTTTTCTCCCTTTTCGGGGATGGCGATCATTGTATCTCTGGGAATGGAAAGCACTCTTACAGATTTTTCACTAGGGTTCAGTCGTACCAGTAGCATGGAGTCGCTTTTCCCGGCAAAGCTTTCTGGTGAGCCATCAACGGTACCGCTGACTGGTTCAATCCCCATGATTAAAATATTCATCGGACGTGAAAGCTTGTACTGGGAGAGTTTGCCCCATAACTCCCCTGGTAATGGGATTTTTACTTCGTCTTTAGCAGTAGTTCCTAAATCCTCATCTGTTCGATCTAGATTGCTCCATAAAGGAGTCCACAGCGCTAATGTTGACACCAGCAGCCCAGATAAGATGATGCCAATGACAACCGTCATAAACCATAACAGCCATCGAGGCATGGTTAAGCCCAGTCTTTCAGAAAGCTGATTGGGAAACGCACCCACAGATTCGATGACGCTACGGTTCGGATTTGCTGGCTGGTTTAGTTCGACCTGCTCCTCCTCTAAGTCGGCTACTGGTGCTGGCGCTACTTGATTTTCTGTCCGTTGAATTTGCGACGATCGCACGTCACTTTCAAACTCTACTACTTGCTGAGACGTAACCGGATTTTCCGACCATTCGACTTGTTTTATCACAATTATCTCCCCACTCAACCACTCCCTAAAAGTATGTTAATCCAAGCTACAAATATTGCCAGTGGAAAAGCTCACTGTAAACTTGTAATGTTCTTCGGTAGGCGTGTATGACAACATGAATACTTTATTGTTCCCCGTAATCCTAGCTGGTGGTAAAGGTGAACGTTTTTGGCCCCTAAGCCGCAAAGACCGACCCAAGCAATTTTTAAGTCTTGATGGTAGCTCTAGAAGTCTATTACAAGCAACCGCCGATCGATTGATTGAACTCGGTGGCGGGTGGAATTCCCTGTGGGTCATCACTTCTAGTCAGATAGCTGAAGGCGTAAGACAACAACTACCCGATTTACCAGTTGAAAACTTACTGATTGAGTCGGAAGGCAGAGACACTGCTGCCGCCGTTGCTTGGACAAGTTTAGAAATCAAACAGCGCTATGGTGAAGACGCTGTGATTGGCTTTTTCCCTGCTGACCACTGGATTGCTGACCAAGAGGCCTTTGCACGCACATTAAATGCAGCTACGCAACTGGCAACAAGCACAGCAGCGATCGTTACACTGGGGATCAAGCCTACTTTTCCATCAACCGGTTACGGCTACATTGAACAAGGTGAAAAAATAGGTAGCTTTAATGAGTTGCCAGCTTATCACGTGAACCGCTTTACTGAAAAGCCCGACCGAGAAACGGCAGAGACTTTTTTATCTACGGGACGTTTTAGCTGGAATAGTGGAATGTTCGTTTTTCGGGCGGGGGTTGTTCTCAAGGAACTACATACCCATGCTCCAGAAATTATCGAACCTTTAGAACAACATGGCCCTGATATCTATCCCCAGTTGCCTAAGAAGAGTATAGACTATGCGTTAATGGAAAAGACAACTCTAGCATACGTTTTGCCAGTTGATTTTGGTTGGGATGATTTAGGAGATTGGAATGCGATCGAACGTTTACTGAAAACGGAAGAGACTCCAAACGTGGAACTCGCTACTCACGTAGGTTTAGATACGCAAGGGGCGATTATTTACGCCTCAAATCCAGAAGATGTAGTTGTTACTATTGGTTTAGAGGATGTGGTGATTGTGCGCGATCGCAATGTCACCCTCGTTGTTAAAAAAGAACGTACCCAGGAAATCAAGCAGATCCTTAAAATTCTCCAAAGCGATTCCCGATTTACTGACCTGCTATAAAAGTTAGAACCCTTGGCAGAGGCGAAAAAGTCTATTTTCCCATTATAACTTGACAGTCTGTTATTTTATCTGACAGTTATGGACATTATTAGCTTTGAGCCTCTGGCCAAGACAATGGCAATCGATTCTATTACTGCCTATCAAAAATACATTTCTCCGTCTAAAGGATTTTCTTGTTCCCATCGCTTATTACACGGTGGGGATTCTTGCTCTAGTTATGTCAAACGGATGCTGAACGAACAGAAGCTCCACGAAGCCGTACAATCATCCATAAAAAGATTTCAAGATTGTGCCGCAGCTAGCAAAACTTTAACAAGCATCAAAACTAGAGCCGATTTCCGTTGTATTGTCATCCCCTGCTGTCTACCTCTTTAACTCCTCTGCCTTTTTGCAGTTTTTTATAAAAATGTTCCTCACCCAAACTGTTCCCCGTCAACGAGAAATCCTGGAAGTCTTCCTTCGCAATGGCTGGGACTATATGCGAAGGTTACTTACTGGTGGCAAAGCTGATGAACCCCAGCTGCCGACACCTGCGGTTTTAAAAAATATTCTGGTAGACTTGGGGCCAGTTTACGTCAAACTTGGCCAGCTACTCTCTACCCGCCCCGACTTACTGAGCGCCTCCTATATTGAGGAATTGTCAACTCTACAAGATGAAGTACCGCCAGTTCCTTGGTCAGAGATAGAAATAATCCTCCGCAAAGAATTAAAACGTCCATTAGCAGAAACCTTCAGCACAGTTAACCCGATCCCCGTAGCAGCCGGATCGATTGCTCAGACACATCGGGCTACACTAGCAGACGGTCGAGAAGTCGCTCTAAAAGTGCAACGTCCAGGAATTGATATTACTATTGCTCAAGATATTGCTTTAATTCAAGGTATTGCCGATTTAGTGGCGCGGACTGATTTTGGGCAAACCTACGAAATTAAATCCATTGCCGAAGAATTTACTAAAGCCTTAGAAGCCGAGTTAGATTTTACACGGGAAGCGGGTTTTACAGACCAACTGCGGCGCAACTTATCCCAAAGTCGCTGGTACGATCCCACACAAATAGTGGTGGCGGAAATTAACTGGGAGTTGACCACAGAGAAATTGCTGGTAATGGAATGGCTGGATGGAGTGCCGTTCCTGGCGGCAGATTTGGATAATGACCCTAACATTAAAGACCCTGCCGAAAAACGTAAAGAAATAACTACTTTGTTATTTCGGGTATTTTTCCAGCAACTATATATTGATGGCTTTTTCCACGCCGATCCCCATCCAGGAAACTTGTTTTATCTCAAAGATGGGCGTGTCGCTCTTTTAGATTGTGGCATGGTGGGAAGACTCGATCCCCGGACACAGCAAATATTAACAGAGATGTTGTTAGCGATCGTTGATTTAGATGCTCAAAGGTGCGCTCAGTTAACTTTACAGCTATCAGATTCTGCTCAACCAGTGATTTTGTCGCGGTTAGAAAATGATTACGATCGCATGTTGCGAAAGTATCACAACGTCAGCCTCACGCAAATAAACTTCAGTCAGATAATTTATGAAGTTTTACAAGTTGCCCGCAACAATAAAATTAGGTTGCCCAGTAATATGGGTTTGTATGCCAAAACCTTAGCGAATTTAGAGGGTGTAGCGCGGACATTCAATCCAGAGCTTAATTTTTTTGATGAAGTTAAACCATTAATTACAGACTTGTTTCGTCGGCAATTACTGGGCGATAATCCAGTGCGATCGCTATTACGGACAGCCTTAGATATTAAAAGTCTGTCTCTCCAATCTCCTCGCCAAATTGAACTATTATTAGACCGAGTTACCTCAGAAACCTTACAGTGGAATTTATCGCTGCGGGGGTTAGATGGTGTGCGGCGCACTATGGACGATGCAGCTAACCGACTATCTTTTAGTATATTAGTGGGTTCGCTGATTATGGGTGCGGCAATTATTTCCACTAGAGCGCAAACAACTCAGCTATCTTTTTTAAGCACTATACTATTTGCAGTCGCTAGTTTATTAGGTCTATGGTTAATTATTAGTACATTGCGATCGGGACGTTTACGGTAAAATCATCTGGAATTTTGGACTTTAAATTGAAGGAAAAATATAAAATTTAAAATTGAAGTTTGTAGTAAGCACTTTAGTGCTGAGAAAATTAAGGACTAAAGTCCTTACTACGAACTCGCTTACCTATCAATAGACCTCTTGCATAAATCAAAAATAAGAAAGAACCCCACCCCGCCAAAGCTACGCTTTGTCTCCCCTCCCCGCAAGCGGCTACGGTGTATACACAAGTCTTTGAGAGTTGCCTCACAGCGTTTAGATCCCCCCTAACCCCCCTTAAAAAAGGGGTAACCAGAGTCAAAGTCCCCCAATTTATCGGGGGATTTAGGGGGATCTTCAACGATTTTGGTTTTATACTAAAGATGTGTGTACACCGTAGCCGCTTGCGGGGAGGGGCTGGGGGTGGGGTGTTAGAGACTTTTACAAGAGGTCTAATTTATTATTAGCTAGATAAGACTCCTGCAATACTCGTCAATTCCATAATTTTCTCAAACTGAAAATCATGGGCTAAATTCTTGATAAAATTTTGCAGTACAGCATTTTCTGAGGGTATTTGCTCAATCAATTCTAAAATCAGGTCATCACTACATTGGGCTGCGGCAGTGTACACCTGTTTCACCCATTCAGGCGACATTTCAGATAATAGAGTTACTAAATCTGTGAGTGTCAACATTGATTTTGGTCTTTGTTGCTTCAGGTTTGTTAACTGATAGCTTTCTTCTTGATAAATATATTGAACTCCCAAATATTCGCTCAACTTTTCTAGTAATTCTTCCTCGCGAAAAGGCTTGTTAATATAATCATCGCAACCCGCTTTGATTATTGCCTCTCGTTGTTCCTCAAAAGCATTAGCAGTTAAGGCAATAATAATGGTCTTCCAATTGGAGATTTGGGATTCGGTATTTTGGATTGAGGTTTCTTCTCTAGTTTTAATAACTTTTGTGGCTTCGTAGCCGTCCATAATTGGCATCCGCATATCCATTAAGATTAGATGTGGTTGCCATGTCTGCCAAAGTGCGATCGCTTCAATGCCATTTATTGCTTCCTGGACTACAAAACCGATAGATGTGAGAATTTTCTTTAACACTAAACGGCTGTCTGTGGAGTCATCAACCACTAAAATACGGTATTCACTTTGAGCAGGCGCTAAACTAATAACTTGGGGTCTAATTTGTTGGATCTGGATTTCGCTGACTGTGGCTAGACCAATTTGAATATCAAAAATAAATTTACTTCCCTCACCAATAGTACTGGTGACGCTAATATCTCCTCCCATTAGTTGCACATATTTGCGGCTAATTGCTAAACCTAGTCCTGTTCCCTGCTGCGATTTTCTTCCGGTTTCAGTTTGCCCAAAAGCTTCAAATAGCAAGTCAATTTCTTGTGGGGCAATACCGCGGCCAGTATCTTGTACCTCGAAGATTAGGGATTGAGCATTGGGCATCCCTTCGGCTACGCTCAGGGCAAGTGGAGATTGAGCATTGGGCATTGGGCATTGGAGATTAATTATTCTCCCCTGCTCCCCTGCTCCCCTGCTCCCCTGTTCCCCTGCTGCTCCCCAGTCCCCACTCCCCATCCCCACCCGCAGCGTCACCCTGCCAGTATCGGTAAATTTGATGGCATTTCCCAGGAGGTTAAGCAAGACTTGACGCAGTTTACTTTCGTCAACTTGGATGTATTGGGGAAGGTGAGATGTATATTCAAAGACCAATTCCAATCCTTTGGAGGTGGCGCGGAAGCGCAACATCTCTTTGAGGTTTTCCAAGAGGCGAATTAAGTCAAAGCTGTTGAGATTTAAGGTTATTCTGCCAGCTTCGATTTTAGACATTTCCAAAATATCGTTGATTAAATTCAGGAGATGTTCGCCAGCACGATTGATAATTGTTAGATTTTGCTGATGTTCAGTTGATAATTCACGATCGTGGCTCATGACTTGGGTAAAACCAAGGATGGCGTTAAGTGGGGTACGCAGTTCGTGACTCATGTTGGCCAGGAATTCGCTTTTGGCACGGTTAGCAGCATCAGCAACGATCACAGCTTCTTGCAATGCTTGTGACTGCCTTTGAGTTTGTGCTAGCAATTGTGCCTGCTGTAAAGCAACACCCAACTGATTGCCAATTTGAACTACGATGTTGATTTCTCCCGATTTCCATTGGCGGGGATCGGAATTTTGATAACTCGCCAGCAATCCCCAAAGCTGACTACCATGTAAAATCGGAACAATAATGTAGGCTTTGGCCTGAAAGCGCTCTAAGAGATTGATATAAGCAGGATGAAACTCAGTGTTGTAAATGTCTGGGACACAGAGGAAACTTGTGCCTGGGGTTGCTTGCAGATCGGAATATTCCATCTGGTTATCCGCACTATCCAAAATTTTCGCTAGACAACGCCCATCTTGTAATACCCCCTCTGTGAGATAAGGGTCATTGTTGTGTTCTTCTATGAGAGAAATCCAACCGTTACCCACTGATTCAGAAACAAATTCGCCATTCCAGTCGGGATTGAAACGATAGACAACAACCCGATCGCAGTTGAGTACTTGGCGTAATTCTTCGGTTGTCGCCGCAAATATCGTCTCTAAATCCAGTGTTTGGCGCATTCTTTGAATCACTTGCGCGATCGCTCTTTCTCGTTCTGCACTTTCACGCAAGGCTTCTTCTGCCAATTTTCTCTCGGTAATATCTGTAATTGTACCGATGTAGCCTTTAATTTCTCCATCATCTCTAAATTCTGGCAGAGCATGACAAATTACCCAGATGACTGTATTATCATCGTCATGTAAGAAACGATGTTCGTACTTATAGATTGATTTAGCGACTGTTGCTTGATTCCATGCCAACAATAGCTGTTCGCGGTCGTCTGGATGTACGGCATTTGCCCAACCTGTTCCCAGAGAATTTTCTAAACTACATCCAGTAATTTCACTCCAGCGTTGATTAAAATATAAAACATTGCCATCGACATCAGTATGAAATATACAAGCTGGTGAGGCTTCTGCTAGAAGTTGATATCGTTGCTGACCTGACTGCAAAGCTAGTTCTGCCAATTTGCGATCGTTAATATCTGCCCAATAACCAACCCATTCGATCGGGGAATTCGCTTCGTCACGAATTAACCTTATCTCTTCGTAGAACCAGTGATAAGTTCCGTCAGCGTGCAACCAACGGTATTCGTAAGAAATATACTCCCGCTTAATAAAGGGAGAAAATTTTTCCGAGATCGGTTCAATATCTTGTGGATGGACGCGATCGAGCCAAAAACTGGAGTTATCGATAAATTCCCGCGCTTCATAGCCCACCATTTCTTTAACGTTTTCACTGATAAAAGTAATGCCAAAATCGTCTGATGTTTTGCTGCTATAAATGACTACAGGGCTAGAGGTGAGCAGATATTGTAGGCGTTCGTTGGCTAAACGTAATTCTTGTTCGACGTGTTTGCGTTCGCGTAGCGCTGCGTGTAGTTCGCTAATTTCTACTAAAACTGTGCCAACACCAGAGGGGCGATCGTCTTCACCAACAATCGGAAAATAAGAAGCTAAGAAGTGGCGGATAATATCTGGTTGCTTGATTGATGTGCTGCTTAATTCTTGATTAATAATCGGTTGACCAGTTACTAGAACTTGTTGATAAATTGGTTCTACTAAAGGGGCGATGTCGGGTAAGACTTCATGGATGGTTTTGCCAATATGAGCTTGCTGGGGTAGTCCATTAATCTCCGCCAACAGTTGGTTAATTTGGACAAATCGCAGCTGGTTATCTACAATATTCATGCCGACGGGAGCACTGCTAAAAAAGGCATTGAGACGAGCTTCTCTGAGTGCTAGTTCTTGTTCTAAGGTTTTGCGCTCAATCAACCCACCCAATTGAGCCGCAACAGCACTGACTAGCAAGAGCAGACGCCGATCTACCAATACTGAGCTACGTTTAAAAAACACTAAAACAGCTAATACTTGGTTCCCAGCCAGGATGGGAACACCAAAACCAGCTTTGAATCCTACCTTTGCGGCTTGCAGCGATCGCAAGAAAACTGGTTGTGTAACTTTAGAAACATCTTCTATCCATTCTGGTTCTTGACTCTGCCAAACTCTTCCTGGTAATCCCACTCCTAGAGAAAATTTCAAAGTTTGGCTTTGCTGACAAAATTCTTCTAAGCTGCTCTCATCTCCGTACCAACCCAGACTGTGTTCTAAAACAGTCCCATATTTATTAGGTATCCAGGCTTCACCAAAATCCCAGCCAATGGTGTGACAAATTAAGCGCAAGACCACTGCTAAGGCGCTGTTGACATCACTGGCGCGAGTGATAGCTTGGGTTGTCAAAAGTAACAAACGGCTTTCATTTTCTGCCTGCTTGCGTTCAGTAATATCTTTTGCAGTTCCCAGTACGTACCATTGCCCATCAATCTCAATCATTTCTGCACTCAACAGTGTTGTCCTGATTTCTCCTGTTGCTGTGCAGACATCAATCTCATAGTTGCGGATGGCTTTTGCTTGTTGCAGGATGTTGATGAGAAAATTATATTCTTCTGGATTCACCCAAATATGCAATTCTTCATCGGTGCGATCGATTACCTGAGAGCGAGAATAACCAAAAAACCGACAAAAGCTGTCGTTTACTTCGATGTAGCGTTTGTTGGGAACAGTAATTAAGGCAATTGGATCGGGAGATGACCGGAAAGCTGATGCTAACTTTTCTTCAGAAGCCCGTCGTGCTGCTTCTG
>NNBT01004572.1_pt1 | contig 15064 bp, 13 predicted proteins | sample 1173831 | NCBI WGS metagenome assembly NNBT01 (sample SAMN07173936, study PRJNA388173) | plant metagenome | isolation source: symbiotic tissue sample KVJ10 | place: Norway: Troms, Kvaloya island | reverse complement strand
ATGCTGCTCCGTCTCGTCGTCTGGATCATCCTCGCCTTCCTGGTGGCGCCGCTAGTCATCATCGTGCTGTTCAGCTTCCACGCCTCGGCCTCGCTCTCCTTTCCTTTCACCGGCTTCAGCCTGCGCTGGTATCAGGAGATCTTCGGCAATACGCAGCTTGCCGGCGCGGTGACGAAGAGCCTGATCATCGCGTTTTTCACCGCGCTGGTGACGCTTGTCCTCGGCGCCTCGGCGTCGCTCGGCTGGCTGCGGCTCGACCGCATCGGCCGCGCCGTGATCGAGGCCATGTCGGTCACCCCGATCGCGCTGCCGGGCCTCTTCGTCGGCGTGTCGCTGCTGGTGCTGTTCGCCCAGGCCGGCATCCGGCTGTCGACGCTGACCATCGTGATCTCGCATGTCGTCATCGCTCTGCCCATCCTCATCGTGGCGATGAAGGCAAGGCTCGCTCTGTTCGATCCCTCCCTCGAGGAGGCGGCGCGCGATCTGGGCGCCAGCCAGCGCCAGACCTTCGCCCGGGTGACCTTGCCGCTCATCGCGCCGACCCTCATCTCCTCGGCGATCCTCGCTTTCGCCGTTTCCTTCGATGAGTTCGTGGTGACCTCCTTCGTCGCCGGCACCGAGACGACCTTGCCCATGTATATCTGGTCGATGATGCGGCGCACCGTGACGCCGATGGTCAACGCCATCTCGACGCTCGTTCTTCTCTTCTCCGTCGCCATTCTGCTCGGCGCCTGGCTCATCGGCCGCTTGCGCCGCCAGTCCGCCATTTCCGCCCGCGCCGAATCCTGAAGGAAGCAGCCATGAAAGCTCCCACTCCCATCATCGAGATCCGCGACGGCAAGAAGAGCTTCGGCTCCTTCGTGGCACTGGAGAATATCAACCTCACCATTCACGAAGGCGAGATCCTGACGCTGCTCGGGCCGTCGGGCTGCGGCAAGACCACCTTGATGCGCCTCATCGCCGGTTTCGAGGGGCTCACCTCCGGCAGCTTGCGCGTCAGCGGCGAGGATGTCGCCGCGGTGCCGCCGGAGCGCCGTCCGGTCAACATGGTGTTCCAGCGTTATGCGCTGTTTCCCCATCTCGACGTCTTCGAGAATGTCGCCTTCGGGCTTAAGGTGAAGGGGCTTTCCAAGCCCGAGATCACTGAGCGGGTGAAACGTATGCTGCATATCGTGCAGCTCGAGAGCCTGGCCAACCGCTATATCGACGAATTGAGCGGCGGCCAGTGCCAGCGCGTGGCGCTCGCCCGGGCGCTGGTCAACGAGCCCAAGGTCCTGCTGCTCGATGAACCCTTGGCGGCGCTCGATCTCAAGATCCGCCAGCATATGCTGGCCGAGATGAAGCGCATCCATGCCGAGACCGGCGCCACCTTCATCTATGTCACCCACGACCAGGACGAGGCGATGATCCTCTCCGACCGCGTGGTGCTGATGGAGAAAGGGCGCATCGTGCAGATCGACCGGCCGGAAGACATGTATGCGCGCCCCAAGAGCCTGTTCGCCGCGAAATTCCTGGGCGAAACCAACCTCTTCGAGACGGCGGTCGCCGACTGTAGCGCCCAGGGTACGGTGGCGAAGACCGCCTCGGGAGTAGGCTTCCTCAGCCGCAATGGGGCAGGCCACAAGGCCGGCGACAAGGTCGTCGTGTCGATCCGCCCCGAATCCTTCAGCTTCGCCAATAATGAAGAGGGCTCCTCGCAGAAGACGCAAGGCCAAGTGGAGGATGTCGTCTTCATCGGCAGCCGCTCCTTCTACACGGTCCGTCTCGATGATCAGGCCAAGGTGCGCATCCAGGTGCAGCGCAACGGCCGGGTGAAGCTGCCGGAGCCCGGCAGCCGCGCCACGATCTATTGGGACGCCGACAATGTCGTGATGCTGCCGCAGGTCTGAGCCTGTCGCACTCTGAAGCACAAAACGCACAAGCGAGCGCCGACTATCTGGCCTTTGCGAAATTGCCGGGCCCCGGTCATCGCCACATAATCCGCCTACTGAACGTCAACCAGAAACCTATGGGGAGTTGAAATGAAAACCATCTGGTCACCCGAACAAATCATGCAGGCTGCCGCGATGAGTCGCCGGTCCTTCCTCGGTGGCGCCGCCGCGGTGACCGGCGGCCTGGTCGCCGGTCCCTTCCTTCCCAATGCCGCCATGGCCGCCGCCTCGGGCGACATCCAGATCATGGCCTGGGAAGGCTGGGAGCTGGTCGATGAGTTGAAAGACTGGCGCGAGAAGAACAGTGTCTCCATCGAAGTGAGCGCCATGGGCAATCAGGACGATGTGACCAACAAGTTCAACATGCCCAATCCGCCGGCCTTCGACGCCGCCGAATATAATCAGGGTTATGCCGATCTCTATATCGACGTGATCAAGATCACCAAGCCTTTGGACAAAACCAAGCTGTCCAACTACAACGCCGACAATCTCTTCGACGTCTTCTACGACAAGCCGACCTGGTATCGCGACGGTAAGCTGCATGGCGTGCCTTATGCCTGGGGCCTCAACACCATCGTCTATAATCCGGCGCTGATGGAGAAGCCGACGTCCTATACGGATCTTCTCAAGCCTGAGCTCAAGGGCAAGATCGTGCTGGTCGACGACACGCTCGTCACCTGGCCGGTGGCGGCGACGCTGGCGGGCTTCGGCGCCAAATTCCCCAACCTCACCAAGGAGGAAATGGCGGCCACGTTCGAGCATCTGAAACAATATCGCGCCCAGGCCCGCCTGATCAGCCTCACCTATGGCGACGTCGTCTCGCTGATGGTGTCTGGAGAGGTCCTGGCCTGCTTCGCCGGCTGGACCGGTATTCCGACCGAAACCGCCAAGCAAGGTGTGAAGACCGAATATACGATCCCCAAGGAGGGCGCCGCGACCTGGTGCGACGCCTGGTTCATGCCGCCCTCGGTCGACAATGAAGAGACGGCTTATGAATTCTGCAATCTGGCGATCTCGCCCGAGGTGCAGGCCAAGATCGCCACCCGCAATGCCGCCGGCGTCGTGTCGGCCAAGGCGGTCGAGCTGCTGCCGCCCGAGACCAAGGCGCTGTTCGACTATTCCGATGTCGACGGCATCTTCAAGTCCTCGCCGCTGCTCGGCATTCCGCCGCTCGAATCGACCGAGTACGCCACCTATGCCGACTGGGTCGCGGCCTGGAACGAGTTCAAGGCCGGCTGATCGGTCTTTCCATGCCCGACTACATCGTGGTGGGCGGCGGCTCGGCTGGATGCGTCGTCGCCGCCCGGCTTTCTGAGGATGCGGGAAGCTCGGTGCTGCTGCTCGAGGAGGGTCCCGAAGACCGCAGCATCGCCATCCATCTGCCGGTGATGGTCTATAAGACCGCCACCGGCAATCTGCTGCAGCGCCTGGAGCAGGAGCCGACGGCGGAGAATCCCAAAGCCAAGACACCGACCATGGTGCAGGCGCGGGTTCTGGGCGGCGGCAGCTCGGTCAATGCCATGCTTTATGTGCGCGGCATCCCGTCCGACTATGACCGCTGGGCGGACGAAGGCGCCGAAGGCTGGGCCTATGACGATGTCCTGCCTTTCTTCAAACGTGCCGAGGACAATGATTCCCTGAGTGGACCCGCCCATGCGACCGGCGGTCCGCTCAAAGTGTCGAGCCCTGAATATGTGAGCCCGCTGACGCGCGTCTGGCTGAAAGCCTGCCAGGAGCGCGGCATTCCGCCGGTGCCCGATTTCAATGCCGGCAGCCAGGCGGGCTCCGGTCTTTATCAGCTCACTTTGCGCAATGGCCGCCGCGCCAGCGCCGCGGTCTGTTATCTGAAGCCGGCGCGCAAACGGTCCAATCTCACCGTCTCGACCAATAGCCGCGCCGTCAGGCTCATCGTCGAAGATAAACGCATCACCGGCGTCGAATATATGAAGGGTGGTGAGCGTCTCATCGCCAGAGCGGAGCGCGAGGTGATCGTGGCGGCGGGCGCCATCAACTCGCCGCGCCTGTTGATGGTATCGGGCATCGGTCCTGGCAACCATCTGAGCCAGACTGGCGTTCCGGTCGTCCATGATCTGCCGGGCGTGGGCCGCAATCTGCAGGACCATATGGACGTCTATCTCGTCTATGAGCTGTCCGGCGATCATGGCTACGACAAATACAAGAAGCTCCATTGGAAGGCCTGGGCGGGCCTGCAATATGCGCTGTTCCGTCAGGGGCCGGTCTGCTCCAACATCATCGAAGGCGGCGCCTTCTGGCGCGTGAACCCGGACGATCCGCATGCCGATGTGCAATATGCCTTTCTCGCGGGCTCGGGCGTCGAGGAGGGCGTGCGTCCGGTCAAGGGTGCCACCGGCTGCACGCTCAATGCCTGTCAGATCCGGCCGCGCTCGCGCGGCTTCGTCGAATTGTACTCGCCCGATCCGTTTGCGGCCCCGCGCATCGTCCCCAATTACCTTTCCGATCCTTATGATCTCGAGACGATGGCACGCGCCGTGAAGCTCGGCCGCGAGATCATGAGCCAGCCGGTGCTGAAACCTTACCTCCGGCGCGAAATTCTGCCCGAGCATCCGCTCGCGACGGTGGAAGACTATCGCCAATATGTGAAGGACCAGGCGCAGGGCGCTCTGCATCCGACCGGCACCTGCCGGATCGGCGCCGATCCGATGGCGGTGGTCGACAGCAAGCTCAGGGTGCACGGTCTGTCGGGCCTGCGCATCGCCGATGCCTCGATCATGCCTTATGTGCCGTCCGGCAATACCAACGCGCCGGCAATCATAGTCGGTGAGCGTGCCGCCGACTTCATCCGCGCCGGCCGCAACGATATGAGGAAGTGATGCGTCTCTCCGCCTGTATCGAGATGTTGTTCGTCCAGGAAACATCTGACGTCGTCGAGCGCCTGCGGCTTGCCGCCGAGGCCGGTTTCGACAGGGTCGAATTCTGGCACTGGCGCAACAAGGATATCGCGGCCATCGACGATGCGCGGCGCGCGCTCGGTCTCGCGATTGCCGGCCTCTTGGCCGAACCGGTCGCCAACCTGACTGATCCCGCATGCCATGACGATTTCCTCGCCGGTCTCCGGCAGAGCATCGCCGTCGCGCAACGTCTCAAAGCCCCGGTCCTGATCGCGCAGGCCGGCAATGAGCTGCCGGGAAAACCGCGCGCCGAGCAGCATCAAGCGATCATCGCCGCGCTCACACATGCCGCCGATCTTCTCGCCGGGTCCGGCGTGGTCCTGGCGCTCGAGCCGCTGAACACACGTATCGACCATCCGGGTTATTATCTCTCGTCGACCGGGGAGGGGCTCGACATTATCGATGCCGTCGGCCGCCCGGAGATCAAGCTGCTTTACGACCTCTATCATTCGATGGTGATGGGTGAAGTGCCGTCACGCGTGCTGGCGGGCCGGGTCGACCGCATCGCGCATCTCCATGTCGCCGATCATCCAGGCCGGCATCAGCCGGGCACCGGCGGTCTGGCTTTGGCCGAAGCGCTCGCCTGGATCGAAGCCCAGGGTTATGCCGGCGCCGCGGGCCTGGAATTCCTGCCCAAGGGCGCGACGCTACCAGCGGTTGCTGAAGCGCGCGTTCATCTCGCGGCGTGACGCTGGCGCGGCTTTTGAGACTGGGCTAGCGTGGCCTTCCGGGGAAGGGGTCGATCATGTCCAGCTATGTTTGGAGTCTCACGATCGTACATACGCTTCTGAGCTTCGTCGCCATCGGTTTCGGCGTCGGCGCAACCTCGGGGCTGTTCAGCGGACGTCACTCAACCGTTTGGACAAGGTGGTTCTTCATCACAGCTGCCGCCGTCACCTTGAGCGGCTTCATCTTTCCCTTCACCGGCATCACGCCGGCCTTCGCGACCGGTCTCGTCTCGACGGTGATCCTCATCGCCTGGTTCATCGCGCATCGACAAAGCCGCGTCGGCCCCTGGCGCTGGATCTATGCCGTCGGCATCGTGGCGAGCCTCTATCTCCTGATCTTCGTCACCATCGCCCAGGCATTTCTGAAGATTCCGGTCCTGAACGCCCTGGCGTCGACCGGAGCCGAGGCGCCCTTCGCTGTGGCGCAGGTCATCGCGCTCATCGTCTTTATCGTCATTGGGGTGCGCGCGGTCGGCCGCTTCAGGCCGGCGCTCGCTTAGATACGCCGTATTCCTCGGTGAGAAACTCATCGATCAGCGCCAGTGCCTCATGCAGCGCCTCCGCTTCGCCGCCGATACCGAAGCGCAGGTGGCTTTCCATGCCGAACCAGCTGCCGGCCACCACGAAGACACTCTTCTTCTCTCTGAGCTTGCGGCAGAGGTCTTCCGAGCTGTCGGGCAGGGTGTAGCGCAGGAAGGCCATGGCGCCGGCCTGCGGCGGGACCCAGCTGAACAGATCCGATCTTCCCTCGATCCATTGCCGCATCTGGTCGAGATTGCCGGCGAGCATCTCGCGGTTGCGCGCCAGGATTTTGGCGCGTCTTTGCGGCTGCAAAGCATGGAGCGCCACACGCTGTCCGGGAATATTGCTGCCGATCGTCGTATAGTCCTGGTGCCGCATCGCCTTCTCGATCACGGGTTCGGGTGCCACCATCCAGCCGATCCTGAGGCCCGCCAGCGCCATGCCCTTGGCGGTGCCGCCGGTGACGATCGTCCTGGGTGCCGAGCCATGAAGGGTCGCGATCTCATCGCCGCCAAGCTCGGTGCCGCGATAGATCTCATCCGAATGAAGATGGAGATCATGCTCGGCACAGAGGGCGACGAGAGCCGCACGTTCGGCCTCGGCAAGGATCGAGCCGGTCGGGTTGTTGGGATTGCACAGGCTGATCAGGCGCGTCTTGCCGGTGATCTTCCGGCGCACGTCGTCGATATCGAGCACCCACCGGTCGCGATCGAGGCGCAGTGGGCAGAGATGCGCCTGGGCGCCCAAAGCCTTGGCGAGGCCCGGCGCCTGCATGAAGGTCGGCGTGATGATGATGGCTTCATCGCCCCAATCCAGCGTGCTCATCACCGTCAGCATATTCGCTTCGCTGCTGCCGGTGGTGACGAGGACGTTCTCCGCGCTCGCACCCGGATGCAAGGAGGCGACGGCCGCGCGCAAAGCCGGCTCGCCTTCGGTGTGACCGTAGCCGAGCGGCAGATCGAGCAGCGCCTCGATCTCGTCGCCTGACAGAATTTCACGCAAGGTGAAGGGATGCAGCCCGCTTTCGGTCAGGTTGTATTTGACCGTGTTCTCCCAGATCGACTGGTTTCTTTCGAGCTCGAACAGGTCAATGCGCATAGGTCACCTTGGAATGAAACGGGGATGATCGAGAGAGGTAACGACCGGACGCGAAAGATTTTTCTCGAATCCCGGGCAGGGCCGGAAACATTCTGCCGAAGCCGCGAAGCAAAACAAAATTGCATGCCGGGCGCGGCGCGTATCACGGAGGCTGGAAATCTTCTTGTGGATCGAGAGTGGCATGGACAGCAGCACATCGGGGATCAGGCCGAATTACATCAATGGCGAATGGCGCGCCGCGGAAGCCCATAGCGAGCGCCGCAATCCGTCGGATCTGTCGGAGAGCATCGGCCGCTTTGCCATCGCGAGTCCCGCGGACGTCGCCGATGCGGTGACGGCCGCCCATCAGGCGTTGCCGGGCTGGAGCGCCGAAACCCCGCAGAAGCGCCAGGACATCTTGAACAAGGCGGCGGACATCGTCATCCGCCGCAAGGACGAGCTGGCTATCCTCTTGTCGCGCGAGGAAGGCAAGACACTTCCGGAAGCGAAGGCCGAGGTCGCCAAGGCCGGCGAGACCCTTCGTTATTTCGCCGGCGAGGCGGTGCGCATGTCGGGGGCCAGCTTGCGTTCGGTGCGCGCCGGCGTCGATATCGATGTGCGCCGCGAGCCGGTCGGCGTTCTGGCGCTGATTACGCCGTGGAATTTTCCATTCTCGATTCCGGTCTGGAAATCGGCGCCGGCACTGGCCTATGGCAATTGCGCCATCCTGAAGCCCGCCGATCTCACCAACGCCATCGCCTGGGAGCTGGCGAAGATCCTCGCTGAGGCGGGCGTGCCGCCGGGCGTCTTCCAGCTGGTGATGGGTGGTGCCGAGACCGGCGCCGCATTGGTGTCGGATCCGGGCATCGACGGGGTGAGCTTCACCGGTTCCGGCGCCGTCGGCCGGCGCATCGCCAAGGATGTCGTCGATCGCGGTGTCCGTCTCCAGCTCGAGCTCGGCGGCAAGAATCCGCTTTATGTCGCGAGCGATGCCGATATGGCGAAAGCGGTCGACGCCGCGATCAAGGGCGGCTTCTATTCGACCGGGCAGCGTTGCACCGCCTCCAGCCGCATCATCGTCGACGCCGCACTTCATGACCGTTTCGTCGAAGAGCTTCTGGCGCGCACCCGGGCGCTGCGCATCGGCCATGCGCTCGATCCGAAAACCGATATCGGCCCGCTCGCCAGCGCGCCGCAGCTGCAGCGCGTCTCGGGCTTCATCGCGCAGGCCGAGCAGGACGGCGCCGAACGCCGCTATGGCGGCGACAGTCTCGATCGCGAGACGCAAGGTTATTTCTTCTCGCCGGCGATCTTCACGCGCGGCGACATGCGCCAGATCATCAACCGCGAGGAGGTCTTCGGCCCGGTCATTTCGGTCTTCAAGGCGGACGACTTCGACGCCGCGGTGAAGATCGCCAATTCCACCGCCTATGGCCTGAGCGCCGGCATCTTCACCGCGTCGCATGCCAAGGCCCGCGCCTTCATGCGGGCGAGCACCGCCGGCATGGTGATGGTGAATCTCCCGACGGTGGGCTCCGACTATCATGTGCCCTTCGGCGGCCGTGGCGCCTCGGCCTATGGGCCGAAGGAGATGGGGCTCGGCGCCGTCGAATTCTTCACCGAGACCAAGACCGCTTATATCGCCGATTGAGGCGACAACCCTGCCTGTTTCATTCCCGCCTGGGCCTGAAAACGGCAAGTTCTTTCCAGTGTCCCGCTTAGTCTGGGCGCGATAAATTCAAGGAGTTGCGTGATGCGCAAGAAGATCAGCCCGATCGACCCGGCGAGCCTCGAGGCGGACACCAAGTCGACCTATCCCGAAGCCTTCCAGCAGCCGGTGAGCGGACGCCGCAAGCGCCGCATCGGGCCGCTCGCCCAGCTGAAGCATCTGTCCGCCGTTCATGTCGAATTGCCGCCCGGCTGCGCCTCGTCGCTGCGCGTCTGGCACAGCCACGAGGACGAGTTGATCATCGTCACCGAGGGCGAGTTGACGCTCGTCACCGAGGACGGCGAGGAGATCATGCGGGCCGGTCACATTGCGGGCTTCCCGGCTGGCGCCGCCAACGGCCATCAGATCGTCAATCGCAGCGCGCGGCCGGCGGCCTTCGTCGAGGTGGCGAGCTTCGATGAGCAGAACACTTCCACCTATCCCGACCACGATCTCCTGCAGATCCCCGATGGCCGTGGCCGCCGCTTCGTCCGCAAGGACGGCACGCCCTATTGACGCCGTGACCCAGCAGATCTCGCCCCGCCTGTCGGAGCCGCTGGCGCCGGAAATCCTCGATCTGGTTTTCCGGCCGCGTATCGAGCGCGAGCTCGGCAACGGCATCGACGACCTCTGCGCCGTCAACGAGGCGCATCTGATCATGCTGGAGCGCATGGGACTGGTGTCGGCGCGCGATGCGCTGAAGCTCGCCGAGGCGCTGACCGCGATCCGCGGCGAAGGGCTCGCGGCCATTCCGCGCGATCCTTCGCGCGAGGACGGCTATTTCAATTTCGAGGCGGCGCTGATCGCGCGGGCCGGTGCGGAAGCGGGCGGCAGGCTTCACATTGCCCGCAGCCGCAACGACATCAACGCGACGCTCGACCGGCTCGCCATGCGTTCCCTGCTGGCGGAAATGATGGCCGCGGTGATCGCCTGGCGGCGCGTCCTCAATGAACGGGCCTTGTCCTTCGCCGACATGGTGATGCCGGGCTACACGCATCTGCAGCTGGCGCAGCCCGTCACCTTCGGCTTTTATCTCGCCGGCATCGCGACGGCGCTCACGCGTGACACCGAACGCCTGTTCCGCGCCTATGAGGCGGCGAACAGCTGCCCGCTGGGCGCCTGCGCGCTCGCCGGCACGTCCTTCGCGACCGACCGCGATCTGGTCGCCGATCTGCTCGGCTTCGACACTGTGCGCCTCCATACGCAGGATGCCGTCGCCTCGCGTGATTACGCCTGGGATTCGGCCCTCGCGATGCTGAGCCTCGCTTCGACCTGGGGCCGGTTCGCCCAGGATCTTTATGTCTGGGCGACGCCGGAATTCGGGCTGGTTTCCTTCCCCGACAGCATCGCCGGCATTTCCAGCATCATGCCGCAGAAGAAGAACCCGATCGCCGTCGAGTTCCTGAAAAGCGCCTCGGGCGAGGTGCTGGGTGGCCTCACCGCGAGCTTCGCCATTTTCAAGGGCGGTCATTTCAGCCATGCCGGCGATACCAGCCGCGGCGCGTTGGCGCCGCTCTGGCCGGCGCTGCGCCTGAGCCTGAATGCGCTGAAGATCGCAAGCCTGGTGGCGAACCGCATCGAGCCGCGTCCTGCCATCATGGCCAAGCGCGCCGCGGAAGGATTTTCGACTGCGACCGATCTTGCCGATGAGCTGGTGCGCCAATGCGGGCTGTCCTTCCGGCAGGCGCATCATGTCGTCGCCGATCTCGTGCGTGACGCCGTGGCGCGTGATCTCGGCGCGTTGGATATGCGCGAAAACGACCTGTGCCAGGCCTTCGAGCGCGTGATGGGGCGATCCTTGCCGGTCGCCGCCGCCGACCTGCTGGGCGTCCTCGATCCGGCCAAGGCGGTGCGCCGGCGCCAGTCGGCCGGATCGGCCTCGCCCGCCGAGACACGCAAGCTCTGCGCCACGCTCGAAGAGGAAATCGATCGCGATGCCGATCAGCTGCGCGCGCGTCTGTCCGCCGTCACGGCAGCCCGGCAGCGTCTCGAATCGCAAGTTTGCGCCCTCATGAAATCGGCGGAATCCTGACGCGCTTTTGGAAGAATTTGCCGCGTTTCAGGCTCTCTTCGACACAAAGCGGCGCGTGGCAAACGCTTAGATGGGCTCATGAAGGAACACGTTGAAAGCGGCCAGTTCGTGCGGCTCGGCGAGCGCGCGAGGCCAACTGTCGAAATCCGGATCGACGGCCGGCGGTTTACCTGTCTGGCCGGCGACACGGTGCTCACCGCGGTGCTGCTCGCCGGGCGCCATCTGCGCCAGTCGGAATTCGGCGACGGCCCGCGCGCCGGTTTCTGCAATATGGGCGCCTGCCAGGACTGCTGGATGTATCGCGCCGATGGCGAGCGTATCCGTGCCTGCACGACCTATGTCGAGGGCGGAATGGACATCTTCACGGCAGACCCGTTGCATCATGTCGCTTGAGAAGATCGTCATCATCGGCAGTGGCCCGGCCGGCACGCGCGCGGCCGAAACCTTGCTGCGCCAGGGATGCCGGAACATCACCGTCATCAGTGAGTCACCAGCGAGCGGCGGTCAGATCTACCGGCGTCAGCCTCAGGGATTCGGGCGTAAGGCCCAAGAGATCTATGGCAGCGAGGCGGACAAGGCGACGGCGCTGCATCGCAGTTTCGATGCGCTGGCCGGCGGCGTCGATTACCGGCCCAATACGCTGGTCTGGAACATCTTCGACCGCAAGGTCTTCACCAACGGCCCGAAGGGTGTCGAGGAACTTCCCTTCGATCGCCTGGTGCTCACCACCGGCGCCATGGACCGCATCCTGCCGGTGCCGGGCTGGACCTTGCCGGGCGTCTTCACGCTGGGTGGCGCCCAGATCGCTTTGAAGCATCAGGCCTGCGCCATCGGGCGCCAGGTGGTTTTCGCCGGCGCCGGTCCGCTGCTTTATCTCGTCGCCTGGCAATATATGAAGGCTGGCGCGAATGTCGTGGCGGTGCTCGACACCTCCGCTTTCACCAACAAGATGGCGGCGAGCCTCAAGCTGCTCGCTTTGCCGCGCCTCATGTTCAGGGGCCTCAAATTCCGCCGCGACCTCAAGGCCAAGGGTGTCGCCCTTCATGAGGGTATCCGCCTGACGCGTATCGACGGCGACCAGTCGGTGACGGCCATCAGCTTTGCCAAAGGCGGCGTCGATCGGCATCTCGTCTGCGATGCGGTGGGCCTCGGCTTCGGCCTGAACCCTGAGATGCAGCTCGCTGAGCTGGCGGGGGCGCGCACGCATTTCGACCGCACGTTCCGGCAATGGGTTCTGGCCCATGATGGCGACGGCCGCGTCGCCGACGGTGTCTATGTCGCGGGCGACGGCCATGCGATCGGCGGTGCCGATGTCGCCGAGCTCACCGGCGAGCGCGCCGCCTGGGCGCTGCTCGCCGATTTGAAGCTGCCGGTCTCCGCAGATCGTCAGAGCTTCATTCGCCGGGCGCTCAAGCGGCAGGCGATCTTCCGGCACGGCATCGAGCAGAGCTTTCCGTTGCCGGCCGAATGGGTGGCCGATACGCCCGACGAAACCATTCTGTGCCGCTGCGAGAATGTGACCTTCGGCGAGGTGCGCGCCGCCATCACCGAACTCGCGCCGAATGACGTCAACCGCCTCAAGGCCTTTGCGCGGCCGGGCATGGGCCGTTGCCAGGGCCGCGTCTGCGGCCATGTTCTGGCCGAGCTTCTGGCGTCTGAGACCGGCCGCCCGCTCGAAGAGGTCGGAAGGCTGCGCGGCCAGGCGCCGGTGAAGCCGCTTCATTACAAGGCCGCCGCCGGCAAGGCGGAAGCCTCCATTCAGCAATGGCTGGAGCAGGCCGACAAGGTTTTGGAAGATGGCTGACACGAACGAAGCCGATATCGCGATCATCGGCGGCGGCATTGCCGGTATCGCCTCGGCCTATCATCTGGCGCTCGCCGGCAAACGTGTGACGGTGCTCGAGAAGGGCGCCGTCGGCGCGCAGGCGAGCGGCGTCAATTTCGGTGGCCTGCGCACCAATGGCCGCGCCATGGCCGAGCTTTCTTTGAGCCTCAGGGCGCGCGAGATCTGGCGGAAGCTGAAAGAGCTGATCGGTCATGACTGTGAGACCGAATTCACCGGCCATGTCGAGATCTGCGACCGTGAGGATCATCTGGCCGCGGTTGAGAAATGGGCGCCCGAGGCGAATGCGCTGGGCGTCGGCGCCGAAATGCTGTCGGGCGCCGCTGTCGCCAAGCGTTTTCCCTGGATCGGCCGGCGCATGTTGGGCGGCATTTATGTCGCGGCCGATGGCGCCGCCAATCCGCGCCTCGTGACGCCGGTCTTCGCCCGCGCGGTGCGCCAGCTCGGCGTGACGATCCGTGAGCAGGAGCCGGTGACCTCCATCGGCTATCACAATGGCCGCTTCGAGATCACGACCGGCAAGGGCGCCGTCCTCCGCAGCCCCATTCTCGTCAATGCCGCGGGTGCCTGGGGCAACCGTATCGCCCAGCATTTCGGTGAGGACTATCCGCTCGACCTGATGGCGCCGCAAATGGTCGTGAGCGAGCCCTTCCAACGCCAAGTGACGGCGACGGTCGATTATCCGGTCAATGGCCGCTTCTTCTATGCCCGCCAGATCGGCCGCGGCAATCTGCTGTTCGGGCGCGGACCGGGCCGCGCCGATCTCGATACGTCGCGCGCGTCATACGTGCCGCAGAATGCCTTCGACGCCTCGCGGATCGCCATCGACGTCCTGCCGATGCTGAAAGGCCGCGCCTTCCTGCGGACCTGGGCGGGCGTCGAAGGCAAGACGCCGGACTCGCTCCCGATATTAGGGCCAAGCCCGGTCCGTGACGGGCTGATCCATGCTTTTGGATTCTCCGGCCACGGATTTCAGCTCGGCCCGGCGACCGGTGCGGTCGTGGCCGATCTCATCCTGCGGGGCGGAACCGCGACCGACATAGCAGGCTTCAGCCCACGCCGCTTCGAGAAGAAGATATGAGATCACGCGACGCGCTTGAGCTCGATCCGGCTCGGATCCTGCACGGGGCCGGGCAGCACCGGCTCGTTCTTGATCTCGCGCAGCACGACGAAGCTGTCATAACGCGAGAACTGCACCTCGCCGGCGAGCATCTCGCGTGACAATTCCTCGTACGCCGCGAGATCGGCGCAGTCGAAGCGCAGCATGTAGTCATAGGGTCCGGCAAGGCCGAAGCAGCTGGTGATCTCCGTCATCCGGCGCACGATGCGCTCGAAGGTCTGGAAGTCGTGCGCGCCGTGATTTTTCAGCGACACCGCCGCCAGGATGGTCACATTGGAGTAGAGCCGGGTCCAATAGACCTGTGCGCGGTAGCCCTTGACGAGACCCAGCTTCTCGAGCCGGCGCACCCTCTTGTGGCAGGGGCTCGGCGAGATGCCGACCAGGGTGGAGAGGTCCTGATTGGTGATCCGGCCGTTCTTCTGCAGCTCGACCAGGATCTTGAGGTCGATGCGGTCGACCTTGTTCTGCAGCGGCAAGCCTTCGGTTTTCTGAAAATGGGCGTTCATAGTACTATCCTCACCGGATCTCCCTTAAGCACTTTCGCCAAGTCATCACCGGAGCGACCGCTCGAGCAAACGAAAAGATGGAAGCTCTGAATGAGAAATTTGCACTCTGACGTCCCGATGATGGCCTGGCTGCATACTTTGGTCGCCTTCGAGGCGACGGCGCGCCATGGCAGCGTCAAGCAGGCGGCCGACGAATTGTCGCTCACCCCTGGCGCCGTCAGCCGCCAGATCAAACATCTGGAGGAATCGATCCGTGCCGTCCTGTTCCAGCGCGGCCATAATTCGATCGAGCTGACCGAGGCGGGCAGGGTGTTCCTGGCCAAGGTCAATGTCGCGCTGGCCGCGGTGCGCACCGGCGTGCAGGAGGTCTATGGCCTGGCGACGCGCCTGACCGTCAAGGTGCCGCTGACCTTGATGCAGCGCTGGCTCATTCCGCGGCTCGGCGAGTTCCGCAAGACGCATCCGGCCACCGATCTGCGGCTGCGCACCATGCCGCCGCCGGCCGGCGACCAGACCGATATCGAGATCGTCTATCTGCGCGGCGAGCCGCGCCTCGATGGCGAGTTCGGCGTTCTGTTCCTGCTCGACCGGACGGTGCCGATCTGCCGCGCCGATCTGATTGCCGCCAAGGATGTCCCGCTCACGCCCGCGCAACTGATGTCCCATC
>NNBT01000235.1_pt1 | contig 15171 bp, 15 predicted proteins | sample 1173831 | NCBI WGS metagenome assembly NNBT01 (sample SAMN07173936, study PRJNA388173) | plant metagenome | isolation source: symbiotic tissue sample KVJ10 | place: Norway: Troms, Kvaloya island | reverse complement strand
CCGGCTTTGAATAGATTTTGTTGCCGTTCTGAGTCTGCTTGAGCTTGTACTACTTCTAACCGTGCCCGTTCAACGTCTGCACGGGCATTGCTTACCTGATTTGTTGCCCTAGCTACTTCTGATTTGAGAGCTGCTAGCTCTGCTTCTGCTTGCTTTAATTCGGTCGAAAGTATGGCATCATCTAACCGCCCGACATTTTGTCCCTGCTTAACTGTATCGCCTACATCAAGGTTTAAAGCCAACAACCGAGCTTCTACTTGCGATCGCACTGACACAATTCGGAAGGGTGTTGTATTACCTGTGTATTCTGGTTGGGTTTGCAGCGTATCAGTTCGAGCGATCGCTGCATCTACAGCCGTTGCACTACTACCACGTTGTCCACTACCAGGACTCTGAGATTGGGCATCAGCTGGTTCTTCCTTTGGTAGCGCTCCACAATTCGCTGTCAGCAGTCCTATGCCCAGCAAACAGGGAATTAATAAGATGGATGGAAAAGGGGAAGACACCTTTGTGTTAACGCTACTTTTTGTATCTGCAACAGCCATATCAGTTTTCATAACTGAATTTAACTGGGTATTAATTACCTGGTTAGCGGCTGCGAAAGGTGAGATTTTCGCCTGCTTGTGCGGCTTATTTCTGTCCAAAATCATTTATTTTTCTTGTATTTGGGGAGCTTTTTTGGGTTAAACAGCCGTGCATTACCAAGTAATTTTGAGACATTATGACTAGATGACTAGTGAAAAGCGGCGAGAGTCAATTAGCTATCTTCTTGCAGAACTTTGTATCAAAAATTACTTTTTATTTAAAAAAATTCTCACCACTTTAACTCATTACATTGAGTTAGCAGCTTTTTAGCTTCCAATGCAATTCTTAACCCAGTATAAATATTTTTAAATTTCTTGCAATCTGCCCTTAGTAGAAGACTTGCGTTTAATGAAGATACGGGACTTTCACACCCCTACTTCTAAAAATGGGCAGTATTAAGTAGCTATACTTATGGCTGAAATAACCAAATTTAATATAGCAAAATACTTAGTAATTTTTACGGACGATCAAATATATTAAGAATAGTAAACATAAGTTGCTTTTTTCAACGCTGTAAGATTTTGGTCGAGCGCTCGCATATACAGCCAAGAAAAGGGCGACATATATTACAGCCGCCAATATTAGTCAGGAAAGTTACAAGTGACATCATTGCTAAAAATTGCACAAACTGCTGACGAAGCCCAGATTTCCGAATTTTTCCAGGAATCAGAGGGTAAGTGGCGATCGCAACGGCGCTACTACACCCTACCCAAGGGAGAAACCAAGGAGATGGAGAGTATAGTTACGATCAATTTTCTCAACCAAGGCTGTGATGAATTGCAAAACCTAGCTCAGATGCACGATTTGCCTGATACAGGTAGTTTGATCTGTGGTGCAGCAGTAACATGGGAAAGTATGGATGTGCTAAAGGACAGGAAAGAGTCGCAAGGTTCAACAATATTTGGAGCTTTAGGAAATATTTTGTACCGCGATCGCGGTTTTGCCATATCCAAACCAGTCACCGCTCAGTATTATTTCTCCAACCCTAAAACAATGTGTTTGCGAACTGAGTACAACGGTTCGGTCTTTGAAGAAGAGTTAAAGTTAATTGGCAGCAAATACCGCACCAGACAAACCATTATCTCCCGTGCTGGTGAGCAGTTGATGATTGGTCAATATTTAGAAAAGAGAGTGGATTAGTCGATCTTATGGGTGCGGTTTACTTAGCCTCACCCGTTTTTAGACAAGCCAGCATCTAGCTATTAACCGCTTATATAACTTTTTATAACAGTTTTTCAAACTTTTACCCAGAAAGTTGGCTGCTATGTCATCATGGGAAGTGAAATGAGAATTAATTCGGCGACAGTGTTTGTTTTTAGTATTGACAGGCTTTTTCCTTTTGGTATTACAGACTTCTCTCCGAAATCTAAATCTCTACAAACTTATGATTTTGGAGACATTTGATGTCAATTTACGTTGGTAACCTCTCCTATGATGTTACACAAGATGCGCTAAGTGCTGTATTTGCAGAATATGGTGCTGTAAAGCGTGTTCAACTACCCACTGACCGTGAAACAGGTCGTTTACGCGGCTTTGCTTTTGTGGAAATGAGTTCAGAAGATGAAGAAGCAAAAGCTATTGAAGCTCTTGATGGTGCTGAATGGCTTGGTCGCGACCTCAAGGTAAATAAAGCCAAGCCTAAAGAAGACAGAAGTGGTGGTTCCTTTGGGAACCGTGGTGGTGGCGGCGGCTACAACCGCAGCAACAACCGCTACTAAGCTTAATTGAATTTAGAAAAGGCTCAGGCAGGAATGCTTGAGCCTTTTTTATGCAAAACTTTGACTCTAAATAATTTTAAGCAATTACTTATCATACTGCACTGATGATTCTCTAACCAAAGTGCCCTGATGAAAGATTATTTTCCATCGATCGTTGTTTAATTTCCAGATGGAACTTCGCAGCGAATGAACAGGTTGTTCGACTATACGATAAGTTACCAAAACAACCCCTGTTGCTAAAACTAACGTTTTGAATTCTGTTATCAATCTTTGAGCCAGGGGTTGGATAGGTTGATTCTGCAAGCTCTCGATAATTTGCTGTTTATTAAAAACACGCCCTGAGCTTCCGAATTCAATGAACTCATCAGCAAGTAAATCCATGATATCTTTAGCTGACTTTCGGAAATCGGGTTGAAGCAAATGCTCCTCCAACTCACGAAAAAGTGATTCTTCTAAATAGTCTGCTTTCATATATGTTTTGAAGACTAAATTGAATGGTAGCAGATAGGATTAGGCGATCGCTTTAACTTTGATTTTTATACGATCGCACCCTTGAGCAAGTTAATTAAAAAAACCCGCTGATTGGTAGGGATTCCAGCGGGTTTAAATAATACAGTTTTTGTTCAGAGAAACCAACACTAAACTTAATTACAGAGCTACTAGAAACTTTTACGACTAATAGTAACTATTTATAAGTGTTTATGAGCTAGTTTTTTAGCATGATGCTTGTGATGTTTAGTATGATGAACTTTAGCAGATTTTACGCTAGGATGATGGATAGTTTTAGCTTGAGCTTGAGATGCAAAAGCGGTTACAGGTGCAGCAAAAATTAGAGCCAAAAGTAAAGCTTTAGCGAACTTATTCACTTGAAAAATCCTCATTAGGTAATCAACAATTTAACTATCCAATAGACGTATGTCATAAGTTTGTAATTGAGATGAACCTTTCATGTCTATTTTTACATTCGTCAAATATAGGATTTACTCGGTTAAGGCAAGAGACGCGATTAATCGCCGTCTCTACAATGGTGATTTATCGCATCTTGGCGATCTAGAATTTTCATCAAAAAATCTTAGCCGAATTGTATTGGGACTTACGTGGAATTCTTAGCTAAAAAATACTTGCTGGCATTTTAATCTTAAATTTAACAATTCGGGCATCATCCAAATAAATGTAATTTGGCTATGAAACTCGGTTAATTTTGATTAGGAAATGCTGAGAGCCATCAATTCTTCTGCTACGTCAAAGTTAGCTGTGACATTTTGCACGTCATCCAAGCCTTCTAGAGTATCAATTAACTTGAAAAGCGATCGCGCCCGGTCGGGATCGATAACTTCTACACTATTACTAGGAATCCAGCGCAATTCGGCATCAGTTACCTTAAAGCCTTGATTTTTGAGTGTCTGGCTAAGGGTTTCTAAATTGCCAATATCAGTAAATACCTCAGCCATCTCATCTTCAGTCATCTCATAAGACTGGGCAGCGCCTTCGAGTGATGCTTCTAAAAGCTGTTCTTCGTCAACTACACCCTGCACAACACAAACACCTTTTTGTTCAAACATCCAGCTAACGCAACCTGTTTCACCAAGATTGCCACCATTTTTACTAAAAGCTACACGCAAGTCAGCAGCAGTGCGATTGCGATTATCTGTGAGGGCTTCGATTAAAATCGCTACACCACCAGGGCCATAACCTTCGTAGCGAATCGCTTCAAAAGTAGCGCTATCGCCGCCAAAAGTGCCTGCACCTTTAGCGATCGCTCGTTCAATATTATCATTGGGAATACTCGCAGCCTTTGCCTTGTCAACTGCTGTGCGAAGTTGAAAATTCAGCGCCGGATCTGGGACGCCGCTTCTAGCCGCAACGATAATTGCCCTGGATAACTGAGTGAAGGTTTTTCCCTTTTTTGCATCTACTAACGCTTTCTGGCGCTTAATATTTGCCCATTTACTATGTCCTGCCATAATTTGAAATTATCATAACTCTATTCAAGATTAGGATATACCTAGCTTTTGTCTCAATGCAAAGGTGCATTTGGTAAAAGTTTGCCAATAGAATCACTCAAAGCAACCCAGCAGCACTGAGATTTGATTTTTAAGTGAGATGGGGAATGGTGTAGTTCAATTACTTCGCATCCCGTTTAGATCGCAAAAGGTTCAAGTTCCGTGTTATGCCACTCTTGTTCAAACCGTTCAGTAATCAACGGTCTGATGATAAACTTGGGCGGGATACCATCCAGAACATCAATCCGCACACATGAATAAGGCAGTCGGTTCTGGAAATTGTAGTTATGACGGCCCACAAATAGCGTTGAATCCGCAACTTTCCGAGTGGGTTTACCTGCAATCTCAGCAAAAGTTTCCATCAATTCAGTCCCTTCTCGCCGTTGATAGCGGGGACGATGACCGCTACCACCAGAAATAATACAGTTAATATGCGAGTCTGCAAATCCGGTGTCAGTTGTGCAAAGATGCTCCAAACAGTGAGCGTGACCGTTTAAAATCAAATCGACTATGGGACGTTCTTTAATTAGAGTACCAAGAGTTTCTGCTACTTGTTCAAATACCCAGCGCAAACGGTGACGAACCGCCAAGGTTTGGGCCTGATTCCACTTGGTAGCTTCTGTGACGTAGGGAGGATGGTGGAAAAATATTACACGTCCGCGCACTTCGGAGGTATTCCAAGATTCGATTAGTCTGCTTCGCAACCATTCAAGTTGTTCAAAGTCGATCGCAGGCATTTGATGAGATGCTAGTTGTTTTTCAATGTCGATTTTGATTTCGTTTATTTGGTCTAATTTGGCACTAAAGTCATCAAGTAGTTCCGCTTCGGTGGGTTTATCTGGGTTGAGGCGATCGCATATTCCCAAAATCTCCAATTCTTCTCGATCTATTTCCTGGCGACGCTTTTGCAATTCCCGGCGGTAAATTTCCCCCTCTTGAGTTGCAGGTAAAGGTGAGGGTGTATTAAAGGTATTAGAATCCAGTGCAAAAAAGTCAATCCCGCCGTAACGAAAGGTGTAATAGCGATTGGGTAAACGAGTAAACTGTCCAGGTTCGTAACGCAAACAACGCCCTGTGTCGGTCTTTGCAGTGTAGTGCCGATCTAAATGACGTTCTAACTCTTGTGGAGACATCGCCTGGGTATAGTCCATAAATGCTCGTGCATAAGCATTACCTTGATACGATCCATGCCAGCCAATCTCGATATCTTTGTAGCGGAACAGGCGACGCAGTGATGATGTTGTGCCAGTAAATAAACGGTACATCAACGGCACATCGTAGTAATCATGATTACCAAGTACTGGCAAGAACGGCAGATTAAACACCATACGGTCATAAGGAATGCTTTTCGGATTGTCACCACCGACAAGAAATTCCCGGTAAGGCTCAATAAAGTTTGTTGAATAATATTCTTGGGAACCCACCACATAGATTACATCGCCAGTGTGCAACACAAAGCTGCAATCATCGCGGTGAGGCAGCATCAGTTCGGCAACTTTTCGTTGGGGGTGCTGTCGAGAATGAGATTTAGTGCCGGAATCACCGATAACCATAAAGGAAAATTCTGGATTATCTTGCCTGCGATCGTCAATAACTAGACTGGTTTGGTCAATTCCCCGTTGCACAAAACTTGGATGCATCCACCGCACCCGTTCCTTCATTTTTTGAATTTTCACAGGAATCGGTGGATCGGAAATCAATTTCATGGCTGATAACTCTTGAATGCCTAACGCACACACCGATTGTAACGAAATATTTAATTGTCATTAGTCATTAGTCATTAGTCATTAGTCATTTGTGAATAACCAATGCCCAATGTCCGAATAGCACTAAGAAAAGCCGAAAGGCTTATTTCATCTCGTTCCCAGTCTAAAGACTGGGAATGTATTCCCAGAGGCTCTGCCTCTGGTCAAGCCACTGGAGGCGGAGCTTCCGAGAATGGGTTCCCAGCCTGGAGGCTGGGAACCAGTTAGGGCAAAGCTTATAGCTTTTCTTAGTGCCATTCCCCCATGTACCATGTCTAATGCTCAATGCCCAATCCTTAGGGCAAATTTTCTCGCAGTAATGCTCGAAAGCCTGCTTGTTGAAAATGCTCATCGGCGGTCAGTGCTTCAGTGATTCCGCTATATTGCATGACAATAAAAGATATGCAATCGACAAATCCCCATTCTTTCTCTGTTCGTTCGCGATATAGCTCGAAAGCACGTTCGTAGAGTTCTTGGGAAAGGGGAACAATTTCTACTTTGGAGTCTGCTACTAGAGAATTTAATAATATGATTGCCGCCTGACGATAAGGTTGTTGGGATAAGGCATTGCCAATTTCCAACATCACCGCCTGTGTTGTCACCAAACGAGTTTCTGCTGCTTGTAACATTTTAGCCAGATGTAAGGCTCGGTCATGCAAGCGATCGCTCGGTGCAGATAAGGCAATGGCAAATGATGTATCAAGAAAGACTTCAGAATGCATGAAAAGTTTATTTACTGTACAAATATTTATCTATATTGGCAGACCAATCAGGCGGGCCTTCAAGGTTGAGCGATCGCGCCGTTTGCAAAAATGATACCGTTTCATATTCGCTTGGCGGTAAAATTTCAATACTGATTCGCACGCGGGTATTAATTGGCAGTGCGATCGGTTCAGCCGGATAGAACACTTGGCCATTAAACACAGCTGTGATTTTTTCTACCATTTTCCTTAGAAAGTTTTTCTAGTCTATCCTAAGCTGGTTGTAATGATACGGGTAGAGTAGACGACCCTATAAGTAGTGAAGATACGTATACTTATTTTACAAATTATCTCGATTTTTCACAATTTCCTAAACCACCAACTGAATCACACCCCACTGTCCATTTGTCAACCAAGAAGAGTCAGATTTTGCTACTTTCTCAATAACTTCTGGTTTCAAACCAACTGCTACTTCTGACTTTAGGGTGCGTAGAGCTACCATTGGCACGGGTAGGTAGCAAACTATATCTGCAATGTTGGTGGTAAAATTCCAATGGCGATCGCCTAATAATCGGCGATAATTGGCATCTCCTTTGACTATAACCAAACTCGCATTGGCTAACTCATTTTTGAGGGAGTTGGGTATTTCCCAAAAGGCTAAAGGCGATGTCCAAAAGTAATCTTCAGATAGTACTAAACGCCCTGATGCAATATTTTCTTGCAGTCTTTGGGTAAAGGATGTAAGTTGTTGATTTCCAGTAGCGGCTAAAAAACTTATTGTGTCATGTACATCCTTAATCATGGCATCAGATACAAAAGTCGGATGTGGCTTTAAGTGTAGGTAAACCCGATTAGCCAGTCCGCTACTTAACAAAAAATCTACTAAAAATAAATCACAAACAAGTTCAAAACCAGCATTATCTACAACAAAATCAATCCGTCCCCCTTGAGAATTAGTTAATAATTCCGTGACTTGGGAGGCATCATTTACTAGGATGTGAGCTAGTTGGGTTTGAATATCAAAACGACTGCGATCGCTCTCGGATGCTGACCATAAACTCAAGTCAACTCGATTTCCCCACAAAGCAAAATATAACAATGCGATTAAAGCTGTTTGATTTGATTCTCCCTTCAGTTGGGAATTATTTAACCAATTGTTAGCGCGATCGCACAGTAGAATAATCGAATCTAGGGATGCTTCTAAACTTTGAGACTTTTGTAACTCAAATGGATCGACACCTTGCGATACACCAGGGCGAAAATAATTGGTAATTTCTAGAATTAACCTAAAAAAATAAGTTTCGGCAAAAAACCAAGGAACATCTAGCCAACGCTGACCTTTGTATAATTCTAAATATGTATTCCAGGCTGAAAAATCTACAGCAGTCTTATTTAAAAGAGGTTGCACATATCCTGCTGGCAATTCTGTAGCCAGCTTTTCTAAGCTGGTATTAATTTCAGACGAGAAATTATTTTCAGCGATAACTTTGCGAGCGATCGCAGGCATTCGTTGAGTAACTGTATACTCAGTAAAAGAACCAACTTCTGACCCCAAAAGAGACGGTGGTATGGGTAATTTGGGGATGTGGGATATATTCGCCACAAACTTTGATTCTCCTCATATTTTCAGTTATTCTAACGCTGTGTGCGACTTTCTTTCAAACCTAATCAGTTTGATTAAGGTTTGGTGATGAAAATTCTAGATCGCAGAGACGCGATAAATCGCCGTCAAGACGAAAGACTGATTATTGTAGAGACGGCGATTTATCGCGTCTAGAGTTATGGGGAGATGCAAAGATGGATTCCAGCACCCCTAAATTGTCTAGAGTGAATCATTAATATCGCCAAATGATTTCATCTGTAACTCGACTGCGTTGACGTAACCTCGATCGTCCAAAACTTCCGCTGGTAACTTATTAGCCCTGATAGCAGCCTGAACCACATCTTTTGCAGTCAAGTATCCGGTTTGGTATTTGAATAACAAAGTGCCCCCACTGGGAATACCCTGCTCTTTTAAATAACCTTGATAAGCGAGAAAGGCAATATTGAAGGGTTGCAGATATTTAGTCTCTCTAGGATTTTTACCTAAAGTATTAGTGTTGACATCTGTATTTATTTGTCCACCACCATTGTTAGTATTAACTGTTTGAGCGCCAGCAATTCCAGGCATAAAAGCCATAGAAGCAATGATAAGTGCAGAATTGAGCAAAGTTGTGAATTTCATGATTTTATCTTTGGTAGAGATGAATTAGTGTTTTGAATTAATAAAGTCTTCTTTTTAGTAATTTCAATCTCTGATGATTACGTCATCTTTTTTGTTCATTTATTACTCAGAAATTTGAGTTAGACAATTCTCTAAAACTTTGAATACTAAGCTTTTAAGCGAATTGCTATAGAGTAAAAGTGGAGTATTTTGGAAAAAACTGTAATTGACAAAATGGTATAAGCTACACCTCAGAATCCCAGAAGTAACTTAGCTCATTCAAAATTACCAAAACCCATCATGTAATAAGCAATAGAAGCAGTATCAAAGGGTTTGAGATAATTTGCATTCGTGGAATAGTTAGGAGAATTTTCAGAGTTTACGGCTGTGTTTATTGATGGACTATTGTGATTTTTGGCTTGATGAAAGCAAGTGATTTTAGGCATAGAGTTAATCCAAGCAATAATATGTGCAGAATTTAGCGAATTTGTGAATTTCATAGAATTATCCTCAATTAGATCAAAATGCAATTGCAATCAGTATTATCTAGTAATAGAGTTCACCGTTTTAGTTCATCTGATGGGTTGATTTGTTAATTACCAAAACGGGTTAGTCAAATTCACCCAAATTGGATAAATTGGACATCTGAGAAGGTTTATTCAGAAGTTTGAAGATGCAAATATATGCTAAATAAAATTTTTAGCTAACAAGCATTTTTAGAAAGTGCCTTAGCGTAACTCACCGCAAGCATTGCTTCCATATTTAGATATTTTTTGCTTAAGGCTATCAACCGAAATCCAACTTTGTTTTGGCTAATTAACTTTCCATACCAATATGCTAGAAAATCTTTATGATGTAAGCAAATGCTTTTAATTTTCAAATTGATAAATAAAAGTGATTGTAATTAATATCTAGAGGGAAATCCTGTAGCTCATTGCTTCTTCATGACTTCTGAACTATTTTGGCAGCGTCACGGTTTCCATAAATTCACTACAAATAAGCTGATAGTGTAAAAATGTTATATGTATAGTTTATTTACAAAGTCATTTATGCCGAAAGCAATTTGGAATGGAGTTGTTTTAGCCGAGAGCGATAATACTGTAGTTGTCGAGGGCAACCATTATTTTCCTGTTGACACCATTAACAAGCAGTACTTTACTGAAAGCAACACCCACACTACTTGTCCTTGGAAAGGTGTTGCCAGTTACTACAGTATCGAAGTTGAGGGGCAAACCAATAAAGATGCTGCTTGGTATTATCCCAGTACCAAGGAGAAGGCTAAGAATATTGAAGGTTATGTAGCCTTCTGGAAGGGTGTAAAAGTCGAGGCTTAATAAAGGTTCCTGGAATTATTTTAGTTTCAGGTAATTGATATTGTGTCCGACTAATTGCCCATAAAATAATTAGCCCGCACAGACGGGCTAATTATTTAAACTATTTCATCTACAAATTTATTTATTTTAATAACTAATTATACCTTCGCCTTGCGAAATACTACTTGCTTTCTCTTCACTAGCCAAGCCAGGCTACCAGCAAGTATAGTACCAGCGATCGCACTTGGTTCGGGTACTGGTTTCGATATCATAAAACCATTAGGGGCTGAAATAGTTATGTTACCTCCTAGTCCTGAATTATTGCTATCATCAGCGATCGCGCTTGGTTTGCGTACTGGTTTCAATATAAGAAGGTCACGGATTGTAAGAGTTATGTTACCTCCTGCTCCTGAATGATTGCTACCAGAAGCGATCGCGCTTGGTTGGGGTACTGGTTTCGATATCAAAGCACCGGGTCTGACTGTAAGACTATTGGTTGTAATAGTTAGGATGCCTGCTGCTCCTGAATGATTGCTACCAGCAGCGATCGCGCTTGGTTCGGGTACTGGTTTTGATATAATAGCACCAGGGTTCAATATCAAAGTACCAGAGTTAATAGTTATATTGCCTGCTGAATTCACATTGTCGCCGCTGATGGTGCTATTGATAAACTTTAGATTACTAGAATTGTAAGCGTTGATATTACCAGCGATCGCAAGCCCAGAAAATGTAACATTCGCGGCGTTAATGTCTAACACGGGTAAGCGATTATTGCTACTGATGGTAAGTAAGTTAGCACCTGGGCCATTAATAGTGAGATTTTTGGCAATCGCAAGTGCCCCACTTGTCAGTGTAATTGTACTAGGATTACTGCCCAATAAGAACTCTACCACATCATTGTTACTTGCAATGTTGATAGTGTCTCGCAATGAGCCAATGCCACTATCATTGAGATTGTTCACCGTCAAGGTAGCAGCTTGTGCTGATTCCACTTGCATCATTATCACCCAACCCAGAGCAACGACTGTGGAAATAGCTTGAGCAATAGCCTTTTTTTTATTGTTTTTTGTCACCTAAAACTCCTCGGATTAATTTTTCACAATTCAAAAGTCTGGGATATTAGAACCACAACATAAGCGTTTGCTACAAATAGATAAACTTTCTGAATGAAACAACTTGTGTTGTGAACGAACGGACAAGTTTTCGTTACCAACGGATAAGCATTTTGAACGAAAGGAGTTGTGTTGGTAACGACAACAACGTTATTCTTAACGTCCGCTTCTGTTTTGGTAACAAATGGACAAACTGTGGTTATCACAGGAACTTTATTTGTAACGTCGCTGCTGCAAAAGTATTCAAATTCTTTTTGGCAAGAGAATTGTCTTTAAGCTTTGCATTGAACGAGTAGCAACATTATGTTGATGCCAAGCTTGATAGAAATCGAGATAAGGCATATTCTGGGCGTATTCCCAGGCTAAATCGTAGTAATCATCACCTAATGTGTAGTAAATATGATAGTAAATATGATGAAGTGGCCAATAACCACTTAAAGTTTTGACTACTGTAAAGTAATACTTATTATTCTGTAAAATTTTTCCTAAGCTATCTGCTGCTTGCATACGAGTTAAGTCATGCACATTCTTTAATTGCAGTAGTTGCACCAAGGCAGCGATCGCTTTTTCATTGCCTGTGCCGATTTGCCCTAAGCTTTCTGCTGCCAGCCTACGAGTGGAGTCACGCACACTTTTTGATTGCAGCAGTTGCACCAAAGCAGTGATCGCAATTTCATTGCCTGTGGCGATTCTTCCTAAGATTGATGGTAGCACCATACCCATAAACATATTCATATCCTTTGATTGCAGCAGTTGCACCAAAACAGCGATCGCAATTTCATTGCCAGGGTCAATTTGACCTAAGTTTAATGCTGCCCAGCTACGGGTGTAGTCATCCACATTCTTTGATTGCAGCAGTTCCACTAAAGCAGCTTTTGCAATTTCATTGTTGCCAGGGTCAATTTGACCTAAGCTTGATGCTGCCAAGCGACGGGTGTCGTCATCCACATTTTTTGATTGCAGCAGTTCCACTAAAGCAGCTTTTGCAATTTCATTGCCAGGGTCAATTTGACCTAAGCTATGTGCTGCTTGTATACGGGTGTAGTCATCCACATTCTTTGATTGCAGCAGTTCCACTAAAGCAGCTTTTGCAATTTCATTGTCTGTGCCGATTTGCCCTAAGCTATATACTGCAACCCTACGGTTGTAGTCATCCACATCTTTTGATTGCAGCAGTTCCACCAAAACCGTGATCGCAATTTCATTGCGAGAGTCGATTTGCCATAAGCTATATGCTGCTAGGCTACGAGTCAAGTCATCCACATTCTTTGATTGCAGCAGTTGCAACAAAGCAGCTTTCGTAATTTCACTGCCAGTAGCGATTTTGCCTAAGCTTTCTGCTGCCTGGCAACGGATGTCTTTATCCATACTCTTTACTTGCAGCAGTTGGAACAAAGCTGCGATCGCAATTTTATTGCCTGTGCCGATTTTGCCTAAGCTTTCTGCTGCCTGCTTACGGGTGTAGTTTTTCACATTCTTTGCTTGCAGCAGTTGCACTAAAACAGTGATCGCTTTTGTACGGTTGATTTGTTGTAATGTTGATCTAGCTTCCTCTTGAATTGGTTTGGCAAAGCTGCTCCACTCTTTCTTTTTATCTAAATAACCAAAGCTCCAATTGAAAATTTTTGCTACTATTTGATTGGCTCTAGAGTAACTTCTAAACTCTAAAATTCCTGCTGCTGCTAATAAATAAGCTCGATACTCATAAAATCCTTTATCCACATCTTTCCTATTTGACTTGCCACATTCATCCTTAAAACTAACTAAAGCATCCATAAACTGTTGCTTTTGTGGTTTTAGGTTTTCTTCTTCTCTACCCAACCAAAGTAATATTGTTTGCTTCCATCGCGGTTCAAAGATCCGATAAGTTCCTTGCCTAGGATTATTGGGAACGTGGTTGAGAAAAAAATGCCAGTCATTAATAGCTTTAGCAGCAAAATATTCTTGAAATGAGGCATGAAAGAAAGCGTAAACAGGTTTTCTATTTGTATCTATCTCTACTTGATTCAACCAGCCCCGATTTAATGCCAATTTCAGCAGTGAATTTTCATCCTCAGCATCTCCCAAGAAGCTAATAACAAAATCATGTCGCAAGCGAAAACGGATTGCTTCTTTGTCTATTGCGGCTTTAGCTAGTTCGCCCAATTTGATATTGAGTTGTTGACGCTGGTGAAAGTTTGTCGCAAATTCATCTTTTTTCCACTTGTAGAAGTCATCAACAAATTGCTGATAGAGTCCCGCTTGAGTATCCGGTAATTTGCCATCTCCCGATTGCCAATTTAAGCACAGCATCGTCAACCGGAGAGGATTTTTGACTAAATCTTGAATCCGTTCTTTACCCGGTTCTTTCAACGCAGTACATAATTGCTTCTCCTTTTCTGGATTAGCGACAAACCATTTGTGAATAAATTTATCTACCTGTTGTGGATAAGAAAAATCTAAAGAGCGATAAATATCAAAATCATCAAGTGAATTAATGCTGCCATCCCACAGATTAACCCGACAGGTCAGGACAATTCGTGCTTGAGCAATTGACCCTCCTTCACGAAATTGTCGGGCAATTTCTGCGATAGGATTACCTGAAAATGCTGACATTTCATCTAACCCATCTAGCAGCAGCCACACATTATTTTGATTCAACTGAGCAACAAAATTATCCTTCAGTTGCTCAGTGGCTTTAGCTTTAGCTTTCGGTGATTTCTCCGCTACCTGAGTCAACCAACTCTCAAACAGATAAGATTTTAGTTCCTGACCTCGCAAATCTGCTAAAGATACCCAAATGACAATCGACTGGTCAATCTCACGAGATACCCAATCAGCAATCTGCTGTAATAGTGTTGTCTTTCCTGCTCCTGGTTCGCCAATAATCGCAATTCGCTTACCTTGACTTTTAGGCGTGTTCTTCTGTTTTAAAACTTCTTCCAGAAAAGCGTCATGCTCAAAATTTTTGGTGATTTCTGTTTCTTTGTAAAGTTCTGATCCCTGTTCTGGAGAAACATCACCCTGACGTTTGGATGATTTTTTGCGCTCAACTAATCCCAGTGGTACGTAAACATCATCAACTTGCAGGGCGACTCCTTCAGCTGATGTCAGAGGGTTTGTAGTCAGCTTTCGCCGTTCTGTCAGCATTTCACGGCAGACTTCACGCCAGTCATCGGGAGTTAACTTTGTCCCATTCTCCCCTTGAGACGACTTTAGTCAGTTGTAAGTATTAGTCTGTTGCTCAATGTTGATTTGTTGGGCAAGCATTGCACCTTTCTCTGCTTTTATCTCCTTTGCTAACTTCGCAAAGTTGTTGACTACTGAGGGCTGAGACTGGATTTCTGCTGCTTTATTTTTAATTTCCTTGGCAGTCTCAGACTGGTCATTGTTAACTGCTGCTTCCACTTCCACAACAGCTTGAGCAATTTCTGGGTCTGCGTCTGCTGCTGCTTTAAGTTCTAGCACTGCTTGACCATAATCTAATCGCTGCGGTTCATTTCCCTCTACAGCATTGGTGAGTAATGGCGATTTATTCTTCTGGCGGAGTAATACGATTAACTTGCCACCTAGCGTCCATGTAGCATCACCAATGTTTTCGCCGATTTTCTCCTGTGCTTTAGTCCAAAGTGTAGTTGCGATCGCAGTAGCAACAGCCGTCAATGTTACAGTTACCATAAATTCACTACAAATTGAGTTTATGTAGAAATTATTTCAATTGACACAAATAGTATGACGCAAAAGCTAGGCGATTATGACTTATATAACTTAGTCTTTTAACCCGCGCAGGTGGTCACTGAGCCTAGTCGAAG
>NNBT01003479.1_pt1 | contig 15216 bp, 15 predicted proteins | sample 1173831 | NCBI WGS metagenome assembly NNBT01 (sample SAMN07173936, study PRJNA388173) | plant metagenome | isolation source: symbiotic tissue sample KVJ10 | place: Norway: Troms, Kvaloya island | reverse complement strand
GCGTTACGACGCGACGATCGAAAGCGTGCAGCGCGAGCTCGCCGCCTCCGGCCTCTATAGCGGCCAGGTCGACGGCGTCTCAGGCCGGCGCACCAAGCTCGCCATCATCGCCTATCAGCGCGCCAACGGGCTCGACGAGACCGGCCAGGCTTCGACGGATCTCATCGAGCACATCCGCTATACCCGCCAGATCAACGAGGCGGTGAACATGACGGATGCCGGCACGACGGCGCCGCGCGCGGCGACGCCATCCACCAAGCCTGTCGACACGGTCACCCGCGTCCAGGTCGGCCTTGCCGAGCTCGGCTATGAGCCGGGTGCCATCAACGGCCAGCTCGGCCAGCAGACCCGCAACGCCATTCTCAAATTCGAGCGCGACCGCGGCATTAGGCCGACCGGCGACATCAGTTCCACGCTGATCGCCGAGCTGGATAAGATGAGCGCGCGCAGCGCCAATTGATGCGGCTCAAATCGGAAATCTGGGTTCATGCGCTGCTGCGCCGCTGCTTCGCGCAAGGCATGTTCGGCGCCGTCCTGCGCAAAGGCGCGGAGGAGGCGGGCGCAATCTATGTGGTGATCAATCGTCTCGACGGCACGGTGCGGTTGTTAGGCCCACCGCCCGGCTCTTCGATCGACGAGCAGGGTGAACGCCTGTGGATCGACGTCTCGCCGCCCGTCACCGCGGCTCTCGACGTCCAGCCCTTCATCGAGAAACTGACGAAGTTCGACCCCGATATCTGGGTCGTCGAGATCGAAGACCGTACCGGAAATGCGGGCTTGACCATCACACCGTCCATTTGACGCCCAACCGTCACGATCGGTTAGAGCTTTATTAACCACACCGGGGCGTTAATGCCGAAAGCCGGTTCGCGCCTGCCGCGCCGGGTTTCGAAGGTGAAGGGTGATGGGGACGATACTGACTTTTCCGCGCGATCGTGTGCCGCAACGGGCAGCCAACGCGCATGAGGGTTCGGCGGAGATCGTGATTTTTCCGGGCGTGCGGATCGAACGCTACGATTTCAGTCTGGCCGACCGTCTGCCGCCACCGCGCCGGCGGGGCCGCCCGTCGCGCATGCAGGCGCTCGAAGCCGACCATCCCCGTTCCTGATCAATATTCCTGCCTTGTCGGCGTGATCGTCAGCTCCTGCAGGATCACGTTCTGCGGCATCTGATAGGCGAAGAGGATCGTCTTCGCCACATCCTCCGATGTGATCGGCCCGACCGCATCGCGTCCCTTTTCCCAGAATTCCTTCGCCGCCTTGTTCTTCATCGAGCTCGGAATGTCCGTGTCGGTGAGGCCGGGTGACACGACGATCACCCGGACGTCGAAGGGCGCCATGTTGCGCCGCGCTCCCTCGCTCACCGCATGGACGAAAAACTTGGTGCCGCAATAGACGTCGTGGCTGGGGTAGGATTTGCGCCCGGCGATCGAGGAGATGTTGATGATCGTACCGTGCCGGCGCGCTTTCATTGCCGGCATCACCGCATGCATGCAGTTGAGAACCCCGGTGCAATTGATGTCGATGAGGTCGCGCCACTCCGCCGGATCCTGATCCTCGATCTTGGCGAGCGGCGCGATGCCGGCATTGTTCACGAGGCAATCGACTGGCCCATATTTGGCTTCGGCCTCGGCGATGGCGGCGCTGACCGCGTCGCGGTCGCGCACATCGGCGGCGGCGCAGACCGCATCGGCGAGCCCGAGATTGCGCAAGGGCTCGATCCGGCGCCCGGTCAGGAGCAGCGGATGTCCCGCTTGCGCGAAGGCTTGCGCCGTCGCTTTGCCGATGCCGGAGCCGGCCCCCGTGATCATCACCAGTGACTTGCCGCCCATCGCTTCCCCCATTTCCAGTTGCGCTAGGCACGGTTAGATCGTGCCCGGGGCGAGCCTGTCAATCGCGATCAAAGTGTCATGGCCGACCCGGGTCAGGCCGGATTGAGCGTGCAGGACGAGCGCGACAGGATATCGGCGAAGAGCTTGCGCTGTTCGGGGTAGTCGAGCGCGACCCAGAACACCGCTATGCCGTAAGGCTCGGCGATTTCGACCGACCAGCCGTCGCCGAGCGCGCGGGCCTTCTCCGCCTGGTCGCTGCTCAGGAGCTCCATGATGCTGGGCGCGCGTTTTACCGTGAGCTTGAATTTGTCGATGCCGGCCTGACGGTCATTGATCGTATAGAGATCGGCGCCCTTGGCGGAATAAAGGGTGAGCGACCAGAAAGTGTCGGGCATCTCCGCCATCACCGACAATTCGCCTTTGCTGATGTCGAAGAGGCACTTGCCGGTGACCGCCTCGCTTTCGGTCTCGCCGAGGAGACGCATCTGCTCGGGCCCATCGAGAAGGACGAAGCGGTTGGCATTGCCTTCTTCGGGATTGCCGCCCATCAGCCGCTGCATCGCGTAGGTGGGCGCGATCAGGACGTAGCTCAGATGCGCCACGGTGCCGAGAACCAGGGCGACGGCGGCCCAGAACAGGATGGTCCTCATGAGCAGGCCTCGCGCTTGATGCGCGGCAGCATCACCACCGAGGCGGCATTGTTGAGGCCCGAGCCGGGTCTGAGCTTCAGCACCAGCGCGAAACTCGACCGGTCGCCGGGGCTCATCCAGTTGCCGGCCTTGGGTGTGCGCGAGATGGTGATGCGTATCGAACCGTCCGCCTCGGCGATGAGGCGCGACGAGGTGAAGGTGGCGGCAGAGGGCTGCTTGGCATCGTCATCGGCGAGCGCCAGTTGCCACCAGCGTGCCGAAAGCCGCGGGCCCTGGACGACATAGTCGCAATCACCATCGAGGCTCGCGCCCTCATCGTCGCGCGTCGCCTCGAACAGCAGCTCTTGGCCGAGCGCCGGTGGCAACCGGCCGAACATCAGATAATGCGCGTTGACATAGGGATTGCGGATCGAAGCCGTGCCGGAGAACCATGATTTCCATGGACCCCCGCCCGCCGTCATCGCGGTTGCCGTCCGTTCGATCGACCATTGCGCGGTGACGATGCCGATGACGCCGCCGAGAAACAGGATGCCGGCGGCCTTGACCAGGGAACCGAGCTTCATGGATGGGGTGATCCTGCCGTCATCGCCGCGGTCGTCTCAGCGCTCGCGCGGCTTGAGCCGCATGTATTTGACATTCGATTTGCGCTTCTTGCTGGTATTGGCGTCGGGCAGCACCAGGACCGAGTCCTTCGACTTGCGCTTCGCCTTGGGCTCGTCGTCCTCGCCGAAGATGCTGAACACGTCGCGCAGCACGTTGATCACCGGATCGTCGGATTCGCGCGGCCGGACGATGGCGACGTCCTCCTCGGGTGGCGGAGCAGCCGCCGTCTTCTGCCGCTTCGGCTTCGCAACTTTCGTCGTTGGTTCGCTCACCGCCGTCTTGCTCGCCGCCTTGGTGGTGCCGGGTGTGACCACGGCAGGTGTCTGGCCGGCTGGGGCTTCTGTGCCGGTGCCGGCATCGGCGATCACGTCGTCGGCGCTCATATCGGGCACGTCCTCGAGCGGAGCCGCCGGGTTTTCCATCGCGTATCGCACGTAACGCTCTTCCATCGGCACGCCGGGGAGTGCCGCCCCGACCTGCGGCTGCTCGGCCCACAGCATGACGTCCTTCCACGTGGCGGCGGGCAGAAGGCCGCCGGTCACATTGTTCATCGGCGTGAAGTCGTCATTGCCGTACCACACGCCGGTCACGTTGTGGGCGGTGAAACCAATGAACCAGGCGTCGCGATAGCTCTGATTGGTGCCGGTCTTGCCGGCTTGCGGCGTAAAGCCCAGAAGAGCCCGCCGGCCGGTGCCACTCTCGACCACGGCGTTCATCATGTGATTGAGCTCGGCGATTTTCTCTTCCGGCACCGCCTGGACGCGTTCCTGCGCCTGCGGGTCCTTGGCGCGGCTGTAGATGACGTCGCCATTGGGCCGTCTGATTTCCAGCACCGTATAGGGCGTCGTGACGACGCCGCCTTGCGCGAAGGTGCCGTAGGCGGTGGTGATATCGAACAGCGTCATGGCGCTGGTGCCGAGCACCATCGGCGGCCAGGTCTCGAGCTCGGCCTTGAGGCCGACCTTATGCGCCACCTCGATGATCGCCGGACGGCCGAAATCGATCGACAGCCTGACCGGGACCGAGTTGTAGGACTTGGCGAGCGCCGTGGTGAGCGAGACGCGTCCGCCATATTTGCCGGTATAGTTGCGCGGTGCCCAGCCGCCGACCGCGACCGGCCCGTCGAGCACCGTCGATTCCGGCGTATAGCCGTTGAGTAGGGCGGCCAGATAGACGAAGGGCTTGAAGGACGAGCCTGGCTGGCGCATCGCGTCGGTGGCGCGATTGAACTGGCTGTTTTCGTAGTCGCGTCCGCCGACGATCGCCCGAACGGCGCCGTCGGGTGTCATCGTCACCACCGCGGCCTGGGTGGCGTGATATTGCGGGCCTTCGGTGTCGAGCGTCTTGTTGACGATGCGCTGGGCGGCTTCCTGCAGCTTGGCGTTGATCGTCGTCTTCACTTCGATCACATAGTCGCCGGTGATGTGCTTGGCTTCGATGAGCGCCAGCGTATCGGCATAGGCTTTGTCGAGGAACCAGTCGGGGCTCGCCACCGCCGGCGAGTTGACGAGATCGGCGGGCTCCCGCCGTGCCTGCACCAGCTGGCCCTGCGTGATGAAGCCCGCATCGAGCATGCGGTAGAGCACGACATTGGCGCGGGCACGAGCCTGCTCCATGCTCACATGCGGCGCGTATTTGGACGGTGCCTTGAACAGGCCGGCCAGCATCGATGCCTCGGCGAGATTCACATCGCGGATCGACTTGCCGAAGTAATACTGTGCCGCCGCCTCGACGCCGTAATTGCCGCCGCCCAAATAGGAGCGGTCGAGATAGAGCTTGAGGATCTCGTCCTTCGACAGGCGCGCCTCGATCCACAGGCTGAGGAAGGCTTCGTGGACCTTGCGCCGGATGGTGCGCTCGGGGCTGAGGAAGAGGTTCTTCGCCACCTGCTGGGTGATCGACGAGCCGCCCTGCACGACGTCATTGGCGCGCGCATTCTGGATGATGGCGCGGAAGGTGCCGAGCACGTCGACGCCGAAATGTTGGTAGAAGCGGGCGTCTTCGGTGGCGAGCACCGCCTTGATCACATGCGGCGGGATGTCCTCGAGCGGAATGGCGTCGTCCTGGCGGATGCCGCGCCGGCCGATGATCTCGCCATTGTCGTCGGTGAAGGTGATGGCATAGTCGCGGCCCTTGTTCCACACGTCGCCGGTGCCGGAAAAGGGCGGCAGGGCGAAAGCGAGGAGCCCGAAGGCGATGACCGTACCGAAGGTCGCCATGTCGTCGGTGAGATCGACGATCACCCGTTTGACGCCCGACAGGCGGAAGCGGTGGACGAAGGAGGAATAGGCCGAAATCCCGCGCCGGATCGCGTCGATGACCTCATAGACGCCCGAACTCACATAGGAGTCGAGCCACATCATGGTCTGATAGCTGGATTTTTTTGGCGATTTGGCCAAGATCGGCGTCCGTTATCCTGTGCCGAGCCTTTTACCACTGCTTGGCGGGCAGTTTCCACTTACTTGAAGATTATGACGGAAAGGGGCCGGAAATGGGCGTGACCCTGGGCCCGGTTCCTGGCAAGAACGCCGTAATGAACGATATTCGATCCAGGGCCGGAACCGGTGGGCCTCACATCGTCATTCTGGCCGGCGGTACCGCGTCGCGGAACCTGACCATTGCCTTGATCCGTCAGGGCGTGCGGGTGACCCGGCTGGTGCCGGCCTGGGATTCGGGCGGCTCCTCCAAATCCATCCGCGAGGCCCTGAATATCCTTCCCGTCGGCGATATCCGCCAGGCCTTAATGACCATGGCTTATGCCGAGGGCCATGCCGGCGACGTGGTGCGCATCTTCAATGCCCGTCTGTCGGAGACCGGCAACGCCGCCGCCCTCGCGCGTGAGCTGGCTTTTTATGCCGACGGCACGCATCCGGTGATCAAGGCGATGAAGCCCGAGATCGCCACGGCGATCTTGCGCTATCTGGGGATATTCATCGCCGCCGTCGGGCCGGATTTCGACCTGAGACGGGGGAGCATCGGCAACTTCATCCTGACCGGCGCGCTTCTCGCCGAGGCGGGCGATATCAATGCGGCGATCCTGGTCTTCAAATCGCTCTGCGGCATCGCCGGCGATGTCTGGCCGGTCTCGCAGGATCGTGATCTGACCTTGCGGGCGGCGCTCAAGGACGGTCGTTCGATCGCGGGCCAGCACGTGATCACGGCGCTGGCCGAGGAGGAGGCCGCCGTCGGGATCGCCGCCGTCACGCTCGGCGCGGCCACCGCCAACCCGCGGGCGCTCGCGGCGCTCGCCGATGCCGATGCGATCGTCTATGGGCCGGGTAGCTTCTTTACGAGCATCCTGCCGCATCTCCTGGTCGAAGGCGTTGCCGGTGCGATCGGAAGCGCCCGGGCCCCCAAGATCCTTATCGGCAACATGCTCGAGGATCGCGAGACCCGCCGGCTGAGCGTCGACGAGATGGCCGAGCGCTTGCGCCAGGCGGGATCGGGGCTGCCGGTCCTTTCACATCTCCTCGCCCATGAAAGCGCGGTGCCGGGCGAACGTGTGGTCGGCGCGGCGCGTTTCGTCGCGCGGAGCGCGCGGTCGGTGCACGWTATTGCCGTCATCGCGCGCGATTTCGAGGACCCCTGGCATCGCGGCCAGCATGATGCCGGGCTTCTCGCCGCGGAGATTTTGCAACTTTCCGCGGAAGGCGTAAGACACGCGCGATGAGCGAACCCTTCTGGAAGACCAAGACCCTTTCCGAAATGACGCAGCAGGAGTGGGAAAGCCTGTGCGACGGGTGCGGGCGCTGCTGTCTCGTCAAGCTCGAGGACGAGGATACCGGCAAGATTCACTTCACCGATCTCGCCTGCAAACTGCTCGACCGCCGGACCTGCCGCTGCAGCGATTATGCCCATCGCAGCGACCGGGTGCCGGACTGCGTGCGCCTTACCCCTGAGAATGTCGGCAAGCTCAACTGGCTGCCCGATACTTGCGCCTATCGCCGTCTCGCCAAGGGCCAGCCGCTCGCCTGGTGGCATCCGCTGGTTTCCGGGCGCAAGGGCACTGTCGCCGAGGCTGGCATTTCGGTGAGCGGCCAGGTTCGCTCCGAGGAAGGCGTCGCCGAGGAGGATCTCGAGGACCATCTCTGGAAGCTGCCGCGCGCCAAGCGCCCGCTAGCCACATGATCCAGCCCCAGATTGGGGAGCGAATCGCTGCGACAGCTTTCGCGGGCGCCCGCCCCGATAAGCGGGGATTTGCATTAGGCGCTCGTTTAGTTTTTCGGCGTCTGTGTCATGAAAGTCACAGTACACTCTGTGTATCGATCAGAATAACTAAGAAATATCAATTGCTTATGAACGTTGTGTCATCGTGGCGCAAATGCCTGGGCGCGCAAGGACGTCTGGCAGGACGCGCAATTATGACTTAACCTTCAACTCGTTTTTTCGAGGGAAAAAGCAGGGGACTGAAGGCGGCCGGCAACGGCCGCCTTTTTCTATGTGAGAAGCAGGTGATGCGTCACCGTCTCAAAGCCCTCGATGCGGGTGAAGCCCAGATGTTCGTAGAAGCCGAAAGCTGCTGGCGGGGCGCGCAGATTGAGCCTGCTGAAATGGTGCCCGGCGTCGCGTATGACGTTTTGGATGAGGAGCCGGCCGATGCCGGCACCGCGCTGACCTTCCAGGACATAGACATGACGCACGCGCCCGATCCGGGGATCACCTGCGTAAGGATCGATGCTGCGTCCGCCGATGCCGATGAGCGTATCGCCATTGAAGGCGCCGGCCAGCATCTCCCCCGGCCGGTCGAAGCGGTGAGCGGCATCGCGCTCCCAGCCTTGCCGGAGCCTCTCGAGCATCCGGAATCCATGCCGCAAGCTCTCGCTTTCCAGTTCGATGAAGCCAATGGTGCCAGGGGTAATGGCGCGCAGTTGAACCGGCATTGAAAACTCCCATCTCTGCAAGGCGTTAGCTTGGATCGCGAGCGGCCTGTCGCCATTCATGCGGGGTTCATCTTATGGAGCCTAGCTTGCGCCCTGACATGCGTCGGATACTCACCATAGCTGCGCTCGCAGTGGCACTGCTGGCTGCCCAGGGACCTGCCTTTGCGCAGTCGCCCAACATCCAGCTGCAGGTGCAGCCGAAGCTGCAGATCCAGCCGAAGTTCAACCAGCTCAAGGTCAACAAGCCGCCGACTATACCGCGGACGGTTCCCTTGTCCGTGGTGACCCGGAACATCCAGAGCCAGATCGCGAACTCCAGGGTCCTGAAGCTCGTCCCCTTGCCTAGCGGGGACATTGTTGCCACCATCAAGGTCCAGAACCAAATCAAGAAAGTTCGGGTCGACGGGCAAACGGGCGCGATACAGAACTGAGCCCCGTCCATCGGGCCGAACTAGGGGAATTTCATGAGACTACTCGTCGTCGAAGACGATCCTGATCTGAACCGCCAGCTGGTGAGCGCGCTCACCGATGCCGGTTATGCCGTCGATACCGCCAAGGATGGCGAGGAGGGACATTATCTGGGCGAGACCGAGCCTTATGACGCGGTCATCCTGGATCTCGGCCTGCCTGTCCTCGACGGCGTCAGCGTGCTTGAGAAATGGCGCCGCGCGGAAAAGAAGATGCCGGTGCTCATTCTCACCGCGCGCGACCGCTGGAGCGACAAGGTGCAAGGCTTCGATGCCGGCGCCGACGACTATGTGGCGAAACCCTTCCATATGGAGGAAGTGCTGGCCCGCGTGCGCGCCTTGCTGCGCCGCTCCGCCGGCCATGCCACCAGCGAGATCTCCTGCGGTCCCTTGCTGCTCGATACCAAGAGCGCCCGCGTGACGGTCGACGGCCATGCGATCAAGCTCACCTCGCTCGAATTCCGCCTGCTCGCTTATCTGATGCATCACAAGGGCAAGGTGGTGTCGCGCACCGAATTGGTCGAGCATCTCTACGATCAGGATTTCGACCGCGATTCGAACACCATCGAGGTGTTTGTCGGCCGTCTGCGCAAGAAGCTCGGCGTCGATGTGCTGAGGACCATCCGCGGCATGGGATATTGCGTGTCCGAGCCGGATGATGCGGCGTAATTCACTCGCCTTACGGCTCGTCGTCTCTTCCGCCATCGTCGCCATCGTCCTGCTCGTCAGCGCCGCCATTTTGCTGGCGAGTCTCTTCCAGGCCGCACTCGAGCGTAACTTCGACGCACGGCTGCGCGCCGTCATGGATGGGCTTCTCGCCAATGTCGAGGTGAATGAAGACGGCTCGCCCGCCATTCAAAGCGAGCTCGCCGACACCCGTTTCACGCTGCCCCTGTCCGGCTGGTACTGGCAGGTGACGCCGCCCAGCCAGGGCGTCACCGATCTCGCGTCGCCTTCCTTGCTCGAAAAGCGTCTCGAGCCCACCCAGGCCGATCTCGCCGATCGCGACGAGGAGGGGCTGGCGCATTTCTATCTCTATGACGCCAACGGCACGCGCCTCAGGGTCATCGAGCAGCGCTACAAGCTCTATGACAAGGCCGATCAATATTCCTTCATGGTGGCCGGCAATTTCGACGAGTTGAAGGTCGAGGCGACGGCCTTCCGCCAGACTCTGGTCGCCATGCTGACGCTCCTGGGGCTCGGTCTTCTCATCGCCATTCTCGTCCAGGTGCGTTTCGGCCTGAGGCCCTTGCGGGCATTGCAGGCGCGGTTGACGGCGATCCGCGAAGGCAAGGCCGAGCGGCTGGAAGGGACCTATCCCGATGAGATCCAGCCGGTCGCCGACGAGCTCAATCTGCTCATCCAGTCCAACTCCGAGATCGTCGACCGGGCGCGGACCCAGGTCGGCAATCTCGCCCATGCGCTGAAGACGCCGCTGAGCGTGCTGCACAATGAGGCGAAGCTGCAGCCGGGCTTCCTGGCCGAGAAAGTGTCCGAGCAGACCCAGGTGATGCGCGATCAGGTCAATCTCTATCTCGATCGCGCCCGCCGCGCCGCCCGTGCCCAGACGCTCGGCTCGATCACCGAAGTGGAGCCGGTGCTGGCCGCCCTTGCCCGCACCCTCGAGCGCATTCATCTCGACAAGGGTGTTTCGATCGCCATCGAATGTCCGCGCGGCACCAAGTTCCGCGGCGAGAAGCAGGACCTCGAGGAGATGGCCGGCAATCTTCTCGACAATGCCTGCAAATGGGCGACGTCGAAGGTCAGCGTCGCGGTCGGCCCCAGCACCGATGCGCCTCCCGACGGTCGCCTGTGGATCGACTTGGTGGTCGGCGACGATGGACCGGGTCTGCCGGCCGACAAGCGCAAGGAAGCGCCGGTGCGCGGACGACGGCTCGATGAGACGAAACCAGGCTCGGGTCTGGGGCTGTCGATCGTCTCGGAGACGGCGGCAATGTACAGTGGCGGCCTAAGTCTAGATCAATCAAAGCTTGGTGGTCTTGCCGTAAAGTTACGGCTTCCGGCTGTATTGTAGCTTGCGACCAAAGTCCACACGCTCCCTGACACTATTGTAAGTATTTGAATTGCTAAGATGAATGGCGGACTCTAGACCCGTTAGACGGGCCGCATCTGTCTGCTGGACCGAAAGTTATTTGATTTTCATGATATGTATTCTATTTTTATCGCGCCCCTGTCCAAAGAGCAGCGCATGCACAAATTCAGGATAGGGAAGGCGCTTCATACTTTTGGTGGTAATAGACAAGTTCGGTAGGGTGCTGTCTGCAAATTGCCCCCGGTCGCGGGCGCACTCCTATCGGGGGAGCGGGTCTTCTGGACCCGCTCCCTTTTAATTTGGCATGACCGGTCAGAATATCCGATTCATCATGCAGACTTCATTTCATCTGAAATGAAATATATCTTCAGATTTCAACTATAAGTTACATGATTTATTGTAATCTCATGTATTTAAAATTGCGCCCTAACCAGGAAATACTTTAATAACAAAGATGATTCACAGTTGTGATCATTGAATAACTGGTTCTTGGAGGGAGCTATGCGTACAAAAGTGCAGGCTTTGGCAGGATTTGCAGTCTTGGCGTGTATCGGGCTCGCCGGCGCGGCGCAGGCGGCATCGCCCGCCACCAGCAACCTCACCGTCACCATCACCATCATCAACGAATGCACGGCCGGGGCGACGACTCCGGTGGCGTTCGGCCCCCATGGCGTCCTCGCGGCCAATGTCGACGCCACCGGCACCATCTCGGTGACCTGCACGACCGGCGCCCCCTATACGATCAGCCTGAATGCCGGCACGGGCGGCGGCACCACCACGACCCGCAAGATGGCGGGCACCGGTCCGGCCACCGGCTCGACCGTCGACTACAAGCTCTTCAGCGACAGCGCCCGCTCCCTGAACTGGGGCAACACCGCGGGCGAAATCGTTTCCCGCACCGGGACCGGCTCGGCCGAGACGATCGACGTTTATGGCCGTGTGCCGCCCGCTGCGACGACTCCGGTTGCCGGCAGCTACAGCGACACGGTGCAGGTCTCCATCGCGTATTGACGCGGCCGCGATGCCGAGCTCTCTCAAAACGGCATTGGCCGCCGCCATATTCACTTGTCTTGCCGCCGCAACGACAGCCGAGGCCGGCACGCTCAGCGTCTCGCCGACCTTGATCGATCAGAAGGCGCCGGCCAGCACGGCCGCCTTGACGGTCCAGGCCCCGGGCAAGGAGCCGATGCGGGTCCAGGTGCGCCTGTTCCGCTGGGTGCAGGTCGACGGCAAGGATCGCCTCGAGCCCACCCGCGACGTCGTGGCGAGTCCGCCGATGCTCAAGGTTGCTCCGGGTACGGATTATACGGTGCGCATCGTGCGCACCGCCAAACGTCCGGTGACCGGCGAGGAGAGCTACCGGCTGCTCGTCGATCAATTGCCCGAGCCCAAGGACAAGAAGGCCAACCAGGTCACGCTCGTGATCCGCCATTCGATCCCGGTGTTCTTCAGCACCGGCGACGAGAGGCCGGCGGCGATCGTCTGGAGCGCCGTCAAGACGGGCAAGGGTTTAGTGCTCACCGCGCGCAATGACGGCGACCGCCGGTTCAAGCTCACCAATCTCGTGGTGAAGACCGCATCGGGCAAGCTGTTGCGCCGGATCGACGGCCTCGCCGGATATGTCCTCGGCCGCTCAACCATGAGCTGGCCGATGACCGGCCAGGTCGCACCCGGCAGCGCGCTCGATATTGCAGGACAGGGAGAAGGCGAACCCTTCCATGGAACGAGCTTGGTCAAGCCGTCTCCATAAAGCTCTCGCCGTCGGTCTCTGGTTGCTTGGTCCTTTGTCGATCGCCGCTCATTCGGATGAGCCGGCGAAAGGCGACCGGCTGCCCCAAACCGATGCGGAGATCAGTGCGGCGGCGGCTCCCGAAACGGAAACCACCGATATGGATTCTGTTGCCGCAACGCTGGCGCAACCGGCCGAGTTGCAGCTCGAGGCATTCATCAACGGCGTCTCGACCGGGCTCATCGGCGCCTTCCGGCTCAACGCCGATGGCTCGCTCTCGATCGCTCCCGACGAGTTGCGCGAGCTGGGCCTCGTTCCCGATCCGGCGGCGCTCGCCGCCGACGGCATGATCGATCTGAAGCGCCTGCCGGATGTCTCCTACACCTATGACGAGGCCACCCAGTCGATCGATTTCACCGCCGCCGACCGCCGGCGCATCGCCCGCAAGGTCGGTCCCGAACGTGGCGGGGAGGACGGGACGCAGGAGATCGAGCGCGGCTTCGGTGCCCTGATGAACTATACGCTGACCGCCAATTTCGACAGCGCCCACTATTGGGATGTGCCGGATTACAGCGGACTCTTCGGCTATTTCGACCTGCGCCTCTTCATCGCCTGGGGAACGCTCGACAGTTCGTTCTCGGCGCGCAGCAATCCCATCGAGGACGGCGACTATGCGACACGCCTCGACACGGCCTGGCACTACTCCGACCCGGGCACCCTCACGACTTATGTCGCCGGCGACTTCATTTCGGGCGGCCTCGCCTGGACGCGCCCGATCCGCATGGGCGGCGCGCAGCTGCGCCGCAATTTCGGATTGCGGCCGGATCTGGTGACGATCCCGGTGCCGGAGCTGGCGGGCTCGGCGGCGGTCCCCTCCGCCGTCGATATCTATCTGAACGGGGTCAGGAGTTATTCCAGCGACGTGCCGAGCGGCCCGTTCGTGGTCGACGGTCTGCCCGCCATCACCGGTCCGGGCTTCGCGAGGGTGGTGGTGCGCGATACGACGACCGGTCAGGAGACCGAGACCGAGGTCGCCTTCTACGCATCGGCGCTGCTGTTGCGGCCGGGCCTCTTCGATTACGCGCTCGAAGCGGGATTCGCGCGCCGCGACTATGGCATCGAATCGGAATCCTACGATGGCGCGCCCGTCGCCAGTGCCAGCTTGCGATACGGCCTCACCGAACGCGTGACACTCGAAAGCCACGGCGAAGTCGGATCGGGGCTCGTGAATGGCGGCGCCGGCATCGCGGTGGGGCTGGGCGGCTGGGGTGTCGGCAGCCTGGCGGGAGCGGCAAGCAACTGGGACGGCGACACCGGTATCCTGGTCGCGGCCTCGCTCGACGCCGCGCTCTTCGCCGACTGGCGGCTCTATCTGCGCACCCAGAGGACCTTCGGCACCTATCAGGACCTCGCTTCGGTGACGGCCGACATCGACGAGGATTCCGAGTTCTTCTTCTCGGCGCGCCCGCCAAAGGCCCTCGACCAGATTTCGCTCGCCGTCCCGCTCGCTTTCGACACCGATGCCTCGACGCTCAATCTGGCCTTCACGCATCTGGAGGATGAGGAAAGCGACTCCAAGGTCGTGAGTCTCTCTTATGACAGGCCGCTTTTCGCCCAGTCCAATTTCTTTATCACTGCCTATGCCGATATCGACGACACCGAAGACAACGGCGCTTATGCCGGCGTGTCGATGCAGTGGGGCGGCAATATCACCACCGCCGCCGGCATCGAGCATAATGGTGGTCATACCCGTGCCTTCGTCGATGCGATCAAGCCGGATCAGGATGTAGAAGGAAGTCATGGTTGGCGCCTGCGCTCTTCGGTCGGCGATACGGTGAACACGCAAGCGGCCGCGTCCTATGTCGCACGCCATGCGCGCCTTGCCGCCGGCGCCCAGCAATATGAAGACACCGTCAACGCCACGGCTCAGATCGAGGGCGCCGTCGTCGCCGCCGATGGCGATCTGTTCCTAACGCGCCAGATCGACGATTCCTTCGCCATCGTCGATGTCGGCGCGCCGGATGTCGAGGTGATGGCCGCCAACCGTCCCGTCGGAACATCGGGAAGCTCGGGCAAGGTCATCGTGCCGCGTCTCACCGCCTATGAGAGGACCAGCATCGCGATCGATCCCAGGAATCTCCCGGTCGATGCCGAAGTGCCGGAAACGACCCGCATGGTGCGGCCGGCCGAGAAGACGGGCGTCGTCGTCACCTTCAACGCCAAGGCCGAGAGCGCCTCGGCGCTGGTGCAGTTCGTCGATGCGCGCAACCAGCCGCTGGAGGTGGGCCTTGCCGGGCGGACCGCGAGCGCGGCGGAATTCGTCGTCGGCTATGACGGCGAGGCCTACATCACCGGTCTCACCGCGACCAATGACGTGACCATCGATCTCGCCGACGGAACGCAATGCCGCGCTGCGTTCGGCTTCGAGAAGCGGCCGGGCGAGCAGCAGCTCATATCGGGAGTATCATGCCTATGAAGCGCTTCGTTCTGTCGTTGGTCCTGGCCTTGCTGACCTGGATTTCCGCCACGACGCGCGCCGAGGCACTGAGCTGCACCGCCGGCATGGTGTCGCCGGTGGTGTTTTCGGGCCTCGACATTTTGAGCGGCGCATCGGTCGATGCCTCTTCGACGCTTACCGTCACATGTACGGTGACCTCGCTCGACGGCCTCATCGGCTCGCTCCTCACCATCACGATCTGCCCGAATATCGGCCAGGGCAGCGGCGGCTCATCCTCCGGCGTGCGCCGGCTGGCCTCCGGCGGCAATCTCCTCAACTATAATATCTTCCAGGATTCTAACCGTTCGGTGCCCTGGGGCCATGCCTCCTTCCCGGCGCTCGGCACGGTGCCGCCGATGACGCTGCAGGTGACGGTGCCGCCATTGCTGCAGACGAACCAGGCGTCGGTTTCGCGTGACGTCTATTTTCGCTTGGCCGGCAGCCAGCAGACGGCACCTCCGGGAACCTATCAGTCGATCTTCGCAGGCCCGCCCGACACGACCATC
>NNBT01003239.1_pt1 | contig 15244 bp, 14 predicted proteins | sample 1173831 | NCBI WGS metagenome assembly NNBT01 (sample SAMN07173936, study PRJNA388173) | plant metagenome | isolation source: symbiotic tissue sample KVJ10 | place: Norway: Troms, Kvaloya island | reverse complement strand
CTCTATGACAAGATCACAGTCGAAGGCACGCGGCGGCTCATCGATGCTTTGCAGCCATTTGAGGTCGAGCAATTCATCTTCGCGAGCACTATGCTCGTTCACAAACCCACCGACAGACCCGACACGACCGTCAATGAGGAATCGCCTATTGAGCCGACTTGGGCGTATCCGGAATCGAAGGTTCGGGCTGAAGCCATCGTTCGCGAGCACCACGGCCATGTACCGGTCGTGCTTCTTCGAATTGCGGGCGTGTATGATGATCTCGGCCATTCGCCATTTATTGCAGAGCAGGTGGCTCGCATCTACGAGCATCGGCTTGTCGCGCATCTCTACCCGGGTATGCTCTGCACCGGCCAATCCTTTCTGCATGTTGAAGATCTCACCGAGGCGATCGCGCGCTTGATCGATCGGCGGCGGCAGGCACCATCCGAGCTTCCGCTGCTGGTCGGTGAGCCAGAGGCCCTCGGTTACGAGGAAGCCCAGGACGTCATCGGTAAGGCGATGCACGGCGAGGACTGGGAAACCATCCGTGTCCCCAAGCCTCTAGCGAAGGCCGGAGCATGGCTTCAAAGCAAGGTATTCGGCAGCGAGGAGTTCATCAAGCCATGGATGGTCGAGCAATCGAACAATCATTATGTGCTCGACGTGTCGCGGGCGCGTAACTTTCTTGATTGGCTGCCGAAGCACTCCTTGCGTGAAACACTTCCACGGATCGTCAAGGAGCTCCAGCGTGATCCCATGGGCTGGTACAAAACGAACAAGCTCAACCCGGCACTTGTCGCATGGTACGGGAGGACTGAGGCGGATGAAGCGAATTCGTATGGAAAGAACGCAGACGCTGAGCCGCAGCATGCTGACGGGCACGAAGTTTCCGAGAACCCGCAGTCCCATGCTCATATGCACGCCGGTCATGATGCGATGGCGATGGGCGAGCATGATCATATGGAGATGATGGAGGAGGACGCGCGAAAAACCCGCTGGGCCCACTTCGCCAATATCGGTCTGGGACTATGGCTCGCTGCCAGTCCCCTCGTCTACGATGCCGTCACGAGTGAGACGGTCAGTGCCACCGTGCGCGCTGTGACGGTTGAGCGAGGCCTGCCACCAGTCGACTGGAGGGCGAGCATATTGCTTGCGAGCGACGTCATAACCGGCCTCCTGATCGCCGTCTTCGGCGCGCTTTCGCTTTCGAGGCACTCTGCCTGGTTCGCGCAGTGGGCAAATGTAGCCCTTGGGCTGTGGTTGTTGTTTGCACCACTCCTGTTCTGGAGTCCGAGTGCTGCGCAATACCAGAACGATCTGATCGTCGGGACGCTGGTGATCGCGTTTGCGGTCATCGTGCCGATGATGCCGGGCATGAGCATGGCCGGCATGATGGATCCGAAGGTTATCCCACCCGGCTGGACCTATTGTCCTTCGACCGGTGCTCAACGGCTGCCGATTGCAGCAATGGGCCTCGTCGGCCTGCCTATCGCGCGCTTCTTGACTGCCTATCAGCTCGGCCATGTCGATTATGCGTGGGAGCCGTTCTTTGCCGGCGATCCGCTAGACATGAAGAACGGGACCGAAGAAATCATCACATCGGCGGTGTCGAAAGCATGGCCCATACCGGATGCGGGCCTCGGAGCCGTGAGCTACACGCTCGAGATCCTGATGGCGGTGATGGGCCTGCGCGACCGCTGGCGCACGATGCCATGGATGGTAACCTTCTTCGGGATCCTGGTTATTCCCTTAGGGGTTGTCAGTATCTACTTCATCATCATTCAGCCCATCGTGATCGGCACATGGAGCACCCCTGCGCTGATCGCTGGTCTTGCCATGTTGATCATGATTCCATTCGCATTGGACGAGGTGATCGCCATGGGACAGTTCTTGTACTGGGCCCATTGCCGCGGCAAGCCACTCATCGCCACTTTTTTCAGAGGCGACGCCGTCGATCGTGGCGAGGAAGATACGACCGATACCTTGGCGAGTGCGTCCTTGTTCTGGGCTGACGCGAAGCGAGGGATCACCCTACCCTGGACGCTCGGCCTTTCCATTGCGATCGGCGCTCTCCTCATGCTCACGCGGCTCGTCTTCGGCACTTCCGGTTCGATGGCGAACAGTGATCATCTGATCGGCGCACTCACCATTACCGTCGCCATCATCGCGACCGCCGAGGTCGCGCGGCCCCTCCGGTTCATTAATACTCTCTTTGGAGTCTGGCTTATGATTGCTCCGTGGCTTCTCGAGGGCGGATCAGCGATTGGTGCTATTGCAAGCGTTGTCCTGGGCCTACTCCTCGTCGGTCTAAGCTTGCCCCGAGGGCGTCGTAGCAATGAACATTATGCGGGCTGGGACCGATATGTCGCATAGGACAAGGTGGGTGAGCACCAAGCGCGAGAACCAGGTCAATTTAGAATGGCCAGAGTTTCTTCCAGACGAGCCGCTGGGCTCGTCTGGGATCGCGGCGAATGCCAATCCAAACATGAACAGCAAGGAAAGTAAGAAAACCGTACGACAAGAGCCAATGGAGATCCTTAAATGGGCCCCCTCGCAGAGACATGAGCGAGCGAAGATCAGGGAAAGCCCATAGCCCGAGAAACTTCATTTTTGCTCCAAAGACGGGTTGGCCAAACGCCAGTAGCCCGAGGACAGATATCACCACGATCATTGCGAGAAGGCCCAATTGCAGAACCGCAGCCGAATTGCCACTCACGTTCGAAGGAGTCCCTCGACGTCGAATCCATATCTCGATCAATCGTATTATTGCCAGCGTCGCTGCCAGCGAACCCACGCTAATATGGAGCTCGTGCCAAAAATGAATTGGTTTCTTAAACTGCTGGCTGAAAGACTGAGCGAACGGCATAGCGAATGCTAAAAGTACAAGGCCGGCGGTGCCCCAATGAAGTGACCAGGCCAGGATGGAGAAGTGGTCAGAGGATTTTGATTTCATACGAGGTTCCGAATAATTTCTACGCCACCAATGATCAGCAAGTAGCGAATGGCCTTTCCGATTGCCACCAGGATCAAAAATAACCAAAAGTTGACCCGCAAAGATCCGGAAACAACGGTCAGCGGATCACCCATTACAGGTGCCCAGGAGAACAAGAGCAACCAATATCCGTAGCGATTGAACAGCGCAGATGCGCGGGCCAGCTGTTGGGGCGTTACCGGGAATCCCTTTTTGCCCGCTAGCCCGGCGGCCCATCGCCCCAGAGCCCAATTTAGAACGGAACCCAATACGTTGCCTGCGAGCGCGGTCAAGAACAGCGTAACAGTGTATCCGGGATTGGCAGCGATCGATGCGGCCAATGCCAGTTCGGACGAGCCCGGCAGGATCGTAGCGGCCGTGAAGGCAACCGCGAACAAGACGACATGCGTGACCAATAGGCTCATTGGAAGTCAGACCTTGGGTGACCTGAAGCGGGCTTAATTTCCTTAATTGTTGGCTGAACAGGCATCCCAAGAGAGCGCATCAACTTCATGGGTTTGAAATCGCGGGCTTCGTTAATAGACGGCACATATCTTGCTTTGTAGCGGGGAAATCTCATTGCAGGGGCAAGTCATTGACGTATCGGGATAAAACACTTTCCAATTTTCTTGAGGAAGAAAGGAACTCATTCAACCTCATCAGGCTTGTGGCGGCGCTTTGTGTCGTTCTGACGCATGCCTATGTCTTATTGGGCCTGGGCGACTTCCAACCCCTCAAGGACTCGACGCCTTATACAATCGGCCGCCACGCGGTTAATCTCTTTTTTGTCCTTTCCGGACTGATGCTCACCCGCAGCCTAGACCGCAATCCGCAGCTCGTTCGCTTTATGTGGGCGCGGATACTCAGGATATTCCCGGCCCTGTTCGCCTTTGGCGCCATCTTCGCCATATTTCTTGGACCGTTTTTGACCCGTTGGGGGCTTGCAGAATATTTCGTCGATGCGCACACCTATCAATATCCACTCTCCATCTTGGTATTCTTCAACAACGCGACTCCGCCACACGGCATCTTTTTAGATCTACCAAGACCCCGCCAGGTGAACGGTTCTTTGTGGACGATCCGCTATGAGGTCGCGGCCTATCTTGCGCTCGCCGCCGGCTACGCTGTGGGCGTACTTCGAACGCGCTTCGCTACATCACTGCTGCTTAGCGCCGCTGGTTTGGCGATTGCCTTTGTCGAGCTTATCTGGATAGGTGCGCAGGACACACCAATCGAAAGCCTGGCGCGCTACTCGTTCAGCTTTCTTCTGGGTGTCAATTTCTATCACTGGCGATCCGTCCTCCCTACCGCGTGGTGGACGGTCTTGCCGACCGCGATCGTCACGTACGCAATCAACAAGACAGGATTTGAAGCGCCAGCCTTTATCCTCTTATGCGGTCAACTGAGCATCATTCTCGGCTCTCGTGATTTTGGAATTCTTAGCAAGTGGACGAGGAAGACGGATATCTCCTACGGCACATACATTTACGGGTGGCCAGTTCAACAGATCATTGTGCCTTTGTGCCGGAATATGGCGCCTTTGACGTTCGCCTTGGTATCCATGTTGATCGTTATGCCGCTCGGCTATTTGTCTTGGCGGTTCGTCGAGCGGCCCGCATTGCAGCTCAAATCGATCGATCTCCGCGACCTGATATTGCGCCTTTCTCCCCTTGGCCGAAGCAGGCGTATAGGAAGCAACTAGCGACGGTTCAAAGCCGCTCGAATCCTGAATTCCAAGGGCTTGGCTTTCGTCCGAATTCGGCTACAAGTAAGGAATTGAAGGAAGCCGCGTCTGTGCCGCAAACCATGGCATTTGGGAAATTAGTGACGGACTTGATCTCCGTTGCAATTCTTTTTGCGTTCTTGTCGGGCACTTTGGCCGTCGCACATGGCACCTACTTCTCGTGCGGAACAGCTTCTTCGAGGCTTTCAGCGACGATTGCGAACGAGACCGCTGCGCTGCAGTCACTTGATTTTCGTGAAACTGGCATGTTCTCAGCGAACACTGCCGACAAGGAGCCCACTCAGCTTCCGGTTTCAGCGGATTTTACTTGCTGCAGTCCATATTGCCCCGCAGGCACAACTTTGCCCCTCAGCACAAGCTTGGCAACTCCGATAGTGCGAGAACTCGTTCGGTCTCGATCCGATCTTTCGCCGGACAATCGAGTGATTGACGGCCTCAAACGTCCTCCAAAGGAAGTCCTCGAAGAATACAGGCACGCCTAGTCCTTCATGGGCTGCGTGCCTTCGGCTCGCAGTTTCCTTTGAGGACTATCCGGTGCGACATGAAATCGAGACAATTGCTGACGTTAGCTGGGCGGAGCCGATCTCGCACGCGCGGAGCCGCGCTTGCGGCCAATGTGAAGCGCGAGACTGCTCGTGCAAAGACACAAATCTCATCCTCCAGACGGTGTGAATTTCTCCATGTGTGGACAAGACACCAAGCTTAGGAAACCGCGCATTAGCAGGCGGTGGCTGCTTCGCTCTCTGGCCCTCGTGCCTTTTGCCTCGATAACTCGATTTGCCTCGGCAGCGACGGATGAGGATGGAGAGCCCGAGCTTTTTCCAATCGCCTATGGTGACCTTAAGAAAGTCGGACGACGCTACAGGCGGAGGATAGTCGAGTTCCCAACGCCGGAGCCTCCTGGGACCATAGTGATCGATGTCGACTCGAGGTTTCTCTATCTCACCCTGCCAGGCGGGCGTGCTTACCGCTATGGAATTGGTGTAGGGAAACAAGGTTTTGAATGGTCGGGAACGGCGTTCATTCGAAGAAAAGCAAAATGGCCGCGCTGGATACCGCCGAAGGAAATGATCGCCCGCGATCATCTAGCTGCCCAGTGGGCGGATGGCATGCCGGGTGGGCCCGATAATCCACTAGGTGCGAGGGCCCTCTATCTCTATCAGGGCGATATCGACACCCTCTATCGAATTCATGGGACCTCGCAGCCGCAGAGCATCGGCAGAGCGGTCTCCTCCGGATGCATTCGGTTGCTCAATGCGGATGTTGCTGATCTCTATGAGAGAGTGCCTGTCGACACCAAGGTCATCGTCCGTCCTTCATCCGGGATCGTCGATGCGGAGTCTGCTTCAACCCGCAGCCGACGTATGAAGGCCGGCGATCGATGAAAGATCAACCCGAGAACTCCTGCATACCTACCGAAGCAGGAACGGCGCGAAACGTTGTCAAGCGTCCGCGGCGTGAACTCGGCGCGGCTCCTATTGAATGCGGCATTGATCGCCCTGCTGACGTGACTCCAATTGTCGGCGAGGCTGCAAATGGAACAGCGAGCCTCTATCTTGGCCCCGCTCTTACCAAGTCGATTATTTACAGATCAAAGGACAGCAAGCTGATTTGTGGGGCCGGTTGTGTGTCTTCGCTTCAGGCATATTGGAAAGCCGTGCGTCACGCATTTGAGCAAGAACTCCTGCGTCCCTCAAATGACGGAGAGAATGTTTCGGCCACTAAACACGAAAGCCAAATTGATACTGCGAAGATAGATCTCAAAGCCAAATGCAGAGCTCTGTCTGCCGGTCTGAATCAATCGCAGCGATGGAAAGCCGACAAAACACAAACAGCGGGGGAATGCGGGAAGTAGAGAGCAGCCAGTCTACGTTCGGTTGAGGCTAGCGCCGTTTTGAGATGGTAGTTGCAGGGTGCGACTACCAAGCAGAAAATTATTGCCTGCTTATGCTTAACCATATGTAATTGCTGTATTATTCTCAAGAAATTCATTATTTCGCCCAATTCCTATATGAAGAAAATTGGGTCAGGTTTACTGGCGTCTAGAGGTATCCGCGTCAGCGAACTCGGGCAAAGTTTTAAATCAGCCGTACGTCGGCAAGTATAGAAGGAACATCCTGATGAAATCACTCATGGCCGCCATCGCCGTCTTGGTCGGGCTTTCGGTGCCGGCTTTGGCAAGCGAGTGCTCAGACTTGATCAAAAAAGCTGAAGAAGGCTTGAACATGTCAACTCTCGACGAAGCGGGAAAGGCGAAAGTTTCCGAGCATATTGCCCAAGCGAAGGCTCAACATGAAGCAGGCCAGCATGACGAGTCAGTCGCAACGCTCAAGGACACAATGAGCCTCCTCAAGATGTGATCTACTTCTGCGCATGAGAAGGCGGGCCGGTTTTGAATTATCCGGCCCGCCTCATTTTCAATGCGAGGAGTTTGTTAGACTAACTCTCGTGGACCCGATGATCTCATCAATCTTCTAGTCAAAGACCTGAATAGCTTTCCCATCCGTCCCTCAACAGCTGTTCTTGTTGCTCTTCTTGCGGGTTCGACGCTTTCCAGCGTTCTCCTTGATCTGTTCCTGAGTTGCAGAGCTGATCCAACTGCGACATCCTCTAAAGTTGGATTTCCGTTCACGACCGCCTTCCCACTCTTCTTTACGATATGCGCTGCTGGCGCTTTGACTAAGCTCGCACAACCTGGTGTTTTGGTCGAACCATGGTCCTGGATGCTGCTGGCAGTGTCGATTCTTTTAACCACTGCAGGTCTCGTTGAGACTGCCTCTGTATCGACACGCATCCTGATTCCAGCTCTCTGAGATGGCAATTTCTTCGAACACTTAGTCATCTTGTCATATTGTCGATCGCTCCGCTGCTGTGCCTCCTTGCTGCCCGTTGCGGGCGGCGCCGACACGGCCTGGCCTATCTGGCGCCTTGGCTGGACTGACAGCAGGAGACACAGCGGCGACATTGCAGGCGACATTGCATATGACAGTCGGTGGTGACGATGGCTCACTACTCACCGCTGTAGTATTGTATAGCAGTGGGCGTCGCCTGCCTCACCGAAAGTGTGGTGGGAGCTGTCTTCTTAAGATGGTGGTCGCATCGCACCCTCGCGGGAGCGTGATCCGGCGTGACTTGCGAGCATCGGATGCTAAGACTACCGTTAGAGTCAAAGGACGCTCATGATGCTAATTAAACGCAGATTCGGTTGGGAATTTCCGGAAAATAAGGCGACGCCAGAGACTTTTTTCTTAAAACCGGCGACGACTATTCGCCGGTATCACTAGTGCGGCAATTACAGGAGGCATTGCGCATTCCGTATTTGCAGCGGCAGATCCAACTCAGGGCCTCTATCCTGCCCCCCTTAATCCGGCCTACCGAGGCGTAGGGCGCCCCGTGACGGAAGAAACGTATAGCACGAACTATAACAACTTCTACGAATTTGGCACTTCGAAAAGCATAGCTTCTGAGGCCAAGATGCTGCGCATTCGGCCCTGGCAGATTGCCATAGATGGTGAAGTAGACAAGCCGTTCGTAATCGGCATTGATGACCTCCTGAAGAAGGTCTCGCTTGAAGAGCGGATCTACCGCCATCGCTGTGTCGAAGCTTGGTCGATGGTGGTGCCGTGGTCGGGTTTTCCCTTGAAGAAGCTGATAGAGCTCGCAAAGCCCAAAGCGGGCGTCAAATATGTGCGCTTCGAAACTTTCAACGATCCAGATGTATCGGTTGGCCAGCAGCCTAGCCTTTTCGGTAGCATGCCGTGGCCCTATGTCGAGGGGCTCACGATGGTGGAAGCGATGCATGATCTGACTTTTGTCGTGACCGGTGCCTATGGAAAGCCGGTCCCTAAATCGATGGGCGCCCCGATTCGCGTCCACATACCCTGGAAATACGGCTTCAAATCAGGTAAGTCGATTGTCAAAGTCAGCTTCGTGAATGACCGCCCTATAGGTATGTGGGAACAACTGCAGCCTTCCGAATACGGCTTCTGGGCTAATGTGAATCCAGAGGTGCCGCATCCTCGTTGGAGCCAAGCATCAGAGCAGGTGCTCGGAACCGGCGAGCGCATAGATACGCAGATCTTCAATGGCTATCGGGAATTCGTCGCCTCTCTCTATGCAGGGCTGGAGAATGAGAACTTATATACTTAACATAACAAAGCTTGGCATTGCACTGCCTGCAACAGCAAAGTCCTGCTCCTCATTTTATTCCCGTTGAACTCTATCAAGATACGAGCGGCACCGAGAAATCCAAGGAACCGGCATCACGGAGTACGACGCGTACCGGCAAGAATTGAGCTGTCGCCACCGATTTTAGAATACCGCTCAATAGGACGTGGGATCCCTGGGGTTCCATTACCACTCGATTGTAACCCGGCACGAGCAAGCCAAACGGCATAGGCTGCTTTTTTGCGTCATGGATCATTGTGGCAGTGGCTGAATCGCTGTCGACGGCTAGCAGATAGTCGTCATCTTGTGATTCATTGCGGATCGTCAAATAGACGACGCTGGTCCCAGGCCCATCAATGCCGAATTGAGCCCATCCATGCTCAATTGTTACCATGTCAATCGACCGTGAATTGCGAGCCATCGCTCGAGATACGTATGCAACCGTACACAGGCCAAAGCACAGCGAGCCAAAACCTCTCCTCGAAATCATCTCGAAACCCATCGTTCTGTGAAATTCGCGCCAGCTCATATCCCCCTCAGCAAGAATGCTTGTCAAGCACTCACGGAAGACGAGTGCCCCTGACCTCAATCCCGGAAATGGAGATGTCAGCCATCCGGATGAAGTCAGGATTGCTGAGTCCAAGAGCTAGATTCACGGCTTTGAGCGCGACCGCCGTCAGGTTTGCGAACACGTGTTTGACTGCGTAGCTATGCCCTGAGACAAGCGGATCGCCGAGAAAATCGATCATGCCAGCGGTCGCCGCGAGCACCGCAAAGCCAGGCCCGAAATCGAGCAACCAGTTCACCTTGATCTGCCGTCCGTATTCGCCGTTTGACAGGAAAAAATAACGTCGACAATGAAGGTAGCGATCCCTCACATATTGAGGTTGCAGAGCATCGTACCGCACGCGCCGTGCTGGCCTTACTTACCTTGGAACAGGCGTCTATTACCGTTCGTGCTGCTTGCACCAGCCATATCGGATCATGCCTCGTGGCTTGTAGACTGACAACGCGGTAGCAACAAACAACACCAGCAACCCGCCGCCCGCGTGAGGCAAAAACAAAGGAAATTCTTGCTGCTCGGAAGTCGGAGTAGGAAATTTTTATCCTTGCGGCAACTTCGGCGACATCACTGATTAGACTCATCTGTGGCATCAAAAACAACGACAACAAGGACGGTCAGCAGAAATTTTGCGAGGATCCACCAATATCGGAATTGGCCCCAGGATGTGCTTAACGACTGGACAAGCCCACTCAGCAGCGAGCCAAGGATCAGCGGAATGATGACGAATCAGGCGTTCAACTCCATGATCCGATAGACAACACGGACAAGTTGGGCATCCTGGCCGGTCAGGCCAACTACGCCCAAGACCAGGGACACGACGATTGCCCCAAGTGAACCCACCAAAGAAGTGAGGTGAACGGTCAGCACAAATTTGCGAAGGTTCCTCCCCGGATTACCGGGATGCGCATGCGCTACTTTTGCCGCTTGCACGTGCTTGCCGCCGCCATGAATGTGTGCCGGCTGCTTCTCATTTCGCTCGGTCATCAGACCGTTACTGCAGGAGCTTGGCAACCATCTAGTCTAGGTATTTGGCGCGAAGGCGAAGGCAATTCACGCCGAACAACATGACGAACCAGAACAACGGCTCCCGATGGCTGCATGGCTCGTATGTCGCGGCGCATCATCAGAATCTCGTGACGAGCACTTTGTCCGCCATCATGGCGTTCACAGAAATTAATTCGGAAACGATTGTGCGGCGGACGTTTTGAAACTAAGCGCCGCCCATTATTCTCCTAGTTCGGCAGCCCTGGTGTACCCCCAGCCATACTGGGAACTGAAGCGAGGGAATCGCAAACTGTATCGCAACCAACCACGGTAAAACGGTCGCGGAACCTCATGCCGACTTGCAGGTTACGCTTTCATGCGTAAGATCTTCGACTGCATAATTGTCGGCGGCGGTCCTGCCGGACTGACTGCGGCGGTCTATCTCGCTCGTTTCCGCCGTCAGACACTGGTTCTCGACCGTGGCGGCAGCCGGGCGGCTATGATTTCAAAGAGCCGCAACTATCCCGGTTTTCCCGATGGCATCGGAGGCAGGGAGCTGCTTTCGCGGCTCCTACAGCAGGCTGAGTGCTATGGGGCTGAGTTCAGGCGCAGCAACGTCACAAGTATTGAGCGGGAGGGTCCCGACTGGCGCGTTGTGGGTGATGGAATTAACCTCATAGGACGCGCGGTGCTCCTGGCTACCGGCGTCTACAATCACCGCCCCGATGTCAGCGACGGAGTCCACGACGCCGCGCTGGCCGCCGGCAAGCTCCGCTATTGCCCGATCTGCGATGGCTATGAGGCCGGCGGCCCTGCAAGCGAGGCTCGGATTGGAGTGCTGGGCGCGAGTAGTCACGGAGTCGCAGAAGCGCTTTTCTTGCGCCGCTATACGCCTTACGTGTTGCTGTTTACGCTAGAGGCCTGCGAGATGCATGAAAAGGACCGAGATGAGCTTGGTCGCGCTGGCATCGCATGGGATCCACGACCCGTGACGCGGTACGACTTTTCGGGCGACGCCGTGCGGTTGGAATTCGCCGACGGCAGCTTCGCGGTTGTCGATACGCTTTACCCGGCCTTGGGATCGAAGCCGAACGTCGAGCTTGCCAAGCAACTGGGCATTAGGGTGGACGAAGAGAACTGCGTCCTTACCGACAAAAAGCAGCGCTTGGGCCTTCGGGGCCTTTACGCCGCCGGGGATGTCGTCTCGGCGCTTGACCAACTCAGCGTGGCGGTAGGCCATGCCGCAATCGCCGCCACAGCGATACACAACGATTTGCGCGAGTGCGACGGCGAAACGTGAGATCTGGTTATCTCCCGAATATCGTCAGTGCAGGTTTTGGCCCGTGACAACTCGCAGCGTAGCGTGGTTATGGCCGAAAGCCGCGAGAACCTCCGCCCGGTTCAGAAGAGACCAGTCTATCAAAGGCAAGCGTCCCTCACCACCTCCTTCCAAGCCTTGGGCCTAACGATAAGAGCAATCCCCCAAGACTGCGTTCGCGAGATTTGCCGAAGCGGAATAGATTCGGCTGAAAGCTCTAGTCAGCCGGAGCCGGAGGTATTTGATCGTTCCCCCTTCGCGCGTAGCGTGATCTCTGTAGGCGATCAATTCAAACCGCATTCGTCGCCGAGGAAGAGGTAGAGCGAGATGGCCGGTTCGTTGAGTGCCCCCCCCCCTCCGAAGCGTCGGAAATGGCACAGAGCGGACCGATAAAAGGCCAGAGTTCGAAGGAGAATTGCTCCTCTTCCTGTACTTGCAACCGAGATAGCTTACGAAGCTCAACAATAGACGGCACTTCCTTGACTTCTTAAGCAAATGTTCTATTCCGACACGGGCTTCATCGGCTAGCTTGGCGCGTATTGTTTCACAGCAATGCGGACAGAACGGACATTCTCGAAGCCCAAATCTTTCGCACCCCCGTTCGTGGCATGAATTCCTCGGCACTGCCGAGACAGCCCGTTTTCCTGGCGCGAACTTATCAATCATTTTCTAGCGTTTTCTAAGATTATTGGCCCTTTATGTTTGGATGGGCGCTCGATGGGATCTTGCCGATTCAGAAAAGACGGTTCGGAAGAAATCGTGGTCTCGTGGCAATGGCAATAGCTAAGACGTGACATTGAGAATCATCATAAGGCCGCCACCCCCTTCTGTTTCAACATTGTTATTGGTGGTGTGGTGGCCGATGTGGCAGTGGATGAGCCACTTACCGGGCTTCAGCGCTTTCCAAATCACATCATATCTCTGACCCGGCCCGACATTTATTGTGTCGGCCTCAAATCGGCCTGACAGCGGCAGGGTCATCCCGTCCCGGGCGACGACAACGAAAGGCCCGCCGTGGATATGCATCGGATGGATGAAACCGTTGCTCGACCCGATGAAGCGGACTTTTACGGTTTCTCCTACGCGCATTTGGACTGTGTCGGTGGAGGGGTAAGAACGGCCGTTGATGGTGAAGTAATTCGGCTGTCCTCCATCCATTGGCATTGCCGGATAGGTCAGCCCTTCGCGCTTAAGCCATTCCTGTAGCATGATGACGTATTCATAATCGGCAGTCAGGCTAACGTCAGGCTTGTCTTGATCAATTACGAGCGCGCCATAGAGACCCAGCGCCTGCTGTCGATCTACATGGTCATGTGAGTGATAGAAATATGTCCCCGACTGCCTAACAGTAAACTCATAGCGATAGGTTTCCCCGGGCTCGATCGGCTTCTGCGTGATTTCGGCTGGGCCGTCCATTTCATTTGGCAGAATGAGCCCATGCCAATGGACGCTAGTACTCTCTGGCAGCTTGTTCGTGACATTGATCCGCACCTTGTCGCCTTCAGTCATTTGCAAGCGCGGGCCTGGCACTTGGCCATTGAAAGCATAAGCATCGACGGTAACGCCCGGCAAAATTGTCCATCGAACTACGGAAGTTTCCAAGTTGAAGACCTTTGTGTCGCCGTCTATGAGAGGCTTAAGTTCACTGTCGCCGCGCGCATCCAGCCCATAATCTGCCGTTATAAGTCGAGGATGAACCGCCGACATATCAAGCATCGCCGCCGCCGGCGTATCGCGATCCATAATCATCCCCGGCGGCATCATTGCTCCGGCCACATCTCGGGCAGATAGGGTCAAGTTCACCCAGTTGGCGGGCGCGGCCATGCCTAGCGCCAACGCGAGTACGGATATACCGGCTACTGCCGCGAGTTGCGGTCCAGTTACATCACTGGCCATCATATGGCCCTTATGCTCATTCTCTTTGGCCGCAGCCTGGTGGCGTGCATGGGTAGTCCTTTTCTGCTCGTGCGGCTTGGCGGCTTTTCGGACGTTCTCGCGCGCCGCACTCTCCTCTTTGCGCTCCGTCATGAGTCCATGTTTGAGCCGTTGTTGAACCAACCATATGTTTGCCGGGTATGCAGTCGCAAATCCGACGATAACCCCGAGCGACATCACCCCCCAAAACAGAAGCTCCAGTGGATCCATAGCGCGCATATCGCGGCCCATCATGAGAAAACCCATAACCGGCGCCATACCGGCCATCATGAAATTCATGCTTATGAACTCAGGTAAAAAGCTCTTGCGCACGTTCTGCCAGTATGTCCCACCCATCATCGACTTCATGAACAGCGCCTGGAAGATGAATAGGCCGAACGCAAAACCTGCGATGTATTCTACAATTAGGTCTATCCACATCGGCAGGCCCAGAAGGGCCGTAACCGCCGCTGCTACTATGATTCCTGTCGCATCACCGGCCACACAGTGGATTGTCGATCCTATTCCTTGCTTCCAGAGGGGTTTGATGAACGCTTCGTGTTCACCCGGTCGCGGCTCCTTGTCGGCGAGAACGTAGACCAATAACCCGAGAGGCCCGGTATATAGAGTGACGAGGACGAACCCCCATTTCATCACCGCTGGTTCTGGATTGTTGCGGAATTGGTCGTACGCAACATAGGCCGTTGAGGCTGCTACCAAAACAAACCAGACGACAAGAAAATAATCGATCGGCTGAATAAGCATGTATCCTCCGGCATGGTGGATTTGTTGCAAAAGAACGTCTGGCCACCTGGAGCCGGACGCCGCGCGGGATTAGTGGTGCTCGCCCTGCCATTTCTTGAATTTTTCAATTTCCCTCTTCTGCGCGCCGATGATTTCCTGAGCCACTTTCTTCATTACAGCGTCTTTCCCGTATTACAGCTCAATTCAGCGATGTCGATTCTATCTCGGCGGTAAGGAATCATCATCATGGCAAAACCCTTGTCCGCGTCATCGGTGGATTTCATGGCCATGTCTTCCATCATCTTTTTGTGAGCATCCATCACTTCCCTGTCATTAGCTCGTATCTTAGGCAATGACGGCAGTGCCGACGGTCATCATGAGTGAAAGGACGAAGGAAATAGCAAGCTTAAGCTTTGTCATGTCGGAATTCCTTTTGATTCAGGCCGCGCTATTACTGCGAGCGCGCGGGCTGACATAGATTCCTGAGCGGCGAAAAAGGCTGTTTAAGCCATCTTTCGCGGCGGCTTTATCAGAGGCTTTGGAGTCCGACGACCAAATCAGTCGGGAGATGGAGCCGCTTCTTAGCACCTGCAACTAACAACAACTAGGATGTTTCCACACAGCCCGCAATGACTTGGCATATCTGACAGCAAAATTTGCCGCTAATTTCGCAAGAAGCTACGCCATAATAAGCGACCGAACGACTAATTCCTAACTGGATGAATGGCTTCGGCTTCTCAGCGCCAGCATCAGTAGTCAATTGAACCGCGAATACGGCTAAGCAGACAAATGCCCGTAATGCTCATGGCGCACCTGCGATATCTGGTYGATGAATGTGCATAGCGACTCTAATGC
>NNBT01002160.1_pt1 | contig 15274 bp, 15 predicted proteins | sample 1173831 | NCBI WGS metagenome assembly NNBT01 (sample SAMN07173936, study PRJNA388173) | plant metagenome | isolation source: symbiotic tissue sample KVJ10 | place: Norway: Troms, Kvaloya island | reverse complement strand
ATGACGGTGTGGTTCGGAAGCGAACCACCAAGCGCTCAGGGCAAAGCCTTCAGGTACCGCACCGGCCGGCCCGGCGCCGCCGCCTGCGCGGCATGGACGATCGCGTTCGCGTCGATGCCGAAGTGCCGGTAGAGATCCGCCACCGTGCCGGTCTGGCCGAAATGCTCGACGCCGAGCGCTTTCTGCTTGTGGCCATGCACGCTGCCGAGCCAGGCCAGCGTCGCCGGATGACCATCGATCACCGAGACGATCCCGCAATCGCGTGAGAGATCGCCGAGCAGGCGTTCGACATGGCTGGTGGCGCGGTGGTTGCCGCGCTGGCGGGCGCGCTCGGCCGCCTGCCAGCCGGCATTGAGCCGGTCGGCCGAGGTGATCGCCAGCAGGCCGACATCGCGCCGGTCTTCGCCCAGGAGCCCGACCGCCTTGATCGCCTCCGCCGCGACCGCGCCGGTATAGGCGATCACCACCGAGGCGTTGGGGCCCGGCTTCCTCAGCCAATAGGCGCCGTCGATGATCTCGCTTTCGAGTTCGGGAGTCATGACTCGCTGCGGCTGTTCAAGCTGCAGCGTCGAGAGACGCAGATAGACCGAGCCGCCCGTCTCGTCGCGCAGCCAGGTGCGCTCGTCGGGGTCGCCCTCGCCATCCTTCTGCAGGTAGTCGAAGGACCAGCGCATCATCACGGCGAGTTCGTCGACGAAGGCCGGCTCGAAGGCGCACAACCCGTCCTGGCTCATGCCGATCAGCGGCGTCGCGATCGACTGATGCGCCCCGCCTTCCGGCGCCAGCGTCACGCCCGACGGCGTCGCCACCACCATGAAGCGCGCATCCTGGTAGCAGGCATAGTTCAGCGCATCGAGCCCGCGCGAGATGAAAGGATCGTAGAGCGTACCGATCGGGATCAGCCGCTCGCCGAAGGTCGCGTGCGAGAGGCCGAGCGCCGAGAGGTTGATGAACAGGTTCATCTCGGCGATGCCGAGCTCGACATGCTGGCCCCTGGGCGAGAACTCCCATTTCTGCATCGAAGGGATGCGCTCGTCCTTGAAGGTGTCGGCCATCGAGGCCTTGGCGAAGAGCCCGCGCCGGTTCACCCAGGGGCCGAGATTGGTCGAGACGGTGACATCCGGAGCGGTCGTGACGATGCGGTCGGCGAGCGGACCGCCGAGCTTCGCCAATTCATCGAGGATCTTGCCGAAGCCCATCTGCGTCGACATCACCGGCTGGATGCCGGCTTCGAGCTTCGCCGGCACCGGCAGCACCGGTGCGCTCAGCCGGCGGCGGCCTTCCGCGAAGAACGGCACTTTGTCGAGGAAGGCCCGGACCTGGCTTTCCGGCAGCGACAGCCCTTCGAACAGGTCCCATTCATGGCCGGGCCGGACGCCATTGGCGCTCTGGAAGCCCGCCATCTGCTCCTTGGTCATCAGGCCGGCATGGTTGTCCTTGTGCCCCGCCAGCGGCAGACCGAAGCCCTTGACGGTGTAGGCCAGGAAGCAGACGGGCCGATCGTGATCGATGGCCTCGAACGCCTCGAGGATCGAGGGCAGGTCGTGCCCGCCGAGATTGCACATCAGCTTCGACAGCTCCGCGTCGGAGCGGGCCTCGATCAGCTGCGTCACCGGGCCCTGGTCGCCGAGATCGTCCATCAGGCGCTTGCGCCAGGCCGCACCGCCCTGGAAGGTCAGGGCCGAATAGAGTTGGTTCGGGCAGGAATCGATCCACGCCTTCAGCCGTTCGCCGCCCTTTTCCTTGAAGGCGGCCTGCTGCAGCGAGCCGTATTTCAGCGTCACGACATCCCAGCCGAAATTGCGGAACATCGTCTCGAAGCGGTCGTAGAGCCCCTCGCGGATGACCGCGTCGAGCGACTGGCGGTTGTAGTCGATCACCCACCAGGTGTTGCGCAGGCCGTGCTTCCAGCCCTCCATCAGGGCTTCAAAAATGTTGCCCTCGTCGAGTTCGGCATCGCCGATCAGCGAGACCATGCGGCCTTCCGCGCGGCCCAGACCCCAGCCATGGGCCCGGACATAGTCCTGCGTCAGCGAGGAGAACAGCGTCTGCGCCACGCCCAGACCCACCGAGCCGGTCGAGAAATCGACGTCGTCGATGTCCTTGGTGCGCGAGGGATAGCTCTGCGCGCCCTTGTAGGCCCGGAAGTTCTCGAGTTTCTCGCGGGTCTGCAAACCCATCAGATAGTTGATCGCGTGGAAGATCGGCGAGGCGTGCGGCTTCACCGCCACCCGGTCCTGCGGGCGCAGCGCCGCCATGTAGAGCGCCGTCATGATCGTCGCGAGCGAGGCCGAGGAGGCCTGGTGGCCGCCCACCTTCATGCCATCGGCGCTCTCGCGCAGATGGTTGGCGTTATGGATCGTCCAGGACGCGAGCCACAGGATCTTCTTTTCCAGCTCGGCGAGAATCGGCAGGCGCGGATCGGACATGGTGCGGCTCTCCAGCAGATGCCCGATCATGCGGGAAGCGCCGCGCGATGTGAACCGTAATCGCGGGTTCGGCTGCAGCCACTTGAGCACTTTATGCCAACATGGCGCCCATCAAAGCGGGAAACGGCCAACAGCGCGAACAAGTCACCTGCGCCGCCGCAACCTTGCATTCGTCTGTCGCAATGGTCAGGTTGCATGGCGTCGGCACGCGGCCGCGCCGGCGCGACGACAACGGAGACGCCTTTTCATGGACACGCTCTCGGGCTTCAGCATCTTCGTCATCGTGCTCGTGATGCTGGTCGTCATCACCATCGCCTTCCTGGTGAAGACGGTGCCGCAGGGCTATAACTATACGGTCGAGCGTTTCGGCCGCTATTCGCGCACGCTGAGCGCCGGCCTCAACCTGATCGTGCCCTATATCGACCGCATCGGGCACAAGGTGAATGTCATGGAGCAGGTGCTCGACATTCCCTCGCAGGAGGCGATCACCAAGGACAATGCCGGCGTCCGCATCGACGCCGCCGCCTTCTACCAGGTGCTCGACGCCGCCAAGGCGCGCTACGAGGTGTCGGCGCTCGACGACGCGCTGGTCACGCTGACCATGACCAATATCCGCACCGTCGTCGGCTCGATGGACCTTGACCAGCTGCTCTCCCACCGCGACGAGATTAACGAACGGCTACTGCGCGTCATGGACGCCGCCGCCTCGCCCTGGGGCGTCAAGGTCACCCGCATCGAGATCAGGGACATCCTGCCCCCCGCCGACATCGTCGGCGCGATGAACCGCCAGATGAAGGCCGAGCGCGAGAAGCGCGCAGCCGTCTTGGAGGCCGACGGCATGCGCCAGGCCGAGATCCTGCGGGCCGAAGGGCTCAAGCAGTCGCAGATCCTCGCCGCGGAAGGCCGCAAGGAGGCCGCCTTCCGCGACGCCGAGGCGCGCGAGCGCTCCGCCCAGGCCGAGGCCTCGGCCACCGCCATGGTCTCGGAGGCGATCAGCAAGGGCGACATCCAGGCCGCGAACTTCCTCATCGCCGAGCGCTACACCGATGCGCTGAAGGCGATCGCCAGCGCGCCCAACAGCAAGGTCGTGATCGTGCCGATCGAGGCGGCGGCGCTAGCCGGCACCGTCGGCGGCATCGCGCAGTTGACGCGGGCGGTCTTCGGCGACGACGCGGTCGAGGCCAAGCGGACGGGCTCCGTGCCACCCGCCGGCCGCAGCGGCGTCTGAGGGGCACATGACGATGGCGTCATCGATCCTGTGGCTCGGCGCCTGGGGCTGGGTCATCCTCGGCCTCGTCCTGATCGGCGGCGAGGTCTTCGCGCCCGGCGTCTTCCTGATCTGGTTTGGCCTGGCGGCGCTTCTGACGGGCGCCGTCGTCGGCCTCACCGATATTGGCTGGCAGATCGCGGCCCTGGTCTTCGCCGGCTTCAGCCTGGTCAGCGTCCTCGTCGGGCGCCTGCTGCTGCGTCACAAGGGCGAGGAGCCCGATGCCGCCACCGGCCTGAACGACCGCGGCCGCCAGCTCATCGGCAGGGTTTTCAAACTCGAGGCGACGATGACCGGCGGCGAAGGCCGCATTCGCGTCGGCGATTCCTCCTGGCGCGTCACCGGCCCGGAGTTGCTGGCGGGCAGCGAGATCCGCGTGGTGCGGGTCGAGGGCGCGACGCTCGTGGTCGAGAAGGCGTGACCTTCAGGACGCACACGGGCGGCAAAATCCGGTTGTATCGGCCCGCAACGGGTCTATAGCGAACGCTCCGCCGCCAGACCGAACCTTCCCATGACCCCACCAAGCGAACGCCTGTCCCTCTCCAAGGATCGCATCAAGGTCCTGCTGCTGGAGGGCATCAACGATTCCGCCGCCGATCTGCTGCTGAACGCCGGCTACACCAACATGACGCGCCTGCCCAAGGCGCTCGACAGCGACGCGCTGCTCAAAGCCGTCGAGGGCGTACATGTGCTGGGCATCCGTTCGCGCACGCAATTGACCGACGAGGTCTTCGCCCGTGCCGACCGGCTCTTTGCGGTGGGCTGCTTCTCGGTCGGCACCAACCAGGTTGATCTGGAGGCGGCGCGCAGCCGCGGCGTGCCCGTGTTCAACGCGCCCTTCTCCAACACCCGCAGCGTCGCGGAACTGACGATCGGCGAGATCGTCATGCTGCTGCGCAAGATCACCGACCGCTCGGTCTCCGCCCATGGCGGCGGCTGGGACAAGTCCGCCGAAGGCTCCTTCGAGGTGCGCGGCAAGGTCCTCGGCATCGTCGGCTACGGCAATATCGGCAGCCAGCTCTCGACGCTCGCAGAGGCGATGGGCATGCGGGTGATCTATTACGACCAGACCGATCGCCTGCGTCACGGCAACACCGAGCCCGTCGAAAGCCTCAATGAACTGCTGGGCACGGCCGACATCGTCTCGCTCCACGTTCCCGAGACGCCGCAGACGGCCGGGATGATCGGCGCCGAGCAGCTCGCCGCGATGAACCGCGGCAGCTACCTGATCAACAATTCGCGCGGCACGGTCGTCGATCTCGACGCGCTTGCCTCTGCCCTCAAGAGCGGCCATCTCGCCGGCGCGGCTGTCGATGTCTTCCCCGTCGAGCCGGCCTCGAACGCCGACCGTTTCGTCTCGCCGCTGCAGGGCCTGCCCAACGTCATCCTCACGCCGCATGTCGGCGGATCGACGGAAGAAGCGCAGGAGCGCATCGGCGCCGAAGTCGCCCGCAAGCTGGTTGATTATTCCGATGTCGGCTCCACGGTCGGTGCGGTCAATTTCCCGCAGGTACAATTGACCCCGCGCCCCGTCGGCACGCGCTTCATCCATGTCCAGCGCAATGTGCCGGGCATGCTGCGGCGCCTGAACGACGTCTTCGCCAACCGCAACGTCAACATTGCCGCCCAGAACTACCAGACGGACGGCGAGATCGGCTATGTCGTGATGGAGGCCGAGAGCATCGGTGCGGATGCCCGCGACGTCCTGCGGGAGATCCGCGCGCTGGACGGCACGATCAGGGCGCGCCTGCTCTACCAGCGCGCCTGATCGCAGGCGTCAGGACGTCTTGCGGTCCTGATCCGGCGCGTCGTCGCTTGCGCCGGGCGTGATCGGAGCCTGCGCCGCGACAGGATCGCTGGCCGGGAAGGTGTCCTCCAGCGCCTTTTTCAGCAGCGCGTCCTTGCCATGCTTGGCGACGGTTTCGCGCTGTTCCTGCTGTTCCTGGCGCAGGCTTTCCTTGGCGGGATTGGTGCTGGTGGTCATCTGATGCCCCCTTTGAAAATGGCGCAGCCCGCATCGCGGGCCCTTCCGCCACAACGCATCAGGGTCAGGGGCGTTCCCCGGTCAGCCGGCGCGGCCATGAAATCCGCGCCCGCAGGCCGCCGCCCTCGCGGTCGGCGAGGGTGAGTTCGCCGCGATGCGCTTCGGCGATGGCGCGCACGATCGACAGGCCGAGCCCGAAGCCGCTGCCCTGTTTCAGCGTCCGCGCCAGATCGCTGCGATAGAACGGCGCGAAAACCTTTTCGCGTTCGTCGGCCGGGATGCCGGGCCCGTCATCCTCGACATCGACGATGACGATCGCGGCGTCCGAATCGTCGAGCCGGACCAGGACGCTGCCGCCGAACTTGATCGCGTTGTCGACGAGATTGGTGACGGCGCGCATCATCTGGTCGGCGTCGCAGAGCGCCGAGGCGCGGATCGGCCCCTCATAGACGACGATATGCCCGAGATCGGCGAAATCGTCGCAGATCGTCTGCAGCAGCGCGGGGACGTCGGTTGCGACGATGCTGCCCGAGGCGCGGCCGTCGCGCAGATACGACAGGGCGCCGCCGACCATGCGCTCCATCAGAACGAGATCGGCCACGATTGCCCGGCGCTGCCGCTCGTCTGCGATTTCGTCGGCGCGCAGCCGCAGCCGCGTGATCGGCGTGCGCAGATCATGGCTGACCGCGGCCAGCATGCGCGTGCGATCGTCGACGAGACGCCGGATGCGCGCGGCCATGCCGCCGAAGGCGCTGGCGAGGCGCTTGACCTCGATCGGCCCCTGTTCGGGCGTTTCGATGTCGTCGCGGTCGGGATCGAAGCGATCGACCGCCTCCGCCAGGCGCGACAGCGGCGAGGCCACGGCACGCGCGGCCCAGAGCGAGAGCAGGCCGACCAGCGACGCCAGCAACGCGATCATCACGGCGAGATAGAAGATGAAGGCCTGGCCGCGCGGCGGCGGGGTTCGCGCCTCAGCCGCCATCACGAGCCCGCTGCCATCGGCGAACCGCAGCCCGAAAGGCGGCGGTCCGCCCTGGCCCGGCAGGCTGTCGAGCATCAGCACCTGGACCGTCGACCCGAACTGATCCTTGAGATTGTCCAGCATCTGGCGGTCGGGCCAGTTGGGCTCGCGCGCGCTCGGCTGTGCATCCGGAGCCAGCCGCGTCAGTCTGGGGTGGGAGGCGAGCGCCGCATCGATGATCGCGGCCTTCAGGGCCGGCGCAGGCGCGGCCTCGATCGTGCGCGAAATCGAGACCAGCTCCGTCACATAGGGCAGGTTCGGCACACGCTTGAGCTCGGGCGGCAGCAGGACGAGCAGCGCTCCGATCGTCACCAGATTGGCCAGCACCAGCGAGCCGATGACGATGACCGTGATCTGTGCGGCCGCGCGCGCCGGCAGGAGGCGCAGCAGTAGCCGCTTCATTCGCCCGCGCTCCGGGCCGGCGCTGGCTGTTGGTCCATGCCGGCCTGGATTTCAGGAGAGAACATGTAGCCACCCGAGCGGATGGTCTGGATCAGTTCGGGCTCGCGTGGATTGCGCTCCATCTTCTGGCGCAGGCGGCTGACCAGCACATCGATCGAGCGCTCGAACGGCGCGGCCGCCCGGCCTTGGGTCAGGTCGAGAAGCTGGTCGCGCGACAGCACCCGGCGCGGTCGCTCGCAGAAGGCGAGAAGAAGATCGAGTTCCGCTCCGGTGAGCGCGACGCGCTCACCCTGCGGGTTGAAGAGCCGCCTCACGGCCTTGTCGAGGCGCCAGCCACCAAAGGCGAGGATCGAGCTCTCGCCGACCTCCGCTGCGGGGGTGCCCCCGGCGCGACGCAGCACGGCGCGGATCCGGGCGAGCAGTTCGCGAGGGTTGAACGGCTTTACCAGATAGTCGTCGGCGCCCATCTCGAGGCCGAGGATGCGGTCGATCTCCTCGGCCTTGGCCGTCAGCATGATGATCGGGATCGCCCCGTCATTGCGTAAGCGGCGACACAGGCTCAGGCCATCCTCGCCCGGGAGCATCAGGTCGAGCACGATCAGGTCGAAGCGTCCGTCGCGCAGAGCGACGTCCATCTCCCGACCGTTCGGCACGGCGCGGACGCGGAAATCATTGTTGCGCAGGAAGCGCGACACCAGGGTCGCGATCTCGCGGTCGTCCTCGACGATGAGGATATGCGGGGTTCTGCTCATGCAGAGCCTCTAGCGCCGCCGCGCGGCAGGCTCGTGGCTGGAATTGTTTCCGATTGTTTCCATTGTCGGGGCTGGAAATGCAAGGACACCAGAAGCTTCCCGATTGACGTCATCCAGAAAAGTCCCGGCCACAGAACCGGCTGTGCCGCCGCGCCCCATGACGTCATGCTCCAGCTCTCATCTCACCCATCCGAAACCGCCTCGACCCGACGCCCGACGCTCCGGCGCGTCGTCGCAGCCCTCGCTGTGCTGGGCGCGGTCCTGGTCTGGCTCTGGGCGCTGCCGGCCCTCGTCCAGCGTGACGGCTTCACCTCAACCGGCGGCGACACCTGCACCCAGGTGAGCTTTCGCGATCCCGTCACCGGACGATCCGCACCGGCCCCCTCGATCCGGATCACCGCGCCTGATCCATGCCACTCGAGCAGCACGGCGGTCCGGCCATGATGCAGGCATGCGCCCCGCCGCTCCGCGACGCCCGCCAGGCCGGCGCGCCGAGGGCTGTGTCTGCAGCGGCATCCGCACGCCGCCTCCTGCTCGCGCTAATCCTCATCGTCCCGGTCGCCCTCGTGGTCGGTTCGATCGCGGGGTTTGCGATCGGGCGCGTCTCGACACCGCCATCCTCCTATCGCGATCAACGCATCGGCGAGGTCGAGGCCGAGCTGCAGAGGGCGGCGGGCGACTACCTGCTCGCGACCGGCGATTCCCATGTCGCGCGCTGGCAGGCCCGTGAACTCTGCGGCCTCCCCGTCGTCAACGCCGGCGTTGAGGGCGCTACGGCAGCCGACACCGACGCGCTCCTCGCCGACCTCGTCCTGCCGCGCCCGCCCCGCGCGATCATCCTGACCGTCGGCACCAACGACGCCAACCGCAAGCGCTTTCGCGATCCGCCCGAGGCCGTGATCCGCTTCCGCAACGCCTTCCGCCCCTTGCTGCGGCGGCTGGCGCAGAAGACCGATCTGGTCTTCGTCACCGGCCTGCCGCCGATCGATCCGGCAAAGGTCAGCGGCTTTTCGCCCGAGGCGCGTGCCGCGATCGACCTGGCCGCGCAGGCGTCCTGCAAGGCCAGCGCCTCCTGCAGCGTGGCGGGACCGCTCAGTGACGCGGCGCCCCTGGTCGACGGCCTACATCTCGCCGATTACGAACGCGCCTATCAGCGGATCGCGCCGTCGCTATGCGCCGCGCTGGCGGCGAAGCCCACCCTCGCCAGCAGCCGCTAGTCAGAACGCTCGCGCAGGCGCGCCATGACGGCGCTGCGTCGCCTCTGGACCCGCCGCACCCCCTGCCCCATCTAGAGGGCTACGCCACAGGCTCCGCATCGAGCCCAAGCAGGGGCCCCCATGGTCGCCATTTCCGTTCTCGACCTCGTTCCCGTCCGTGAAGGACAGGAGCCGGGCGATGCGCTCCGCGCCTCGATCGACCTCGCCCGTCATGCCGAAAAGCTCGGCTACACCCGCTACTGGGTCGCCGAGCACCACAACATGACCGGCATTGCCAGCGCGGCAACCGCGGTCGTCATCGGCCAGCTCGCCGCCGCGACCAGCACGATCCGCGTCGGCGCCGGCGGCATCATGCTGCCCAACCACGCGCCGCTGATCATCGCCGAGCAGTTCGGCACGCTGGAGGCCCTGTTTCCGGGCCGCATCGATCTCGGGCTCGGCCGCGCGCCGGGCACCGACCAGATGACCATGCGGGCGATGCGGCGCAGCCCGATGGCCTCCGACCAGTTTCCGCAGGACGTGCTGGAGGTGCAGGCTTTCTTCGCGCCCGCAGGGCCCAACCAGGCAATCCAGGCCGTGCCAGGCGCCGGCCTGAATGTGCCGCTCTGGATCCTGGGCTCCAGCCTGTTCGGCGCGCAGCTCGCCGCCGAATTCGGCCTGCCCTACGCCTTCGCCTCGCATTTCGCGCCCGACGCGCTGATGCAGGCGCTGTCGGTCTATCGCGAGCGCTTCAAGCCGTCGGATCAGAGCGCCACCGCCTACGCCATGCCCTGCATCAATGTCATCGCGGCCGACACCGATGCCGAGGCGCGCCGTCTCGCGACCTCGCTGCAGCAGCGTTTCGTCGGCATGGTCCGGGGCGCGCGCGGCAAGCTCCAGCCGCCGATCGACGACATCGACACCTATTGGTCGCCGGCCGAGAAGGCCCATGTCTCGCAGATGCTGCGCTACGCCTTCATCGGTTCGCCGGAAACGCTGAAGCGGAGCCTCGGCGCCTTCATCGCGGCGACACAGGCCGATGAGATCATGGCGACAGCGCCGATTTTCGACCATGAGGCGCGCAAACGATCATTCGAAATCCTCGCCAGCATCGCGCCGGAGATCGGGATGGCGAAAGCCGCCTGAAAACGGCGGAACTTCCGCGCTCCGATGGCGTTGGCCGGGTTTCCAAGCTGCACTGCACCCGGGGGCGACCATGAAACTGAACGTGTCGGCGACGCTGACCTATGGCTTCGACAGCGATACGCAGGTCATCGCCGCCATCGAGGCGGCGCGCTCGCCGGACCAGACGATCCTCTCGGAGAGCCTGACGCTCTGGCCGGACTGCACCCTCGTTCGCGATGAGGACCCCGTCACCGGCGAGCGGCGCTTCCGCGCCGCCCTGTCGGGCCAGGTCGAGATCAGCTACCGGGCACTGGTCGACAATGGCGAGCGCACGCCGCTCGTCGCCCAGGCCCGCCAGCACGACTGGTCGGAACTGCCCCAGGACGCACTGCCCTATCTGCTGCCGAGCCGGTTCTCGCCTTCCGACGAGTTCATGCGCTTCGCCCAGCGCGAGTTCTGCGCGATCCAGGGCGGCGGTGCCCGCGTTCTGGCCGTGCTCGACTGGCTGCACGAGCATCTCGACTACGTTCACGGCGTCAGCCACGCCCAGACCACGGCCGAGCAGACCTTCATCGACCGGGCCGGCGTCTGCCGCGACTTCACCCATCTCGGCATCGCGCTGACGCGGGCACTGAATATCCCCGCGCGCGCGGTCAGCGCCTATGCGCTCGACCTCGACCCGCCGGATTTCCACGCGATCTTCGAGGTCTATCTCGACGGGCGCTGGTGGCTGGTCGATCCGACGCGGCTCGCCCCCATCGAGGGCATGGTACGGATCGCCAGCGGCCGCGACGCCGCCGACATCGCCTTCCTGACCAGCCAGTTCAACTGCCAGTGCCTCGCCCAGACGATCACCGTCTCGCGCGCGGACGACGATGCGGGGCTGCAGGCGGCCTGATCAGACCGGCACCGCCGCGCGCCGGGCCGAGCGGCGCAGGTTGAGCGCCAGCGCCGCCAGGAAGAAGACCGCCTGGACCACGACGATGCAGGGCCCCGTCGCGCCGTCGAGATGGAAGCTGAGGATCGTGCCGAGCACGCTCGACACGGTCGCGGCTATGACCGCCACCGCCAGCATCGCGTCGAAGCGCCGCGTCGTCAGGAAGCCGATGGCGCCCGGCGCGATCAGCATGGCGACGACGAGGATGATTCCGACGGCCTTCAGCGCTGCGACGATGGTCAGCGCCAGCAGCATCAGCAGACCGAAATTCAGCCATCGCACCGGCAGGCCGATGGCCCGTGCATGCGCCGGATCGAAAGCGACGAGCAGGAAGTCGCGGCGCTTGGCGAGCATGATCGCGACCGTCGGCACCGCGATCGCCGCCGTCTCCGCGATGTCGGCCCAGCGCACGCCGAGCATGTTGCCGAACAGGACGTGCAGGAGATGCTGGTCGCTCTCGACCTTGACGAACATCACGAGCCCGAGCGCAAAAAGGCCGGAGAAGACGATGCCCATCACCGTGTCCTCCTTCACCCGGCTGTTTTCCTTGAGATAGCCGATGGCGAGCGCGCATCCGAGCCCCGCGACGAAGGCCCCCGCCGCCAGCGGAAGCCCTGCGATCTGCGCCAGCACGATGCCGGGCAGGACGGCGTGCGAGACCGCATCGCCCATCAGCGACCAGCCCTTGAGGATCAAAAAGCAGGACAGCACCGCGCAGACGACGCCGACCAGCACCGCGACGACGAGGCCCCGCTGCATGAACTCATGCGACAGGGGCGCGATCAGCCAGGTCTCGATCAGGCTCATGGTGTCGTCTCCGACACGGCCCGTGCCGCCCGCGCCGCGGCGAGGCGGCCATGCTTGGGCGCGAAGACGAAGGCAAGCAGGAACAGGACCGTCTGGAACACGACGATCAGCCCGCCGGTCGAACCGTCCAAGAAATAGCTGGCATAAGCGCCCGCCGCGCTGGTGACGACGCCGAGCGCCACCGCAATGCAGATCAGCCGGCCGAAGCGGTCGCAGAGCAGATAGGCGGTGGCGCCGGGCGTGATCACCATCGCGATCACCAGCACGGCCCCGACCGTCTGCAGTGCCGCGACCGTGCAGGCGCTGAGCAGCACGAAGAACAGGATCTTCATCCGCGTCGGCGAGAGGCCGACCGCCCGCGCCTGGTTCTCGTCGAAGAAGACCAGCATCAGGTCGCGCCAGCGCGCGACCAGCACGACGAGCGAGACGGCGGCGATGATCGCGACCTGGATCACGTCCTCGTCCGAAATGCCGAGGATGTTGCCGAGCACGATCGACTGCACGTTCACCGAGGTCGGGTTGATCGAGACGATCAGGAGCCCCGCCGCGAAGAAGGTCGTGAAGACGATGCCGATGACGGCGTCCTCGCGCAATTGCGTGCGCACCCTGACCAGCGCCATGGCGAGCGCCGCCAGCATGCCGGAGAAGAAGGCGCCGGCCGCATAGGGCACCTTGAGCAGATAGGCGAGCGCGACGCCGGGCACGATCGCATGCGCCAGCGCATCGCCCATCAGCGACCAGCCCTTCAGCATCAGGAAACAGGACAGGAAGGCGCAGACCCCGCCGACCAGCGCCGAGACCCAGATCGCCCGGACCATGTACTGATAGCCGAACGGTTCCAGCAGCAGTTCGATCACGGCGCCGGGTCCTTCGCGCTGTCGGCAGCGTCGCCGGTCGCCTTGCCGCCCGCCATCCGCTCGCTGTCCTGCTTGCCGTAAAGCACGAGCGGCCGCTCGTCGTCGGTGATGACGGTGACGCGCCGGTCGTCCTCGTCGTCGTGCAGGTCGGCGCCACCGAGGCGGAAATGCCGCAGCGCGCCCCCAAAAGCGCGCTGGAGGTTGTCATGGGTGAAGGTCGTCGCGGTCGGTCCGGCCGCCAGCACCGTCTTGTTGATGATCACGACCTGGTCGCAAAAATCCGGAATCGAGCCGAGGTTGTGCGTCGAGACCAGCATCAGCCGGCCCTCGTCCCGCAACTCCCGCATCAGCCCGACAATTGCGTCCTCGGTCTTGACGTCGACGCCGGTGAAGGGCTCGTCGAGGAGGATGACCCGCCCGCCCTGCGCCAAAGCGCGCGCGAGGAAGACGCGCTTGCGCTGGCCGCCGGACAATTCACCGATCTGGCGGGTGCGGAACTCCAGCATGTTGACCCGCGACAGCGCCTGGTCGACCGCGTCGCGATCCGCCTGGCGGGCGATCCGCAGGAAACCCATATGGCCGTAGCGGCCCATCATCACCACGTCCTCGACAAGCACCGGGAAGGTCCAGTCGACCTCCTCGGCCTGCGGCACATAGGCAACGAGGCCGCGCTTGAGCGCCTGGCGCACCGGCATTCCCGCAATCGAGACAGACCCGCGCGCCGGCTTCAGGAAACCCATCAGCGTCTTGAACAGCGTCGATTTGCCCGAGCCGTTGATGCCGACCAGCGCGCAGATCGTCCCGGCGCCGAGCGCGAAGGAGGCGTCGGTGACCGCGGTGACGCCATTGGCGTAGCGCACGGTGACGCCCTCGACCGAAATCGAGGCCACGCCGTCGCGCAGGCCGGTCACGGGAGCATTCACTGGCCGAAGCCCCTGGCGATCGTGTCCACCGTGACCTCGAGCAGCTTCAGATAGGTCGGCACCGGGCCGCCCTCGGCGGAGAGGGAATCGACATAGAGCACGCCGCCATAGCGGGCGCCGGTCTCGCGCGCGACCTGCCGCGCCGCCTTGTCGGAAATCGTGCTTTCGCTGAACACCGCCGGCACCTTGTTCTTGCGGACGAGGTCGATCAGCCGGCGCACCTGCTGCGGCGTGCCCTGCTGGTCGGCGTTGATCGGCCAGAGATAGGCCTCCCGCCAGCCATAGTCGCGGGCGAGGTAGGAGAAGGCGCCCTCGCTCGACACCAGCCAGCGCTGGTCGGCGGGCACCTTGTCGAGCCGCGCCCGCAGCGGCGCATCGACCGCTTTGATCCTGTCGGCATACGCCTTGGCGTTGGTCGCGTAGATCTCCGCCCGCGCCGGATCGGCCTCAGTCATCGCCTTGCGGATGTTCTCGACATAAATCAGCGCGCTCGTCGTCGACATCCAGGCATGGGGGTTCGGCCGCCCTTCATAGGGCCCCTCCTTGATCCCCATCGGGACGACGCCATCGCTGACCACCGCGCTCCTGACGTTCTTCACATTCTCGAAGAAGCGCTCGAACCAGCGCTCCAGGTTCATCCCGTTCCAAAGCACGAGATCGGCCGACTGTGCCTTCACCACGTCGAGCGGCGTTGGTTGGTAGTCGTGGATTTCGGCGCCGGGTTTGGTGATCGATTCGACGATCGCCGCTTCGCCGCCGACGTTCTGGGCGATGTCCTGGATCACCGTGAAGGTGGTCACGACGCGCAGCTTCTTGTCCTGCGCCAGCGCGCCGCCGGCGCCCAACGCCCATGCGCCCGCCAGCAGGCCCACCGCGCTCCAGCCCATCACGAATCGACGCGAACGCATGCCTGCTCCTGTTTAGCCGCCACTGTCCCATTCACGCTATTGCAACGCACTTGCATCTGTCAACGCAGTTGCGAGCTATTTGCAATAAGAGCCTTTTGCACATGAGACGCAGAGTTGCTATGCCGGCGACATGACGGGAATCGAACAGCGCGTGGCCGGTTTCGAAGGCCAGCTCCGCGGCGCCGGGCTGCGCATGACGCAGCAGCGCCGGCTGATCCTGCGCGTGCTGGCGGAAGCCGACGACCATCCCGACGCCAAAGGCATCTTCACACGCGCCTTCGCGCATGATCCGACGCTCTCGCTCTCCACCGTCTATCGCACCATGAAGGTTCTGGAGACGCAAGGCGCGATCGAGCGCCACGCCTTCGAGGACGGCGTCTCGCGCTACGAGCATGCCGACCAGGAGCATCACGACCACCTGATCGACATCGAGAGCGGCGATGTCATCGAATTCTCCTCGGACGCGATCGAGGAGCTGCAGCGCCGCATCGCCGCCGAACTGGGCTACGAGCTCGTCCGCCACCGGCTCGAACTCTACGGCCGCAAGAAGCGGCAGGGCGTTCGGGGGAAGAAGACTTAGAGCGCGCGTCATGGTCGGGCTTGACCCGACCATCTCGGAAACCAGCGCTTTCTGGTCAGGAGATTCTCGGGTCTGCCCTTCGCTAA
>NNBT01000551.1_pt1 | contig 15277 bp, 12 predicted proteins | sample 1173831 | NCBI WGS metagenome assembly NNBT01 (sample SAMN07173936, study PRJNA388173) | plant metagenome | isolation source: symbiotic tissue sample KVJ10 | place: Norway: Troms, Kvaloya island | reverse complement strand
ATTCTTCGGTGAATTGGGTGTTGGGAAATAACCTAGAGAATTTGACTCTGACTGGAACCGGGGCAATCAATGGTACTGGTAATAGCCTTAATAACATCCTGATGGGAAATAATGGTGCTAACACATTAACAGGAGGAGATGGCAATGATAGCCTCTTTGGTAACTCAGGTAATGACACCTTGTTTGGTAGTGCAGGTGACGATCTAATCGCTGGTGGAGTTGGTCGAGATGTATTGACTGGTGGAACTGGGCAAGATAGCTTCAACCTAACTGGTACCCGTACTGGAGGGTATGATACGATCGCTGATTTTACTCTTGGAGAGGATACTATCTTGATTTCCAAGGCTGAATTCGGACTGGTTCAATCTCAAAATACTACGCTCGATTCGGGACTGTTTCGACTTGGTACCACTGCGATAACAGCAAGCGATCGCTTTATGTACGATCAAACTACGGGTAATCTTTTCTTTGACGCGGATGGGACTGGTAAGGCTGCACAAGTTCTTCAAATTGCCCAGTTCTCCAATCAGGTAGCGCTTAGTAATGCAAATATTATTGTCATTGCCTAACCAAGCTAACTATAGCAAGCATTGAGAGATTACCCAGTAAGAGACAGATCAACTCTTGCTGGGTAATCTCTTATAAATACACATTTGAGTGCAATATAACTGCAAACTTTTAACTTTCCTCTTGGGAATAACCATTTTTCTCGCGTTTGAGGCTTTCTTCCAAGGCTTGAATTTGTTCGCGTCTGGCTTCCAACTCTAAGGAACGCCTTGCTAAGTCTTGGTTTTGCAACGTCAGGGATTGTCGCCAGTGTTCTGCTCGCTCGGCTTCATGCTGCAAAAATTCTGGGGTAATGCCGATGGTGAGGTAGTTTTGTACCAGATGCAGTACCCAGTTAGTGGCGTCTTCTAGTCTTTCAATATCGCCTGTAGGAGAAAGTTCGACTAGAACAAGTAAGTTCTCACTCATGATCTTTCCCTTTCCAAGCAGAATGAAAGCCTCTTCGGGAATTATCGCCCACAAGTTATCAGCTTCTTGACGCGCCAATAAGCGTAACTGGTGCTGGTCTAAAAAATCGTTTTTACGCACCTGGGCTAGATATAGCATGAGGTCGCTTCGCTCCAATTCAAAATTCAAAATTCAAAAAAATTTAATAAAAAAATAAGTGCCAGAATGGATATTTTGGATGTTGTTAATTGGTAATGGGTAATTGGGAATTATGAACACTCCTATTACCCATTACAGTTATCCTAAGCTACGCAGGCGGTCGCTAAGACAACCCCTGAAGGCGATCGCGCAAAATTTCTGCTTGTTTCTGTGCTTCTGCTAAGGCATCCCGCGCTCCCTGTACCACGTCAGCCCTAGCTCTATCTACAAAACTAGGATTGTTTAATCTGGTACTCAGAGATTGAACTTCTGCTTCGGCTTTACTCAAGCTTTTCTCTAGTTTGGCACGGACAGCTTCAATATCTACTACGCCGCTCAAAGGAATTAGCACTTGTATTGTACCAATCACACCTGCGATCGCATTTTCTGGTTCTTGTGGTTGCTCTAATTCTGTCTGCGGGAAAAAGCGTCCCCATAACCTAAGTCTCGCTTGAGCAGTTAGTAAATTTTGGCTAACGAACCAAGCTGTGTAACCAAAACCAACTAGTTCAAAGAAAGTTCCGACGATGGGAATGTCATCAATGGCATTTCCCGCAGCTAAACCCACTCTGCCAAAGACAATAGCCACAATAATTAAGCCAATTGTCTTCAAACCCCTTTGAGGTTTTTTTGCAGCAACAGTTTGGTTTTCTTGCTTGTCGGTAATAGTTAAAGTCTCAACCTTAGCCAAATCTTTAATGTAATCTTGTCCAGCAGTGAGAATTTCCCGCTCTTTCTGACTTTCAGTTTGCAAATTCGCTGTCACTTTTACCCCTGGCTTAATATCCGCTTCTGCACGCAAGTTCCGAATTGTGCGGATAGTAGCAATCAGTAATTCAAACTGTTCTTCTAAAGCTGAATCAATTAGGTTTGCATCTATCTGGGGATAGATTTGCAATGGTAAAGTTTGCGGGGAATCTGCTGGTTGTTGGGTGAGAGTTTGCCAAATTTCTTCGGTAATATGAGGCATCAACGGATGAAGCAGTTTTAAAATTCCTTCTAATATGTAGCCGAGGGTTTGCTGTGCTACCCGCCGCGATACTGGATCGGCATCTGCTTGCAATCTGGATTTCACCAGTTCAATATACTGATCGCAGAAATCACCCCAGATGAATTCGTAGAGTCCTTTTGCTGCTTCCCCTAAACCGTAATTATCGATGTAATTGCTGGTTTGTTTGATAACTTGATGATACCGCGAGATAATCCAGCGATCGCTCAATTCTGTCGCTACTGGATTCCCCAATTGTTGCGGCGTTTGTCCATCCAAATTCATCATCACAAATCGGGCAGCATTCCACAACTTATTTGCAAAGTTGCGCGATGCCTCAACCGATGCCGATTCATCCTTTTTGCGATCGTATTCTAAGCGGATATCTTGACCAGCGCCAGCCACTTCCCTAATTAGGGTATACCGCAGGGCATCAGTACCATATTTGTCAATTAATAACAGAGGGTCAATACCATTACCTTTGGTCTTTGACATCTTCTGACCTTTCTCATCCAGCACCAAGCCGTGGATGTAAACTGTTTGGAAAGGCATTTGCTGCGTAAAATGCCCAGCCATCATAGTCATTCTGGCTACCCAGAAAAAGATGATGTCAAAGCCTGTCACCAAAGTGGTAGTCGGGTAGTAAGTTGCTAAATCCTGAGTTTGTTCCGGCCAGCCCAAAGTCGAAAATGGCCAAAGTCCAGAAGAAAACCAAGTATCCAGTACATCTGGGTCTTGTTCTAACTTGACATTTTCACCAAATTGTGATTTGGCTTTCTCCCAAGCTTCAGTTTCCGACTTTGCCACCACAAACGGCGTATTATCAGTAATTTGCCCATCCGTTTCACTGATAGCGTACCAAGCCGGAATTTGGTGTCCCCACCATAATTGGCGAGATATACACCAATCTTTGAGTTTTACTAGCCAATCACGATAGACCTTAGTCCAGCGTTGGGGGACAAACTCTGGAGAAGTTTGCTGGTCGAGGAATTCGAGAGTGTTGTCAGCTAGAGGGCGAATTTTGACGAACCACTGAGTTGAGAGGAGGGGTTCAATAGGTACTTTACCGCGATCGCTGTAGGGAACGGTATGTTTATAATCTTCTATCTTCACCAAAAAGCCATCTGCTTCTAGGCGAGAAACCACATTTTTTCTCGCAACAAAGCGGTCTTGTCCTTGAAACTCCCCAGCATTGGCGTTGAGAGTGCCGTCTTTGTTCATAATGTTAATTAACGGCAGATTGTGACGCTTACCCATGTCAAAATCGTTCGGGTCATGGGCGGGAGTTACCTTCACGCAGCCTGTGCCGAAAGTCGGGTCAACAAATTCATCGCCAATAATGGGAATTTCTCGTTGTAGAATTGGCAGAGTTAGAGTTTTGCCAATGAGATGTTTGTAGCGATCGTCATTGGGATTAACTGCTACAGCCGTATCACCCAGCATCGTTTCTGGTCGAGTTGTCGCCACCTCTACAAAACCGGAAGCATCGGTGAGGGGATAGCGGAAGTGCCAGAGATTTCCATTCACCTCTTGATTTTCTACTTCCACATCAGACACAGCCGACTGAGAAGCGGGACACCAGTTAACTAAATATTCTCCACGATAAATTAAGCCTTCTTCGTAGAGGCGAGTAAACGCCTCGACAACAGCTTTAGATAAACCCTCATCCAGGGTAAACCTTTCCCGTGACCAGTCCACCGAGACACCCAAGCGTCGTAGCTGATTAAGAATTGTTCCCTCAGACTCCGCCTTCCATTGCCAAGCGCGTTCTAAGAATTTTTCGCGCCCCAACTCGTAGCGAGTCTTACCCTCTTTTTTGAGTTGCTTTTCCAGCATACTATGCACAGCAATGCTGGCGTGGTCAGTTCCGGGTAGCCATAGGGTATTACGTCCCTGCATCCGGTGGTAGCGCACAAGGGTATCAATTAAGGCACTTTCAAAGGCGTGACCCATGTGTAAGCTGCCGGTGACATTTGGGGGGGGAATGACGATGCAGTAGGGTTCGCCGCCTTGGTTGGGGTCAGCTTTGTAAACTTGGTTATCTTCCCAGAATTTTTGCCACTTGGCTTCAGTGGAAAAGGGGTCGTAGAGACTGGGGAGATTGGGAATGGTTGCGGTCATGCGGGAAAACTAAGGAAGGACTCTAATAAATTTTGCCACAGGGTTGGAGAGGGATTGATGGAAACGAACCGCAGAGGCGCAGAGAACGCGGAGGGAAGAGAGTTAGGAGAGGAAATGAATCGGCTTACGGGCGAGGTGATTGGGGCGGCGATTGAGGTGCATAGGGTGTTGGGGCCAGGGTTTTTGGAGGAGGTGTATAAGGAAGCGTTGATTATAGAATTTTTCAGGTGCGGGATACCCCATCTGCTTGAGAAGTCGGTAACAGTAAATTACAAGGGACATGAAGTAGGCAAGGGTAGATTAGATTTTCTGGTTGCCAATTGTTTAATTGTGGAATTAAAAGCTGTTCAAAATTTAGCCCCAATCCACGAAGCTCAAGTCCTCTCATACCTTAAAATGACTAATTACCCCTTAGCCCTTCTCATCAACTTTAATGTCCCCCTCCTCAAAGACGGCATCAAACGCATTATCCTCTCTTAATCTCTCTGCGCCCTCTGCGCCTCTGCGGTTCGTTCTCCAAACCCATGAAACACCAAACAACCTCCCCTTGGACATTCATCCCCACCCTATATTTCACCTCCGGCATCCCTTACATTATCATCAACACAGTTTCCGTAATCTTTTACAAAAAACTCGGAATCGATAACGCCCAAATTGCCCTTTGGACAAGCTTCCTCTATCTACCTTGGGTCATCAAAATGTTTTGGGGCCCAATTGTTGATACTTACTCTAGCAAACGTAAATGGATACTTTATACCCAATTTGCCATGTTCTGCTGCTTGGGTTTGATAGCCTTCTCCTTACAACTGCCAAATTTCTTTTTCATCTCCCTCGCAACATTAGCAATAGGAGCATTTATTTCTGCAACTTATGACATTGCCACAGATGGTTTCTACCTCCTCGCCTTATCTCCAGAACAACAAGCCTTCTTTGTCGGCATTCGCTCACTATCTTATAGAATGGCTGTTATCTTCGGTTCTGGAATATTAGTAGTCTTAGCGGGTCAGCTTGAAGTATCTCTCAACAACATTCCTTTAAGCTGGACTATTGCTATTGGGTTCTCAGCTTTAATTTTAGCAATCCTGTTTATTTCCCATCGGCTATTTTTACCATTACCCGAATCAGATAATCAACGGCAAATACAAGTTAAAGAAAATATACCATTTTGGTCAATTATTAGCTCATATTTTGCTCAAGATAAAATTATCAGTATTTTAGCCTTTATCTTGCTCTACAGATTTGGCGAAGCGATGCTTGTCAAGATAGCCTCTTTGTTTTTATTGGACAAACCAGAAGTAGGAGGCTTAGGGCTTTCAACGTCAGATGTCGGGCTAGTATACGGTACTTTTGGGGTAATATCCCTGATTTGTGGAGGAATTTTAGGAGGCTTGCTAATTTCAAAATATGGATTAAAAAAGTGTCTATTTCCTATGGCTTTGGCATTAAACTTGCCTGATATATTTTATGTATATATGGCTTATGCTAAACCTTCGTTAAAATTAATATATCCTTTGGTTTCATTAGAACAATTTGGCTATGGTTTTGGATTTACGGCTTTTAGTGTTTATCTAATGTATATTTCCCAAGGCGAATATAAAACTTCTCATTTTGCCATATCCACTGGCATTATGGCTTTAGGAATGATGCTACCTGGATTAGTTAGCGGTTATCTCCAAAAGTCTTTTGGCTATCCATTATTTTTTCTCTTGGTTTGTTTGTTTACTATTCCTGGGATGATTGCCATCTTTTTTATTCCTTTAAAGGAAGAATTGAAGCGTCAAAATAATTAACATTATTACAAATCTAAAATAGAATTTTAATCGAACCACAGAGGCGCAGAGAACACAGAGAGATAAGAAATGGGGATTTTACAAGATGATTTAGGACTGCTATATGACTTATGTTTTGGGGATAGATGGCGGTGGTAGCAAGACTGTTTGTGTCTTGATGGATGATTTGCGTCAAGTACTAGGCTGCGGTGAAGCAGGCCCATCTAATTATCAAAGTATAGGTATTGAAGCAACTTTAGAATCTATCAAATCAGCAATTAAGAATGCTGTCGAGGCAGCAAAAATTACAAATACCCTGAAGATTGACGCGATATGCCTGGGTTTAGCGGGTGTCGGTCGTACAGCAGATATTGAAGTAGTAAAAGGTTTAGTTGAAGAGTTACAAAATCACAAATCTCTGCCTGTAATTTGGGCATTACAACCAGAGAATATTGTAATTTGTAATGATGCTTTAATTGCTTTAGTTGGTGGAATTGGCCAGCCTGTAGGAATTGTGGTTGCAGTAGGTACTGGTTCGATAGTTTTCGGACGAAATCATGAAGGACATACGAAACGGATCGGTGGCTGGGGTTATATTTTAGGAGATGAAGGTAGCGCCTATAAAATTGCGATCGCAGGCATGAATGCAGCATTAAAATCTTATGATGGACGAGAAATATCAACGAGTTTGATAGAGGGTTTCAAACAGCATCTTGATTTTAAAAATATAGAAGATTTAATAGAAGTAGTATATCGCCGAGAATGGGGAGTCAAACAGATAGCTGCTTTAGCACCAATTGTAGATTTTGCAGCAGCGTCAGGTGATATAGTAGCAAATATCATAATTGATGATGCTGTAAAAGAGTTAGTAAAAGCTACATCTACAGTAATTGATGCGATTTTTAGTGCTGACTCAGTTTTAGAAGTAGTCACAACGGGAAGTGTGTGGCGCGGTAGATGCAATATCCATGAAAGATTTGCAGCGTCTCTTCTTAAGAAGTCTCCTAATGTAAAGGTAATTTTTCCGAGGTACGAGCCTGCTTACGGTGCTGGTTTATTAGCTTTGCAGACAACTCAAAATTGACGCGAAGAAAGCAATAATAGAAGTTTTCAGTTTGCAAATATGCGCCCCAAGAAAGTTACTATTTCAGACCAAGCTGCGGTGGTAGCACTAGAATCATAACGATAACCGTCGTCGCGCATGAATGTATGTTCTGCTTCATATAAGAAAACTTGGTGAGGTATGTTAGCATTCTCAATTGCTTTGATTATGATTTGGCGATCGCTCTCTGGTATATGAGGGTCAAGAGTACCGAACACCATTAGCATCTCGCCTTTGATTTCACTTACCCTCTGGATTGTATCGGCTACCTCTTTACCTAGTTTACCACTGGGAATGCCGGTAGGATAACAGCAGACACAAGCCCGAATTTCGGTTTGAAATGCGGCGCGGAAAGCTAAATGTCCACCAATACAAAAGCCTAAAGTGCCTATTTGATTTGGAGAAACCGCACTCTCTGTTTTCAGAAATTCAGTCACAGCAAGGCAATCGGCATCATAATCAGCTACCGAGGTTCGACGCGCATCGTCATTACCCCGCATCCTTCCCAGATCGTCTGGCTCAATTACTGAACCAACTGGCTCTATTCGGTGAAAAATTTCTGGTGCTGCTACTACATAGCCGTATCCTGCTAAGTAGTTAGCTAGACGAATCATTGCATCACCTAACTGATAAATATCACTGTAGAAGACAATACCAGGGTATTTTCCTGCTGCTTTGGGAGCCGCAACATAAACACGCATTAAGCTACCATCTACTCTTAATTCAACGTTGCGCTTAGTGATTTGCACTTTTTGTCCCCGTGTTACGCTTGCTGTCATTAGCTTCTACACTGTAGCGCCGCAGCATCCGGTTACTTTCAACCCACAATTTGGCGTTCTTTTACCATCACTGCGATCGCTTAATATCCGCGTGAAAGTTTGTTGCATAGGTTCGCAGTGGAAGAGGGAATTTGAGCGTGCTGCTCGTCTACGCATTACTTACCTAACCTCAGCGTGTGAAATATCCGATTCAGCCGGAGTCGAGTTATATAAAAAATACAAATTGGGGAATAAGTAAATACTTTAATAAAGAGACTTGCAAATAGTAAATCTTGGTTGGTATTTTCTCTCAAGATTCTCAGGATTACCATTTGCAAGTGAACTTTATTTTATATGAACAACGGTAACACCACTGCCGCCATCTGCTTGTTCTGCGGGTTCGTAGTTGTTCACTCTGGAATGCTGTTGCAAAAAGGCGTGAACTCCTTGTCGTAGCTTCCCAGTGCCATAGCCGTGAATAATCCAGACTGACCCTGTAGCTTCCGAGATGGCTTTATCTAAAATGTATTCGGCATCAGCCACCCGTTTACCACGTAAATCGATGGTATTTTGGGAAGTCCGAATTTCTGGGACATTTTGTGGTGGCGGAGTTACTGCTACTGGGGCTGGTTTGGCTTTAACAACTGGTTCGGGTTTTTGACCATCTAAAGATTCTACGTCTTCCAACTTCACAGTCATCTTCATTAGCCCAAAGCGAACGCTTAACTCGCCATCTTGATCGGGGGCAACGATCACTTCTGCTATCTGTCCCAATTTGGGAACGCGGATGCGATCGCCTACTTTGGGCATAAACCCAGCTTTTGGTTTTGCTGGCGTTGCTGGCTGATATTGCTGGCCAATTTGATTCAAAGCATTAGTTGCTTGCTGGGCCTCTTGCGCTGTGGGCGTACCCTTCTGCAAGCGCCGAATCACTTGGGCAATTTCACCTTTTGCTTGAGCGATCGCTTGTTGGACTGCTATTTCCTGTGAAGCCCGCAAACTACTTTCCCTCTCTTCCAAACTTGCGGCTTTTGCGGATACTTCTTTGTATAAGCGTTCCGCTTGCTGCAACAAACTTTGGGCTTCGGCTGCTTTGGTTTCCTGGCGGCGGCGTTGGGCTTCTAAGCCAGCAATCACTTGGTTGACTTCATCTGTGGCCTCTCCCACTTGGATTTTCGCCTCTTCTACCACTTCTGGTTTTAATCCCAGGCGTAAGGCAATGGTTAAGGCATTAGAACGTCCGGGGATGCCCCACAGCAGACGGTAAGTAGGCGAGAGAGTACTTTCGTCAAATTCTACAGAGGCATTTTCAAACCGCTCATCTTCGTATTTCAGAGCTTTTAGTTCCCCGAAGTGAGTGGTGGCGATGGTTAGTTGGGCATGGTTAGCGAGATATTGCAATAAGGCGATCGCTAAGGCGCTACCTTCAACTGGATCGGTTCCTGCGCCGACTTCATCAAGTAAAACTAGGGAATTGGGCATGGGGCATGGGGCATTGGACTCTCCCTCATCTCCCAATGCTTCTAAAATCCGACTAATCCGGCGGATGTGTCCAGAGAATGTGGATAAACTTTGCTGTAAGGATTGTTCATCGCCAATATCTGCCAGCACTTTGTCAAACCAAGGAATTTCCACTGGTTCGCGGGCGGGGACAAATAAACCCACTTTGGCCATCAACGCTGCTAACCCCAGAGTTTTTAAGGTTACAGTTTTACCGCCAGTATTTGGCCCGGTAATGGTTACAACCCGAATTAGCGGATTGATCAGCAAATCTACAGGAACTACTGGTTGCCCTTGTTCATGCTGTTGTTGCCACACTAACAAAGGATGTCGTAAGTTCCGTAAGGTAATAATTTCCTTGTCTTCACGCTGGATAAATCGCGGGGGATTCGCTCCTAGCCAGAAACTATATCGGGATCTAGCGGTTGCCATATCTAAAGTGGTGGCGATCGCTAATAATCTCTCTAAATCTGGTTTGACTGCGGCGACTTGTTCCGTCAAAACGCGGCGAATCGTTTCTTCTTCCGCTTGCTCTCTTCGGATGATTTGCCGCAGTTGGTTGCCTAGAGGCACTACCGAATTCGGTTCTACGTAAAGGGTTGCGCCACTGGTAGACGTGTCGTGAACAATACCGGGGATGGCATCTTTTTGGGGTGCTTTTACGGGGATGACAAAGCGATCGCTGCGTTGCGTAATTAGCTGTTCTTGAACTGCCCCAGATTTTGCCTGTAAGATATTTTGCAGCTTTTGAGTAATTTGGCTGCGTAATCGCCGCAAATCTGTGCGAATTTCTCCCAGTTTTTGACTCGCGCGGTCAGTTACCTGGGCCCGTTCATCAATACATCGGTGAATTTCTTGTTCTAGTTCTGGATAAGTCCGCAAATCAGCAACTAACTCAGTCAGTATCGGCAAATCTTCCTGATTGTCGATGACACGGCGCAAACTTCTAGCACCAGCGAGGGTGGTAGCGATCGCTAACAGTTCCTCTCCTGCCAAAACTCCACTGCGTTCTGCTCGTTCTAGGGAATCGCCAATATCTTGAATTCCCTCAAATGACAGTCCCGTAGTCAGGCGACTTTCCAGTTGGTAGATTTCTTTGGTTTGCTCTAACAACTGTTCGCTTTGAGTCTGAGAATCGGGTATTTTCAGATGACGCGCAGCTGTCGCCCCCAGCTTAGTTGCCGCGAAGGTGGCAAGGTGCTGGCAGAGGCGATGCCATTCTAATAATTCTAAGGTTTCAGATTGGATCAAGGTTTCAACATCTAATCTGAAATTATCGTAACAATTCTAGCTCCTAGATGGCTAAATCTTAAAGGAGAAAATTTCGCTTTATTCAAATCAGCCGGATAGTGTGTGGTAATCACCAAGTAATAAATGGCACGTCAAGCTATCTTTTCCGAGAAATTACCCTAACACAAACTGTCATCAAAAACAATACAGAAAATAATTTAGAGGATGTTTGAAAAGTCCTCTTGTCGGTATCAAATAGTTTTAGATCCCCCCTAACCCCCCTTAAAAAAGGGGGGAACCAAAATCAAAGTCCCCCTTTTTAAGGGGGATTTAGGGGGATCTAAAAGCGCCTAAAGTCACAGCAAAACACTTTTTAAACAACCCCTTAAGTAGCGACTATTTCCTTCACCAAAACGTAAGGCTGAACGATGAGAGTATTAAATCGCTTACTGCGCTCAAGATTCCATTCTCCCACCTGTACTGTTGTGGGTTTGGTAATTAATTGCTCATCAATCCACTGTTCTACTGATGGAATGTTATCACTGGCGATCGCTAGTCCAACATCCACCAAGTCTAGCTCAAGCGCCACCAAAATTACTGCATCTCGTTGTACATGAGGAATTAACCATTCCCACTCTGCCTCATCCAAAATTTCTGTTAATTCCGCTCTTAAATCCGACATTACTTCCCAATGTTTATTTGTAAATGGCTATTTTTACATTATTCACTAGTTCCGAGTTCCTGACAAATAACAAATGACAAATGACCAATAACTAAACTTCAGATTTCATTTCATCTATTTCAAATAAAGACACAATTACTCCTGCGATGGGAATAGATATAAAAACACCTAATAATCCTGCTACTCTAGCCCCTACTAGTAAAGCAAAAAACACCACTACAGGATTAAGATTCAGCGCGCCTTGCATAATTCTGGGCGCAATCAAGTTGTCTTGTATCTGCTGGAGGACAATACAAGCTATTAATACTTTTACTGCTAACCAAATACCTTGAGACAACACAAATAGAGTAACTGTGCTTACTCCTAATGTCGCGCCTATGCCAGGAATTATATCAACAATTCCGATTATTATTGACAATATCAAAGCAAAAGGTACTTTTAAGAGTAAAAACACTAAGAATGTTGAAACTGTTAAAAATGCGCTTAATAGCAACTGACCTCTAAAAAATCCTAAAAAAGACTTTCTGATTATATTTGTAAATCTATTACGGCGCTGTTTTGGTACTATTTTTAAAATAAAATTCCACAGTTTATCTCCATCTAATAGCATGAAAAAAGCCACAACTGCAATCAATATAAAAGTTACAAAGTTCGTCATAAAACCTTGTAAAATAGCTAAACTAGTAACAAGAGTTGATACAGCTTGATTCCGCAATTGTTCTTCAATAAAACTTAAATCTATCTGTAAATTACGGTTACGCAAAAATCCTTCTATTCCCTCTAATAAAGGTACTAAAGAATTTAAAAATGCAGTAATACTATTAATTAATTGTTGTCCTTGAGATAAAACCGTTAAACTCACAGTAATTATCAGACCGCCTATAATCACAATACTGAGCAAGAAAACGACACCAACAGCTATACCGTGGGGTAAAAAACGCCGTAGCCCTTGTACAGGGTAACTGAGTAAAAAAGCTAAAATTGCCGCAAATGTAAAAATAACAATGACCGATTCAAAATAAGCTAAAAGTTGTACAATTGCCCAGCCAGAAGCAACTAAAAGCAAAAATCTAACTAATGCCAGATTATTTAATCGTTCCCAAAAATTCTTGGCTTCAAAGCCGCTCATAATAATTCATAATGGGCTACGCCCCGCTTCGCTAACGTAATTTGTAATTCGTAAATTAAGCCATACAGATGCTAGTTGTTTGGCGTGATAAAGTTAGCCACACTGTAAGATTGAGATTTATTTTTTGGAAGTCCTTTACTTTATTGCTAGAGCAAATTGACTTTAAGATTAGAGTAATCTAATAGCGATCGCTACCTCCCTAAAGCATATATCTGTAGTTTCTCTAGATTCATCGTCCTAAATCATGCATTTCGTTAATTACTGTGGCACACTTTTGTGTCAACGCTTCCAATTCCTCTTTATTAGTGGAAGTGGGAGCATCAATCAAGTTACCAATTCTCACAGTGATGGGAACTGCGTGAGGTCGGGATGAGCCTTTTTGTAAAATCTTCTCAGTACCCCAGACACTTACTGGTAATATTGGGGCTTTTGCTTTCGCCGCTAGCAGCAGTGCGCCTCTTTTGGGGTCTGTAATTCGACCATCTGGGGTGCGAGTACCTTGCAAGAAAACACCGACAGCCCAACCATTATTAAGATATTCTAGGGCGGAACGGATGGCATTGCGATCGGCATTTCCTCGGCTGACTGGGTAAGCGCCATACAATTTAATCGCTTGCGCCAAAATGGGGATATTAAATAACTCTTCCTTAGCCATATACGCCACTGGACGACGTACACAATTAGAGACAATCGGCGGGTCAAAGTAACTAGCGTGATTACTCACTACTAATAACGGCCCTGATTTGGGGACATTTTCCGTACCATGAATCTGGCCCCGAAAGTAAGCGTGAAGCATGGGGCTGACGATTGACCATTTAAAGGCGTGGTAAAGTGCCAGACTGATAAACGGTTCGCGGTTTTTGTCCACAGAAGATAATGCAAATCAAACTGAATTTAGCATAAGCGATCGCAACACCCAGATCAAACGCAAAAAAGCTATAGATATGTATTACTTCACCCATCGGGGAACACTAAATCTAGAAATCCTTAGAATTTAACAGTATGTTTCTCACTACAGTCAGTATTCCTGGATACAAGGGACCAATTTCAACGGAATGTTCCCTTGATCGCCTTTGTACAAGCATTCCGAAATTTAATGGGCCAATTATTAACAGAAAGTGATGCTCAAATTCAGCAATGGAAAATTAAAATTTTAGAAGCTGTAGGTGAAAATGGACAAGTAATTATTGAAGTGATCCCTGAATTAGAAAAATTTATTGGCAAACAAACGCCAGCCATAAAATTATCAGGAAGAGCATCACAAAATAGATTTAATTTATTATTTCAAAAGTTTACTCAAGTTTTCACTAGTGTTGAACATCCATTAGTAATATTTTTAGATGATTTGCAGTGGGCTGATTTGGCATCACTGAAATTAATGCAGTTATTAATGGCTGATACAAAGTATCTTTTATTAATTGGTGCTTATCGAAATAATGAAGCCAATCCAGTGCATCCGTTGATGTTGACTATTAGTGAGATACAAAAAACAGCAGCAACTATTAACACAATTACTTTAGCATTATTAAGTCAAGGGGATATGAATCAATTAATTGCTGCAACGCTCAAATGTTCAGAAAATTTAGCGTTACCAATTTCACAAATAGTCTATCAAAAAACTTCTGGGAATCCATTTTTTGTACTCAATTTCTTAAATCGTTATACCAGGATGGGCTAATTAGATTTAACTTGACAGAGGGATGCTGGCAATGTGATATCACACAAATGAGTCAACTAGCAGTAACAAATGATGTCGTTGAATTCATGATATTGCAATTACGAAAGCTATCACAACCAACTCAAGATGTTTTGAAATTAGCTGCTTGTATTGGAAATCAGTTTGATTTGAAAACATTGGCAGTTGTTTCAGAACAATCGCAAGCAGAAACGGCAACTGATTTGTGGAATGCATTGCATGAGGGTTTAATTTTACCTACTAGCGAGGTCTATAAATTTTATCTTAGTGATGGAAGTCAAGCTATTGCTGAAGAAAATTTGGAAATTATTAACTATAAATTTTTACACGATCGCGTCCAAGAAGCTGCATACTCTCTTATCCCTGAAGAACAGAAAAAAGCTACCCATCTACAAATAGGAAATCTATTACTTAAAAACACACCTGAAATCCAAAAAGAAGAAAAACTTTTTGAAATTGTTAATCAGTTAAATATTGCATTAATACTGATTATTGATCCAATTGAACGAGAAAAACTCCTCAAATTGAATTTAGAAGCAGGTAGAAAAGCACAATTGGCAACTGCTTATACATTAGCAGTTGAATATTTAACAATAGGTTTAGAACTTTTACCTGATGAGAGTTGGTATAGCCAGTACGAGCTAACACTATTACTATATCAATCTATTACAGAAGTACTTTGTTTGAGTGGTGACTTTGAACGCATGGAAAGCTATGCAACTGTAGTTCTACAACAAGCAAAAACTCTCCTCGAACAAATTCCTATCTACAATGTCAAAATTCAAGCTTATATGGCACAGGCACAGCATAAGAATGCTTTGCAAACTGCACTAACTGTAGCGGTTGAGCGACTATGATTACGGGCTAATCGACGTAACATAAGATGCGTCATAGCGGCGTATATCATTGTTTCACTTGTTTGGAGATGATATTCGTAGTCTTTACTGAGACGACGATAGCGACCTAACCATGCAAGTGTACGTTCCACAACCCAACGTCGAGGCAATACTTTAAAGCCTGAAGTATCATCAGAGCGTTTAACAATTTCGATTGCACAGCCGAAAAAATACCTGACCCAATCAACTAGTTTTCCAGCATATCCGGCATCTGCCCAAATTAAATGCAGCTTGGGGAATGAATATTGAATTTG
>NNBT01004342.1_pt1 | contig 15285 bp, 15 predicted proteins | sample 1173831 | NCBI WGS metagenome assembly NNBT01 (sample SAMN07173936, study PRJNA388173) | plant metagenome | isolation source: symbiotic tissue sample KVJ10 | place: Norway: Troms, Kvaloya island | reverse complement strand
GCCGCACGCGCGCCAGCATCGCTTCGGCCTTGGCCATGGCGTCCGACTGGCTCAGCCCTTCGTGAAAGCGCGGCACCTCGGCGAGCTGGCGGCCGACCTTCATCACCGGATTGAGCGACGCCATCGGCTCCTGATAGATCATCGCGATGTCGGCGCCGCGCAGCTTCCGCAGTTCCGCAGCCGTCATGGTCAGCATGTCGCGGCCGTTGAACAGGATCTCGCCTGCGGTGACACGCCCGTTGCCACCCAGATAGCGCATGATGGCGAGCGCCACCGTCGACTTGCCGCAGCCCGATTCGCCGACCAGGCCATGCGCCTCGCCCGGCAAAAGCGTCAGATTGAAATCGGTCACCGCCGGAATCTCGCCGGCCCGCGTCATATAGGAGATCGACAGGTTCCGGCATTCGAGGACCGGGACTATCTGGCTGTTGTGGTGCGCGCTGCTCATCATCTCAATCCTTGAGACTCATTTCGCGCAGACCGTCGGCCATGAGATTGAAGCCGAGGATGAGCGTCGTCACGGCGACCGAGGGGATGATCAGCATATAGGCGAAACGCCACAGCAGGGCGGCGGACGAGGCCTCCTTGATCATCAGGCCCCAATCGGGATCGGGCGGCTGGAGGCCGAGCCCCAGGAAGGTGAGCGTCGTGATGGCGACGGTGGTGTAGCCGAGCCTCAGGCAGGCATCGACGATGATCGGGCCACGCACATTGGGCAGGATCTCGACCAGCATGATCCACAACGCGCTTTCGCCGCGCGTCTGCGCCGCCTGGATATAGTCGCGCGTCTTGGCGTCGAGCGACAGGCCGCGCACGATGCGCATGATCGACGGCGCCGAGGAGCAGGTGACCGCCAGGATGATGTTGAAGCCGCTCTGGCCCAGATAGTTGAGGACCAGGATCAGGAGGATCATCACCGGAAAGGACAACAGCACATTGCCGACATAGGACACGGCTTCGTCCCACCAGCCACCGAGATAGCCGGCGATGAGGCCGAAGGCGGCGCCGACGATATAGGCAGCCGCGGTCGCCGAGATGCCCCAGACGAGAACACGCTGGCAGCCCCAGATGGTGCGCGAGAGCATGTCGCGCCCGCGCATATCGGCGCCCAGCCATAATTTCGTGCCGTTGACCTCGGTGCCGGGCAGCGCGAAAGGCGCGATCGGCTTGTTGGGATCGAGGATCGGCAGATAAGGCGCGCTCACCGCCATGAGGATCCAGAAGGCCACGAGCGTCAGCCCGATGAGCGCGATGGGCGAGCCGCGCCAGGCCCGGAACGCCATGACATAAAGAATGATCACGGCCGGTATGGCCGGCAGCAGGATGTGCTGGTGCAGGGCGCCGAGCTGGACCGGGAACATCACATATCCCACCAGCGCCAGCCAGATGACGGCGATCAGCAGGATGGCGACCCGTAAAGGCGACAATCCCATGAGGGCGGAGCGGCTTAATGTCTGGTCCTGGGCCATGCCTCTCCCCTTAAGCGAACCGCACGCGCGGATTGAGAAGGACATAGCCGATATCGGACAGAAGCTGCGACATCACCGCGACCATGACCGCGACGAGCGTTGCCGCCTGCAGAACGTCGATATCGCCGAACATCGCGGCTTCGTAGAGCATGCGCCCGAAGCCCGAATACTGGAAGAACACCTCGACCACGACGACCTGCGACAGCAGCCAGTTCAGCTGCAGGAAGATGAGCGTGAAGGGCACGATGAGCGCGTTGCGCAGCGCATGCTGCAGGATGACCCGCCAGTAGGGCAGGCCTTTGAGAAAGGCGGTGCGGATGAAATGCGACGACATCACCTCGGCCATCGAGGCACGCGTCATCCGCGCCACATAGCCGATATCATAGAGCAGCAAGGTGAGGAGCGGCAGGATCAGCTCGCGGAACGACCAGCCGCCGATCATCGCCGATTTCGCCGGCACCCAGCCGAGGCCGAGGCTCAAGAAAACGGTGAGCAGCACCGCGGTGGCGATCTGCGGGATCGAGGTGGTGAGCACCGAGACGAAGGAGATGATCCGGTCGAGCCCGCTCCCCTCGCGCATGCCGGCCAGGGTGCCGAGCGTGAGCGAGATCGGTATCATGAACAGGAACACGAAGAAGGCGAGCAGCCCGGTATTCTTCAGCCGGTCACGCAGCAGCGTGGCGACCTCGACGTTCTTTTCCAGCGAATGGCCTAGATCGCCGCGCAGCACATTGCCGACCCATTCCGCATAACGGATGGGAAACGGCCGGTTCAGCCCTTTCCGCTCGAGCCAGGCCTGATAGTCGGGCTCCGACAAAGCGGCGACACCGAAGCCGCCAAGCTCCGATACCGCCACCTTGCGGCGAAACTCATCCGTATCGAAGATCGCGAACAGCAGCAGAGACACTGTGAGCATGATCAACAGCATCTGCGCCAGCCGTCGAAGAATGAGTGTCTTCATGCGCCGGAAATCCTGCACATCAGGCGAAGAGCCGCCCGTCGGAGCCGGGCGGTCACCCTCAGCTCATCCAGACCCGGTTCAACTGCATCACGCGGGCCGGATGTGGTTCGAGACCATGTACATTCGCGGCGGCGAGATTGTAAACCGGCCGCCACAAAGGCTGCACCATGACGGCCGCGTCCTGCAGGATCTTTTCGATCTGCTCCATCTTCGCCTTGCGCTTCTCGACATCGATGGTGCCTTCCGCCTCGGCCAGCGCCGCGTCGAAGGCGGGATCGGAGAAATGCGATTCGTTCCACGGCACCCCGGTGCGATAGGCCTGCGACAGCGCCATCGTGCCGATCGGCCGATGCGCCCAGGAGGTGGCGCCGAACGGCGTCAGGTTCCAGATCTCCCAGAAACGCGTGGTCGGCAGCACATTGACGGTCAGCTTGATGCCCACTTCCTGAAGCTGGTCGCGGATCGCTTCGCAGACCGCCTGATGCCACGGCCCGTCGGTATTGCCGACATCGATCGACAGCGCCAGGCCGTTTTCATGGCCGGCCTCCTTGAGCAAGGCCTTGGCGCCCTCCACGTCACGGGCGAGCTCGGGCAGCGGGAAAAATTCCGGATGCACCGGCGCGACGTGGAAATTGTAGGCGGGGTTGCCGCCTTCCGGGAAGACGAGCTTCTGGATCGCCGCATTGTCGACCCCCTTGACCACCGCCTGACGGACGCGCTTGTCCTTGAACGGCTCGGCGTCGACCTGCATGCGGCAGCAGATGGTCTGCGCCGTGCCGACCGACTTGATCTGCGCGCCATTGACCGACTGCGCCAGCGACACCTGGTCGAGTGTCAATTCATAGGTCGCATCGACGGTGCCCGAGGCGAGCGCGATCGTCTGGTTCTCCTGGTCGAAATTGTAGAACTGGATTTCGTCGAGATAGACCTCGCCGCCCCAATGTTTGAAATCCTTGCCATCGGTCGTCTTGGTGATGCGCTTGAGGATGCAGCGGTCGCCGACCACCAGCTCCGCCAGCGTATAGGGCCCGGTCCCGATCGGCTTGTCGGAGAAGGGTTCGACGAAGGACGGATGCACGATGCCGGTCGGATATTCGGCGCAGTCCTCGGCGACCGACAGGACGGCGCGCGACAGATGGAGCCGCACCGTATGCGTATCGACCACCTCGACGGCGTTGTCGGCGGGAACCCGGACCGCCTTGCCCTTGGCGTCCTTCTCACCGGTGTCGCGGGTGAGCGCGTTGAAGGTGGAGAGACCGATATTGGATGAGCCGGTCTTCGAATCGGTCCAGCGTTTGATGTTCCAGGCGATGTGCTCGGCGGTCAGCTCCTCGCCATTGTGCCACATGACGCCCTTGCGCACATGGAGCGTCCAGGTCTTGAGGTCTTCCGACGGCTCCCAGGACTCGATCAGCATCGGGCGGATGACATTGTCGGGGCCCAGGATCGTCATATATTCGATGATCTGGCGCGACTGGTTGGCCATCTCGTTCCAGCTGTAGGTGGCCGGGTCCTTCATCGCCGCGACCCGCTGGCCGATGCGCAGCTTGCCGCCGCTCTTGGCGTTGGGATCGGGCTGCGGGAAGGGCGAGGTCTCGGCGGCCACAGCCGGCGCGCTCATGCCGGCCAGCGCATAGGCCGACACGGCGCCGACGCCGATCAGCGCCGCCATGCGGATGAATTCGCGCCGGTCGACCTTGCCGTTCCGCAGCTGGCCCTTGAGATTCTTCAGCAGTGCCTTCTTCCCGTAGTCGGTCATGTTTCAGCTCCTCTCCTGTTTCGGCCGTTGTCCGGCGCATGCTTCTTCATGGCAGGAAAAATCCTGCGCTCCCTTCCTCGACAGTCGAGGAAAAGCCTTTGCGGTCACAGCCTCATATGGCAGCCGTCACCATGATCTCGACACGATAGGCGTCACCGGCCAAACGGCTTTCGACGGTGGCGCGTACCGGCATGGCGGAACGATCGATCCATTTGTCCCACACGCTGTTCATCAATTCAAAGTCCGCGATGTCGCGCAGCCAGATCTGCGCGGTGAGCAGCTTCGTCTTGTCGGAGCCGGCGAGCGCCAGATATTTGTCGATCTTGGCGAGCGTGTCGCGCGTCTGCTCGACCGTATCGCCCTTGGTGTCGTCGGCGGTCATGCCGGCGAGATAGACGGTGCCGTTGTGCTTGAGGACGCGGCAGAAGCGCGGGCCGTTTTCGAGGCGCTCGATGGTCATGCGGAGAATACCTGCTGCAGTTGCGGGGAAAGTTTCACGCCACGGAAGCGGCGCGGGCTGAGATCGGCGGCCGTGACGCCGAAACCTTTGATGTCGTCGGGAACATCTTCACGCCGCACCAGGGCGGCACAGATCCGTGACAAGGCCGAAGAGGTCTTGATGCCATAGCCGCCCTGCCCGGCGAGCCAGAAAAAATCCGGCGCTTCATCGTCGCTGCCGACGACCGGCGATCCGTCGCTGGCGAAGGTCCGAAGCCCGGCCCAGGAGCGCGACACACGCGTGACCTCGATGGTCGTCGCGCGCTCGAGCCGCTCCACCCCGATTGCGACATCCATGTCCTCCGGATAGGCATCCATGGGCACCGACGGCGTGGCGTCGGCGGGCGAGACCAGCAATTGGCCGGCATCGGGCTTGAAATAGAACTCGGCGCCGACATCGTCGACCAGCGGCCATTCCGCGATCGTCACATCGGGCGGTGCGGGAATGTTGAAGGCGGTGCGCCGCTTCGGCTGAAGCCCGATGGGACGAACGCCCGTCAGGGACGCGATCTCGTCGGCCCAGGCGCCGGCGGCATTGACTATCACCGCCGCCGTGAAATCTCCGGCGGAAGTCGCGACGCGCCAACCATCACGGTGTTCTATCGCTTTGACCTCGGCACCGGTGACGATTCTCGCCCCCAAAGCACGGGCGCCTTTCAGAAATCCCTGATGCAGCCCGTTGACGTCGACATCCATGGAATGGGGCTCGAAGAAGGCGCCCGCCAGATAGTCGGCGCGCAGCACCGGCACCTGCGCGATGGCTTGCTGCGGCGTGATCGCGTGTATGGTGGGGACGAGGCGGCGCGCTCGGTCGAGGGCTTCCGCCAGGAGATCGCGCTGATCGGCGCGCGCCACGGTGATCATGCCGCGTTTGCCGAGCAGCGGATAATCCGCGAAGCCGGAAGGCGGCGCGCTCATGAAAGACCGGCTCGCCAGGACGAGACGGCGGATGATGTCGGTGCCGTAATTTTCGGTGAAGCTCGCCGCCGACCGTCCCGTGGTGTGGTAGCCGCACTGGCTTTCCCGTTCGAGGAGAATGACCGGCATGGACCGGGCGATCTCGAAAGCCACCCCCGCCCCGGCTATGCCGCCGCCGATGATGATGACGCCGGCCTCAGCCATGTCGCCGCCACGCTTCGGGGAAGCTGACACAACCGCTCACGCGCCCCTTCCTGCCCTGCAAGAAGGCCACGACCGTGTGATGCTTTTCCGGCTTCCCCATCGCCTTCGCGGTCCTGACTTATGTGGATGTCACCAAATTAATTTGGTCACGCCAGGGCTTCACGAAAGAATTTTGCGGGCAATGGCCAAGAATAACGATGGCTAATGGCCGTTCGGCTTGCGAGGCGGGGTTCCCTCGATTAGGGTCGCGTGATCATGGTCCCGAAGCTGAAATGAAGCCGCCGCCGCCCCTCAATTACATCCGTTCCTTCGAATGCTCGGCGCGGCATCTGAGCTTCACCGCCGCCGCCCAGGAGCTCGGCTATACGCAGGCCGCCATCAGCAATCATGTCCGCGCGCTGGAGCAGTATATCGGCCGGCGTCTGTTCACCCGCTATCCGCGCAGCCTCAAGCTGACCGAGATGGGCGAGGCCTTTCTGCCGACCTTGCGTCAGGCGCTCGATCAGATCGATCACGCCACTGAAGCGATCGTCGCCAAGGCGCGCAACAGGACAGTGGTTGTCTCCTGTCCGATGAGCCTCGCCGAAAACTGGCTGGCGGGCACCATGGCCGAGTTTCGCCGCACCCATGCCGAGATCGAGGTCGTTCTGCAGGGCACGGTCTGGGAGGATCTGAGCAACCAGATCGCCGACATCACCATTTCGATCCGCCGCTTCGACGATCTGCCGACCGCCAGCGCCTTGCTCTGGGACGACGAGCTTGTCCTGCTTTGGGCGCCAAGCTTTCTCGAAGGACCCAACCGCCTTGCCTCACCCAAGGACATCACGAAGCGGGATCGCATCTTCGTGCTCGGCCGGCAGGAATATTGGCAGTGCTTCGCCGACCTTCTGGAGATCGAGTTGCCCGACCAGGATCGCGGCCTGACCACCAATGCATCCAACATCGCACTCGAACTCGCCGCCACCGGCGCCGGACTTGTCGCCACGCAGCTGTCGCTCGCCAGCGCCTATATGCGGCGCGGCCTGTTGGTCGAGCCATTTCCGGTGCGCGCACCGAGCCCCTGGACCTACTATCTGACCGAGAGCGCGCTCTCCAAGGGCAACTTCGTGAAGACGGTCAAGGATTGGATTCTCGCGCGCGCGAAAGCGGATTTCGGCACCACATCAAATCCGGCGAAACCGTAGGGCCCGGCATGTCCGAAGAGAGCCCGAGAGCCCCTCTCCCCAACCGCTGGCAGCGCTTCGACCAATGGGACAAGCGCCCCTTGCGCCTGGACCGCTTCGCCCGCGAGGACGCGAAGAACGGCTTTGCCGCTACCAGCAGCCCGGCCGACCCCAAATCTTCGCTCAAAATCGCGCACGGAAAAGTCGTCGAGCTGGACGGCGTCGCAGAAGCCGATTTCGACCTCATTGACGAATTCATCGCCCGCCATCATATCGATGTGTCGGTGGCGGCCGAGGCCATGGCGCTCGATGCCCGCGACTTCGCCAGGCGGCTCGTCGACATCAATGTGCCACGCAGCGAGCTCACCCGCCTCGCCAAGGGCATGACGCCGGCCAAGCTGGCCGAGGTGATGGGCCATCTCTCGACCGTCGAATTGATGTTCGCCCAGACGAAACTGCGTGCCCGCCGCACGCCCGCCAACCAGGCCCATGTCACCAATGCCAAGGACGACCCGCTGCAGCTCGCCGCCGATGCAGCGACCGCCGTGGCACTCGGTTTCGACGAGATTGAGACCACCATGCGGGTGGCGAGCAATGGCTGGTCCAATGCGCTGGGCTGCGTGGTCGGCGCTGCGGTCGGCCGCGGCGGCGTGCTGTTCCAATGCTCGATCGAGGAAGCCGAAGAGCTCGCCATCGGCATGGCCGGCTTCACCTCCTATGCCGAGACGGTCTCGGTCTATGGCACCGAAGGCTCCTTCATCGACGGCGACGACACCCCGTGGTCGAAAGCCTTTCTCACCACCGCCTATGCGGCGCGCGGCATCAAGGCGCGCTGCACCTCGGGCGGCGGCGCGGAATTGCTGATGGGCTATCACGACGCCCATTCCATCCTCTATCTCGAAGCCCGCTGCCTCTGCCTGCAGCGCGGCATGGGTGTCCAGGGCACTCAAAATGGCGGCATCGACGGCGCGCCCCTCACCTATTCCGTTCCGGGCGGCGGCCGCGAGATCTTCGCCGAGAATGTCATGGCCGCCCTTCTCGATCTCGAATGCGCCAGCGGCAACGACACGCGTGCGTCATCCTCGGAGATCCGCGTCGGCGCCAAGATCATGCCGGCGCTGGTTTCCGGCACCGACTTCATCTGCTCGGGCTTCGGCTCCATCCTCTCTTACGACAACTCCTTCGCCGCCTCGCTGTTCAATGGCGAGGAGATCGAGGACTTCCTGGCGCTGCAGCGCGATTTCGTGGTCGAAGGCGGCCTGACGCCGGTGACCGAGGATCGCGCCCTCGATGTGCGCCGCCGCGCCGTCGACGCGGTCGCCGCCGTGATGGAGGAGCTGGGCCTCGCGAAGCCGCGCCAAGACCAGAAGACCAGCGTCGTCTTCGCCTCGGGCTCGCGCGAGACCGACACTTTCTCGGCCGGCGAAGTGGTGGCGATCAGCGCCAGGATCAGGGATGGCGGCATCACGGCGACCGATGTGATCAAGGCGCTGCATAAACGCGGCTTCGTCGAGGAGGCGGAGAATCTCCTGGCGATGCTGCGCCTGCGCGTCGCCGGCGATCACCTGCAGACCGCCGCCATCATCCGCGACGGCAGGATTCTGAGCGCCATCAACGATCCCAATGACTATGCGGGACCGGGAACCGGCTACCGCATCTCGGAAGAACGCTGGCGCGAGATCGCCCAGATGCGCGACAGCATGGGCCGCAGCGACGTCTTCGGCTTCGGCGCGAAGCCGCATGACGGTAATGCCGCCTATGCCCTTGTCCCGGCAGGTCCGGCGGCACCTGGCCGCGACGAGAAGGAAGTGGTCATCGGCATCAGCCCCGCCTGGGGCATCGACATTCACGAGACCACCGCCGGACACAAGCTTTCCGACGTGATGGACGCGCTCATCACCGGAATCGAAAGTGCCGGCGGCACTTACCGGGTGGTGCGCGTGCGCCATACCGCCGACACGTCTTTCCTCGGCCTCACCGCGGCGCGGTTGTCGGGTTCAGGCTACGGCATCGGCATCCAGGCCAAGGGCACTGCCGTCATCCATCAGAAGGACCGCTACCCGCATATGAATGTGGAATTGTTCTCGATGGCGCCGATCACCAGCCTCGATCATTATCGCAGGCTCGGCGCCAATGCGGCGCGTTTCGCCGCCGGCGAAAATCCCGAGCCGATCCTCGTCGCTTATAATGGCGAGGCGCTGCTCGCCAAGCATCATGTAAAGACGGCGCTGCTCTTCGCCGCCGAGACCGGCGCCACCGATCCCGCCGCATTGCCTGAAGAACTCCGCCTGGAGCGCCGCACATGAGCGATATCTCCTATCCAGTGATGGACTCTGCCGCCGACAAGCTCACCACCGCGACCGGCAAAAGGCTCGGCGATCTCACCCTTGAGAATGTGCTCAACGATACCGTCACCGCCGCTGATTTCTCGATCACAAGGGAAGCGCTGCTGCTCCAGGCCGAAGTGGCGCGTCTCGCTGCGCGCCACACACTCGCCGAGAATTTCGAACGCGCCGCGGAGCTGGTCGGCGTGCCCAACGAGACGATCTTCGAGATTTACGAGCTGCTGCGCCCAGGCCGGGCCGCCAGTGCCGAAGTGCTCACGGAGCGCGCCCGGTTCATGCGCAGCACCTATGGCGCCAATCGCATCGCTGCCTTCCTCGAGGAGGCCGCCGCCGCTTATGAGCGCCGCCTTTTATTCCGCCGGCGTTATTGAGGATCGTCATGGATTTTACCGGCAAGACTGTTCTTCTCACCGGCGCCACATCGGGTATCGGCGCCGCCATCGCCCGGGCCTTCGCCGCATACGGGGCCGATCTCGTTCTGACCGGGCGGCGCCAGCTGCCCGAGATACCGAGCGGCGCCGGGCGCAGCCTCTTCATCGCCGCCGATATCACGGCGCCGGAGACACCCGATCGCCTTGTCGCCGAAACGATCGACCACTACGGCAAGCTCGACATTCTGGTGAATAATGCCGGCATCCTGTTCCGCGGCGACGCGCTCGCCTGCACCGACGAGGAATGGGAGCGGACGCTGGCCACCAATGTCACCGCGGCCTTCCGCCTGTCGCGCGCCGCGCTCGCCGTGATGAAACCGCGCCGCAGCGGCGCGATCGTCAATATCGCCTCCGACTGGGGTCTCGTCGGCGCCCGCAGCGCGGTGGCCTATGGGGTGAGCAAGGGCGCTTTGGTGCAGCTCACCCGCTCGATGGCGCTCGACCATGCCCGTGACGGCGTCCGCGTGAACGCCGTCTGCCCGGGCGACACCGACACCGGCATGCTCGACAGCGCGACCACCGGCACCGATCGGAAGCAGAAACTCGCCGAGCTCGGCGCCGCCATTCCGCTCGGCCGGGTCGGACGGCCCGACGAGGTCGCGCAAGCGGTCTGTTATCTGAGCTCGGACGCAGCCTCTTTCATCACGGGCGCGACACTCGCGGTCGATGGCGGCAACAGCGCCGGCTGAGCGTCAGCCCAGGATCTGATAATGCGCCTCGACCGTCTTGCCGCCATTCACCGGCAGGATGTCCTGCGGGCAGGCCGACATGGCGACGATGCAGTCGATCTGCGCGCGCAGCACGACATAGTCGCCGGGCTTGGAGACCGGCTCGCCCCAGACGATCTTACCGTCCGAAGCCACCGGAATGTTCATCCACAGATTGAGCGGCGCCGGGACGTCGGGCGGCACGAGGCCGATCTGGCGCATGGCGGCGTGGAGATTGTCGGTGCAGTTGTCGTGATATTCGGTGCAGCCGAGAAGCCCATAGCGATAGTCGTCGCAGGACGCGATCAGTGTGTCATGAACACCAGGCGAGGTATCTTCCTCGAAAAACAGGATGGAACGGCGCCGGTTGGTATGGAAGTGCTCCCCTTTTTTGGGGAAGATCGAGCCGGTGAGCGGGCGCGAATGTTCATGTGACATGAATTCGCGCAGATCCTCGGCGCTGAAGGCCCAGGTGTCGACCACCTGATGGCCATGTGTGTTGATGATCTTGATCGCCTGCCCCTTGCTCAGGCGGCAGGCCCGGCCCTTGCGGGCCGGCAGGGTCAGAATCTCGGCTGCCGGCATTCCCTCTTTCCTCGCGCTATTTCTTCCGGGCCTCGAAGATATAGCCGATGAAGTTCAAAAGCACCTGCGCGGCGAGAAACCCTGTTATGCCGGACGGATCATAGGCGGGCGCCACCTCGACCAGGTCGACGCCGACGACATTTCCACGTTTGACCAGGCCCTGCAGGATCTCCATCACCTCGTAATAGAGAAAACCGCCATGGCTCGGCGTGCCGGTGCCGGGCGCGATCGAGGGATCGAAGCCGTCGATGTCGATCGTGACGTAATAACGCGCGCCTTCCGGAATCTTGTCGAGCACACCTTGCGTGCCGAGGCGGCGTGCCTGGCGCACAGAGAGGATGGACGAGCCCCGGGCGCGCGCATCCTCATAGCCTTCCTTGGCGGTGGAGGAGACATTGCGGATGCCGATCTGGGTCAGGCCGGTCACATAGGACTGCTCGGCGGCGCGGCGCATCGGATTGCCGTGGCCTTCGCGCACCCCGTGGCGCACATCGACGAAATCGAGATGGGCGTCGATCTGCACGATATGGATGGGCCCATGCTCGCTGAAGGCGCGCACGCAGGGAATGTTGATGGCGTGGTCGCCGCCGAGCACCACCGGCATGGCGCCGCGCTCGAGGATCTTGCGCACCGCGAGCTCGGCATTGGCGTGGCTTCTCACCGTGTCGGTATGGACCATGTCGGCATCGCCGACATCGACGATGCGCACCTTGTCGAGCGGCAGATAGGTGACGTCATCCTCATGGTCATAGGCGCCGCCATGGCCGAAGGAGAACAAGGTCGAGGCCTCGCGGATGGCACGGGGTCCGAACCGGGCGCCGGAGCGGTATTGCGTGCCCATATCATAAGGAATGCCGAGCACCGCCACATCGGCGTCGATCGCATTCCAGTCGGTGCAGATCGGCCTCTTGCCGAATGTGCAATGTCCCACAAAAGGCAGGTCCAGCCTGCCGGCCTCATATCCATGCGCCATGATCAGATATCCGTCTTGGGTTCTCCGGCCATTTGGCCACGGGCGTTCCCTCGAGAAAAGCCGAATTCAATCACCGTCACATCGATTTTTTCGATTTGATTGCGCTTTTTCTGGCGGGCTTTCTGCTCTCACGCGCCAGCGACCCTTGCGCCACCAGCTCACGGATGAACAGCCTCTGCAAGGGTGAGCTCGGTATGTCCTTGTTGGTCATGATCACGAAGGGCGACAGGATGCGGGTTTCGGGCGACATCAGCGCGCGCATCTCGCCCGCGGCAGCCCATTGCCTGGCATAATGCTCCGGCAGATAGCCGATGAATTCGCCGGAGAGGATGAAGGCCGCCTGCGCCTCCATATTGGAGGCATGCGCTCTTATCCGCGCCTTGCGGAAATGGCGAAGCTCGCGATTATTGGCATAGGGCCGCACCACGAACTCGCATTGCTCGATCTCGGCCGCACTTGGCCGCGCCTTGAATAGCGGATGCAGCTTTCCGCAATAGAGCGAGTGGATCTCTTCATGAAAGAGCGTCGCCGCGAAGCCGCTGACGATGTCGAGGCTCGGCGTGACGGCAAGATCGACGCCGCCGGTGCCGAGCTGCGACATCAAAATTTCCGGGCTGGCGACGGTGAGCTTGATCTCGACATCGGGTGAGTTGCGCATGCAGTGCCGGATGACGGTGGGCAGCGACAGCCTGGGATCGGTGATGGTGTTGTCGACGATGCCGACGCGCAGCGTGCCGACGAGCTTGTGATGCAGGTCACCAAGCACGCCCTCGAAGGCCGAGATCGACGCGACCAGCGATTTCGACCCTTCATAGACGGCGCGGCCGCGCTCGGTGAGGACGAAGCCCTTGCGGCCGCGCCGGCAGAGATCGAAGCCGAGGCGCTCCTCGAGCGCCCTGAGATGAAAGCTCACCGTCGACTGGCTCATGCCGAGCGCCATTTGCGTGCCGAGAAACCCGCCATGCTCGACCAGGGCGCGGAACACGGTCAAAGCTCTGAGATCGCTGGGCGAAAAGCGCATGGAGTATCCTCACATCAACTCAATCGATATGAAGCACCCTATCTTCGGGATTTTCAAGCTTCGGCCTGCCGGCGGAAGCGCGATATGAGCCAGGATCCGGCGGGGCCCGGCAGTGAATCTGTGCGATAGATCGCATCGAAGCTGTAGGCGCCGCCGGTCATGTCGGGGAGATCGAGGCGGACGAGCCGGCCGGCTTCGATATCCTCCTCGACCATGGCGATCGGCATGTTGCCCCAGCCGATCCCTTCCTTCAGCAGGATATGTTTGGCGCCGAGATCGGCGAGCCGCCAGGTCTTCGGGCTGACGACGCCGAAATCATGCCCGCGGGTGAGCGGCGAGCGGTCGGTGAGGACGAGCTGCGTATGATGGCGCGCCTCGCCCGGATCAGGCTTGCTATTGCGGGCCAAGGGATGCGTCGGCGCCGCGACCGGCACGAGCAGGACCGAGCCGACCCCGATACGCTCGAGCCCCGGTATATCGTTGAAGCCGACGAGCGGGCCGCTGACGCCGATCGCCGCGATGCGGTCGAGCACCAGCTGGCTGACCGCGCCCAAGGCTTCCATATGCAGCGTCAGGGCGACGGTCGGGAATTCTTCTTGAAAGGCTTTGAGCGCATCGACGATACGCGCTGCCGGCAGCAGCACATCGACCACCACATGGATCTCGGCCTCGAGCCCCTGTACGAGGCCCTTCACCTTGGCGCGCAGCGCGTCGACGCCGCTTGTTATGCCGCGCGCTTCGGCGAGCACGGCGCGCCCCGCTTCCGTCAGCTGCGGCTTGCGCGTCGACTGGCGGTCGAGCAATTCGACGCCGAGCTGTGCTTCGAGATTGGCGATGGCATAGCTGATGACCGATGTCGCGCGCCCGAGCTTGCGGGCGGCGCCGGCGAAGCTTCCGAGCTCGACGACGGTGAGAAAGACGCGCAGCTGATCGAGGGTCGGCGTGCCGGGATCTGAGACCATGAGCGGACGTCTATCTTTGTGAATGCGAGGGAGGAGTTTCCCCCTCCCCCACGCGAGTTTTAGCCTTTGCGGCCATCGAGGCTGAGCGCCCCGCCGCCGAAAGCGACGAGCTGCAGGAGGCCGCCCGTCATGGCGATGTTCTTGAAGAAGTGGATGAATTGATTCTGGTCGGCGAGATTGCCGTGGAAGGCGAAAGCGGTGACGACGCTGAACAGCGCCAAGGCGCCCGCGACCCAGCGGGTCTTGAAGCCGACGATCAGCGCGATGCCGCCCACGACCTCGACCGCCACGGCGATGGCGAAAGCGACGGGCGCCAGCGGCAGGCCGGCCGCCTCGATATAACCGATCGTGCCGGAAACGGCGGTGAGCTTGGACAGGCCTGAAAGAATGAAGATGGCGCTGATGAGGACACGGCCCAGGACCGCGGCGACATTGGCCGATGTAGCGGAGGTGGAGTTGCCATTGATGGCAGTGGCGACAGACATGATGACTTCCTCGGGACTTTGAGGCGGCGCAACACCATGAAGCGCCTGCCGTTGGCGTCTATCTGGCGCGGCCCCTTCATTCTAACAATCCGAATAATATCGATCAATACGTTCTAAAAAATAGAACGAAACCAGCTACGTGCGAAAAAATCGAACGATTACTGCCATTTGAACCTGGCTTCCGGCAGGCCGGTCACCCCGGCCCTGACCGCGAACAAGCTGCCGGCCTGGGGCTGATTTTCGAGCCCGGAGGCGGGACGGATCGAGGTCACATAGATAATGTCGAGCCTGTCGCCGCCGAAAGCCAGCATGCTCGGCTTGGCGACCGGCAACGCGATGCGCCGGTCGACGATGCCCTCGGGCGTGAATCGGACGATTTCCCATCCGTCATTGCCGGCCATCCAGTAGCAGCCATCCGCATCGACCGCACCGCCATCGGGCCGGCCCGGCATGCCCGACGTATCGATGAAGACGCGCCGGTTGCGGATCTGGCCGTCATCGGGATCGAGATCCCACGCCCAGATGGTGCGCACCGCTTTGTAACTGTCGGAATGATAGAGGATGCGCCCGTCCGGGCTGAAGGCGAGCCCGTTGGCGACGAAGAGCCCGCCGCTCATGCGCGTGCAGCGTCCATCGCCATCGAACCGATAGAGCGAGCCTTTCGGGCCCGACGGGTCGACCGGGTCTTCCATGCTGCCGACCCAGAAGCGGCCCTGCCGGTCGCAACGCCCGTCATTCATGCGATTCTTTGGCAGATTCGCTTCCGGCTGGACGAGCGGCTTCGTTTGTCCGGTCCGGAGATCG
>NNBT01000377.1_pt1 | contig 15298 bp, 9 predicted proteins | sample 1173831 | NCBI WGS metagenome assembly NNBT01 (sample SAMN07173936, study PRJNA388173) | plant metagenome | isolation source: symbiotic tissue sample KVJ10 | place: Norway: Troms, Kvaloya island | reverse complement strand
AAAGTTGGAATTCGTTTAATAATATGTCAAAAGACCACATATCCCCAGCAATGTGGTGCATGGCTAGCAATTGGACGTGTTCGGTCGCTGACAGTGTAAACAGATGTACCCGCAGCATTGGGTCTGTTTCCAAATTGTAGGGACGGTCAGCTTCTGCCAGAATTTGCTGCTTCAAGTAGTCTAAGTTCCATGAAGTTGCATCTGTTGCCTTAACATCCACTTCTTGGGATGGGTGAACGACTTGAATAGGTTGACCTTGATGCTGTGTATAAGTAGTTCGCAGGATAGGATGACGTTCTACAATCTGGAGCCAAGCTCGATGCCATGCCCGCAAGTCTAACTCTGAGCCGATCCGCACTGTGGTATAGAGATTGTAAGCGATGCTCTGGGGTGCTATCTGGTAGAGAAACCACATCGCTTGTTGACCGTAGGAAAGGGGAAATAATTCTGCTTCCTTTGTTAGTTGTGGGTACTTTTCCAAAGAAGAATTGCTCTGCATTGCTAATTTATCATCCAAACTGGGTTGTCTTTTCGTTTAAGCATAGGCACACTCACTCATTTTTGCTTATGCTATCTGTCTAAAGCTGGGAGGGAGGCATCACCATCCTCAACATCAAGGACAAATGTAGTAGGTAAGCTGGCCACCAGCATCACCATTCTGATTGCATAGAACAAAGATAAAGTCAACCACAAGATATGGTTACTCGAAAACTTAATAGCAGCAAAACCCGCAGGCACAAACCCTACTGCAAAAGCTATCAAGCTAACATTACGGAGAATATGTCCTTGTGTCAAACCCAAAAAGTATCCTTCCAAGGTGAAGCCTATTGAACCAAATACCAGAACGAGTAGCAACCAGGGAATAAAAGTATCTATGTTAGAGACAACTTCAGTATGGTTAGTTAACAAGCTAAAAACAGTATCGGGAAATAGCACACACACTCCGCCGAAAAACAGTCCTACCAGCAGAGCAGTTAAGACAGAAACACCAGCAACGGGTGCTAACTGTTGTAAAGTGCCTTTTCCTTTAAAGTTTCCGACCAAAGTTTCTGTACCGAATCCCAGTCCTTCTACAAAATAGATATTCAAACTGCTTATTAACATCAGCAAGGTATTTTGAGCATAAATCATCGTTCCCATCTGCGCTCCTTGATAGTTAAATATTAAAGAGGTAAACAGAATAACCAAATTGCTGATAAAGATGTTTCCATTGAGAGTCAAGTTAGATTTTATAGCTGGGATATCCCATATTTTTCCAGCTACTGCTCTTACCTCAAACCACTTGAATTCTGTGCAAAAAAATATCAATCCCACCAATAACGACAGATATTGGCTTGTCGCAAAAGAAACTCCTGCACCCGTACTCTCCCATCCCAGATAAACTATAAACAGGTAGTCAAGTGCGATTTTGGCTCCATTACTAATGACTGACAATAGCACAACTAAAACACTTTTTTCCCGTCCTAGTAACCAACCTAGTAGGACAAAATTGAGCAAAATCGCAGGCGCTCCCCAAATTTGGGTATTTAAATAGGCTTGAGCTGAAGATTTTATATCCGGGGTAGCATTTAGTAGGGCAAACCCAAGCTCTCCCAAAGGGTACTGCAAGAGTATGAGCGCGATACCTAGCACCAAAGCAATTAAACCATTACGCAGTCCTACCAATAACATACCTTCTCGGTCATCTCGTCCGACTGCTTGCGCTGTTACTCCAGTAGTTCCCATGCGTAAAAAGAGTAAAACGAAGTAGATAAAGTTAAGCAGGTTTACAGCGAGGGCGACTCCAGCAAAGTGTTTGATTTCCGAGAGATGACCTAAGAAGATAATGCTAATTAAATTAGCCAGTGGTACCATGATATTCGACAAAACATTAGCAATAGCTAGCCGGAAATAGCGTGGTACGAAGTCATACTGGCTTGGAAACGTCAGGTTCATAAATTGTGGTTAAGAGAGCGATCGCTCAACATGTAAATGTTACTTTTAGCCTTGATGTTAAATCTACGTATCCTCTCACAATTCGATTAAGATTGCTATATCAGTTTACTTCACACTTTTAATATTTCAGATTGTTCATGAGAATGCAAGGACAGTTAAGACAGTTAAGACAGTTAAGACAGTTAAGAAATATTTCATAAAATTTTAAACTTTGATAATCTAAAGTTATACTTGGAAAAAATATATATTATTATTTAAAATTAAAAATAAAGCTTTAATTATTGATATACTTCAAACATGATTATCTAGCTTATCCTTCACTTTTAATATTCAAGTTTTTTTATTAATAATTATCGTGTAGTAAATAGGAGGAGTGCAACGAGCGACGCTCGTTTCACTCCTTGCAGTTTGATTATCATTATTATTCAACTATAAACTGAGTTAGGGATTGCCTAATAATAGAGTGATACCTACGGCACACTTGTCTTTCAAAGACGCTCCGTTTAGCTTGCTTCCCGAAGGGTGCATGAACGCTAGAATACCGATTCAGTAATCGGAGAGCAAAAGAAAAATCAGCCCAAAGAGAAATAAATAAGCGTCAAAGCTGAAGTAATTAGTAAGGTTCAGGCAATTGTCAAAAGATTCACTTCAACATCTTAATAATCATCTTTAAAAGCGCGAAGTTTTCAAGAATTATTCACTTCAAAATAATTCAAAATATTCTCTTTGCTCCCAGTTAGTAACCTGTTTTAAATAGTCTTCTGGTAGCCGATCGGCGACGGACTGCAAAAAGCGATTAATTTCACTCTGTTTCATCTTTATAATGAAGTTGATGAACTGCTGCCCCATTTTTTGAGAAAAAAGTTCGCTTTGACTCAAATATGAAATCGCCTCTGGCAAACTTTTGGGTAAGGACGGACTTTCTGTAGCGTAAGGTGACTCTGTTGGGGAGCCAGGGTCAACTTTACGATCTACACCATCTAACCCAGAAATCAATTGCGATGCCATATATAGATAGGGATTAGCTGCTGGTTCTCCAACTCGGTTTTCAATGTGGGTGGTGGGGTCATCATAACCGCCTTGTAATCTAATCATTGCCCCTCGGTTTTCCAATCCCCATCCGGCACGGTCAGGAGCTAGAGAATAAGGCCTAAATCTTTTGTAGCCGTTAATTGTCGGGGTTGTGAACACAGAAGCAGCATTGGCGTGTTTCAGAAGACCACCAACGAAATGTTTACCTAAATCTGACATTAGGGTTTTGGTGTTTGCAGACATGAAAGCGTTCTCGCTTGTGGTTCCGTCTACAAGGGATTGGTGCAAATGCCAGCCATTGGAAGAAGAACCTTGCAATCCTGGACGACACATAAATGATGCGATGTAACCTTGTTGACGGCAGATTTGCTTGGTCGCCATTCGGAATATCATCATTGTATCCGCAGCTTGTAATGCCGGAATAGGGTCAAAGGTAAATTCAAATTGACCCGCACCTCCTTCGTTTTCTACACTCCTTAAAGGCAATCCCATTTCAACTAAGTTTTCTGCCAGAACGCGCAGCAAGTCGTGAATCTCTGGATTGTGTGATTCTAAAAGATATTGGAAGCTATGCTCTACAGCGCTAACTTTGGCAGGTTCACCAGGTTTTCCAGAAGTACCAACATTAGCGATCGCTAACATCGGATCTTCTAACTTTGCCAGATACCACTCAACTTCTAAGCCGACAATATGCTCCAATCCTCTTTGATGTAACTCTACCAATGATTGGCGCAAAATACCGCGACTGGAAAAGGGCATTACCTGACCATTTTGAAAGTACTCGTCACAGAGAATAAAGCCAGTACGTTTTGCCCAAGGGAGAATTTTGAAGGTATCAGGGTCAGGAACAGCCACAAGATTTGGCGCACCTGTCATCAAAGGCATATCTAAACTACCACCAGGAACAAACGGGTTAAATACTATTGCACCACCAGTATCAAACAGGAATGTCCCTGTGCTGATTTGCATACCGTTTTCTAAGGCACTGAAAAATGTCTGGGGTAAGAGCGATTTGCTGCGAACAATCCCATGTTGGTCTGACCAAGCTGTACGAATCAACAATAGATCCCGTTCTTTGACAACAGCCTCGATCTTTTCAGATGCTTCTTTTTGGATTGCTGTCCACAGGTGATGACGCTCAATAAATCCAGGTCTTTTCATTTGGATTGCCTAATCATGTTCAACTGCTTGTGCGGTTAGTTTGAAAATAGCTTTCATCAGGCGCTTCCATTCTTGGTGATAAATAAACGGTAAGCTGTTCCACATTTAAATTGCATAATTACGGCGGGCAAGATGCCCACCCCACAAGAGTTATATAAATTTTAGATATGCAAACTAGATGTGGTTTAGCTTATCTCCTGCTAAATGCGCAAAAAATACTTTTTAAATGATTAAAATTATCGCATCTCGCCAAATTCCTTGATATTGCTCAGATTACGAGTAATATACACTACTCTCTAGACAAGGGATTGTACCACTGATCCTTTGGCAAGAGCAGTTGATCTGACTCAGGTGGCCCCCATGTATTTGGCTCATACTCATAAACAGGTGTGACGTTATCGAGAATTGACTGGACAATCCGCCATTCCTCTTCGACAGTATCTTCCCGTACAAACAAGGTGGGATCGCCTCGCATAGCGTCACCCAATAAACGCTCATAGGGTTCCATCTCGTCGCCACCCCCATAAAAGGCCAGGAGTTCAACCGCAGAGCCGATCATATTTTCTCCAGGGATTTTAGTGCGAGCGCCCAATCCCACAATTACCTCTGGATCTAGTAAAAAACGAACATAATTAGCGTTTTCTTTTCCTCCTTCTTGGAACACATCTAAAGGTGGACATTTGAATTTGACCATCACTTCAGTAGTTTTAACAGGCAATTTCTTCCCAGCCCGGATGTAGATGGGAACTCCTGACCACCGCCACGTATTAATAAATAACCGCACGGCAACAAAAGTTTCTACTTGAGAGTCAGGCGAAACACCTTCTTCGTTGCGGTAATCAGAAAATTGACCGCGAATAATCTCATTGGGTTGCACTGAAGGTATAGCTTTGAGAATACGCTCTTTTTCATCCCGAATGGAATCGGTAGCAGTACTGGCAGGAGCATCCATGCACACTGAAGCCAATACTTGCAGCATATGATTTTCCACTACATCTCGAATTGCACCAGTCTCCTCATAGAAGCGCCCCCTTCCTTGAATGCCAAAATCCTCTGCCATCACAATCTGGATGCTTTCAACATAGTTGCGATTCCAGATGGGTTCGAGAAAAGAGTTGGCAAATCGAAAATAGAGTAAATTCAGCAGTGGTTCTTTGCCTAGGTAATGGTCGATGCGATAGATGGCTGATTCGGGAAAAACTGATGCCAGAATTTGATTTAACTCGCGTGCTGATTTCAAATCCCGTCCAAATGGTTTTTCAATTACCACCCGCGCATTTTTAGCACAGCCTGATTCGCCCAATCCTGACACTACTTGTGCAAACAGGCTGGGTGGAATTGCCAGATAGTATAGAGGATGAGTAGCATCACCAAGGGCTTGACGTAATTTTTCGTAAGTTTCTGGTTTATTGTAGTCACCAGCAACGTACTGGAGTAGACCAGAAAGTTTCTCAAATGCGTCTCGATCTATACCACCATGATGTTCTAGGCTATCACGTGCCCTTTCCCGAAGTTGCTCCGTCGTCCAAGGTCGTCCGGCAACCCCAATTACTGGGACATTGAGATTGCCTCGTCGTACCATTGCCTGAAGGCTAGGGAAGATTTTCTTGTAGGCCAAGTCACCTGTTGCCCCAAAAAATACCAGTGCGTCTGAATCAGGAGTTCCCATGACTAACCTCTTTAGGAATTAGCTTTTTTATGATGCCCGCCAAACTGATGGTGCATGGCTGATAAAAGTTTGTTGTCATGCACTTAACACCGATTCATCAATTGCTGCGATCGCACTCCAACGACCTTTGCCAGAATTCTCTTACTTGTATTGGAGTCTTACTAATGTAGGACTTACGCACGGGTAACGGAAAACGAACCACAGAGGGCGCAGAGTTCACGGAGGAATGAGAGTTTGAGAGGGTTTTTGCGTAAGTCCTATAATGGATAAATTATAGGGGTTTAAGACCCTTACTACGTAAGTTGTAACTTTTGAATTCTGGCTTTTATATTTTTTCAATTGGTATCAGAATTATACTCAGGGACTTGCGACAAATAAATCATACCAATTTGGGATTTTAGATGAAAAATTCTTGCAACTCTCAGATATGCATAGAATGTATACTCAAAAACCTGAAGAATAACACCCCAGTGGATAGAAGAGACAGCCAATAGAGTATGCAACATTACGATGAGGAATTTCTCAGAAAAGACAATTGATTTGATTTGGGCGATCAAAGAATTTCTTAGTGCCCACCAATGCTGCACTCCTTAGACGAAGAAATTTTAGAGCAAATGTTGTCAGAATTAATGAGATAGTAATTTATTTTTCTTAAAAATCAGAGTTGGCAGTAATTAAATAATGGATTTATTTGATCGGCATCTTGCAAAAATAACTGAAGAAGAAGCACCCCTAGCGGCTCGGATGCGTCCCCGGACACTTGATGAATTTGTTGGTCAAGATCATATTATCGGACAAGGAAGGCTACTGCGGCGTGCTATTAGCTTGGATCAACTGTCTTCATTAATCTTTTCTGGGCCACCAGGGACTGGCAAGACTACTTTAGCGCGGGTTATTGCCAACAGCACCCGCGCTCACTTCATCGCTATCAATGCTGTACTTTCGGGAGTCAAAGAAATCCGAGCGGCAATTGAAATGGCCCAACAACAGCGCAAGTTCCATAATCAACGAACTATTCTTTTTGTCGATGAAGTCCATCGTTTTAATAAGTCTCAGCAAGACGCTCTATTGCCTTGGGTAGAGAATGGTACAATCATTCTCATTGGTGCTACCACCGAAAATCCTTTTTTTGAAGTCAATAAAGCACTTGTCAGCCGTTCGCGGATTTTTCAACTTCAGCAATTAACTGATAAAGATTTATACAAAATTGTTGAGCAAACACTAGCTGATTCGGAACGCGGTTATGGCAAGTTAACAGTACAAATTGACGCAGACGCTTTAGATCATCTAGTTAATGTTGCTAACGGTGATGCTCGTTCATTATTAAATGCTTTGCAACTGGCTGTAGAGACTACACCCCCCGATGCTACAGGTGTTATTCATATTCCCCTAGCAGTGGCAGAAGAATCAATTCAGCAGCGTGCTGTTTTATACGACAAAGAAGGGGATGCCCATTTTGATACCATCAGTGCTTTTATCAAGAGCTTACGAGGTTCTGATCCAGATGCAGCACTCTACTGGTTGGCTAAAATGGTTTATGCAGGTGAAGATCCCCGATTTATTTTCCGTCGGATGTTAATTCTGGCCAGCGAAGATGTGGGATTAGCTGACCCACAAGCGGTTGTCGTCACCAATGCCTGTGCCGAAGCATTCGATCGCGTGGGGATGCCGGAAGGACGTTATCATTTGGCGCAGGCAGTACTTTATTTAGCAACTGCACCAAAGTCCAATAGTCTTATGGGCTTTTTTGATGCTTTAGCAGCAGTAGAAATTGAAAATGTTGCAGAAGTTCCCACTCATCTCAAAGATGCGAGTCGGGATAAAAAAGGTTTTGGACATGGGGCGGGTTATCTCTATCCTCACGCTTATCGAGATCATTGGGTAGAACAGCAATATTTACCCACCAGCTTGCAAGGTCAATTGTTTTACCAACCATCAACCCAAGGTTATGAACACCAAATCGCTACACAAGTGGCACGTCGTCGGGAAGCTCAACTTGCTGCAATAGTAGAAGGTATTGGTATTGCACCAATAGAAGTCATGACTTATGGAACTGTCGACCGAGCAGATGAGCGCTGGTTGCAACGCACACTTTCTCAGGTAAGTACACAATTAGCATCTGTGCGCGATCGCATTTTCACTTTCGCTCAATTACAACGTCATCACTTAGTATTGGATTTAAATGCCGCCACTGGTTTACTTACTTGGGAAGCAATCCGACAAGTTCCTGAAGGTGGGGTTTATGCCTGTGTTCGCGATCGCTCTGATGCCAATGCTTTAATTGAACAAGCTGCGGCACTTCCTGAAACAATGCGACCAATAGTTTTTACTGCATCTGTTGCACAGATACCTGCTATGCTGGCATCTCTTGCACCAAATATACAGTTTGACTCTATTATCGGGCGCAATATAGTAGCCTCAGAATCAGACAAGAGACTTGCTGCTGAAATTTTAGGTCAATTGCTCCCGCACTCAGTCAAGCTTATTTTAGCTGAGACAGTACCTCGTCATACCCAAAGGTTTTACCGCTTACTGCCCAGTCAAAATCTCGATGCCCAATTGTATGAGCGATTAGTTTTAGCAGAAGAAGCTATTTATACAGATACCTCTGACCCCATGCTTAACTGGGACGCTGACGATTTGCGTCACGCTTTTGCTTCAAATGGACACTACGTACAAGTGATTCTCGAACAGTATTTGACACCAATGCACATCTCGGATAATTTTATCAAGCGTTTATTTACTTCTAATCTTAATCGACCAAGTTTTTCCGACCGTCTGGCTGCAAATTTGACAACTGAAGAAATACAGACTATTAAAAATTTGTTTATTCGTTACTTACTCAACCAAACCGTTAATTGGTCAAGCAGTGTGGCATTTTTAAATATTAGCGGATGAACGCTTTCTGGCTATCAAATCACACAGTTTTTGGTAGCCGCAAGCGAATTGCTTCTCTTCTCTACAAGAGGCTACGCGAACATTCTGCTTTGCTCCATTCGTAATGACATTGTGCAATTAATTCTGTCTGACTACTTCAATACCTCTGCCAATTTACGAGGGTTCAACGCCGATAGAAACGTTATGAATACGTCCTAAAGCAGTAAGCTTGGCAAAAATCTGGGTTAATAAAATCATTGATTAGAATTGGATGGCAACAGACTGTTTAAATTTTTAATTGTGATGGTTTGACGATCGGACGCTGTACCGATAAGATTTGCACCATCTGGACTTAGCACAGCATTATGTTTAAGTCCATCAATATCAGAAATATATTTGTCATTCATCCAATTCCACAAGTTTGTGGAACAACAATCGTTAAAAATGATTGTTTGACTATCAGGAGTAATAGTTAATGAATTTAATGAACTAGAATACCCCGGCAATGTTTTTAAGAGTTTTAAGCTTTGAGCATCCCAAACTTTAACCATCCAAATTGTACTGAGTTCTTGACGATCCATCCCGCCAGTGACTATTAATTTACCATCAGCGCTGAGGGCGATTACCTCAACTCCAAGAGAATGAGCCGCCCAGCTTTGGATAAACTTTTGTTGACGTAAATCCCAAATCTTGACTCCACCCAGGCTACCAATATATAAATTTTGATTATCTTTGCTGACTGCTAAAGACAAAACATAACCACGAGTATTGACTCGCTGTTGAAGTTTACCCTGACGTAAATTCCAAACTTTTACAACCGGATCGTTCATACTCCCAGTAACCAAAGTTTGAGCATCAGCACTGATATTTAAGGCTTGGACTTCTCCTAAATGTCCGGGAGAAAAGGTTTTATCTAATGTGATACTTTTATAATTCCATTTTTGAATTACGCCTGTAGATGTACCTACGACTAAAGTTTGATTATCTGGACTTACAGCGATAGATTGAATTTTGCCAGAAAAGACGCTCAAGGTTTGTTGCAGACTCTTGCTGTTAATATCCCAAACTTGAATTTTGTTCTCCCAATTCCCGCTGATGAGTGTTTGGTTATCTGGTGCGATGGCTAAAACTCCAATATGTTCTGGTATTTTCCAGGCTGGGATAGCTGGTGTATGAGTCGAGATATCCTTTTTTGGAGCTTGTTGCTGTGAGTCAGCGTAAATTTGTGGTATTTGCCAAAGTGGTGTAAGCATATACATCACCAGAAAAATCACCACATCGACAATCAAAAACCACTTGCGATCGCGTGACTTTTTAACTGGTGGATTTGCTGGGTGTATAGTTTGATGTGCGCTAATAGCTGCGATCGCTTCCGGTAACTGATTAGATATGTTTGTCGCCGCCTGAGATGTCAGCTTTAAATATACTTGCTCGCTCAACTGAAGAATTTTAAATTCTAATGGTAGTTCTTGACGATTAGCTGAAATAAAACCCAGCCCATGATAAAACTGTTTATCTTTACGCCAACCTAGACAGTACAGGGGTAGGGTAATTTGTGGCTGAATCCGAGCTAATAACAACCTCATCATTTCTTGTGGTTGATATTGTGGCTCAATATGTAAGTTAAATAATATCGAACAGTTCGTATTCTTACCAAAGTGAACGTAACCTATCGGGCGTTTATCTTTCTCAATTATTAACTCTTGCCATCTAAAAATAAAGCGATTTAAAATGAAGTATAGGGAGATGAACCACAAAGCGATCGCAATTCCCGAAACTGGTAGATCCAGTAAAGAATAATCAAATTCCGCTATCCAGGTTAAACCCAAAAGGGCTTTGATAAAGCTTAAAGTTAGACTAATCACCACAAAACTGCCGCTTGCCATCAAAGCAAGTACAGTCAAAATATAAAGTAGAGATTTTCTAAATCTTTGCCGATGCCAAAAAGTTTTGTAAATTTGCCATTGCTCTTTAACATCTTGGAAGGGGCGAATAGAAATCCCAGGTGGTAAAGGTAAACTTGTTGATTGATGTTCGCCGATGGGAATTGGTGGTTGCAATAATACCATTGCAGGTAGTTGATACAATTGCAATTCTTTGGGCTTATCTTTCTTGGGAAGAGCGACAAATCCAAATCGTTCATAAAATGATTTGAGATGAGGAAGATAAACTAGATATACAGGTAAACTAACATTTTCTAGGCAATTCCAGAGTAACAGTGAGCCAACACCTTGGTAGCGATGTTTAGGAGCAATATAAATGTTAGACAGTATATTATATTTTTTTCTCGCTACAAAAAATGCCCAGCCAACAATTTGCTTTTGATATTCAACAAACCAAACTTTATCATTGGTATAATGGCGTGACATTAAATATGCAGAAAGTATGTATATGCCAAAGCCAAATGCAACTGCACCACCCATATACAAAAATACAAAAAAATCACTTGGGCTGACTGCTGAAGAAATAAGCTGCCAATCAAAGAAGTTATTTGGCGGTTTTCCATACTCAAATAAATATGCTTTATAATTTATCTCTAATCTCTTGACAAATATGTCTAAAACTGTTCGGATAGAAAGAACTATCCCTAAGATAGATGTCAAAAGAAATATCCAACCAGAGTATTTAGAGTTGTGCGCTTGTAGCTCTGCAACAGTGCCTGTACGGAAGGAGTATCCTGAAGATGGTTTTTCAGATGAAGACATCAATTAATCAACCTATTAATAGTTGCACGCCTGAGAAAATATTTGTGCGATCGCTCTCAGCTTTTCACGCAACTCAGATGATGGAGAACCGCAATTACACCGAAAAAATATAGAAGGCAGTCCTGATGAAACAAGTTTCATAGTCAAGCATGAAAATGCAACGTGAGACTGATCTATATAGATACTCATCGAAGGAGCATTTTCAAATCAGCAGCACTGGTGAAACTTCCCGGTATCGATCGGGCGAAGTGCGCCAATTAGCTTAAATCCCATATCACCAGCCCCGATCGCTCCCATAATCGTGGAGGCAAGAAAGAGTGAATATACTGACATAACGAGATAAAATAAGTTTACTTTTGTAGAGAAGTGGACATCTGTGGAAGCTCTGGATACTCATTTATCCCATTTGCAAGCAACAGTAGCCAAGCTAGAGGGATTAGGGCGTATTTTCTCACGCTAATTGTAAGTCGCAAAATTTTATGAAACTCTACTATGTAACTTTAAATAATACAGATGAAGCACGTCAAATTGGTCGGGCATTACTGGAATGTAAGTTAGCAGTTTGTGTCAATTGGTTTCCAATTACTTGTGCTTATAGTTGGCAAGGAGAAATTACTGAAGAACCAGAAGTTGTTTTAATTATCAAAACTCAAGATGGTTATGCTTTAGAAATCGAAAAACTTATTCAAGAGCATATTACTTATACTAATTTCATCGCCGAAATTTCCCCGACAGCAGTTAATCAGGGTTTTGCCAATTGGTTGAATGCAGAAGTTTCACCGCACTAACAATAGAAATTACCCAATACCATTTCTCCCTCTGCTCCCGTTCGACTACGCTCACGGCAAGCCTGCTCCTCTGCTTACACAGCGATAGGATATTTTTTTAGTTGGAAGTCCCTTATGCCTCAAAAGCCTTATTCTAACTATTTTACTGGAGGTCAAAAATGGCAGTTCTCAAACTAGAAAATGGAACTCTCTACACCGATTTAATTCACATTGCTCAGGAATTAGCCCCCCTGAATATTCAAATTAATCGCCAGACTGTAGGAGATAACCCCAAACTCCAACATTTGTTGGCAAAGGATAGTCTCAACGAAGATGAAAAAGAACAAGTACTCAAAGCAATAGATAGTTACTTTGAGCAACTACAACAGACAGCCGGCTATAAATCTCGTGATTTGGTTGTCCTTCATCAAGGGATTCCTAACCTTGATGAGTCAATGGCAAAGTTTGACCAAATTCATACCCATGAAGATGATGAAGTCCGCTACATCATTGATGGAGAAGCAATTTTTGGCTTTGTACGTGCTGATGGTAGTCAAGTAGAACTGACAGTACAACCAGAAGAATATATCAACATTCCAGCCGGAACCGAACATTGGTTTTATCTTACCCCAGCAAGACGGGTGAAAGCAGTACGCTATTTCATCACCACAGAAGGTTGGATACCTCAATATACAGGCAGAGAAATTCGCACCCGCCAACCTCTAGTCAGGTAAATTCTAAATTATCAAACATTACGAATTACGAATTACGAATTACAAATTAGTATGAAGCGGATTGTTTTTTGTGACTTTGATGGCACTATTACAGTTGATGAAACTTTTGTCGCGGTTCTGAGAAAGTTTGCACCAGTACTTTCTGCAAAACTCCTACCTGAAATGTATGCAAAAAGGCTGACATTGCGAGAGGGAGTCAAGGAAATTCTGCAATCAATTCCATCTGCAAGTTATCCAGAAATTCTGGAATTTACTAAACTTCAATTGATACGTCCTGGGTTTATAGAATTGTTGGATTTTCTGGAGTTTCAGGGAGTTTCATTAATAATAATCTCTGGGGGACTACGGGGAATGGTAGAGGTTGTTTTGGATGAAATAATACATAGAATAGAGAAAATTTATGCTGTAGATGTCGATATTAGCAGTGCTTATTTAAAAGTAAATTCTGAATACGAAGGAGATACAGAACTGATCGCTAAGGTGCAAGTTATGGATCGGTATCCAGCCGATGAAAAGATCGCTATTGGTGACTCCATCACCGACTTAAATATGGGATTGCAAGCTTCTGTTGTCTTTGCACGCTCTCCCTTAGCAGAATATTTAGATGAACACCAAAAACCCTATATTCCTTGGAATGATTTTTTCCAAATCCGCGATTATTTAGCAAAATCATGGAGTTAAACCCAACATTACCAGATTCTCGTTTGCAACTAATTGCCACTGCTCGGTATTTTTACCAACAAGGTTGGATGATAGGAACTGCCGGCAACCTCTCGGCTCAATTAGCTGATGGCAGTTTTTGGATTACAGCTAGTGGTAAATCTAAGGGTGAGTTATTACTCAACGATTTTGTTCTGATTGCTCCAGATGGCAAAATAGAAGCATCAGCCACCCAGGTGATACCTTCAGCTGAAACAGCTATTCATCAACTAATTTACCGCCTGTTTCCAGAATCACTAGCTTGTTATCATATACATTCTATTGAGAGCAATTTGGTTTCTCGTTTGGTTGAAGGTGATAGTTTACTTTTACCACCGTTAGAAATGCTCAAAGGTTTGGGAGTTTGGCAAGAAAATCCCTGTTGTGTAATGCCAATTTTTGCTAATCATCTCCAAGTTGCCCAGATTGCTGGTGATATTGAACAACGCTTTGCCGTCACTCCACCGCAAATATCCGCATTACTAATTCGGGATCATGGTTTGACAGTTTGGGCTTGTTCTCTTGAAGCTGCTCGTAATTATATTGAGTTATTAGACTACATGTTTCGCTACATGGTTGCTGCCGTTCGCTTAGGTATAAATATCTGAAATCCTATTTGATGGCAAAGTTAGACGGGTCTTGATCTCGTCGATGCTTAGTGGGAATGGGGGCTGGCTGCCCATCACCTGCAAGGGCTGCGGTTTTCTCCAGGGATTCTCTCAATCGCTTGGCTGCGTAAATAGACATGTCTCGTGGTACATTAATGCGATCGCGCAAATATCGGAGAGCGACATCAGATCCCGATGGAGGTACACAGTCTTCCCCTGTCATCATGTGTGTTAAAGCACAACGTAGCGCTAGATCGAACAATTTATCATCTAAGGGGTTGACTCGGATAATATTGATCCGGTGATCGATTGTTCGTTTAAGAGCTTCCATACGGGAGTTTTCCGGCTCTGGATAAGTAACATCTGGTAGCCCGAACCAGGGGCCGTTATCCACCCGCGCTTTATTGAGAAACATCTGGGTTTCGCCGTTTTCCCAACAGCCCCCCATCTGCGGTGGCAAATCATGTGCGTGGGTGTGAAAGTCGCTCTGGGTACCGCAGTAGGTCGGTCGGCTTTCCATTGCCGCAAACCATGCACTCAAACGAGGGTTTTCCTCCCGCAGGGAGTAGCCTTTGTAGTAGTAAAGGCTCGCATTCATCCGTTCGAGATATGGCGTAAAAATGACATCGACGATGCCGAAGCTATCTAGAAAGTAAGGGCCTGGGGTGCTACCCAGAGCTTCCTCAACCTTAGCCACGACTGCGATAAATTGTTCTCGGTTGCGTTGTTCTTGTTGAGAGGAACCGGTTCTAGAGCATAGCCAAGCGCACCAAGCTCTAAATAAAAGTCGTTCTAATTGACGTAGAGGAAGCACCGTGCGGTCTTCCATCCCTTGGTTCAATGGAGCAAATACCTTTTCCAAAGCGATCAAAATGTCATCGCTTTCCTTAATAATCCGTCCATCTAGCTCGATCGCAGGGAGCATTCCTGATGGTACCTTACGTTTGTACCAACTTTCTTTCTCCCCATAGCAGAACATTGTCACTTTTTCGATGCGGTAGGGGATCTGTTTTTCCTCTAGCCATAACCAAACTTTTTGACAATAAGGACACCAAGCGTGGTTATCGCGGTACAGCGTTACCCGCACATCAGATTCCGGCTGACCAAACAA
>NNBT01002888.1_pt1 | contig 15392 bp, 19 predicted proteins | sample 1173831 | NCBI WGS metagenome assembly NNBT01 (sample SAMN07173936, study PRJNA388173) | plant metagenome | isolation source: symbiotic tissue sample KVJ10 | place: Norway: Troms, Kvaloya island | reverse complement strand
ATTATAGRTTTTGAAGATAAAATTTGCTTTTGTAAAATAGTTAACTACATTTGTATCGTAAACGATATAATCGTTTACGATACAAATAAAAAAATTATAATATGAAAACGTTATATGAAACAAGCGCTACAGTAACTGGCGGACGTAATGGAAAAATAACAAGCGAAAATGGTGTTTTAGAACTGGAAGTGAGAATGCCAAAAGAACTGGGTGGTACTGGTGATGGATATACCAATCCTGAGCAGCTTTTTGCTGGTGGATACGCAGCTTGCTTTGATAGTGCATTAAACTTGATTATGCATCAGGATAAGGTTAAACCTGAAGAGCCATCTACGGTTAAAGCAAACGTTTCGCTGCACCCGGATGGAAACGGTGGCTTCAAGTTAGGGGTTTCTTTACAGGTACATATTCCAGGAATCGAGACTACGCAGGCTCAGCAATTGGTAGAGAAAGCACATACGATATGCCCATACTCAAATGCTACCCGTGGAAACATTGATGTTAAATTGGAAGTTATTTAATTATTGAATTCAACAATTGCGTAAAATCGTCATTGCGAAGTATGAGGCAATGACGATTTTATATAGGATTATGCTATTGGTAAAATTTCGCAGGAAATGATTTACTTAGCTGAATATTTTATTGATAAAGAAAAACAGTGCGATGGAATTAGATGAGTCTTTAAAACTGGAAAATCAATTGTGTTTTCCCCTTTATGCTGCTTCGAGGTTGGTAACCAAATGCTATCAGCCAGTGCTTGATACGCTGGGTATAACTTATCCGCAATATCTGGTATTGATGGTATTATGGGAAACCGATTCGGTTAGCCTCAGTCTGCTTTCAGAGAAATTGATGCTGCAATCAAATACTTTAACCCCTTTGCTTAAACGCATGCAGGAAACCGGACTTGTGGAACGCGTGAGGTCATTAAAAGATGAAAGAAGTATCGTGATATCCCTTACAGAAAAGGGATTGGCACTAAAAGAAAAAGCACCGGTTTTAAGGGCTCAGCTCGGTGATCATCTGGGGATAAACCTTGAAGAAATCATGCAATTGAAAACCCTGCTTGATAAACTGATCAAAAACCTGGCAGTATAAATAAGTCTTACTGATTAAAAAAACTGAATTTAGTCTTCTGTTTCCGGTTCAACTTCGGTTAGCTCGTAAGCAAAAGATCCGTTTTTTGGGATAATGGGAGTGGCCCTGCCAACGCTCAATGCTTTTATAAATGAAGCGCCGAAATAGAATATCAATGAAGAGTAGAATACGAAAAGCATAATCACGATAATTGATCCTGCTGATCCGTAAATATTACTGATATTGCTCAATGGCAATAAAATCCTTAAAATATACTTTCCTGCGGTAAAAAGGCATCCGGTTAACAATCCACCCGAAATGGCTGCCCTCCAGCTAGGCCTTCCATTGGTTAAATACCTGAATAAGATGGTAAACCATGTGGTTACAATCAGCACAAATACAATTTGATTAATGACAGAGGTTAAAATCAAACCCACGGATGGTGCCCCATTCTTCAAATAAGCGCCAATGTAAGCCTGAACACTATCGGCCAATAATCCAATAAAAAACAATACTCCCGCCAACAGGATGATGGTAACCGATATGGCCCTTGATTTGAGGGTATTGATGATGCCTTTTTTATCTTTCTGACCAATATTCCAGATCTGCTCTAAAGAGTTTTTGATCACATTGAACAAAGTAGTCGCTACAAAAAGGAAAAATATAAAACTGAACAGCGTAACGTACCAGGCCTGATCGATACCGCGGATATTTCTTAAAGTTGTTCTGATCTGGGTAATGCTTTCATTGTCGAGTATACTGGCCAGGCGTTCGAATAGGTGTGTAGCCAATAATCGTCTATCGGTAAACATCCCGAAGAGTCTGATGAGGATAATTAAGATTGGAGGCAGGGCAAAATTGGTAAAAAAAGCAGTTGCACCAGCCAGGCGTAAAGGATCATTTTGTTGAAATAAATTAAATGCATTCTTTACGGTTGAGAAAAAGAACTTCAGATCTTCTGTTATCGATGGCATTACTCCTGCGTTAAACTCAAAAGGCCGAAATTAGTAAAAATACTTTTATTCAGCCTTTTTTATGATTGTAAAGATTTTAGTTCGTTTTGGTGAAAACCAGTAATGTTTTATCGCCATTCAGGAGATAAAGTTTGTTTTCTTTTACCTTGGCTCCATTTACCTGATTTAGTGCATGAAGGTAAGAACGTTCTGCTGCATCAGTTTCCTGACAGAACATTCGGGTACCGAAAACATTTTTAACCGTTATCTTATTATCCGCAATCTCCGCCTGGCCACCATAGCTGTTACAGAATGATTTTCCACTTATTTTTAAGCTGTCGGCAAAGTTTAGGCTTGCTTTTGCAGATGCAGGCAAAGTTAAACCCGGTAGTTCTGTTAATTCCCATTTGGTATTGTTAAAGCTTGCAGGATCTAATTTCTCTTTACACGAACTCAATAATAAGAGCAGCATTCCGCAGAAGATAAGTTGTTTCATGATAATAAGGTTTAATGATTTTCTTATTACCATCAAAAACTAAACCAATAAAACAGCAATAACCTGTTGGCTGACCGATACTTAGTTTTTCTTTTTCAGAAATTCGGTTTTTAACACTAAAACGGTTCCGTTTACTTTACCTTCAATGGCTTTCGGATCGTCGGTTAAACGGATATTTTTAACAGCGGTACCTTGTTTAATATCGCTGGCCATTCCTTTAACTTTTAAGGTTTTGATTACGGTAACCGAATCTCCTTCGTTTAAAATATTGCCGTTGCTGTCTTTAGTTTCCATGTTTTTCGATTTTTGGCGAAATTAGGATTTATAACCGGATAATTTAGGCTTGTTTTTCAATCTTCATCCAATAGTGCTGTATGCCATGGTAATCAAAAGTAGCAATCTGTTTTAAACCAATTTTTTTTAGCACATGGATTGAGCCGAGGTTGCTGATATCTGCTATGCCGATAATTTCACTAAGCTTGAGTTCATTAAAACCATAATCTCTTACGGCTATGGCTGCTTCTGTAGCGTAACCCTTACCCCAAAAACGTTTGCTGAACCGGTAGCCGAGATCGTAATAATTATTATGGTTATTGGTGAGTTCTGTAATCAATTTTAATCCAGCCCAACCCACAAAATTGCCTGTCGATTTCTCAATCACAGCCCACCTGCCGATCCCGTTTTCGATATATTGTTTCCTGATAAATTCGATGTCAGCTTTACTTTGTTCTATGGATTGAACAGGTTTATTGCCCAAAAAAAGGTGAACTTCAGGATCACCATCCATCTCAAACATACCTGCTGCATCTTCAGGTAACAGCTCTCGCAATATTAAACGTTCCGTTTCTGCAAAAATCTTCATATCGTTGTGTCTTGTGTATCAAAATTAAGATAATTTGGGGAAAGGATGGAAGATGTAATATGTATAATGGAATGGGTTCTGCGGTGATTTGCGAAATCAGCGGGAAACTGTTAGAATTTGTTCCCACAGATTAAGGAGATTTGCGCAGAGGGTAAAGTATTGAAGATGGAAAATGTAAAGCGGATGACGGAATGGGTGCTGCGGTGATTTGCGAAATCAGCGGGAAACTGTTCGAATTTGTTCCCACAGATTTAAGGAGATTTGCGCAGAGGGTAAAGGATGGAAGAGGGAAGATGGAAAATGTATGATGGAATGGGTTCTGCGGTGATTTGCGAAATCAGCGGGAAACTGTTCGAATTTGTTCCCACAGATTAAGGAGATTTGCGCAGAGGGTAAAAAATGTAAGATGGAAAATGTATGATGGAAAATGTAAGACGGATGATGGAATGGATTCTGCGGTGATTTGCGAAATTAGCGGGAAACTGTTAGAATTTGTTCCCGCAGATTTAAGGAGACTTGCACAGAGGTAAAGGATGGAAGAGGGAAAATGTATGACGGATGATGGAATGGGTTCTGCGGTGATTTGCGAAATCAGCGGGAAACTTTTAGAATTTGTTCCCACAGATTTAAGGAGATTTGCGCAGAAGGTAAAATATTGAAGAGGGAAAATGTAAGACGGATGATGGATTTTACATTTAACTCTGTGTCTTCTGTGCCTTTTCTTTGTGATCTCTGTGGTTAAAAAATGAGGGATTACAATGAGTACTATTATCTACATCGTAGTTAAAAAACACGTCCAATATCCCGCAAATTAATTTTTTGAACAAAAGCCGTAATTTTCTGGTGACTTTAATCACAGAAAAGCGATAAAGATTATAAATTAGCAAAAAAATAAATAGCTATACCTATGAAAATTACGCTTTATGCACTCTTTCTTTCCGTTGTTTTATTTGGCTGCGGAAGCAATTCAGAACAAACTTTTAAAGCACGCGCATTTTCGGCGAGTGATGATTTTAACGTATTCCCAAAATCAACAAAAGACATATTAACCATCGTAAAAACCGATTCAGGGAAAATAGCCGCTGCTGATCGTTTCGCCGTTAATACCAGAGATACTACCATTACCATTGATGATGCGCCTAATGCTGAAACAAAGAAATTTAAGGTTGCTTCTTTCATCAATACACAAAAAACAGCAGTTTTAGTTCAGAGTGACAATGGAAAAGATAAAATGAGCCCTTTTTATATTATTTATGTAAACGGCGGTAAAACGGAAGTGGTGAGTTTGAACAAACCATCAAAAGGAGCTGAGGATCAAAAATATACCAATGGTTTAGAAGAATTAACCAGAAGTAATCTGTTGGTCAACAACGATTTCTTTATCACCACAATTAACTCAAGGGTATATCCCATCAAACGTCAAAAAGAAGATGAGCGTATCCAGGGAAAATTCTTCATGTACTCGGGCGATAAAACCACATTGGCATTTCTAACAGCTAATGCTTTATACCAGGTAAATACTAAAACCGGTGAAACCTTTAACCTGCCTTTGCCTGCATCATTAACCAGTCAGCCAGAAACCCTTGTAGGAAATATTCAAAGAGATTATACCTGGGTGCCAAATGAGCATGGAACATCTTTTTTAAAGAAAAATGCTGATGACAACCGCATCGTTGACATTAAAGAATTTAAACACTAAGTATTTAAAAGTGAAGAGCCGTATTAGGTATCCTTATGAACCACTCCACATCATTTAATTTTAATCAGCCAGGATTAAACCACCATTGTTCTAAAGGTGAGGTTTACTCTTGGCTGATTTACTTTTTTAGTAGGAGGCAGGCGGTGCAGCCAGTTCGTTTGCGTTTCATCTTTCATCACCAGCAAGCTGCCGTGCTCTAAAAATAAAGTAACCGTTTCTTTGCTCTGCTTGTGTTTGAAGAGAAATCTCCTTTCGGCGCCAAAACTTAAAGATGCAATGGCCGAATCTTTCGCCAGAGCTTTTTCATCATCACTGTGGTAAGCCATGCCTTCATCTCCGTTATGATATAAATTTAGTAAACAAGAGTTGTACGTTACGCCCGTTTGTTCTTCCGAAATTCTTTTAAGTTCAAGCAGTTCTCTTGTCCATGGTAAAGCTGTTTTAGATTTATTAGAATAGGTGTAAGAATAAGATTCATCCCCATACCAGGCCACTTTTCTTTTGGTGATAATGTGTTTGCCCATAATAAAAGCTTCATCATTTTTCCACTCAACGGTATTCATCAATACATCGAAATAGTGATCTGCTTCTTGTTGTGAAAATAATTTTCCGAAATAATTTACCGTTCCATCATACGGAAGCAGGTTTTGGTCGGTATATATTGCTGTATTAAATAAATCTAATGTTTGTATATTGTTTTTAGCCATTTTTATCCTTGATTAATTTTTGCCGCTTCCCAACCTATTATCGCTGTTTTTCTATCCACACCCCAATGGTACCCACCTAAAGCCCCACTGGTTTGAATTACCCTATGACAAGGAATTAAAAAAGCTACCGGATTATCGCCAATGGCTGTGCCAACCGCTCTCGATGCATTAGGGTTTTGAAGTTGTTTAGCAATGCTACCATAAGTGCTTAGTTTACCCATCGGGATTTTGAGCAGGGCTTCCCATACTTTTAACTGAAAATCTGTACCTTTTAAATGCAGTTTAATCTGGTGTAGTTTACTCCAATCATGGTTAAAGATGTATAATGCATTTTGTTGCTCTTTGTCTAGTATCAGTTGGTATTTAGCAGCCGGAAACTGAAGTTGAAGATTGTTTAAAGCAAGCTTTTCATCCTCATAAAAGGCAATATGGCAAATCCCCTTGGGGGTACTGGCTACAATAATATTCCCAAACGGACTTTCAGCAAAACTATAATTAATATGAAGATTTTCGCCACCGTTTTTATATTCTCCAGGCGTCATACCTTCAATGCTTACAAAGAGATCATGCAACCTGCTCGTGCCTGATAAGCCTGTTTCTAAGGCCGTATCAAATAAACTGTGGTTTTCCTTCAGCATTTCTTTAGCATAACCAATGCTGATGTACTGTAAAAAACGTTTTGGCGTGGTACCAGCCCATTCGCTAAACAACCTTTGAAAATGGAAAGGACTTAAATTTACTTTTTCTGCAATTTCTTCCAAACCAGGCTGCGCTTTAAAATTAGCTTTAATATAATTAATCGCTTCAGCTATCCTGTTAAAATTGATTTCTTCTTGTGCTTTCATGGTATTGAATAATTTATATCCAAAAGTAGTATGGAAAGAAAAGGTAAGCTACCCGAAACTTGCTCAGTTTAGTTTAGCCAAAACATTCAAAAACATAATTGATTAGCATCTTTTATCATTAAGGAGTTAAGATCATTAAAGAATTTTGCGAGATGTCAGTCTTGTCGAACTATATTTCTTCAATGATCGATTGCCCTTCCGATTGATCTCCTGAAGTCCATCTCCATGTTTCATGAAGCCTGATTTTACCATTTGCCAATTGTTCTGGCTTCGAGTTACAAATTCCGGTCATAAGTTCGCCTTTGTCGTTTACCTGCTGATAACGCATATCGATATGGCCATTTTCATCAACTATTCCGATTAAATTCCCAGAGACAATCTTACCTCCGGCATATTCAGAAGTCAGGATATTTCCGGTTTGTTTATATTTAAAGATAGTTTCACCAGAAGTCTCCCCATTTTCGGTATTGCTAACTGGCCTGAAGCACTTGTTATCGTAGTTTATCATAATTGATAAAACTAAACATCTCGTCAGGAATAAAAAAATCAAAACCTTATGCGAGCCATAGATTTTCTTCTCTTTTCACTATCAATATTTTTTCATCCTTTAAAGCCAGGTAACCATATTCATAGCAGAAAATATAACAATTTCCATTTTGAGTTTCGTAATAGTAAGTATGGTAATCAAAATTAAAACCTGCTGATAACAGCTTTTTACGGCTGATCTTTGCTTTACCATTTGGGTTAAATTGTGCGAGGATGGTACGGTTCTTTTTTAAAATACTGTTAATCCGCCTAAGCACCAGATTATCCTCGGTTTTTAAGTGGTTGTTATAATTGTTGCGACAAGAATCGTCGCAGAATTTTTTGTCGGTTCTACCTTTAATTGGGGTTCCGCAATCTAAACATAAGCGTTCCATAATAATATTTTTTTTTATTATGGGATGATGATCTAAAAATATAAAATAAAATGATTGAAAGAAAAAAAATATAAACATTGATCTGAAGTCCGAAATGCACATTATCCGTGTATAAACGTTTATAAACGACTATAAGCGCTTACCATCCGACTAATTTTTCATGTTGTTTGCAATTTTGTTCTGTCGGTTGTCGTGGTGGCAACTGTTCTTTAAATATTTAGAAACTTAATTTTTAGAAATCATGGAAAGTGCCATTAACAAAGTAGTATTGAGTGGGTTTGCAGGAGCAGATGCAGAAGTGAAAACAGTTATGAATCAAAAATTAGCGAAGGTTAACCTGGCTGTAAATGAATCTTATAAAAACTCTTCTGGTGAGGAAATCAAAAAGGTACAATGGTTTAATTTAACTTTTTGGAATGCGAAAGCGGACATTGCTGAAGCGCAGATCAAAAAGGGTACTGGCTTAACAATAGAAGGAAGATTGCAGACCAACACTTATGATGCGAAGGATGGAACAAAGCGTTACAGTTTTGATATTATTGTGAGCGAAGTGACCATAAGGGAAAATGAGAAACAGAACGCCGTTTAAGTAATGCTCTACCGCATCCTGTAAAGTTCTGGTTTACAGGTGCGGTTTATACATTATAATTTTACAGAAAGTCCGGTATAGAAATTGATTCCCGCTGCGGGGTTAAAATACCTTCCATTTGCCGCGTTTAAGTCATTACCCAAACTGTAATTTACATTAAGCACGTTATTTACTCCTGCAAACAAATCTAAATGGGTTTTATTGATTCTTAAATTTCTGATGCCAAGTTTGCTTTCAACCAGGTGATACCTTTTCGCAAAAACAGTATTTCCATCGTTTAAGGGGATCGAAGAAGTATAGTTATGCTGTACAAATAGGTAAAATGCTTTAGGAAAGTTAAACTCTAAACTATTGACCAGGATACTCTCCGGTACGCCGGTAAGTTTATTGCCACTAAAAGCAATTGTGCCGCTTACGAAATCTTCAAATCTAAAATGGCTAAAAGTATAATTACTTCTCCATTGTAAACCTGTTAAAAAGGAGGCATCATTTCTGACGATCCATAAGGTTGTTTCCAGTTCGATGCCCTGCTGTTTTGTTCCACCCGCATTGATAAAATATTCGGCATCATTTTGATTTAACCTTCTCACAATGGCATCCTTTAAATGGTAACTGAATACATTTGCATTGGCATAAAAACGGTTGTTTTTGGTTTTATAACGCAGGCCTAATTCATAATTCCAGCCGAGTTCTGCCTGAAGGTTATTATTGATGTTGTTATCAGATGACCTTACTTCGGCAATGGTTGGTGGCGAATAACCCTTACTTACCGAAGCCCTTGCCGAAAAATCAGAAGTGATGAGGTAAGATATTGCAGCCTTTGGCATAAACTGGGTATCAAATTTTCTTTGTTTTGAGGCAATAACGACTGGGAAATAACTTTCATAATCGTATCTGTAAAAATTTAAACTCGAAGCAAGTTCGATCAGGAATTTGTTATTGATATCGAAATTTAACCTCAAATAGGCAAAATCCTGACTGGCTTTTAAACGGTCTGAAGCTTGCATTGCGGTAGCTTCGCCACCGTTATTATTGAAATTTTTGATCTGGCTTTTGGTGGCTGAACTCTCTAACCCGATCTGAGCGTTAAATTTAAAATCTTCTTTTGCCCGTGTATAATCCAAAAATGTCCTTAAACCCAATGTGCTTTCATAACGTTTTTCATAATTGGTAATGAATGGATTTTTAAAATCAGTATAGGCGGTAAATAAAGCTATAACATGTTTTAAATTCGGATTGATCTGATAAGAATTGGATAAACCCCCAAAAATGGTTTTATTATAAATAGCAGCCTGCTGTGAAATAGCCCCAGGTATAGTTGGAGTAGCCGGACGTGCCAGTTTAGGATCCTGTTCCAATTGACTAGCGGTTAATCCTCCCGGTGTGTTATAACCTAAATCGCTATAAAATGCAAAAGCTTTTAAACTGCCTGTATTACTGTAATTCCATTGCTGAAAAGTCTGAAAATATTTTCTGTCCATCGCACTGTTCTGGCGATAACCATCGCTTTTTTGATAACCTTCGCTAAAACTGAAACTATAATTTTTAAACTGGTGTTTAATGGCTGCCGTTTGATGAAAGAGGCCATAAGAACCTGTAATAGCAGAAACATTGATTTCATTATTGCCTAAAGCTGGAGGATTGATCAAAAGGGCGCCACCTGTATTTGCCCCGAATATACTGGCTTCCGGTCCTTTGTAAATCTCCATCGTACCAACGGCAGCTACATCCAGCGCATTTAAATAGGTATTGCCCCCCGCATCGGTTAAGGGGAAATCATCAACATAAATTTTAATATTTCTGATGCCGAATGGTGAACGTAATAAACTTCCACGAAGGGATAAACGGTAACTGCCCGGAGAGCGTTCTTCCATTCTGACTCCCGGAGTGGCGTTTAATGTGCTGACCAAAGAACTGCTTTGCTGATTACGGATCAAATTGCTATCAATCAAGCTCACTGCCGATACCGATCTTAACAAAGGCTGGCGGTTATAATAACCTTTTACGGTCACATCTTCCAGTTTTTTGGTTGAATCGGGTTTAACCGTTTGGGCTAATGCTGTAAATGCGGATAAAGTATAGAGTAGGGTAAGTTTTAATTTCAAGGGAACACGGATTGATGTTTTAACCACAGATTGGCAGATAAATTTACCGTATATTCTGCTAATCTGTGGTTAATTGATAAACTATTTTGCTGCTACCTTCCAAATTACGCCGCTAACATCATCGGCTACCAATAAAGCACCATCTGGTGTGAGTGTAACACCAACCGGACGACCATACACTTCTGCCTTGTCTGCATCAGCAATAAAACCGGTTAAAAAATCTTCAGGTTTTCCTGTTGGCTTTCCAGCTTTAAATGGTACAAAAGCGACTTTGTAACCAGAAATTGCAGACCTGTTCCATGATCCATGCTGACCTATAAAGGCACCGCCCTGATATTTTTGAGGAAATTTTGTGGCTTTATAAAAGGCGAGGCCCAAAGAAGCGGTATGTGCACCAAGAGCTACATCGGGAGCAATGGCTTTTTTAACCATTTCAGGGTTTTTGCCCTTTAATCTTGGATCTTCATTTTGTCCGTAATAAGAGAAGGGCCATCCATAAAATGCGCCTGGTTTAACGCTGGTAATGTAATCAGGAACAAGATCGTCGCCAAGGCCATCACGTTCGTTAACAGCTGTCCACAGCATGTTGGTTGTTGGTGCCCAATCTACCCCTACAGGGTTACGTAAGCCACTGGCATAAATTTTTTCACCAGTTCCATCCGGATTAATTTCTAATATATTGGCTCTTCTCACTTCGTTTTCCATTCCGTTTTCGCCAACATTACTACCCGATCCAACAGTTATATAAATCTTGCTTTTATCAGCATTGGTGATCAGGTTTCTTGTCCAGTGGTTGTTATAACCACCAGCGGGAAGGCTCAGGATCTTTTTACCTGTTGCGGTTATTTTGGTGTCGCCGGTTTTATAAGGATATTGCCACAAACCATCGGTATTGGCTACATAAAATGAATTGCCGATAATCAGCATGCCGAAGGGCTGGTTCAGGCCATTTAAAAAGGTGGTTACAGTTTCCGGTTTGCCATCTTTATTATCGTCCCTGTAGAGCAAAATGGTATTGGCACTTTTTCCGGGAACTTCCGATTTGGCTTTCCCGGTAACCGTATTGGCAACAGATTCTGCTGCGCTTCTTTCAGAATTGGAAAGTGCTACCAGTACATCTCCATTTGGTGCAATATAGGTATTCCGCGGGCTTTTGATATTGGACGCAAATTTGGTCACCACAAACCCCTCCGGGGCAATTGGTGTTTTCCCCTCTGGCCAGCCAATTACCTTGCTAAACTTGCTCTTAGCTGCATTCGTGTCAGGTGCAGGCAAATCTAACGCTCCATTTTTGGTGGTTACCGTAGTATCTTCGCCCTGAGGTTGCTTATTAGAATTGGATTGGCACCCCAGAAAAACCGAAGTTGAAAGGATTGCTGTGTAGAAAATTTTATTTTTCATGTGAACTGGTTTTATTAGTTTTCATGAAATAAACATCGAAATGAGAGGAGATGTTTTTGATCCGGCCATAATTGCCACAACCGCAAATAAAAAAAGGAAAGTACCCGAAAGTACCTTCCATAGGAGAGAGCGCTCCTTATTTTCCTTTGAAGATATTCAGTTTGTACTGATAGGTAACAAGGAAGTATCGTTTTAATATTTCTCTATCGGAGATGTTAACAGCATTGTTATAGGCATACCTGCTTACCGAAATGTTCTGATCGAAAAGATCGTACACGAAGATTTTTAATTGTCCACGGTCTTTTTTAAGCATCTGGAGCGATAAAGCCAGGTTTAAAAGGTGGGAACTTCTCGGAAAACCTTCCGCAATCTGTGGGTTATAATTATAAGAATAATTGGCATCGAGGATTATTTTTTTAGGCCAGCGCAGGCTAAAATCAGATCCGATTGTATGCGAGTAGGTATTTACATTGTTGAAATTTACATCCTTATACCTGGTCATCTGTTTGGTGAAATTATACCTCGCGTTGATGCTTAATAACTCATTATAATTAAAGCTGATATTTTCACCCAAAGTGGTGTAAAAACTGTTTTCGAAACCTTCATCCGCATTAAGAATAAATGGCCTTCTGTTTAAATTCAGGTTTAGATTAGTATTAAAACCAACCTGCCATTTTTGAGACTTTTTTAACTGCTTGCCAAAATTCGCTCCCATGTATCCGTTGGCACTCCCGTTACGGTTTACATAAGTGGTGGTATTTACGCCTGCACTACTTAGTAGCGTTTGCTGAATTACCACATTATTACTGAAATTTAAGCCTGAATAGATATTGAAGTTGATCTGCTTGCTGTGGTTATATTTATAGAGATTGAAGTTTAAGTTCCTAACCCTTGATGGTACCAGATCTGGATTACCGGTTGTTTTATACAAGGAATTGTATTCGCGTACAATAGGCTGCAGCTGAGAAATACTTGGCAGCTCTAACCTTTCATCGTAGCTGAAAGATAAACTTGGCCCATCAAAGCGCATACTTGGGAAGAAATTATAAAACTTTTGGTTAATGTCATCATAACCGTAATGGAACACGTTTTTTACATCATTTAGTTCTGCTTTAACTCCGAGCCTGATACTGTAGTTTTTGTTTATTTTGTACAGTACCTGGGGGCGGATATTTTGTGTAAAAATATTGCGCTGTAAATCATTACTCAGGCTTACCTGTAAAATATCGTAGCTAGCGGTAAGTGGGTTTCTTTCTAAAATACTGAGCTGGTCTTTATTGCTGGAGTACTTGGAATAAGCATTCATTTCTAAGATCAGTTTTTCGATGATGATCGGATAGTTATAGGTGAGGGATAAATCAACTGTGCTCGATTTTCTCCAGCTATCCTCATAACGATCCTGCCTCTCTGATTTTACATCAGCGGTATACGAAACAATGTTATAAAGTGAGAATTTATCTCCTCCGTTGTTGTTTAACTGAGCAAAATGCGTAATATTTAATGATTCGCCTTTTTTCTTTAATCTGTGGTAATAATTGAAATTGTGTGAAAAACTGGTATTGTTTGCATTATATCTTGAGTCAAAAGCAGTTTCTCTCAGTTTTGGAAACGCGGTGTTTGAGCTGTTGCCAAAATTACTGTTGAGGTTATTGTCGCTGCCAAAATTAAATTTAGGTTCGTATCTGATTCTGTTAATGGTATCGGGTACCCATTCAATCAATCCGCTAATGGCATGTTTATCATTTTTATTATTGCTGTTGTTTTGCGAAAAGGATACAAGTTTGGTATCGGGCAGAAACTGCTCGTTATAGTTTTGACCATTATAAATCCGCTCGGTGTGGGTATAAAAATAAACCAGGTTGAGTTTTAATTTTTTGCCATAATTGTTATTGATATTAAAGCCGCCCGCAGCTACGTTTTCCATGCCGCCATAACCTCTGCCTCCAAATGTTCCATCGTAAAACTGCGATCCGCCCGAACGATCGAACCCGCCCATAGAATATAAATCCTGACTAGAAAATCCTGTTTTATTAAGGTTATTGGCCAGGCCGATCAAACTGATCTGTAAAGTATCCCTGAAATTACTAAGAATACCAGCTGCTTCATAACGGTCTCTGCTACCCCCACCACCATAAATTTTACCTAAAGTGCTTTTCTTGATTTTGCTTTTCATCTTCAGGTTGATGATTTTGGCCACCTGGGTTTCGCTTACCAGGTGATCGGGATCGTTCTCCCGGTCATCATAAACCTGGATTTTATCAACCATATCTGCATCGAGGTTTTTGGTTGCTACTTTCGGGTCGTTGCCAAAAAATTCTTTTCCATCAATTAACAGTTTACTGATCGATTTACCATTTACCAGAATAGAGCCATCCACATTTACCTGTACACCGGGTAATTTCCGGAGCAATTCTTCTACAACGGCATTAGGCCGGGTTTTAAAAGCTTCAGTATTAAATTCGATCGTATCTTTTTTGATCACAACAGGTGATCTTTCGCCTTTAATCACTACTTCTTCGAGGTTATGGCCGGCTAGTAAAACAGTGCCGAAATCTTTGATCACCTCTTTTTTAAGCTCGAGTAACCTCCTGAATGTGGTATAGCCAACGTAGGATATAATCAGTTTGGTGGGTTTTTCGACGGGAATACCCGATAATTTGAAAACACCGTTTTTATCGGTAAGGGTATAAGAAATTAAGCTGGTATCTTTGGCATTTACAATGGCAACAGTGGCAAATTCTACTGGCGCTTTGGATGACGAATCGGCAACAATCCCTTTAACAGTGGTTTTGTTTTGCGCCATCAGGTTAAAACCCATTAAAATAAACAGGAGCAGGGTGAGAAGCTTGAGCATTTAGGTATTTGGTTGAGCTATAATTTGAAACGATTAGTTAAAACTAAATTACAGCATAATAACCAAAGATTTAGTTAAGAATTGTTAAATCATTTTAAACTGCTCCAGAGTTGCTTTCCGCGATTATTTTACCAGGTTTTCCAATAACCTGGCTTCAATATCTTTAGCATTTAATAACAGTGCAGAGAATTGCGGATCGGATTTCACCAATAAAAATTTCCCGTTAGGGAGCACAATGGCAGAAGTGCCACAGGTGGTAACCTCTTTAAATAACAGCTTTTTTAAAAATCCCGGATCAGTTTCTATTTCCAAACCTTTTGATTTAACCTGGCTAAAGCTTTCGCCCACCTCGCGGTATTGATAAATGGCAACCTTTGGCCTAGCTGCTGCTTTTTCGAGGATATTTTTTTGGAAAGTCCACCTTACATTATTCAAAAATTCAGGATTTTGATAGTTCAGGTCGTTCCAGCAAACATCTTTGTTGAAATCGTATTTAATGATGATGGTGTCTTTTAAAGCAAGCCTTTCATTTTGTTTTAAGAAAGTATGCAGCGAATCGATTTGTGCATCGGTTAATGTACCCGCCTGATAACGTTTACTTTCGTCAACATACAATTTGAGAGAACAGGCATACATGAAAATGGAAAGAAAGAGAAAGGTAAATAACTGAGGGTTGATTTTAGGGATACGTTTCATTTATGCGAGCATTAATATTGTCCACTAAATTTATAACTAAAAATTTATTCGACAATATTTTTCAATAGAAAATTTCGTCATCCCGACCAAAGTAACGCCGAGTGGAGAGAGCTATATTAGTGAGATTTATCTTCGCTGAGCAATCCTGGTTTTCGACTTCGTTCCACCCCGCTATTATTGACAGATTT
>NNBT01004314.1_pt1 | contig 15398 bp, 14 predicted proteins | sample 1173831 | NCBI WGS metagenome assembly NNBT01 (sample SAMN07173936, study PRJNA388173) | plant metagenome | isolation source: symbiotic tissue sample KVJ10 | place: Norway: Troms, Kvaloya island | reverse complement strand
ATATCGGCCTGGTGACGCTCGCGGCCTTCTTGGGCGGCCTCGAATATGTGCTCGAGGAAGGCCCGCAATATGACTGGTTCAGCGACGACACGGTGCGCAATCTCGCCATCGTCTCGGCCGTCGGCGCCGTCCTGTTCTTCTGGCGCGCCTTCACCGCCGAGGAGCCGGTCGTCGATCTCCGAACCTTCGGCGACCGCAACTTCGCCACCGGCTCGATATTCTCCTTCTTCATCGGCGTCGGCCTCTATGGCCTCGTCTATCTCTATCCGGTCTTCCTGGCGCGGGTACGCGGCTACGATTCACTGCAAATCGGCGAAACCATGTTCGTCACCGGCCTGTTCCAGATGATGACCGCGCCATTCGCCGGCCGTCTCGCCCAGCGTTTCGATGCGCGCTGGATCGTCGGCTTCGGCATGGTTCTGTTCGCCGTCTCCTGTCTCGAGCTCGTGCCGATCACCAAGGACTGGGCCTTCGTCGAATTGTTCATCCCGCAGGCCATGCGCGGCGTCGCGCTGATGCTGCTGATCGTGCCGGTCTCGATGCTGGCACTCGGCACGCTGCCGCCGCCACTCATCAAGAACGGCTCCGGCCTCTTCAACCTGACCCGTAATCTCGGCGGCGCCGTCGGCCTCGCCCTCATCACCACATTGCTCAACGACCGCACCGATCTCCATATCGCCAGACTACATGAGGCGGTGAATTGGGGCAGCCAGGCGGCGGTCGAACGTCTTCAGACCATGACGCAGGCTTTCAGCCCGCGCCTCGGCAGCGATAGCGAGCTCGCGGCGATCAAGCTGATGACCCAGGCGGCGCATCGGGAATCATTGGTGATGGCCTTCTCCGATGTCTTCCTCGTCCTGGGCGCGGTGTTCCTGATGATGGTTCTGCTGGTACCGTTGGTGCGCAAGCCCGCGCCGCGCGGCGCGCCCGCTGGCGGCGGCCACTAGGCGGAGAACGAGCGTTTCCCGTGTGAACGGGGCTCACCGACCTTGACCCGCCAAAGCACTCTCATGGCAAGGAAGTAGACTCCCCATGCTGCGCCCACCATAGGCACCCCAATCGTCAAGGAGGTTTCCACAGCCGGTGAAACCTGCATGGGACCCCAAACAGAAGGCTCAGCCAATCCAAGCAATACCAACGGTTTCACGTAGAATCCCGCGGCCATTAACAGATAAAACAGCGCAAGTCCGGTGGCGGGCATCGAAATAAACAGGGCCTGCCAACGCGTTTCGCGGCGCAGTTCCTTCAACGATCGTCCCATTTGCTCTCGATGATCACGCATGATTTCCCCTGCTGCGGACGCGACACAGCAGGAGCTTAGTCCTTTCCGGAGAGGATGGAAGAGCGTCTGACGACGACCAGAGTTTATACGTTCAGGTGCGGTGCCGAATGCGCCGCCTCGACGACCTTGAGGCGCCACAGGGCCCGGAGCGCCAGATAGTAGACCGCGATGGCGACGATGGTGAGCAGGATGCCGGTCGTCAGGCCGTCCTCGACGTCCTGCGAGACTTCAAATCCCGATGTGCCGACGACGGCGTTGAAAATCGGCATCGCCGAGGTGACCAGATAATAAGCGGCAATGCCGATGGCCGGAAACGCGATGCGCGCGGCCTGCATGCGCGTCTCGCGCCGCAAGTGACGGACGGTTCGTTGCGAGTGAAGATGGGAATCGCGCATAGACCCTCTGGTATCTTCTTGGTTTGAGGCGAAATCATAATCCCTTAATGACATTTCAGAAAGGAAATCGGCCGCGCGCCGCGCGCCGGAATTCCGACGCAGAGTCGTCTTATCTCTCGTGGAGCGAGTTTGACGAATGAATATGCAGAAACCCATAGATCCGGCCGAGATCGAAGCCGCCATAGGCTTGGATTCCCGTTCCAAAACAAAGCGTTGGAGCCGGAGATTCGTGTATTTTCTCATCGCCTCGGCGGCCCTGGGCGGCCTCGCTTACTGGTATGGGTCGCCGGGCTCCGCCACCACGAGATTCGTCTATGACACGACTCCCGCGGCCACGATGCCGCTCACCGTCACGGTGACAGCCACCGGCACCGTCCAGCCGACCACGCAGGTCGATGTGTCGAGCGAGATCTCGGGCGTGGTGCGCACCGTCAATGTCGACAACAACAGCCTGGTCAAGAAGGGCGACGTGCTGGCCGGGCTCGACGTCAAGCGTCTCAATGCCCAGCTCGCCCGTGCCAAGGCGACGCTCGCCGCCAACGAGGCCAAGCTCGCCGACGCCAAGGCGACGCTGGAGCAGCGCCGCCTCGCTTATGAGCGCCAGGCCGCCCTGAGCAAGAAGGGCTTCGCCGCCACCCAGACGCTCGATGACGCGACCGCCACCCGCGACAGCGCCATTGCCGCTGTCGCCTCGGCGGAAGCCGATATCGAGGTCGCCAAGGCCGATATCGCGTTGCAGGAGATCGACATCGGCAAATCGAGCATCGTCTCGCCGGTCGACGGCATCGTGCTGAAGCGCGCCGTGCAGCCTGGACAGACGGTCGCCTCCTCGCTCCAGGCGCCGGTCCTCTTCACCCTCGCCGAGGATCTGAAGCGCATGCAGGTCGAGGCCAATATCGACGAGGCCGATATCGGCGCGGTGAAAGCCGGCCAGGACGCCCAGTTCACCGTCGATGCCTATCCGGGCAAGGCCTTCCCGGCCAAGATCGAGACGCTCGAATTCTCGCCCCTCACCACCGATGGCGTCGTCACCTACAAGGCCATCCTGACCGTCGACAATAGCGAGCTTCTGCTGCGTCCCGGCATGACGGCGACGGCGCAGATCATCGTGCAGCAGGTTCCCGACACACTGGCCGTGCCCAATGCGGCCTTACGCTACCAGCCGCCGCAGCGTCGCACCGAAACCGGCTTCGACCTGACCCGTATCTTCTTCCCGCGGCCGCGCGGCCGCGGCGAGCCGAAACGCGACACGCCCGCCAATGAGCGAAATGTCTATGTCCTGAAGGATGGCAAGCCGCAGCAGGTGAGCGTCACTACCGGCGTCACCGACGGCAAGCTGACCCAGATCACCGCCGGCGACCTCAAGGACGGCGATCAGGTCATCACCACCTCGCGTTCGGCCGGACAATGACGAAGCCTCAGCCCTTCATCGCCTTCGAGAAGGTCCAGATGATCTATGGCGAAGGCGCCGGCCGCGTCAAAGCCCTCGCCGGTGTCGATCTCGCCATCGACCGCGGCGAATTCCTCGCCATCATGGGCCCGTCGGGCTCCGGCAAGTCGACCGCGATGAACATATTGGGCTGCCTCGATACGCCGACCACCGGGCGTTACCTCTTCGGCGGCGCCGATGTCACGGCCCTCGGCCGCGACCAGCGCGCTCTGCTCAGGCGCAATTTCCTCGGCTTCGTCTTCCAGGGCTACAATCTCCTCGCCCGCACCACCGCGGTCGAGAATATCGAGCTGCCCCTCGTCTATCGCGGCACGCCGCGCCATGAGCGCCGCGACCGTGCCATCGAGGCCTTGCGGCTCGTCGGCCTCGAAGGCCGCGAGCATCATACGCCAGCGCAGCTTTCGGGCGGCCAGCAGCAGCGTGTCGCCATCGCGCGTGCCATCGTCACCGATCCCCTGGTGCTGCTCGCCGACGAGCCGACCGGCAATCTCGACACCGCCCGCAGCCATGAGATCATGGAGCTTCTGACCCGCCTCAATGACGAGCGCGGCCTCACCATCATCATGGTGACGCATGAGCCCGACATGGCCGCCTTCGCCCACCGCACCATCCGCTTCCTCGACGGCCATATCGACTCCGAGCACCGGCGCGAGGCGGCCTGATGTTGTGGGAAGCCTTCAAGCTCGCTTTGTTGTCGGTCCGCCGCAATGTGCTGCGCTCGATCCTGACGCTGCTCGGCATCGTCATCGGCGTCGGCGCGGTGATCGCCATGGTGACCATCGGCAATGGCACGACACAGCGGGTGACCGAGGATCTGTCCAAGCTCGGCAGCAATCTCCTCATCGTGCAGCCCGGCCGCAATACCTTCGGCCCCGGCGGCGCCGGCCAGGAGAACCGCTCCTTCGACGACCGCACCTTGGCCAAATTGCGCGCCGAGCTGACCGGTGTCCGCGCCATCGCTCCTTCCGCCACCCGCGCCGCCACGCTCATCTATGGCGCCCTCAATTTCGCCACCACGGTGACCGGCACCGATTCCGAATTCTTCACCGCCCAGGACTGGAGCTTTGCGCAAGGCCGTCCCTTCACCGATGGTGAGGTCAAATCCGGCAGCGCCGTCTGCATCATCGGCAAGAGCGTCGAGGACGCCCTCTTCACCCCCGACAGCGGCCTCGGCAAGAGGATGCGCGTCGGCACCATTTCCTGCGACGTGATCGGCGTGCTCGCCAGCAAGGGGCAAGGCGCCTTCGGCAACGACCAGGACAATACGGTCGTCATGCCGCTGCGCACCTATCAGCGCCGGCTCGCCGGCAATACCCGCATTCCCACCATCTATATTTCGGCGGCGACGGCCGAAGACATTCCCGCCGTCACCGCCAGTGCCGAGCAGATCCTGCGCGAGGTCCGCCGCGTCGGCCCCGACAAGGACGACACTTTCACGGTGCGCGACATGAGCCAGATCATCTCGACCATGACCTCCACCTCGACATTGCTCACCGGCCTCCTGAGCGCGGTGGCGGGCGTCAGCCTGCTGGTCGGCGGCATCGGCATCATGAACATCATGCTGGTCTCGGTCACCGAGCGCACCCGCGAAATCGGCATCCGCCTCGCCATCGGCGCGCTCGAGCGCCAGGTGCTCACCCAGTTCCTGGTCGAGGCGCTGGTGCTGGCTTTGCTCGGCGGCGTGATCGGCATCCTGCTCGGCCTGGCGCTGGCCGGCACGGCCGGCTACTTCCTCGCCATTCCCTTTGTGCCGAGCCTGTCGATCATCGTGCTCGCCTTCTTGTTCTCGGGCGCTATCGGCTTGGGCTTCGGCTTCTTCCCGGCGCGCCGCGCTGCGCGGCTCGATCCGATCGACGCCCTGCGTCACGAGTGACGTCTTCCCTCCCGCCGAACCGGGCAGGAGGGAAGCCTGCCGCCGTCACAAGCCTGTCTCAGAACTCGACGCCGAGCCTGGCATTGAAGCCATTGTCGCTGACGCCGTCGCCGAACTGGCCCCGATAGGACGCGCCGAAGCTGACGCTGTCGGTGAGCTTCAGAGCGAGGCCCGCCTCGATGAGCGCCGTATCGCGCGCCATCGGCACGCCGCGAATGCCGAATTCGTCGCCGGCTTCGAAAGCGAGCTGTGTCTCCGGCGTGACATCGCCAAAAGCATGCTGCCAGCCGATCGTGCCGGTCGCCACCGTCTCCATGTCGCCCAGATTGAAACGGACCTCCGGTCTGAGACCCAGCACCGTCACGACACTGTCGGACGACGACGATTTGCTTTCGAGCGCCGCCGCCCCGCCCTTTTCGGTGAAGCCTTCGGTGTGGAGATTGACATAGGCCGCATTGGCGAAAGGCTCGAGCACCAGACCGCCGAGATCGGCGCGATAAGCGAGCTCGCCGAAGATCTGCGCCGTGCCGGCGCCATAATCGGCCTCGAGCTCATCGGTGATCGGGCTGGTAATCTGGCGTTTCGTCGCGATGTCGCTCCACGAATAGGCGGCACCGGCGCGCAGGAAGACATTGTCCCAATTGGTGCCGGCATAGACCGCCGCATGATAGCCATCGGCATCGCCCGAGGAACGCCGGTCGTCGACATCGAAGCTCGTCTGGCTGTAGCCGCCGGCGACGCCGAGGCGCCAGCCGCCGACCAGCGTATCGACACCGGCGATGGCGCCGCCGGTCGAGCGCTTGAGCGAAGCGGCATTGCCGTCGCCGTCCCAGTCGCCCCAGCTGCCGAAGCCTTGCATCCAGAAACCTGAAGTCTTGCGCGCCCCCGAATAATCGGCGGCGGGCTCGATCGTGCCATCGCCATGGGCCGCGGCCATGGTTGCGCCGCCCTCGCCTGGTGCTGTCCCGCGCAGCCGGCCGGTCACCGCGTCACGCAGGAAATGGCTGTCGGCGAGGAGCGTGCTCTTGAGCGAACCATGGATTTCGCCCGACAGCTGGTCGAGCGTGTCCTGAATCAATGCCGCGTCGTCTTCGAGCAGCACGAAAGCGAGATAAAGCGCATTGCCGGCGCCGAGACTGTCGATGCCGCGCGACGTCGCCCGCTGATTGGCCGTGCGGCCATAGCTGGCAAAGTCGATATCGTTGCGCGCCAGCGTCAGATAGACATTGTTGGCGTCATAGCTGAGCGACGGATCGAGAAAGGCCAGATTGTCGGCAACGTCGGCGAACTCACCTTCGACACCGGTCGTGGCGGTGAGGATCGTATAGGTGGTGAACGGCATGTAGATGTCGTCGGAAGCCAGCACATTCACCAGACCGCCTTCGAGGGTGGCCATGCCGGTGACCTCGATCAGGTCGACCGGGACCGGCACATTGGTCGCCTCGACCTCGAGTGTCGAGCCGGCCTCGAAGGTGATGTCGCCATTGACCTTGAGCGTGCCGATCGAATTGCCGGCGCCGACAGTGGCGCCGTCATTGACGGTGGTCGTTCCAACCGTCCCTGTTCCTTCCAGCCGCCCGCCGTCACGGACATCGAGCGTGCCGCCGAGCTTGCCATTGACCCGCAATATGCCGTCCTCGACCGCCGTCTTGGCCGTATAGGCGGAGCTGTCGCCGGTGAGCGTGAGCATGCCGGTGCCGGTCTTCACGAATTCCGAATTGACATTGGTGGCGCTGATCACACCGCCGATCACGTCATCGGCGCCGAGCGCGCCGACCTTGAGCCGCACTGTCTCGAAGGCATAGTCGCCGAGAAAGATATTGCCGGCGCCATGGAGCGACCCAATCTCGGCGCCCGTATCCTCGGTATCGCGGAAACGCACACGCACCGCGCCTCCCGTCTGGTTTTCGACCGTGGCCTCGTCCGCCTTCGAGCTACCTTCGAAATAGGCCGAGCCGCCTGATCTGTTGATGATCGTGGCACTGCCGCCATCGGTGTTACCCTGCAGGCTGACATAGCCGCCATTGCTGTTGGTGATCGTGGCCGATCCCAGATCGGCCGCGGGCCCGCCGAACACATTGTAGAAATTGGTCTTGGCCAGCGTGCCGTCATTGGTGATCGTGGCACTGCCGGCCGTCGAGCCTTCGAAATTCACCGTTCCGCCGGCTGCGTTGGTGATCGTCGCGTCTCCGGCCGTGCTGCCCTTGTAGAAATTGACGATCCCGCTCTTATTGGCGGTGAGAGTGATCTGCGCCGTTCCGGCGGTCGTGTTGTTGCCGAAATTCAGATTGCCCGTCTTGACGGTGACGCTCAGATCTTCGGCGCTGGTTTGGCCATCGAATGATTGGAACCACAAGGTGGGCAGGCCAGAGCCCGGCACACCGTCCCAGCCGATCTCGACGGCGCCGGTGCCCAGCGCGCCGGTCTTGCCCGCGACCAGGGCACCATTCACCACCTGCGTGCCGCCATCATAGGAATTGGCCGCGAGAAGGCTCAGCGTGCCCTTGCCGGTCTTGATCAAGCCGCCATCACCGCTCACCACGCCGGTCAGACTGAGTCCGGAGCCTTCGCCGATCTTGAATGTGCCGTCGGCATTGAGCGTCACCTGACGGGTCGATGTCGTATTGAAGGTCTCGATCGTCTCCAGCGTGCCACCATTGAAGGTCAGCCCGCCGGCGGCCGCGCCCAAATTGGAATCCATGCGGATCTGCAGCGTGCCGCCGTCGATGAATGTGCCGCCCGTATAGTCGTTGCTGACACTGCGAAGCGTAAGAATGCCGCTGCCCGTCTTGCGCAAGCCCGCGGTCCCGGTGACGGCGGTGCTGATCGTCGTGGTCACCCCGCTCCCGACATCGATCACCGACTCTGTACCGCTTGCTGGTGACAGAAGTAGTGTACCGCCGCTCAGCGTGTAGCCGCTTACTTTGAATTCCAGCTCGGTGACGCCCACAGTGCCCTGAACCGTGACCGTCCCGCCGGTCCCCTGGAAGATGGCCGCCTCGTCCCCGAAGCCGCTGTTCCAGCTCGTAGTGGCCGCGCCGCTGCTATCGGTCCACGTGAGCCCGTTGTTGCTCCAGGTCCCTGCGCCGCCATTGACGACATTGTTGCTGGCCGGACCGCTGCCATCCCAATATTTGTCGGCATAGACAGGTGAGGTGAAAGCGGCGATCCCTCCCAAGATGGTGCTCGCCAGCAGAGCGTGACGACGCCCGGCAGAAATTCTTCGCATGTTGCCCCCAGATGCTAGAAGAATCTCACTGCATCGGAATATCCAAGCCCGCAACCGGAGATGGACGACATGACATGCCGGTCTGACGAAACGACATCGCTCACGAAGATTTAATCTAGATGCCGAGCCGCTGGCGCAAGGCTTGACGATAGGGCCGCGACACCGACCACCGCTGCGGCACCAGCCTGAGCCGCACCTCCCAGCGACCGTTTGTGAGCTGCCGGTCCACCTCGGCGACATGTTTGAGATGGACGATGGCGGTGCGATTGATGCGCTGGAACGCCGCCGTCGGCAATAGATCCATCCACGTGCCGAAGGCGCGCGTATCGCTGACGACCGAGCCGTCGGCGAGCCATATGTCGGTGTAATTGTGGTTCGAGCGCAGACCCAATATCTCATCGAGACGGACGCCGCGCACCCGGCCTTGGCGCGTCAGATAGACGAGCGGCTGAAAAGGAACGGCATCATCTCCTGCAGGATCGTGGATACGTCCATAACGCGCCCGCCCGATCAGCTCCGCGCAGCGCTGAAGGCCCTGAACATCGCGTTCGCTCCAGCGCTTCGGCGCACGCGTCGTGTCGAAGCCGATACAGGCGCGCAAGCGGTCGCCGTGAAAGACCGGGACCGACAGCACGCTCTTGTCCGACTGGCGGAGCAGCTCCGTCTGCAGGATACGCGCCCCGCGCGGCAGGGCGGCCACATCGTGGATCAGCACCGCCCGGCCATGCACCAATTCCCGCTGCAGCCAGGCGATCATCGTCACCGGCGCGTCCTGCAGATCCTGCACGAAGGCCTCGACCCCGCGCCTGGTCCATTCATGCGTATTGCGGAAGGACAGGAGCTTCCCGTCATACTCGAACATCCAGGCGCGATCGGCCTCGGCCTTGGGTCCGATCGCCGCGAGGATCGACAGGATGGCTTCATCGACCGGCTGTTCGAGGAGGTATAGCGCTGCCGAATAGGCCCAGTCCGAAGCCCCGGCGGAAGCCGGCCCCAGGGCCTCCATCGTCTCGAAAGCGCGATTCTCCTTCATGCCGGCGGGATAGTAACAGCTGCCCTTGAAACAATCTCCCGGGCGCTGGCGTATAATGGGTCAGGCATAGTAGTTTTGAGGCATCATGGCACTCTGGACCGACCGCAGCGGCAGGTTTTCCCTTCTCAAGGCTGGTGTGCTGCTGCTTGTGCTCATCCCGGCGGCGATGATCGCTTATGCCCTGTGGCAGAATAATCTCGGCCCCCTGCCCTATAAGGAAGCGCTGCATCGGATCGGCGACTGGACCGTCCGCTTCCTGGTGATCACATTGGCGTTAACGCCGCTGCAGCGCATACTGGGCTGGCCCAAGCTCGCCCTCATCCGCCGCATGCTCGGCGTCACCACTTTCGCTTACGCCTTGGCGCATTTCAGTCTCTACATCGTGAACGAGAAATTCGATCTCACCTTCGTCGTGTCCGAGATTGCGCTGCGCATCTATCTCACCATCGGCTTCGTCGCGCTTCTCGGCCTGACGCTCCTCGCCGCGACCTCGACCGATGGGGCGGTGCGCAAGCTCGGCCGCAATTGGAAGCGGCTGCATCTGATCGTCTATGCGCTCGCCGCCCTGGCGCTGCTCCACTATTTCATCCAGTCGAAGATCGATGTCAGCCAGCCGGTTCTCTGGTCGGGCCTCTTCCTGCTCCTGATGATCTATCGTGTCGTGATCAAGCTGCGCTGGCCGCTGAGCCCGCTGGTGCTTTTGGGCTGCGCCATTCTGGCGGGCCTGCTGACGGCGGGTGTCGAATTCGCCTGGTATGGGCTCGCGACCGGCGTCGGCCCCTTCCGTGTCCTCAAGGCCAATCTGGCTTTCGCCTATGGCCTACGGCCCGCCTGGGTGGTGCTGATCGCCGGCCTCGCCGTGGCGCTGCTGCCCTGGCTCAAGCAGGTCTATGGCTTGGCCAATGCCCGGCTCAATCCGGCCCGCAGCGCGGCGACGCGCTGATCGTCCTCACATTCCGTCCTGAGCGCCAGCACCGCCTGCGATTCGAGGATCACCCCATCATCGAGGATCTTGAGATGATTGGCGGCGAGCGTCGATCCGGTGGTGGTGATGTCGACGATCGCTTCCGCCGTTCCGGCGGCCGGCGCACCTTCGGTGGCGCCCAGGCTTTCAACGATCCGGTATCCGGTCACACCCTTATTGGCGAAGAACCGGCGCGTGAGATTGAGATATTTCGTGGCGACGCGCAGGCGCCGCCCATGTCGCTTGTAGAAGCTCTCCGACACTTCATCGAGATCGCTCATGCGCGCGACATCGAGCCAGGCTTCCGGCACCGCCACGACGACATTGGCGAAGCCGAAGCCCAAGCGTTCGAGCACATCGACGCGGTCGTCCTCGGGCCGCATCGTCTCGCGCAGCAGATCCTCGCCGGTGACGCCGAGGTCGATCTTGCCTTCCTTCAGCGATGTCGCGATCTCCGACGCCGACAGGAAAGCGACATCGATGCCCTCGATGCCGCCGAGACGGCCGCGATAGAGCCGGTCCGAACCGTTGCGCGTCAGCGTGAAGCCGGCCTTGCCGAGGAGGGCCTCGGTCGCTTCCATCAGACGGCCCTTGGAGGGAATGCCGAGAACGAGCGCCGTCATGACCAGCCTCCCATGGCGGCGAGAAGCTGCTCGGTGCCGATGGCGCAGCCGACCGCCGATACCGGGACAGGCGAGCCGATATCGGACAGAAGATCATCGTAACGCCCGCCGCCCGCGACCTGCAGCGGCCCAAGGGCGGCATCCGCCTCGATCTGGAAGACGAAGCCCGTGTAATATTCGAGATTGCGCCCGAAGGGAGCGGCGAAGAAGAAGTCTTCCGGCCTGAGGCCCTCCGCGCGCATCGCCGCGATGCGCCGGCGATAGCGTTCGAGCGCCTCGCGATAGGTCTCGCTGCGGGCCACCGTCTCGAGCTGGCGCAGCGCCGAGGCCGCATCGCCTTCGATGGCGAGATAGGCGTTGACGGCATGGACCGCTTCGGGCGCCAGCGGATGCGCCGACCGGTCGGCCGCTTTGTCGGCGAGCCGCGCCGCGATGTCTTCCGCTGAACGGCCGGCGACCGGGGTGAGCCCGCGCCGCTCGAACTCGCCTTCGACCCAGCCCTGAGTTTCCTTTGCGTCCTTGTTCATCACCTGATCGACATGGGGCGAGATACTGGTGCGGCTCAGCTCTTCGCGCGCCGCGAAGCGGGCGAGCGTCTCGCGGAAGGCCTGCGGCCGCCAGAACTGATGGATGAGACGGCGGCGCCAGCGCGATGGCATGTCGAGCCCGTCGAGCAGCGCGTGAAAGAGATGAAGATCGCCGAGCTTGACGCGGAAACGCTTGAGCCCCGCCGCCTTGACGGCGGCAATGGTGAGCGCCAGCACCTTGGCCTCGGAGGCTTCCGCATCGGGCGCCGCCAGCCATTCGATGCCGGCCTGGCCGAATTCGCTGGGTGCGCGGCCGCCTTGCGTGAAGCGGAAGGCCGGCCCGCAATAGCAATAGCGCGCCTCGCCGTCGGGCTGCGCCGCATGCATGAGATGATAGCGGCAGGCGGGCACGGTGAGATCCGGACGCAGGCACATCTCGGCCCCTTCCGGATCGGTGAAGACATAGGAATTGGCGCGGATATCCTCGCCCGAGCGTTCGAGGAAGATGTCGGCCGGCTGCAGGATGTCGGGCGCGATATGGTCGAAGCCCGCCCCTTCGAAGACGGCCATCACGCGGGCATTCTGGGCGGCGAGCGCGACGCGCTCGGCCGAGGACCTACCGGACATCGAAGACGCCTTCCCTCATCTGCGCGCCAAGGCCTCGCGTACGGCCTTTACGAGGTCGGCTTCCGGCACGGAGAATTGCGCCAGCCGCGCTTCCTTGTAATCGGCGCGGTTCTCGACGCCGCCGGCGAGCTCGGCGCCCAGCGCCAGATCCTTGATCTGCACTTCGCCTTTCGCCTTCTCGTCGCCGCCCTGGATGACCACCAGCGGGCTCGAGCGCTTGTCGGCATATTTCATCTGCGCCTTCATGCCGGACGTGCCGACATACATCTCGGCGCGAATGCCGGCCTGACGCAAGGTGCCGACCATGCGCTGATAATCGCCGATGCGCTCGCGGTCCATGACCAGCACGACGACCGGCGCCAGCGTCTTGCCTTCTTCCGTCTGACCGAGAAGCTTGAGCGCCGCATAGAGCCTGGACACGCCGATCGAGACGCCGGTCGCCGGCACCTGCTGGCCGGTGAAGCGCGCCACCAGATCGTCGTAACGTCCGCCGCCGCCGACCGAGCCGAAGCGCACCAGCTGGCCCTCTTCGTTGCGCGCTTCCATCTGCAATTCGCATTCGAAGACGGGACCGGTGTAATAGCCGAGCCCGCGCACCACCGCCGGATCGATCTTGATGCGATCCTCGCCATAGCCGGCCGCCTCAAACAGCGTCGACATTTCGGCGAGCTCGGCAACGCCGGCGCGGCCGCGCTCGCTGTCGCCCACGAGTTCCGCCAGCCGCTTCAAGGTTTCGCCGCGCGTCGGCGCCCCCGCATCGACGAAGCCGGCGACGCGGTCGACGGCGGCGGGCTCGAGCTCGGCGCCCTTGGTGAAGTCACCCGACTCGTCCTTGCGCCCCTTGCCGAGCAATTCGCGCACACCGGCGACACCGAAACGGTCGAGCTTGTCGATGGCGCGCAGCACCGTCATGCGCCGCGCCTCGTTCTCGGGTCCCGCCACGCCGATGGCTTCCAGCACACCGTCGAGAATCTTGCGGTTGTTGACGCGCATCACATAGGAGCCGCGCGCAATACCGAGCTTCTCCATCGTATCGGCGACCATCATGCACATTTCGGCGTCGGCGGAGGGCGAGGCCGAGCCCACCGTATCGGCGTCGAACTGCATGAACTGGCGGAAGCGCCCCGGCCCCGGCTTTTCATTGCGGAACACCCAGCCCTGGCGATAGCTGCGATAGGGTGTCGGCAGTGCCTGCTGGTTCTCGGCCACGTAGCGGGCGAGAGGCGCGGTCAGGTCATAGCGCAACGACAGCCACTGCTCGTCATCGTCCTGGAAGGAGAAGACACCCTCATTCGGCCGGTCCTGGTCGGGCAGGAATTTCCCCAGCGCATCGGTATATTCGATGAACGGCACTTCGAGCGGCTCGAAGCCATAGGCCTCATAGACCTCCTCGATCACCCGCGTCATGCGCTTGATGCCACGCACCTCCTCAGGGTCGATATCGCGGAAACCCTTGGCGACGCGCGCTTTCGGGCGCTGTTGTTTGCTCTTGGCGGACATGACCGCTCCCTCAGAAAATAGGTCGAGCGGGCTTGTAACGGATGCGTGCCGCTTCAGCAACTCTCCGGAAAATACGGGGCTTTGTGGCTCGGGAAGCCATGGCCCATACCCAATTGATGCGCATTATTATACACACTTATCTTGACGAGCTGTATCAGAATGCGTATTTATATGCGCATGGAGCGCGACAGTAAGAAGATCGTCAAACGCCTCAAGGAAGACGGTTTCGAGCTGATCAGCATCAAGGGCTCGCATCACAAATTTCGCAAGGGTGCCCTGACAGTCATCGTTCCGCATCCGAAGAAGGATCTACCGATCGGTACGGCGCGCGAGATCGCCAAGCAGGCCGGTTGGCTTTGATGGAGAGTTCGACAATGCGTTATTATATCGCCGTGGTTCACAAGGATGAGGACTCCGCTTTCGGTGTCCACTTTCCCGACCTGCCGGGATGCTTTTCCGCCGCGGATACCCTGGACGAGGTTGTTCCGAAGGCGACTGAAGCTCTCGCTCTTTATGCGGAAGATGCAGACCTTCCCGAGCCCAGGAGTCTTGATACGCTGCGCAAAGACAAGGACGTAGCGGCGCATCTTGTCGATGGCGCCATGCTGGTTGCCGTGCCTTATATCGAGAATGATGCTCGCGTCGAGCGGGCCAATATTACGATGGAAGCCGGCCTGTTGCGCGCGGTGGATGCCGCGGCCAAGGCCAGAAAACTGACGCGGTCAGCGTTTCTGGCCCAGGCCGCGCGGCGCGAAATCGAACGATAATCACCTTCCAAGCCATGTCACTTCGGCCGTCTCGCCGGCAGATGGCCAAGGGCGGCTAGAACGCAGGCGGAGAATAGCGTCTCGGCCACCTGGCGCGCGCTGATCGCATCGGCCGCAAGGCAACGCACGCCCCAGCCGGCGCCGTTGGCGAGGGGGCTTACCCCCAAAACCGCCCCGGCGCCCGGATCGAGCGCGGTCAGGAGATCCCGCTGAGGCAAGCGGGTTGGTGGGCCGAGAAGCAGAAAGCTCGAAACGATACGCCACTGACCGGTCGGTGATGCGGGGCCTGCAAGTTCGGCGCCCTGGATACGCAGGCAGTCCCTGACCAGCAGACGGTCCTCCGCGTCGCAAATGGAGACCTCGGAGGCGAGCCGGTCGAAGGGCCGGCCTTTCGCCTGCGGATCATGCAGCGTGAAGCTGTCGGCCAGCACAAGCACGGCACCGGGCGCCAGGCGGGCTTTCAGGACGGAAGCGACAGAGGCGCCCGGAAAGAGAACGAGCGGATCGGGCACCAGCGCCAGGAAGGCATCGTCCGCGAGCGTCACCTCGATGGCCTGCCGCGCCGGCTGACCCTGGCAATCATGCACGACGGTCGCCGCCTGCGTCGTGACATGAACCGCGGCGCCTGGCCCCAGATGATAGCGGCAGGCGAGTTCGTCCGCCCGATAGAGGCCGCCCGAGGCCGATTGCTGATAGACGGTCAGCAGCGACGGAATGGCCGGGTCCAGGCAGAATGGCCGGGTCAGATGGAAGGGATAGGAGACATGCTGCCGGCCGATCACCGTGCGGGGACCGTGGCGCATGAGGTCGAGATCGAAACGCCCTCTACGCTCGAGGCTCACGCCGGAGCGCGCCGGTGCCCAGGGCGATGGCCAATGACTGGTCATCGGAACAACGTGTCACCCATGATGCGGTCAGCGACGGCGTCGATGCCTTCCACCTTGCGGCAGTTGGTCAATGCCATGGGCTTTCCACGCCGCGCCGCCGCCGCCTCGGCCTCCATGCGGACGAGATCGACACCGACATAAGGCGCGAGGTCGGTCTTGTTGATGACCAGCAGATCGCATTTGAGCACGCCCGGCCCGTTCTTGCGCGGAAGGTCGTCGCCGCCCGCCACATCGATGACGA
>NNBT01000083.1_pt1 | contig 15467 bp, 12 predicted proteins | sample 1173831 | NCBI WGS metagenome assembly NNBT01 (sample SAMN07173936, study PRJNA388173) | plant metagenome | isolation source: symbiotic tissue sample KVJ10 | place: Norway: Troms, Kvaloya island | reverse complement strand
CATCAGAACAATGTGCTTGGCGCAAAGTTCAGCCCGGATGATAAACGAATTGTAAGTGCAAGTTCTGACAGAACGATAAGGATCTGGAGTCGAGACGGTAAGTTACTTTCTACCCTGAGAGGGCATAAAGGTGATGTGAATGCTGTTAGTTTTAGTCCAGATGGAAAAACTATTGTTAGCGGCGGTGATGACGGCAAAATAAGGCTTTGGAGTGCAGACGGACAAGCTCTGAGAACACTGGGAGAGCATAAAAATATAGTCATGTCCGTTAGCTTCAGTCCTCACGGGCATACAATTGCCTCTGCCAGTGCTGATGGAACCGCGAAACTTTGGAGTTTAGATGGTAAAGAACCTATAACTTTAGAAAAAGGCAGTGCTAGAGTGTTGAGTGTGGCTTTCAGTTCTGACGGACATACTATTGCCACCGTCGGTGATGACAAGACCATAAAATTGTTGAGTTATGAGGGTAAAGTACTTAAAAAATGGGAAGAAGCACATACAAGTGAAATTTGGTCTGTTGGTTTCAGTCCTGATGGACAAACGATCATCACTGCTGGTGACAAGACAATAAAGCTTTGGCAACGGGATGGAACATTAATTACAACTCTAATTGGACACACAGCTTCGGTACGTGATGCCAGCTTTAGCCCCAATGGAAAAATAATTGCCTCCGCTAGTAGCGATGGGACGATCAAACTTTGGCAAAAAGACGGAACATTAATCACAACTCTGAGTGGACATAGAGCTTCGGTAAATACTGTGAGTTTCAGTAGTGATAGCAAATGGTTAGCATCTGCTGGTGAAGATGGGCTTGTTTTGCTATGGGATGTATCAGATATGAGTTTGAAGGGGTTGCTGGAAAAAGGATGCAGCCAGGTCAGCGATTATTTGAAGACTCAAGCAAATAGTTTAAAAAAATTATGTAATTAATGTAGGTTTTGCAAGTCAACTGTATGTCTGCTTAATGTAGAACAAAAATAAGGGCGTTACTGAATTAAGGGTTGATTCTTATGCGATAGAATACTTATTTCACAATAGAAGGGATGGGTAAGATACGAACCCCACAAATAAATTAGCAACGCCAAATTAAGATATCCTACTGTCTTGTGACTGCACGATCGCCGAACCTTTTCGATCCATTAGGCAAATTATCGAAGCGCAAAAAACCTGATTTAGCAAAATTCTCATTTAAGGTTTTGGTAACTTCCGCATCTGCAATCAAAACGCCTACTCTATAAGTATTAGTATCATTTTCCATACCAACAAGCACCTGTTTTTTCCATGTTCCATCACTGCGGTGGTCATCTATTGGAACTAAATAAAATTTGCGCTCTAATGTAGCGTTCACATAAGCCCACATACTTGCACCTTCAGACAAGTTACTGAAAGTACCGCTAAATTTACAATCCCTAGGAATATTGCTTCCTTCAGTGGGTTCTATCAGCTGCATTTCTGGTTCAGAAAGTTTAATCTGTTTAATATATTTATTTTCGCCTCCGGTTATTGCCAAAGCAGCAGCTTGCCCCTTTGAAAATGCCTTATCTACACGACTTTGATCGAGAGGTTCGCCTTCCAAAAAATTGTAAAAGGCTTTAGAAAACTCGACTGCGGCTGGACTCTGAATGTCACCATTTATTCCAATCACACATTTAACGTGTTTAGCAATTAAATTGGCAGCTTGTTCTGAGTAGCAAAAATTGAGAAGCACACAGTTAACATCCTCAGCATCTTCAAAAAATTGTGCTAGAGCCTCAGGTTTCAATTCTTCACCTTTGTTACTATCTTCTGGATCGGGAATCTCGATTGTGCCGTCTTCTCTGCCTTCTCCAGAAATATGGATGATTTGAGTGGGAGTTCTTCTATTCTGAATTGCATCAGAAACTTGGTCAACCCTTACGACAGGTTCAAAACTTGGCTCAAATTGACTGTGGTGCCCACCTATAGCAGTTTTAATTACCTCATACTCACGATCTATGTCGATCTTAGGGGAGCGTGTTGCTACATACAGAATTTTTTGAATTATTGATGGAACTTGATTCATATACTAAATTCACTCCTGTCTATGTATGTGAAAATTAACCAGATTATTATTACTTGTTTATAGTGTCTTTGTTTGGGAGCATCCCACTTTTAAAAAGTTCTAAAGAGAAAAATAATCCTGATGGCGGAGTCTTGTCATAGATAGCTTCTGGAAATATTTTATTCTGAAAAATAATAAAAACTGGGATGCACTCTCTTCGTTTTCGTTAGTGTCTTGGTTTTCAGGTTTATTGTTTTTATCGCCCGACTGACCAAGCGAGCGTTTACCTCTGATTGGACTAACACGGATATACTTATTACGCCATTTTAATCTATTTAGTTCTTTAATAGCATTCTTTTCATCTTCATTATTACCTAGATTCACATAGGCAATACTATTACCATTTACAACTTCTATAGGAATATCTATCTCAATTTCTCCATAGCTCGAAAAAAGTTCACGTAGATCGGATTCAGTAGTCGGAACTGGTAAATAGGTGACTTTGAGCATTTTGAATACTCCTGATTAATTAAAATTGGTAATCGTTCACTAAGGGTAGAACTTTCGCATAAACACTTAAAACTTTTGTTGAAAAAAGCTTAGGAGTGTAGTACAAACGTAATTTTACCATTAAGTGTATAAAAGCTCATCGGCTATAATGTCCATTGTTTCGTAAATGCGATCGCTCTCACTAAGTTTTCCTCAGATTGAATGCGATCAAAAAGTGCGATCGCTTACTGAACATCATATTTTGCAATCTCCCGAAAAATATATACTGAATTTGGATCAAAATCTCAAATATCAACCTATTTTCTCTAAACATATAAAAAACTGGTTTACTAATTGCTGTTATTGTATCTAATAACACCGGGAAGTGCTGTATTACTCATGCGGGAACCCTTTATAAGTAATGCTTAAGCTGTAGTTAATACAACTTAAACAGTACTTATTAATGGTGAAGCTGTAGTTATAGACGCTCATTATATGATAAGTAAACTTAAAGCTATAGTTAATATAACTTCTTCTGTAGTTATCACTGCTCAAGCTGTAGTTAATACAACTTCTTCTATGGTTATGAATGCTCAAGCTGTAGTTAACACAGCTTCTTCTGTAGTTATAAATGCTCAAGCTGTAATTAAGATGAGATAGACGCTTGAGATAAATTAAGAGAATTTACCAGTGGTTATCTCATAAAAAGTATCAGTATTTTTGTGGATTTTGCTGAAGCAGAATGTATTTTCAGTAGGACATAGTAACTATATAAATGTTATGAGTAACTAAATTTATGTCTTTGAGAAAACGTACATCCCGCGTTCTAGAAAATGCTGAGTTAAGATTTGCTGGACTCAAAGCAATTGATGCCAATCTGGATCTTGGAAATACTTGTAATTTAAAAGCCCTGACAGAAATAATTGAGGAATTACGCAGCAAGTTAGAAGCTCATAATACTGCTCTCAGCACGATTGACTCTTCCAAAGTAGAAATTGAAGAATTAGAACAAACCTTGGGTACTTTCTCCGAAAAAATGCTCATGGGAATCGGCTTTAAATACGGCAAAGATAGCCGCGAATATGAGATGGCTGGTGGCGTTCGCAAAAGTGAACGTATCCGTAAAAGCAGAGCGACTCGCTTAAAAACTATTGCACAAAAAGCATCTAGCCAAGGCACTCAACCCTTGTAGATGTTTAAGCAATACAGTTCGGATAAGCAGGGGAGGAAAGAAAACTAGTAATTCTTTCTCCCCTGCTTGCCTCAACGCCCAATACCTAAAATTCGCGTTGTGCAAAGATCAGAATAGCGATCGCTAACAACATGGCACTATAAAGTAAGCCATAACCAGCATTCATAATCAGTGCAGTGGTGTCAGGTAGTGCTTGCAAACCATAAACGGCATCATTTTTCAAATCTAATCGAGATAAATCTGGCAACAAAAGAAACAAACCTTGAGTTAGACGTTCCATACCAGGGTTACGGCTAAGACGACCAAGTTGTACTAAATCTTGAGTAATATTTCCGATTAAATATACCGCAAAGGTTAAAACAGTCGCTAGCAGAGAAGCAGTAAAAACACCGAAGGTAATAGCCACAGCAGTAATTAATGACAACTGCAAAAATAAGAAAATTCCAGCAATTAAAATGCTTACCGTAGGATGAGGAATATTACCAATTTGCAGAAATACCAGATAAATTACTGTCATCGTGGCGACAAGCACAGCTAGGACTGCGGATAAACCCAAGTATTTGCCGACGATAATTTCGCTGCGACTAACAGGTTTAGCAATTAATACTAAAATAGTGCGTTTTTCAATTTCTTTATTAATTAGTCCCGTACCAATAAATATCGTAATAATTAACCCGATGGCATTCATCGCCGCCATCCCAAAGTCTAAAAACATTTTATCTTCAGCCGTAGCTGCAAATTCAGGAAGGACGCGGAAGGCAGTGGCGAGTACTAGCGCATAAAAACCAATAATATATAGGATGCGATCGCGTACCACTTCCTGAAATACATTCTTTGCCAATACAAAAATTCTGTTAATAGTCATTTGTCATTTGTCATTTGTCATTTGTCATTGTGAGGAGACAGCAAAAGAAAGACCTGTTCAATAATTTTCCTTTGTCCCCTGTCTCCTCTGCTCCTCTGCCCCTTTGCCCCCCTGCTCCCCTGCCCCAATCCTCACTGCTGCGGAGGCGGTGAACCAGGAATTAATTTACTGGCGCGATCGCATTCAATTTCTGCAACTGTAATCTTATTCTCTGGATTAGTAGCTGTTGCAACTGGTTCAATGCGACAAGATTTTTTTAAGTAATAGCCCCGTGGGTTAGAACTCGGGCCTATCCAAATACTTAATAAATCTAATATATATCCAGATTTAGTATTAGTTACACGCGGTTCAACGCGCCATAGTTCCTTCTCTTCATATTTACTCAGGTTCTTTTTTATGATTTCCCTACCCAGATTTCCTACCCGCTGTTTTGCATCTAGCAACCATTTCTCTACTTCTGACCAAGGTCTTTCAGCTATTTGCTCTACTACTATTGGTTGAAGTCTCTGAAGAATCACAACGCCGTTTTGGGGAATTTTTACTGCTGCTTCTGTCCTGACAATAAAGGTACTATGTTTAAAAGTATCTGCTTGCAAACTCGGATATTGTCGTAACCAATTATCCGTCACAAAGTGAAACTGAATCCAGCAACTTAGCAGCATACTACTAGCAACTAAAATTATGATTCTTTGGCGGTCTTGTGGCTTAGGAATTCGAGCTTTTGCGTCGGTGTCATTTCCTTCAATAAACTCTGGTATTGCCGTAATTAATGCTGAAATTGTTGGCCAAAAAACGATTGTTCTGGGTGTAATTACATCTCGTTGATCTCCAAATGCAAAAACACTCACTAAGAATCCAGTGATTACTGCCCCGACTGGCATAAAAGTCCCAGGAACCCTCAAAGGATCTTCAGTTGTATACCAAGCTGTACCAGCAATTAAAAATAACCAACCGAAAAAGGCAATTATATCTTTGATATAACCTGTGGCAAAATATGAGAGTACCCAAGAGAAAACACTCATATAAATAAATGTCTGCCAAGAATAAGCTTTGGGTGGAACTAATAATTTCCTAATTCCTGCATAAAGTCCTTCAGCAAATTTAAAAACCCCAAAAACATCTTTTAGTAGCGTATTCATATTCCTCCTTACCCCTGATTAATCAATATTTTTCCTCTGAATTCAACAAGTAATTTCTTGTTATTTTGAACGAAATAATAAAATAATAGTTATTGCAGTATAGCTTAGAGAATTTGCTATTAGTATAGTTGTAACTAAATTAGTATTTTGGAAATTAAGGGTTGTAAAACGACGACGTTGCAGTCGTTGGGATGTTTTAGGTTCCTCTTCTTTTTTCGCAAATGATTCATTTAATGAGAATAACAAGACCCTTAAAATAAAAAATTTCATCAAAAACGTAGTAAAAAAAATTATACAAGCAGTTAAAATAATTAAAGGTTGTGTGTTCGGCGATTTAAAATTATTAAAAAACATATAGTTAATTAATTCTGATTTCACCTGTATTGGCAACATTGGTTCTGATACAAAAAATATGAACCAGCCAATTACGCTAGAAAAAAGATTGATAGAAATTGCATAAAAAGTACTGGTTTTTTTGTCAAATTTTAATCGAGAATGCAAAACATAAGCTTCGATGGGGATGGCAATCAGTACAAATAAAAAGTCAAACAGAAATCCACCAATGGGAAAAATCCTGGGAAGCATCCAATTGTCAGGCATAAATGGTTACGGGTAAGGGTTAACTGTAGTGAGTATAACTGGGATAGTAAGGGTGATGGGGGAAATTATCCCATTGTTCTTGTCCTTTACTATGCGAGTGTGCCAGTATTCCTCTATTAGACTTCTTCCAGAAGTGGGGGAAAGGGGAAGGGGGAAGGGGTAAAGGGTAAAGGGTAAAGGGTAAAGGTATGGAATTATCCCTTCCCCTTTAACCTTTAACCTTTCCCCAACCGGAAGGCAAAAGTTACTTTTGCAAGATGTCTATTGATATTGTCAATAGATCGAACTGACCCTTGTACAGACGCGTTAGAGAGGCAGTTTTTCTAACTGAGAGTACAAGAGGTTAGGTAAGATTAAAGACTGCCATAGTTATAGCTTTTCGAGAGATGACAAGGAACGGTATTGGGATTCGGACGGCGCAAGTGCGTCAAGAACGGCTTATTGGTCAAATTCACGTCTACGATGGTCTGGGTAAGGGTAAATCTCAAGCGGCTCTGGGGGTGGTTTTGCGCTCCATTGGCTTGGGAATAAATACGCCTAGCAATTCTAATCGTGTTTTACTGCTGCGATTTCTAAAAGGGCCAGAACGTGATTATGACGAAGATGGCGCGATCGCAGCTTTACAACGCGGGTTTCCCCATTTAATTGACCAGGTTCGTACTGGGAGAGCGGAATTTTTTGGGCATGAGGAAATTACCAGCTTTGACCGAGATGAAGCAATGCGGGGTTGGGATGTCGCTAAAGGTGCGATCGCTAGTGGTTTATATTCAGTTGTCGTCTTAGATGAAATTAACCCAGTTCTGGATTTGGGTTTGCTACCAGTGGATGAAGTCGTAAAGACATTAAAATCCAAACCCCAAGAGTTGGAAATCATCGCCACCGGACGCGCCGCACCCCAAAAGTTGCTCGATATTGCAGATTTGCACTCAGAAATGAAACCTCATCACCACCCAACAGCCAAAGCTCTCTTCCTGGAAGGGATTGAAATTTATACTGGTGCTGGTAAAGGTAAGTCTACTAGTGCTTTGGGTAAAGCTTTGCAGGCCATTGGTAGGGGAATTAATCATCCAGGGTCTACTCGTGTATTGATTATGCAGTGGCTTAAAGGTGGTAGCGGCTACACAGAAGACGCAGCGATCGCCGCCTTACAGCAGTCATATCCAGAAGTGGTGGATCATCAGCGTTGCGGTGGAGATGCGATCGTCTGGCGAAATTCCCGACAAGAATTAGATTATGTAGAAGCCGAACGAGGTTGGGAAATTGCAAAAGTTGCGATCGCCTCTGGATTGTATAAAACTATTATTCTCGATGAACTCAATCCCACCGTTGACTTAGAACTACTCCCCGTTGAACCCATTGTTCAAGCTTTACTCCGCAAACCCCGCGACACCGAAATTATTATCACTGGCCGTTGCCAAAATCCACCTGCCTACTTTGATTTGGCTAGCGTCCACTCAGAGGTTTATTGCCACAAACACTATGCCAATCAAGGTGTAGAACTTAAACGAGGGGTAGATTTTTAGGCGTTGCTGATTCAGAGTATGAATTTAGTCTCACCAAACAAGGCTAGGCAGCACGTTGCCCAGAATTGATATGCTAAATTCTTTAAGAAAATAACAAATTTGTTTACCAAAATGGTAAACTTATATTAGTCTAGTAACGCATGGAAATCACCTTCGCTAACAGCAAACTGCAAAATCTATGCGAACAACAAAACCCAGCGCAAAAAAAATTGGGTGCAAACTGTGCCAAGAAATTAAGAACCCAGTTGGCTATTCTTGGTGCTGCTAGTTGTGTCACGGAATTAGTTATAGGTCATCCCCATCCCTTAAAAGGAGATAGGGCAGGAGAATTTGCAGTAAACCTAGAAGGTGGTAAACGACTTGTATTTAAGCCAGACAACGACCCCATACCTCTTGCCGAGGATGGAAGCATTGATTGGTCAAAAGTTACTGCTGTTTGTATTGTTTTCATTGGAGACTACCATGACTGAGACAACCCGAACATTCACTCCAGATTGGGTATCTTCTCCCGGTGATGCCATCGCTGATTTATTAGAAGAGCGTGATTGGACACAAGCACAATTAGCAGAGCGTTTAGGCTACACCACAAAACATATTAGCCAGTTGATCAATGGCAAAGCACCGATCAATGAAGAAACAGCCCTGAAGCTAGAACGGGTTATGGGTAGTACAGCAGCATTCTGGCTCAGATATGAAGCTCAATATCGCGCCGCTTTGGCAAGGAAAGAAGAAGAAAACCGCTTAAAGGAGTGGACATTTTGGTTAGATCAGTTACCAGTCAAAGAATTGATGAATCAAGGTGTAATTCCTAAGTGCCGTTTAATTGATAAGAATAAGCCTAGTTTAGTAAAAAAGTTACTGCAATTTTTCGGTGTTGCCTCGCCGGAAAATTGGCAGAATTATTATGCAGGTATGGAAGTTGCTTTTCGTCGTACACGCGAAAATCAAAGTGATGTTGGTGCTATTTCCACTTGGTTACGCTTGGGGGAAATAAGAGCAGAACAACTAGACTGTCCCAAGTACAGTAAAACAAAATTTGAAAAGGCTGTGCGGGAAATTCGTACTTTAACGGTGTTACCGCCAGAAGAGTTTGAACCACAGATGCAAAAGTTGTGTTGGGAAGCAGGGGTTGTGCTTGTTTTAGTACCATCAATCAAGAAAGCGCACGTCAGTGGTGTTGCACGATGGTTAAACCCCCATAAGGCACTAATTCAACTTTCGCTTTATGGTAAAACTAATGACCGCTTCTGGTTTAATTTTTTCCATGAAGCAGCACATATTTTGCTACATGATAAAGAAAATATTTTTCTTGATGAATGGAATAGTGGGGAAAGTTTGAAATCGGATCAGGAACGCCAAGCAGATAAATGGTCGCGCGAATTTTTGATTTCACCTGAGTATGAGGGGGAATTAGCCAAGCTGAAATCTGAAACTGATGTGATTGATTTTGCGGAATCTATCAGTATTCATCCTGCTATTGTTGTAGGTCGGCTGCAACACGATCATCTAATTGATCCGTCTTGGATGAATGGTTTAAAAGTGAGCTTGGATTTTCAAGGCATAGAATAAGCAGACGAAAGTCCATATATTGAAAATAGGATAGAAATATGTGAATGTTGGGTACTAGCGGGAATTTGTACTTTCGGGTAGTAGAATATTTCGCACAAAGCGATCGCGTCCTGCTGCCTTTGCTTGATACAACGCCCGATCTGCTGTGGCAATCATTTCTTCTAAGTCATAATCTGGCTGAGGAATTTCTGTCGTAAACCCAACACTAATAGTTACATGAGAACTAACTTGGGAATTTTGATGGGGAATTGCTAGTGCTCGGACAGCATGACAAATTTGGTCGGCAACATGAATCGCCCCCTTAGTATCTGTGTTAGGTAAAATCACAGCAAATTCTTCCCCACCATAACGAGCAACTAAATCTCCGGGACGTTTAATAATATCTTTAATAGCTTGAGCAATTTTCTGAAGACAGCGATCGCCTACCCGATGACCATAGGTATCATTATATAATTTGAAGAAATCAACGTCGCAAAGAATCAGAGAAAGCGGACGTTGTTCGCGTTTTAAACGCTGCCACTCTTGGGAAAAATACTCTTCAAAGCGTCGGCGATTCGCTACTTGAGTTAATCCATCGATAGTAACTAATCGCTGCAATTCTAGATTCACGGCTTCCAGTTTTTGCTGTAACTGAGATTGCTGAATCAAGCGCTTTACCCGTTGTCGCAAAACTGGCCAGTGAATTGGTTTGGTAACAAAATCCATTGCTCCCACTGCAAATGCACGGTCAACTGACTCTTGATCTTCAAGTCCTGTAATCATTAAAATTGGAGTGTGCTTGTTAGAATCCAGAAGCTCTAACTGAGTGCAACACTCGAATCCATCCATATCCGGCATTATGGCATCAAGGAGTACTATATCAGGGTGCAGTTGGTTAAAAACATTTATTGCCTCTATGCCATTTTGAGCTTCCGCTATTTGATAACCTTCCCGCTCCAAGAAATGCCGCAATATCAGGCGAATAAAAGGTTCATCATCAACAATTAAAACTAAAGATTGGCTTTCTTGAGCAGTGGCTTTCATGGTGCTTCCTTCGCAAGTTCTTTTTCTAAGGCAGTTTTAACTTGTTCATATTCTTGATACAGTAGTGAAAGTAATTCTAGATTGTTTTCTAAGTTACAGCTGCGTGCATGTACTTCTAACACCTTGCAAAGCTGCGCCAAGGCGATCGCTCCAATAGAAGCACTGCTGGACTTGAGTTTGTGTGCTGTCTGCCATATAGTTTGGATATCCTGACTTGCGATCGCTGTGCTAATATGTTGCACTAGTCTAGCCGTCTCTGTAAGATAACACTCAATTAGTTCAGCAAATGCCACACGATCTCCTCTAAGCATAAGCTGCAAGGATTGGAGAATTTTGGCATCAATTTTGGCAGTTTTTAATGTCTGGTTTTGCCCTGACTGGAAGAGATTTGACGAAGGTTGCAATTCTAGGCGCATCACTTCCCCTTGTTGTTTGATGGAAGTGAATTCAGAATTTCTTTGGGGTGGACATTTGCTGAGTGCCTGAGCTAACTCTTGCAGTTGAATGGGTTTGCTAATGTAGTCATCCATACCAGCACCAAGACAAACTTGGCGATCGCCCCGCATGGCATTAGCAGTTATGGCGATAATATGGGGACGAAAACCCACCCCCCATTCTTGACAGATTCTCCGAGTTGCTTCTAACCCATCCATTTTGGGCATGTGAACATCCATCAACACTACGTCAAATCGCTGTTTTTGCAGAGCTGCGATCGCTTCTAGCCCATTGCAGACGACATCTGCCCCATAACCTATTTTCTGTAGCATCAGGAGGGCAACTTTCTGATTAACAACCGTGTCCTCTGCCAGAAGAATTCGCAGTGGCAGTCGATGGCCCAAATCCCGATCTACCAAAGGAAAATGAGAAATACTGGCTAGGATCGGCTGATTTCCCAAAACACGAGTCATAACATCATAGAGTTGAGAGTGTTTGATGGGTTTACTCAAAGAAGCAGCAAACTGGACATCATTAAAGTCAGAAGAAGTTTCTACTTTTGCTAAAGAGGTCATAATCACCAAAGGCAGATTTTGACAACCGGATTGCTTGCGGATTTGACGAGCTAGAGTTATGCCATCCATTTCTGGCATCTGCATATCTAAAATAGCAATATCAAATTGCGTTCCCTGAGCAAGTTTAACTAAAGCTTCTTTACCAGATTTGGCAGCATAAGTTTCCATCTTCCAAGACTCTGCTTGCAAGCTGAGAATTTGGCGATTGCTTAGATTGTCATCCACAATCAATAGTCGCTTGGACGCAAGCAGGGGTGAAGTGCTTAATTCAGCTTGTTCTGACTGAGCAGCCACTTTGCTAATAATGGTGAAGTAAAATGTTGAACCTGGTGAAGAGGCAGGAGGCAGATCGCTTTTAGCGTCTCCCCTTGGGAGAAGGTAGGAGGCAGAAGGCAGAAGGAACTTTTCAGTTGGGGATTCAACCTCGAATGATTTTGAGCCACTAAACTCTTGTTCAGTGGGGATCTGAAACCCTTGCTGACTCCGATCGTTCCAGGAAACTGATGGCGCAGTGTTAGCGATTCCACGTACTCTTGAGAAGCAAGCTACGCACAGCGTCTCGTCGAGAGCGTTAGGCATTCCTTCTGCCTTCTTCGAGAATAATTTTCCATTATCCCATCTAGGGCTAGGATTGCCACCAACAAACCCCTGGCTTTCTACCCAAAGAGTGCCGCCCATCATCTTACTGAGCCGCTTACTAATCGCTAATCCCAGCCCTGTGCCACCATATCGTCGAGTCATGGAGACATCAGCCTGAGTGAAGGGTTGAAATAATCGCTCTATTTTCTCTGGTGCGATGCCAATACCTGTATCTTTGATCGCAAATTGAATTTCGTAGAGAAGTTGCTCTTTTTCAACAGGTATCGGGGATTGGGGATAAGAGGCAGAGGGGCAGAGGGGCAGAGGGGCAGAAGGGAAAGACTTACTGCTACTTCTTCTCCTCTGCTCCCCTGCTCCCCAGTCCCCAATCCCCAGTTCAACAGAGAGTAATACTTCTCCGGTTTCCGTAAACTTAATAGCATTGTTGAGAAGATTCATCAAGACTTGGCGCAGACGAGTCAAATCACCAACTACCTGAATGGGAACTTGAGGCTGGATTAGATAAACTAGTTCGATATCCTTTTGGGCAGCTTTCGGAGCTAAAAAGGAAATAGCCTCCTCCACACAAGCTCTCAAATCAAAAGGCTGTTCTTCTAATTCCAGTTTGCCCGACTCAATTTTGGAGAAATCTAGAATATCGTTGATGATGGTGAGTAAAGTATCTCCGCTACTGTGAACTATTTCCACAAAGTTTTGCTGTTGAGGTGTGAGATTGGTATCCAGCAGTAGACCTGTCATAGCAATAACAGCATTCATTGGAGTCCGAATTTCGTGGCTCATCATTGCCAAAAACTCACTTTTTGCCCGATTTGCGGCTTCTGCTTGGCGTTTTGCCTGTTCCAAGGCAAAGTTTTTCAAGGTCAGTTCTTCACGTTGGCGCGTTTCTTGTTCCAGTAAGTTAGCTTGTGCTAGAGCAATACCTAGTTGAGCCGCCACAGCTTCGAGTAATTCGATTTCGTCTTGTGTCCATTGGCGAAAATAGTTGCACTGATGTAAGCCGATCGCACCATTGGGTTCTCCCTGATAGGAAGTGCGGATTGACAGCATAGACTTCAGCCCAATTTCTCGGCAGATAGGGCCAGCCTTTTCCAGTAAAGGCTCAACGTAGACATTTGGAGAAGCGATCGCACTTTCTTGGGTCATCATCTGCTCGGCATGAGGATTGTTAGTCATGGGAACTTCCAATTTCAATACAGAGCAGTAACCAGGTAATGTATTATATTCTGCTACTAAGGGAATTTCCGGTGTGGGGTTACTAATGTAAGAGTGGATCAAACAGCGATCGGCTCCAAATGCTTGTCCAATTTGGGTAGCAGCCGTCTTAAAAATTTTGCTGGTGTCAAGACTTTGACGAATTTCTTGAGTAATTTGTTCAAGTAGGAGAGTGCGATGCAATTGCCGTTGCAGTGCCTCTTTAGCTCGTTTGTTTTCGGTAATGTCGTGATTGATGCCGACAGTCGCAACAGTTTCCCCTTGTTCATTCTGTAGAGCAACTACGGTTGTTTCGCAAATTCCCTCACTACCATCTTTGCGAATAAAGTGTATTTCCCCTGACCAGCGTCCTTGCTGGTTGACTGTTGACAAAATTTTGGCGCTTAATGTTGCGGCTACTTCTGGCTGATGCAAAATACTGGGATATTGAGTTAAAATCTCGGCTTTGGTATAGCCAAACATGCTTTCGGCAGCAGGATTCCAGTCAATAATACTTCCGGTTAAATCTGTGATAATTACGCCATCATGCATATTTTCAAAGGTGAGGGCTTGCCGACGCAGACTAGCTTCGGCTTGCTTGCGTAAACAAAGCTCGTTGTAGACATCGCTAATATCTCTCTGAATGCCAATGAAGTGGCTTAACTCACCATTGTCGTCATGAATCGGAGAAATACTCAATTCATTCCAAAACAAAGTACCATCTTTGCGATAGTTGCGCAGAACAACTTTGCAACTTGTTCCAGCTTGAATAGATGAGCGCAATTCATTGAGTGCTGGTTGTTGGGTATCTGTGCGTTGTAAAAATCGACAATTTTGCCCAATTACATCAGTAGCACTGTAGCCTGTTATTTGCTCAAAGGCAGGGTTGACGTAAATAACTGGATTATAGGCAAGTCTGGCATCGGCAATCATAATTCCATTACTGGTAGCGGCAAGTGCCCTCTCCCTCAGTCTCAAGGTTTCTTCAACCAGCTTCAAATCAGTAATGTCAAACATAAACCCCCTGAGCGCGATCGCAGTTCCGGCTTCCTCAACGACACTAACAATGTCTCGCAGCCAAACAACTCGCCCATCAGCAGCTAACATCCGGTATTCCAGTTGGTGATTTTCGCACCTAGCAGTTGCTTCTTGACAAAAACGAACAGAGTTTTTCTTGTCATCTGGATGCAGATGATTAACCCAAAAATTTTCCTCGTACCACTCTGCGATCGGATAATTGAGCAAATCTACCGCTTGCGGCCCTACGTAAATAAATCGCCAAGTTTTCAAATCCAATTCCCAAGGGATGACTTTGACTGTTTCCAGCAGCTGTCGCAAACGATTTTCACTGGCGCTCAGGGCAATTTCTACCTGTTTCTGTTCAAAAATCCTATGAGTTAACTCCTGATTAATTACTGTTATTTGTTGGTTTCTTGCATTCATTGCCAAGGCAAAATAGATTGATAATGTCAATGTGACAACAACTAATAACCCTGCAATCAATTCTACTTGTGTTAATAACCCCGGATTTTGGATTAAAAGTCTCTGCCAGAGTAGGAATACAGAGATTGAGAAGAAAATCCCCAGCAACAGCGCGAGTAATTCTCGTTGACGGAAGAAGATCGCAGCCTTGAACCAGTCATATCGGTGCTGTTTTACCACTTATTAACTCTCTAGCACTTTCAGAACTTATTGCACTAACTTTTACTTTTAAGTAATTTAAAATATCAGTAGCAAGAGGGCAATTACGGAATTTATTTTTAGTGAACGTATTAATATGTTTATATATTGCCAGAAAAACTTAATCCTTTCTGATTATAATTACACTTCTTTTGATACCAATTTTTGATGAAGACCCATAGAAATAACCCTACCGCCTGGGGGGGAGGTTTGCCCAGGTCAAAATAATGTGCAACTTCACCAAGAATTAGTATGAGAACTGCAAATTTTCTGTAGTACAGTGTGGCGAAAGTTTGTTTACCTTTAACAAGTTGTTTTGAACAACTTGTCTGGTTTATTGAGATGGAAGAAGGTACTACAAATCAAAAGATCCCCAACTGTTTGAAGGAAGTTGGGGATCTAAGCCTCTCATTGGAGAGCAAATTAAATATAGTGGTTCACGCAAATTTTAAGTAGACTACGCCCGCGATCGCAACAAAAGGGTAATGGAGATTAAAAACCAATACAGTCCAGATAAACCCAAAACCAGATTGTAGAGACGCGATTTATCACGTCTTGATTTATCG
>NNBT01000256.1_pt1 | contig 15534 bp, 12 predicted proteins | sample 1173831 | NCBI WGS metagenome assembly NNBT01 (sample SAMN07173936, study PRJNA388173) | plant metagenome | isolation source: symbiotic tissue sample KVJ10 | place: Norway: Troms, Kvaloya island | reverse complement strand
CTCAGTATCAAGAAAAGCCAGCGCCACTGGCGAACTAGTAAGCCAAGCATTGAGTAAAGCCAGAGATTCGTCTTTTTGCCCAATAGCTTGCTGAAGTTCCTGGTGCAATCTGGCTTTTTCTAGTTCTGCCTGCTTGCGCTCAGTAATATTCACACCTGCACAGGTAATACCTAAAATGCTATTGTCTGCATCCCTTAGTGGTTCAACTAGCAAATCATAAAAACAGTCTTCTCCAGAAGTTGTCAGATAAACTTCTTCACGGGTTGCAACACCAGTCTCTATTACCTTTAGCTTAATTGCCTGCAATTGCTCTGCTACTGAGGCTGGAAATAATTCATCATCAGACTTACCTAACATTTCCTCAGCAGTGTTTAGACCTTGAGGATTATGAATCCACTGGTATTGCAAATCACGATCCTGCTGAAAGACCACGATATCTGAACTACTTAACGCTAATCGAAATCTTTCTTCACTAACTCTCAGCTGTTGCAGATTCCTATCAGCTCGTTTTTTCGCAGTCTTTAATGCCTCACATAAAATACTAAAGAGCAATCCTTGTAATGCAAACAATCCAATTCGTACAGAATTAGATAAGTCAAAACTCAGCTCATAAGCTGGGGGGAGAAAGAAGTAATTACTCAGTAACGCAGACAAAGAAGTTGCTAACAATCCTGACTTCAAACCACCATACCAAGCACTCAAAATTACAGCGCTAAAAAACAGTAGAAAAGGAGTTCCACTCATGTTTAACCAGGGGTCTAGCATCAACATTAGCACTAGTGCAAGTGCGACAATTAATACAACGATGCCATAACGCAGTAATTGAGAATAATGAATATGGGGCATGAAAAGTTCTTGGAAAAACCAATACTCATTACAAAACCTGTATATACCTTAAGCTAGTTTGTAAATTTTAGTAACTTATCTCCAGATAGATTTTTGGTGAGTTATATAAACCTCTTTTGCTAGAGGTTTATTTGTTAGCTATCTGATATGTAAAGGGAAAATTTAGCTCGCTCGTCAAGATAAATTGCACTGTTTTGCTAATCTAAAATACTAAATAAAAACACAAAACTAATTCATAACAAAAATTATAGAATAATATCTGGCTCAGGATAAATAGAAAATATTGGCTATTGGTCATTAGCTACCATACTACTAATTATTTGATGGCCATCAATATTGAAATTTGAATACATAAGTAAATTATTGATATGGCCAGGATATTTACTTAAATATTAGAGATAATCACAACGCGATCGCCTACTTATAGTTTGACTTTGCCAAGAGCTTTTTCTGCTTTTTTAATTAGCGTATCTGTTGCCGTATTCACTAGAGGATAAATACGTAGTTTGACTTGCTATAAGTACTTCTGCTGTCTCATCTCTTAGAGGTTTAGAGAACACATAACCTTGACCAAATTCGCACCCAAGTTCCTGTAACCATTGAAGTTGTTGTGGTGTTTCAATACCTTCGGCAATCACGGCTAATCCGAGTTGATTGCTCAAAGCAATAATAGTACTAACAACCTGATAATTACGATTCCCTTCCTGCATCTGACTTACAAAGGAGCGATCGATCTTCAAATTATCAGCTGGTAACCGATGAAGATAATTTAGTGATGAATAACCGCTACCAAAGTCATCAATGCTGATTTGAATTTTTCTGTCTTTTAATTGGGTTAATAAATCAATTGTCTGACTGATATTGTCAATTAACATACTCTCGGTAATTTCTAGGGCTATGGAATCGCCTTCTAAACCAGTTTGGGCTAGTGCTTGATCGATGCCATCAATTAAGTTAGCTTGGCGAATATCTTGAGCAGATAGGTTAATACTCATCTTGAGGGGGAAATGACTAGCAAACTTGGTTTTCCAGTTTGCCAGTTGTTGACAAGCTTTGTAGAACATCCAGCGATCGATTTGTACAATTAGCCCCGTTTCTTCAGCAACAGGAACAAATTCCTCCGGCAAAATAAACCCGCGAGTTGGGTGTTGCCAGCGCACTAATGCCTCAAATCCAATCAGCCGAACTGCTTGCAGCTGCAATTCGCGACTAACGTGTTGGCTTGAACCGCCATCGCCAAGTATGTCAACAATCGGCTGATAGTATATAACAAACTCTTCTCGTTCTAAAGCTTTACGGATATCGGTTTCTAGAGTTAGTCGATTTACGGCTTGAGTGTGCATTTCTATATCAAAAATTTTGTAGGAACTTCTATCTTGAGCTTTGGCTCTATACATGGCAATATCGGCATCTCGGAGTAAATCGGAGGCGCAAGAATAGTTCTTTGTTCCTAAGACAATACCGATGCTTGTACTGATAACCACTTCCGAATCATTCAGGATCAATGGTGTTTGAAAATCTTTTAGAATCCGCTCAGTAATTTGAATAGCTTTTTCCATACCAGAAATACCTTCTAGCAGAATTACAAATTCGTCACCACCGATTCGAGCGACTAAATCAATCTCTCGCAGATGAGTTTTTAGCTTCTGAGCAATGCTTTTAAGTAGTTGATCTCCAGCTAAATGTCCTAAGCTATCATTGATAACTTTGAACCGATCTAGATCGAGAAATAAGACGGCGTAACGATAGGTTTCTATTCGTTTAGCTCGGTTAATTGATAATTCTAGCCGTTCTACTAAAAGCGTCCGATTCGGTAAATCTGTCAATGGATCGTGTAAGGCATTGTGAATAATTAGTTCTTGTGCTTGTTTGCGATCGCTCACATCTAATAAAACCCCATGCCAAACAATATCCCCGTTTTCTCGACACTCTGAACGCGCACTTGCCTGTACCCACTTCAGTTTGCCAGAGGGTGTAACTAATCGCCATTCATAAAAGAATGGTTTTAAAGTTTGAGCGCTGCGTTTGGCAGCCATATAACATCCGGCACGGTCATCAATATGGATTTGTGCAAAGCACACAGAGGCATCTGATAAAATTTGATCTGGTGTTAATTCTAGAAGATCCAGGCAGCCGAAACTGATGTATTCAAAGACAATAGAACCATCAAAATGATGTACAAAGCTATAAATTATTCCCGGTATATTAGATGCTAATGTTTGTAACAGATTTTGGGCTTGTTGGCGCTCTGCCCGCACTTGAGCATCCCGAAGTTCTCGACGCACCGCCACCGGCAATCGGCTTAAGTTGTCTTTCATTACATAATCATGAGCACCTGCTTTCATCATTTCCACAGCAGATACTTCGCCGATTGTGCCAGAAACGAGAATGAAAGGAATATCTTTTTGACTCTGCTTTGCTATTTCCAAAGCCATAGGAGCATTGAATCCAGGCAATCGGTAATCTGAAATTATCACATCCCAGGTACGGCTATTGAGGGCTGTATGTAAATCTTCTACCGTTTCGACACGTTGCGAGATTGGCTCGAAACCACCGCGACGCAGTTCACGGATAACTAACATGGCGTCGATTTCTGAATCTTCAACCATTAGGACGTTCAAGGGTTCATTCATACCTCATAATCTCCTTGGCAAAATTTGAGTTAATCCTCCACATTCTCATCCCAAACAACACCGATTAGCTGCTAATAAATATGGCTAACAGATGCACCAACGATGTGCAAGCTGGTGATTGACATCCTCCCCGATCACCAGGATGCGGGGATTCTGGAGTAATGAGTAATAAGTAATAAGTAATAAGTAAATACCCATTTTTGATCCACTCATTACTCATTACTCCTTACTTTAAAGCCGTGCTAGAAGCACGGGGCTTTAGACCCAATTCTTTGGTAAACGGGCGTTCAAGTGGCTGGCTAATCTCGCCCTTGTCTGCGCTCAAAAGAGAAATTAGAAATAGTTTCTTTCAAGATACTTGCTTAATTAACTCGACACTGCTCCTAGTACAGATTGGCTATGGTATACACACAAATCTAAAAAAGCTCGATTTCCCATTATTCTCTCGTTTATCTCGTTCCTATGCAGAGTATGAGAATGGCTTATTACTGGCTGATGCCTTAATTTGCACCAATGGCATCCTGAATGTGAGACGGGTGAGGACACTCATCCCACAAGAAAATTTGGGATTTTTTTTATTTGGAAATCCCGAAAGAGGTTTTTCAGGAACTTTACCCATTGTCAGCTAATCTTTGTGTCAGTCCCCCATACTTAATATTGCGATCTAAGATTATTGGGTATTCTATAATTTGCGATCGCCACTATACGGATGATTGAAGTTGAACATCTGAGTAAAATATACGGCTCTACCCCTGCGATTACTGATGTCACCTTTAGCGTTGAGCCTGGGGAGATTTTAGGGTTGTTGGGCCCCAATGGCGCTGGAAAAACCACAACCATGCGGATTCTGGCTGGTTATTTACCGGCAACTAATGGAAATGCCCGGATTGCTGGTTATGATGTCCATGAAAATTCTCTGGCTGTGCGCCAACGCATTGGTTATTTACCGGAAACACCGCCGTTATATCCAGATATGACGGTGGAGGGATTTTTGCATTTTGTCGCCCGAATTAAGGGAGTACCAGCAGGCGATCGCCCCAATAAGGTGACAGCCGCCATCGAACGCTGCAACTTAGAAGATAAGCGGCGAGTAATTATTCGCAAACTCTCTAAAGGATACCGCCAAAGAGTCGGAATTGCTCAAGCGATCGTCCACGATCCCCCAGCGATTATTCTCGATGAACCCACCGTTGGACTCGATCCCCGACAAATAATTGAGGTGCGGAATTTAATTAAAAGCCTTGCTGGTACTCACACAATTATTCTTTCCACGCACATTCTGCCAGAAGTGAGTATGACTTGTAGCCGCGTCGCCATTATCAATCGCGGTAAAGTAGTGGCAACTAATACACCAGAAAACCTAATGACTCAGTTGACAGGTGGTTCTGGGTATGAGTTGGAAATAGATGGAGAAGCTGCCCTAGCGAAACAGGTATTGCAAAAAGTCGCGGGTGTGAGCCTGATAGAATCAATTCCCACAGCCGGAGGTCATCAACCCCAGGAAAACCGCGCTTACCTGCGGGTGATATCGCAACCAGGAAAAGAACCAGGAAAGGATATTGCCACAACATTAGTCCGTGCAGGATTTGGTTTACACGAACTGCGGCGGGTTAACGCCACCTTAGAAGATGTATTCTTGCAACTGACCACAGAAGAAAAGAATTTCGATCCTGATGTAGACTTAGCAGCAGACAAAGAAGGAGAGGCAGCGTAAATGGGTATAGTGCTGAGTAATATTATTGCCATTTATCGCCGAGAGTTACAGAGTTATTTTGTATCGCCCTTAGCTTATGCGATCGCAGGCATATTTTGGTTCATCGCCGGGTTATTCTTCGTGATGATTTTGCTAGGCCCAGACGGCATTTTGGTAGGAGTTGCGGCAATAGATGCACAAGGGCAACAGATGGGAGTACCAGTACCACCGATAGATGTCCCCTACGAATTTGTCCGAGCATTTTTGGATCGTATGGGGTGGCTATTGTTGTTTATCCTGCCGATTCTCTCGATGGGACTCTATGCCGAAGAACGTAAGCGCGGCACTTTAGAACTGTTAGCCACCTCACCAATCACCAATTGGGCGGTAGCTGTAGGTAAATTACTAGGCGTGATAACATTTTTTATCACAATGGTTGTACCCATGCTAGTGTTGGAAGCGATCGCCATCAGCGGCTCAAATCCACCAATGACACCCTCAATTCCATTACTGGGCCATATTGGATTAATCTTACTAGCAGCAGCAATTTTATCTGTAGGAATGTTTATTTCCTCATTAACAGACAGCACAATTCTATCTGCTGTTCTTACCTTTGCAGTAATTTTATTATTGTTATTGATTGATTTAATCGCCAAAATTGTCCCTGGCCCCGTAGGTGAAGCTTTAGGTTATTTATCGTTGCTGAAACATTACAACACATTAATCCAAGGCATTTTTGATACTAGCGCTTTAATTTTATTTGCCAGTTACATTTTTTTGGGCATCTTTCTTACAGCTCAATCAATTGATGCACTGCGTTTTCAAAGACAATAGTTATATAAGTTATGAGTTAAAAGTTAGGAGTGAGGAGTTGAAGAAGAATCCAGAATCCAGAATCCAGAACAAGAAAGTGGGAGAATTAAACCCGTTTATTCAGATGCTTTCTACGAGACGCTGCGCTATCCGCCAGTTATACATAATTGAATTAATTCTGAATTATTACTCCTGACTCCTGAATTGTGTTTTATTAAAACTCATAATTCCTAACTCCTAACTCCTCACTTCAGTCTAATAATATGAAAATAGTTGCAAAAAATAAACTGTGGAAATATCTGTTTTGGTTAGGCCCATTCCTAATTACTATCGGCTTAACAGTTGGATTAGTCTCTGAACAGTGGGGATTAATTCCATTAATATTTCTGATTACGGGAATTGTTATTAGTGGGTTGGGGATAATATGGCAAAGCTACCAAAGTAACTGGTGGAATCGTCGTTCTACCCAAGCTGGGACTAATGCCCTAGTGGCAACTTTGGCAGTGCTAGCAATTCTAGGATTGATTAACTTTTTGGGGACTCGCTATCACTTGCGGGCAGACTTAACAGAGGCTCAATTATTTACTCTTGCACCCCAGTCACGTGAATTAGTAAGAGTTTTACCACAGCCAGTTAAAGTGTGGGTATTTGATATTAACCAAAATCCCCAAGACCGAGAACTGCTAGAAAATTATCAGCGCCAAAGCTCAAAATTTAAATACGAGTATATCGACCCCCAAGCTAGACCAGGACTTGCAGAAAAGTTTGGCGTCAAAGATTATGGAGAAGTTTATTTAGAATCTGGCGATAAACGGCAACTAGTACAGACGATAAATGAAAATGAGCGATTATCAGAAATTAGATTAACTGGTCGTCTACAACAACTAACAAATTCAACCACAGCCAAAGTTTACTTACTCCAAGGTCATGGCGAACGCCAACTTTCGCCTGGTAAAGATGCAATATCACAAGCAGTTCAGGGATTAGGCAATAAAAACTTTACAACATCACCTCTGAATTTGGGAGAAACTTCCAAAGTTCCTCAAGATGCGGCTGTCGTAATAGTAGCTGGCCCCAAGCGAGGACTGTTTGAGGGTGAAGTCAAAGCTTTGCAAGAATATCTTAATCGCGGCGGTAACTTACTGCTGATGATCGATCCTAATACCGATCCCAAACTTAACAGCTTGCTACAAGAGTGGGGTGTTCGTCTGGATAATCGTTTAGCAGTCGATGTCTCTGGCGAAAGCGTCGTGGGACTTGGCCCTGCTGCGCCCTTAGTCACAGAATATGGACAACATCCAATTACCAAAGATTTCGGTAACGGCAATTCTTTTTATCCGATTGCCCGACCACTGGAAATTATCTCTGTGCCTGGTGTTCAGGCTACTCCACTGCTACGAACTAAACCCTACCCTAGCAGTTGGGCAGAAAGCGACCTCCAAAGCGAAAAATTGGAGTTTAATGCAGATAAAGACCTGAAAGGGCCTTTAACCTTGGGCGTTGCCTTAACAAGAAAACAAACACCCAAATCTACTTCCACTCCCCAAGTTTCACCTACACCTTCACCTCTACCATCACCAACCACCCAAAGTAAGACTAGCCCGACTCTTTCACCCTCACCCAAGACTCCTCAAGCGTTACCCTTACCATCACCAACTACCCAAAGCAAGACTAGCCCGACTCCTTCCCCTTCCCCCAATACTCCACAAGTATTACCACTACCATCACCAACGACTCAAGGGAAGGCTTCGCCCACTCCTTCCTCTACTCCCTCATCTCAAACAACTACCGAGTCTCGGTTAGTAGTTTTAGGAAATTCCGATTTCGCTACCGATGGTTTGTTTCAACAGCAATTAAATGGAGATGTATTCCTCAACTCAGTTACTTGGCTGAGTCAACAAGATCAGCAACCTCTTTCCATTCGTCCCAAAGAACCGAAAAATCGACGCATAACCCTGACAACAGCACAAGGTAATCTTTTAATATTGTTATCTCTGTTGCTTTTACCCTTAATTGGGTTTGCGATCGCAGTTATTATTTGGTGGAAACGACGGTAAGAATTGAGTTAGGAGTTAGGAGTTAGGAGTTACAAGTAGAGACTGGAGAAGAGTTTTTTCTATGCCCAATGACGAATGACAAATGACAAATGATTAAAAAATGAAATTGCCACGAACGACTTTAATTTTGATACTGCTAGCGCTGGGTTTAGGTGGTTTTGTTTACTTCTATGAAATTCGGGGTGCAACTGTGCGAGAAGAAATTAAGGAGCAAAAGCAGAAAATTTTCTCTTTTGCAGAAGATGATGTGCAGGCTTTAACAGTCAAGACAAACAAACTTACCTTGAATCTGGAACGTAACCCTGAATCTAGTAACCCCAAGTGGTTAATCAAATCTCCGATATCGGGCCCAGCAAATGACGCTATTGTTTCTTATTTAATGGATTTGTTGGTCAAGGGCAATAGCGATCGCACTTTATCAACTCCAGCAAAACAGCTTGGAGAATTTGCCTTAGATCCACCGCAAGCAACTATTAATATCACCCTGAAAAACCGACAAAACCATCAGTTAATTTTGGGTAAATCTAACTTTAACGGTCGTTTCTTATATGCTCAAGCCGACTCTGCTACGAAACCTGATGGTAATATAAATGTGCTGTTAGTATCTACAGATTTTGCAAATGCCGTAAATCGGGAACTATCAGAGTGGAAACAACCTGTAGATAATAGTCAGAAGCTACCTGGACTCAGCACCCCTTTACCAACTCCGACAAATAGTAAATAAGCAATTACGGTTTCTGTGGTATGTTTCGGTAACGCATAATGGGTTAGCACATAGACCTCTTGCAAAAGTGCTTTTTCCAAGAGGTGGGAAAAGGTTAAAGGTTAAAGGTTAAAGGTTAAAGGTTAAAGGGGAAAAGGAAAATACCAAACCTTTCCCCCTTTCCCCTTCCCCTTTTCCCGACTTCTGCAAGAAGTCTCATCTGTGCTACTCTACTTCAAATCTCACTAGTTTTTCTAAGTTACCATGACAAATCCGACAGCAACATTGCTGATTTCCTGCCCCGATCGAAGAGGACTAGTAGCGAAATTTGCCAATTTCATCTATTCTAACGGTGGTAATATTATCCATGCAGATCAGCACACAGATTTTGCTGCTGGGTTATTCCTCACGCGTATTGAATGGCAACTAGATGGGTTCAATTTACCACGAGAATTTATTGCCCCTGCATTTAATGCGATCGCACAACCTTTAGGCGCTAAGTGGGAATTACGTTTTTCTGATACAATACCACGCATTGCTATTTGGGTAAGTCGGCAAGACCATTGTCTATTTGATTTGATTTGGCGACAACGCGCTAAAGAATTTGTTGCTGAAATTCCTTTAATTATTAGTAACCATTCTAATTTAAAGGAAGTTGCAGAGCAGTTTAATATCGACTTTCAGCACATTCCCATCAATAAAGATAATAAAGCAGAACAAGAAACCCAACAATTAGAATTATTATGCAAGTACAACATAAATTTAGTTGTCTTGGCAAAATATATGCAGATTATTAGTGCAGATTTTATTAATCAATTTCCGCAAATTATTAATATACATCACTCATTTTTACCAGCATTTATCGGAGCAAACCCTTATCACCGAGCTTTTGAACGGGGTGTAAAAATTATTGGTGCAACGGCGCATTATGCCACTGCTGATTTAGATGCAGGCCCAATTATTGAACAGGATGTGGTGCGAGTTAGTCACCGTGATGAGGTTGATGATTTGGTGAGAAAAGGCAAAGATTTAGAGAGAGTTGTATTAGCAAGAGCGGTGCGATCGCACTTACAAAATCGTGTATTAGTATATGGTAATAGAACAGTAGTATTTGAGTAAATGATGCTCAAGCGACTGAAGTCGCAGCTATACAAAAAAGTAATATAAAGAGTTCTCAGTCAGTTTGCAAAAGCAAAGTTAAATAGTTAACAGTCTAGCAGTAAGAAGATATTATGAACACTGACAACTTCATCGTCCGCAAAATGAACAGGTCGGAAATTGATTTGGCGATTACTTGGGCAGCAACCGAAGGTTGGAATCCAGGAAAGTATGATGCTCAATCTTTTTATCAAACTGACGAGAGCGGTTTTTTCTTGGGTGAGTTGAATGGTGAGCCGGTGGGGTGCATTTCTGCTGTTGCTTACGATCCACACTTTGCCGTTATAGGTTTTTACGTTGTGAAACCCCAGTTTCGTGGGCAGGGGTTGGGTATAAAAATTTGGAAGACAGCAATTGAATATCTGGGTGCTGATCGTAACATCGGCTTGGATGGTGCAGTAGCTCAACAAGATAACTACAAAAAGTCTGGTTTCCAAATCGCTTATAACCATATTCGTTATCAAGGGGTGGGTGGTGGTGTTGTGCCTGCTGGGATCGTGGCTCTGAAAACAGTGCCTTTTGAAGAATTGGTAGCTTACGATCGCCAACTTTTTCCTTCTAAGCGATCGCTGTTTCTGCAACATTGGATTGAACAGCCAGAAAGTACTGCTTTCGGGTTTCTCAAAAATGGATATCTTGCTGGTTACGGAGTTATCCGATCTGCCCATACAGGTTTTAGGGTTGGGCCACTGTTTGCTAATGATGAACAAATTGCTGAAGCATTATTTCAAGCCTTACTTGCACAAAATCCTCATGCTCCAGTGTTTTTTGATGTGCCGGATGCAAATCTACAAGCGATTGACCTAGTTCAACGTTACCAATTGCAACCAGTCTCTCAAACTGCTCGAATGTACACTAAAGAAATTCCTAGTTTACCTATTTATCGCATCTTTGCTGTGACAAGTGTAGAACTAGGTTAACGTCTTTACACCCCTACTATACAATCCACTGTAAGCGCGTGAGTTTTTCTCTTAAGTAGGATGGCATAAATAATTAAAGGTTTGTAGTGAGGGCTTCAGCCCTCACTACAAACTAATTTTAATATTTTTTACATTAGTTAATATAGTTTGAATTATTCTCACCTATTTACTTAGTCTGCGTGCTTCAAACTTGATAAAAGGTCAATTCTTAACAAGGGTTGCGATCGCAGCAACTAGTTTGGCAGGATCGGCTGGTTTAGCGATATGGAGTTGAAATCCGGCTGTAAAAACCTGTTTTTGGGTCGTTTATGCGGCGTAAGCAGTTAGGGCGATCGCAGGAATTTTCCCACCTAAATTGGCGGGCTTACAAAGCACTTTTTGCCCATCGCTACAACTCGCTTGATACAAAAGCCGTGCGCTCGCCTCATAATAAAGAAAGATTAAGCAGATTCTCAGAAAACTCTCAATGAGCCAAACTAGCCTAAATTTAGTTGCAATATCTATCTTTCTCATGACCCTATCGGTACTGGTGGGGCCATTCTTCAACTTATCTCCGGCAGTACCAGCACTTGCTACCTTCACCATCTTAGGCATCGCGACATTAGATAGCTTCAGCTTGCAAGGCAAGGGTGGTACTATCTTTGTAGATTGGATTGCTGGTTTTTCAAAAGAACATCGCGATCGCATCGTCCACCACGAAGCAGGACATTTTTTGGTTGCTTACCTATTGGGTATTCCCGTTACTGGCTACACACTCAGCGCTTGGGAAGCCTGGAAACAGGGGCAACCTGGCCAAGGCGGTGTCAGCTTTGATGATGGCGAATTAGCATCTCAACTAGAAGTGGGTAAAATCAGCGCCCAAATGCTAGACCGCTACTGCACTGTTTGGATGGCGGGTATTGCTGCTGAAACCCTGGTTTTTGATAATGCTGAGGGTGGAACTGATGATAAAAGCAAGCTGATAGGAGTTTTGACAATGTTAGGCTTTTCTGAGTCAGTTTATCAGCAGAAAATGCGGTTTCATGCTCTCCAGGCAAAAACTCTACTGCAAGAAAATTGGTCTAGCTACGAGACTTTAGTTAGTGCTATGCGACAACGTACTTCGGTAGAAGATTGTCATGCTGAGTTAGGAGTAGGGAGTGGGAAGTAGGAAGTTATATCAAGTTAGTAATGAAGAGTTTGTAGTAAGCACTAAAGTGCTTATTACGAACTCATTAGCATCATCTTAAACAGAAAAGTTATTCAACTCTGGCACGGAGTGCAGGAGATGGAAAAAGATTTTCAAATCCAGCTTGTCGCTCAGTTAAAGATTCTAGAGCATCGTTCCAAAGACTTTCATAATAAAAGAAGGTTACGCCTAGACCGCGTTCTTGGGCAGCCCGCACCTGAGACTTGATTTGCTGTATGGGAACTGGGTTATTTCGTAACCCTGTCATAATGCCAACTCCAGTTGGAATTCTTTGTTGCGCTTCTTGAATTTCTGCGCGGGAAATATTTGCCACAAAACTTTTTATATCCGGACGATAAATTTGCACAATTAACTCGTCCACAATATTTTGTCGCATCCAACCTAGCCAATCTTGCAGATGAAATTTGTAAGCAAAATCATAGTAATTAGGAGAAACAGAGAAAATCGCCTGGGGTTTTCTCTGCTTCACAGCTTGGTTAAGTTTTACCATGAACGCCGTAATCTTATCTGCCCGCCACTTTACCCATGCCGTATCTTGGGGATTCTTTGGGGGAGCATTTTTGGTTTCTTTGGTGTACAAAGCAACTGTATATTGGTCGTAGCCAAATTCGTGAGGCAAACTCATATGATCGTCAAACTGAATGCCATCGGCATCATATTGGGTAACAGTCTCCAGCACTAAATTGGTGATGAATTGTTGCACTTTTGGATGGAACGGATTGAGCCACATCACCTCACCAGCCGCACTGTTTGAAGTTTGGCTACCATCCCGCTTTTGTGTGAACCAATCCGGGTAATTCATTGCTAGTTCTGAGGTTGGGGGAGCCATGAAACCAAACTCAAACCAGGGAATCACCAGCAATCCTTTGCGATGGGCTTGGATAATGAGGTCTGCCAGAATATCATGTCCATCTGAACCTTTGTAGACAAAAGGTTGAATACCTGCACGTTGTGCTAGGGCACTAGGATACATCACATAGCCAGAATTCCACACCACAGGATAGATTGTGTTGAAGTTCATCCGCCGCAGTTGACTCACTGCATCCTGCACTTTGTCGCGATTTTTGAGGGTGTCAAAATCATTAGTGGTCATCCAAACCCCGCGAATTTCCTGACGGGGTATCTGTGCGATGGCGCTGAAGCGCCCACCGAAGGTGATCGCAGGGGTGAAACTGTCCACCAACAATACAGTAAGAAACGATATTAAAATAAGAATCGGAAAAAAAGACTTGAGTAATCGCCGCCAACTTTGGACAATAAAAGATGATTTCATAAATTTGAATGATGCATTAGCTACCCACACACGCCATTGCTCGTTTTTACGATTGAATCTACTAACCATATAGTCTACAAGTATTTATGCTTAGTACAGAATTGATGAGTTGGTAGTTATTCGTTCTCTACTTATGGAACTTTTGCACCAAAAAAACTAAAACAGACAAATTAAGATAGTTGACGCAGCTAATAAGCATTTGTGCCCAATAGATATTGGTATGGGGAATGGGGCATTTAAAAGAGGCAGGGGGGCAGAGGGGCAGAGGTGAAAGACTTACTACTACTAATTCTCCCCTACTCCCCTGCTCCCCCGCTCCCCCGCCCCCGATCTTCACATTCCCCCATGCCCTACCTGTGTCACAATAAAGAACTGTAATAAGAAAAATATTGTTAAGGTAATTTAGTGAGTCCAACTGCTCAATCCACGGCAAGTGCGCGTCGCGTAGTATTTCCTTTTACGGCAATTGTGGGCCAGGAAGAAATGAAACTGGCGCTGCTATTGAACGTGATTGACCCCAAAATTGGGGGTGTAATGATTATGGGCGATCGCGGCACCGGGAAATCCACAACTATCCGGGCGCTGGCGGATCTGCTACCAGAAATTTCTGTGGTTGCTAATGACCCATTCAGTAGCGATCCTAGCGACCCCGACTTAATGAGCGATGAAGTCCGCCAACTGTTAGAACAAGGGGCGGAAATTCCCGTAGCTCACAAAAAAGTCCAAATGGTAGACCTGCCGCTAGGAGCTACAGAAGACCGAGTTTGTGGCACAATCGACATCGAGAAAGCTTTATCTGAAGGTGTCAAAGCTTTTGAACCGGGACTGCTGGCAAAGGCTAACCGAGGCATTCTCTATGTGGATGAAGTCAACTTACTAGATGACCACCTTGTAGACGTGTTACTCGACTCCGCTGCTAGTGGATGGAACACTGTAGAACGAGAAGGTATTTCTATTCGTCACCCAGCGCGTTTCGTGCTTGTGGGTTCTGGAAACCCAGAAGAAGGCGAACTACGCCCCCAATTACTCGATCGCTTTGGGATGCACGCAGAAATTCACACAGTCAAAGAACCAGCTTTGCGGGTGCAAATCGTGGAACAACGGGCGGATTTTGACCAAAACCCGCCAGTATTTCTCGAAAATTACAAACCCCAGCAAGAAGCATTACAACAGCAAATTGTCAATGCTCAAGAGCTTTTGCCAGAAGTGAAAATTGACTACGATCTGCGGGTGAAAATTTCTGAAGTCTGCTCAGAACTGGATGTAGATGGTTTGCGGGGTGACATTGTTAGTAACCGCGCCGCCAAAGCCTTAACAGCTTATGAAGGACGCACTGAAGTTACAGTTGATGATATCCACCGCGTAATTACGCTATGTTTGCGTCACAGACTGCGGAAAGACCCTTTAGAATCGATTGATTCTGGCTACAAAGTCGCCAAAGTTTTTAGCCGCGTCTTTGGCGTCGAACTACCAGAAAGTGATACTGCACAAAAGAACGGCACAGGTCAAAAATTAGGAGCTAGGGGTTAAAAGTTAGGAGCGGAGCCGGAAATGCTCCGCCTCCAGTGAAGAATTAATAGTTAAGAGTTTTGAATGGAAAGCTGCTTCATATCTCACAATTTTATTTAATTCCTCACTCAGCACTGACTATATATAACTCCTAACTCCTAACTCCTAACTCCTAACTCAGTACTGAAATATGAGATTTTGGTCTTTTTGGTTCAACAGCTTTGTTCTATCTAGCCAATACAACCCGCCTAGGTTTGTAGAATTATTGATGCTCTTATTAGCGATCGCCATGCTGGCAATAGCCAGTATTTTACCCGATATGCCCTATTTAATCTTAGGCTTGAGCTTAGTAGTTGGGGCATCTATTTCCATCTTAGTGCGGGAAGCGATCGCCCCCTCACCCCAGACGCGAATTACCCAACTAACAGCATCCCTATTACTCATCATCAGCCTCTATGGTTTTGCTGATTTAATGTACGCTCTTTAAAATTTAGTTAGGAGTTAGGAGTTATGAGTGAAAAATTAATTAGAAACTCCTAACTCCTAACTCCTAACTTTTTGAATCACCAATTCTGCATTTCCACCAATTCCATACACAACTCAATATGATTATTGTTGAGTAAGCACTTCAGGCAATTGTTATCCTTTCGCTACTCATCTGCTACTCAATTAAGTGTGAAATCTTTCATTTTTAGCGATCGCCAACTGCGATCGCGCTACTCAAATGCTATTCATTCAGA
>NNBT01000104.1_pt1 | contig 15559 bp, 14 predicted proteins | sample 1173831 | NCBI WGS metagenome assembly NNBT01 (sample SAMN07173936, study PRJNA388173) | plant metagenome | isolation source: symbiotic tissue sample KVJ10 | place: Norway: Troms, Kvaloya island | reverse complement strand
ACAAACAACGGCACGACAATAAAGGCAATCTCGAAAAAGTCAATGAAAAAGCCGAGGATAAATACCACCGCCATACTGACAACTAAAAAGCCAGTTTTACCACCGGGGAGGTTGGCGAGAACATCAAACATGAAGCGATCGCCATTTAATCCTCGAAAGACTAAACTAAAAGCTGTGGAGCCAAATAGGATAAAAACTACCATGCTGGTAATTCGCAAAGTAGCATCACAAACTTGACGCAGAGATTCTAAGGTAAGTTTACGATTAGCAGCCGCCAGTGCGATCGCACCAGCACAACCCACTGCACCTGCTTCTGTCGGCGTAGCGATGCCAAAAAATATACTCCCCAGCACCAACAAAATCAGGATCAAAGGCGGTATCATCACTTGAATTACCCGCCTTCCCAAAGCTTTACCACCAATATCTCTGACCTCAGCAGGTAAAGCTGGTGCTAAATCTGGCTTCAAAAATGCCACAATCAGTACGTGTAGGGCAAATGCACCAGCCATCATCAAACCGGGAATCACTGAACCCAGAAACAAATCGCCCACCGATACACCCAATTGATCGCCCAGCACTACCAACACCACACTCGGCGGGATAATTTGCCCCAAAGTTCCTGATGCAGCTATCACACCAGTAGCTAATTCTTTGCTGTAACCATAACGGAGCATAATTGGCAGAGAAATCAAACCCATCGCCACTACAGTCGCCGCCACCACCCCAGTAGTTGCTGCTAACAGCGCCCCCACCAAAATCACAGCTAAAGCCAGTCCGCCACGCAAGCGTCCCAACAAAATCCCCATCGTTTCTAGGAGTCTCTCTGCTATCCCCGATTTCTCTAGCATTGCCCCCATGAAGATGAAGTAAGGGATAGCTAATAAGGTATAGTTTGCCATGATGCCAAAAATTCGCTGTGGCATGGCAGTCAGAAACACTGGGTCAAATACACCTAAGCTGATTCCCAATATTCCAAATAAAATTGCCACACCACCCAAAGAAAAAGCCACCGGATAGCCCAGCGACAGCAGCACCAAAGCACCAGCAAACATCACTGGCCCGAGCCATTCATAAGCCAGTGTCATGATTTTCCTCCCTGCCTTGAAGAATTGCCAAGTTTTTGATCGCCTGAGAAATTCCCTGGAAAATCAGCAGCACAAAGCCGACAATAATCATTGCTTTAATGGGGTAACGAGGCAATCCTCCAGGATCGGATGAGGCTTCCTTAATTAGCCATGAAGCCACAACCGCATCCCAAGAAAAAGCGATCGTAATGATACAGAAGGGGATGAGGAAAAATATAGTCCCTACTAAGTCTGCAAGTGCTTTTCGTCGAGGCGGCCAATTACTGTAAAAAATATCAACCCGCACGTGTTCGTTGTGCTTAAGGGTGTAAGCTGCTCCCAACAAGAAAACTAAATCAAAAATATACCATTGAGATTCTATGTAAGCGTTGGAGGTGAAGTTGTTACCACTAATTCTTCCGAGATATCGCCCGATAACATTCCACACGCCAAGTACGATCATTACTAGTACCAGCCAGCTGGTAAATCGACCAATGCGTTCAGTGCAATTATCAATAATATTTGATATTCTTAATAATTTTTCCAATAGTTATCTTACCTCTTAAATTGCTGTAAAAGACTTTTCTGTAATTTTAAGGGTTTGTAGTAAGCACTTTAGTGCTTAGAAAATAAGGACTAAAGTCCTTACCACTAACTTGCTTACCCATCTAATTTCAAATTGACAGACCACTAGCCTTAATTCCGAAAAATCGTCTATGTGGTTTTACTAATGCCAATCTACCAACTCATCTGCTAGAGATTTTAAAGGTTTACTGTTATATAAGCAATGCTTGCTAGAGTCTGGAGTGCATCAATTGTGGGCATCGATGCCGTCAAAGTCGGCGTGGAAGTCGATGTGTCAGGGGGATTACCGGGAATTGTTGTCTTAGGACTGCCAGATTCAGCGATTCAAGAATCAAGAGAAAGAGTCAAAGCAACTCTGAAAAATACTGGCTTTGCCTTTCCGATGCGAAAGATAGTAATTAATTTAACTCCGGCAGATTTACGCAAAGAAGGCCCCTGTTTCGATTTGCCTATCAGTGTGGGAATTTTGGCGGCTTCTGAGCAAGTTAGCGCTGATTTGTTGGGGGATTATCTCTTTTTGGGCGAAGTCTCTTTGGATGGCAGTTTGCGTCCCGTGGCAGGTGTCTTACCGATCGCAGCAGCAGCCCAAAAGATGGGAATTGCAGGTTTAGTTCTCCCTGCCGATAATGCCCAAGAAGCGGCAGTGGTTGAAGATTTGGCTGTTTATGGCTGCAAGCATTTGTCTGAGGTGGTGGATTTTTTAAATAATCCAGGGCGTTACAAACCTGTGCAGATAGATAGTACAACACAGACAACAACGGTATCCTACCCTGACGCAGATTTACATGATGTGAAAGGACAAGCTCATGGGCGTCGTGCCTTAGAAATTGCTGCGGCTGGTGGGCATAATCTCATTTTTGTCGGGCCGCCTGGTAGTGGAAAGACGATGCTAGCAAGGCGCTTACCAGGAATTTTACCACCGTTGAGCTTTGCCGAATCTTTGGAAGTGACTCGCATTCATTCGGTAGCTGGTTTATTGAAAAATCGTGGTTCATTGGTACGCGATCGCCCTTTTCGCAGTCCCCACCACTCAGCATCCGGGCCTTCTCTGGTTGGCGGTGGTAGCTTCCCTCGCCCTGGAGAAATATCATTATCTCACAGAGGTGTGCTGTTCCTGGATGAGCTGACAGAATTTAAACGAGATGTTTTAGAATTTCTGCGCCAACCTTTAGAAGATGGCTATGTGACAATTTCCCGCACCAAATTATCGGTAATGTTTCCCGCGCAGTTTACTTTAGTGGCGAGTACTAATCCCTGTCCTTGTGGTTACTATGGCGATACCATCCAACAATGTACTTGTTCTCCCCGACAACGCGAGCAATATTGGGCAAAACTTTCTGGGCCGTTGATGGATCGAATTGATTTACAAGTTGCGGTGAATCGCTTGAAACCAGAAGAAATCACCCAACAACCGACGGGAGAAACATCAATATCAGTACGCGAACGGGTTCAACAAGCAAGCGATCGCGCAATTACCCGTTTCCAAGGAGAAGCAAATCTGCGTTGCAATGCCCATTTGCAAAGTCGTCATCTTCAGAAATGGTGTAAGTTAGATGATGCTAGCCGCAATTTATTAGAAGCAGCAATTAGAAAATTAGGTTTATCGGCAAGAGCAAGCGATCGCATTCTCAAAGTAGCACGGACGATTGCAGATTTAGCAGGAGAAGATGAGTTAAAAACCAATCATGTAGCGGAAGCAATTCAATATCGCACAATCGACAGAATGCAATGAAACGTCGGTTATGAAACTGCATCGACACAAACAAAACCTACCTTTCCTTGTGGAACGCTACGCGAACGTGGGTTAAAAACTCTTAATTTTTATTAGTCCACGGAGGTGGACTTCGTTTGTGTAGCCGCGACTTCTAGTCGCCAGGGCTTTTCAAACAACTAAAACGCAGGAGAAATTAACTGACCAATACGCTTGAGAATTTGCAAAACGGCGTACAGTTCTCTCGCAGATGCAAACGGAGCGAAAACTCTTGACAAATCGTACTGTGGTGTATTTGTTTGCGTCACTTTGACAAATAAAATATCGTCTCCATTCGTCACCATCCCAAACACAGGTTTACTGGGATTGGGGTTAGCCATCATATAAGCTAGGGCTTGCGGTACAGCCGACCAAACTGAGAGTGTGGTTTTTTTCGACTCCAACACCATCACCCATAACTGGTCTTGTAACACTAAAACATCAATCCGTCCGCACAGTATCTCTTCGCCATCATTCAGCATTAGTTCCACGGATGATTCAGCCTTAATTCTGAAAGGAGGATCGTAAAATCCAGAGAGTGCAAGTATTGGTGACACCAACAATAATATGACCGTTCCTTCTAGTAAATCACCTCCGGCACGGTGATAAAGATACCTGCGCCGCACGACATCTACAGAGGCTTTTTCCGCTTCCGTAATTTCAGACAATCCCTCATACCACTCTGAGAAAAATTGCTCGTTTTCAACACGAACAAAACCAAATCGATTTTCTGCATCCTCAAGAGTGGTAATCGCTTCTGTAATTGCTGCGGTCTGTGTCATTGCTTCTAGGTAAAAATTGCTTTGCTATACGATCAACATCAGCGCATTTTTATTATCGCTAATTGGCGCGGTCGTATTTCATCTCACTATAAAATTCTAAATTCCTCCCCAAGAACGCTTCACAAATACCCTTGGGAGGATGTCACAACTCAGTAAATCAGTATCCAATATATCAGGGACTAAGCAACATCCCCTAGAAGGAGACTGATTGGATGAATTTGCAAGAAATTTGGAAGTTATTACAAGAGACATTCAAAGAATGGAGTGACGATAAAGCCTCACGATTAGCGGCGGCGTTAGCTTATTACACGATTTTTTCTATTGCACCATTGCTAATTATTGTAATTGCGATCGCAGGTGCAGTATTTGGAGAGGAAGCAGCAAGGGGTCAAATTGTCGGACAAATTCAAGGTTTAGTCGGGGTAGATGGCGCAAAGTTTCTCGAAACAGCCATCCAAAATGCTAACCAACCAAAGACAGGAGCGATCGCTTCGATTATTAGTGTCCTAGTTCTACTAGTGGGTGCTACAGGCTTATTTACTGAGTTGCAAGATGCCATGAACACAATTTGGGAAGTGAAACCCAAACCTGGACGTGGCATAAATAACATAATTCGCCTCCGCGTTTTGTCTTTTGCAATGGTGATCGGAATTGGCTTTTTACTTTTAGTTTCTCTAGTAATTAGTACGATATTAGCAACATTAGTAACGTACTTTAGTAACTTGTTACCAGGTTTCGATTTCATCTGGCAGATTGCCAATTTAATCATCTCTTTTGCAATCACAACAGTGCTGTTCGGACTAATTTTCAAAGTTCTACCAGATGTCAAAATTGCATGGAGTGATGTTTTAGTTGGGGCTTCTCTCACCTCCGTTTTGTTCTCTATTGGGAGATTTTTATTAGGGCAATATTTAGGTAATGGCAGCTTTGGCTCAACATATGGTGCTGCTGGCTCACTGGTGGTGATTTTAGCTTGGGTTAACTATGCTGCACAAATTCTTTTCTTCGGTGCAGAATTTACTCAAGTTTATTCCCGAAGGCATGGCAGCGGCATAGTTCCAACTAAAAATGCTGTACATATATCTGATAACACAAACTATAATGGCAAGGCTCCAAGAGAACAAGCATCGACTAATAAAAAGCCATATTCTCGCTTTATTAATCGCTTTTTTCAGTATTTTAGGAAGCCTAAACGCTTAAAAAAGAGAAGAAACAATCAGCGATTTTAATCCTTGATTACTGGAGATTTATATTGGCAAGTAATTACACATCAATTACTGAAGGCGCTATCCTGGTAAGAACAGGGATTTTTGGAGTTACTTGCTGAACTGTTTGGGTTACAAACTTGCCCAGTTCCAACGTTTCCTGAATCCGCCACCGTTGCTACTGGTAAAAAATGGTCGGATGATTGAGCGCCATCTGCAACGAGAGTTAATTACAGATGATGAGTTGATGAGCAAGTTACGTCAGCAAGGTGTAGAATTTTTAACTGATGTGAAGTTCGCGTATATAGAGGCTGACGGCAGGATTAGTATTATCATGTCGGATTCAAAAACTAGTTCCGTCCCTGAGCAAAAAGTAGCGTTAAAAAGCGATCTACATTAATTAGACATTAATTAGACTGTAAAATATGACGGTTGTATTCTGTGCCGAACTGTGATTGAGCGTTATACTTTGCCCGAAATGGCTAATCTGTGGAGTGAAGCCTATAAACTAAAAACTTGGCTGCAAGTGGAAATTGCTGTTTGTGAGGCTCAAGCTGAACTTGGTTACATTCCATCTGAGGCTGTTGAAGAAATTAAGGCCAAGGCGGATTTTGATCCAAAGCGGGTGCTAGAAATTGAGGCTGTAGTCCGCCACGATGTCATTGCTTTCTTGACAAATGTCAATGAATATGTCGGTGATGCCGGACGCTACATTCACTTGGGTTTAACTAGTTCGGATGTTTTGGATACAGCTTTAGCACTGCAATTAGTTGCCAGCCTGGATCTATTATTGCAACGTTTGGAAGATTTGATTCAGGTAATTCGCCAAAAAGCACGGGAACATCGTCATACAGTAATGGCTGGCCGATCGCACGGTATTCACGCTGAACCGATTACTTTTGGTTTTAAACTAGCTGGTTGGTTAGCAGAAGTGTTGCGACACCAAGAACGCCTGAGAATACTCCGCAAAACGATCGCTGTGGGTAAAATTTCTGGTGCAGTGGGAACCTATGCCAATATTGAACCGCGTGTAGAAGCGATCGCTTGTCAAAAACTCGGACTCGAACCCGATACGGCCTCAACCCAAGTTATTTCCCGCGATCGCCACGCCGACTACGTGCAACAATTAGCTTTAGTAGCGGCAACCATTGAACGCTTTGCTGTAGAAATTCGCAATCTCCAAAAAACAGACGTTTTAGAAGTTGAAGAATTTTTCGCCAAAGGTCAAAAAGGCTCCTCAGCCATGCCACACAAGCGCAACCCCATCCGTTCGGAACGACTGACGGGAATGGCACGACTCGTCAGAAGTCATGCTGGTGCAGCTTTAGAAAACGTTGCTTTATGGCATGAGCGAGACATTTCTCACAGTTCTGTAGAACGAGTAATTTTGCCAGATGCTTGTACTTTGACGCATTTTATGTTGTCAGAAATAACCGATTTGGTCAAAAACCTGTTGGTTTATCCTGAGAACATGAAACGCAATCTCAACTGTTACGGCGGTGTTGTGTTCAGCCAAAAAGTTTTGCTTGCCTTGATAGACAAGGGAAGCAGCCGAGAAGAGGCTTATGCGATCGTTCAAGAAAGCGCTCACGCTGCTTGGAATCAGCCAGAAGGAAACTTCCAAGACTTGATTAGCAAAGATCCGCGCGTTACCCAAAAATTGTCTTTGGCAGAACTAGAGGTTTGTTTCGACCCCCAGCAACATCTGCGGCATTTAGAAGAAGTTTACCAACGATTAGGTATTTAGGATTAATTTGCTTGTAGTAAGCGCTTAAGCGCTTACTACAAACCTGTTACCCAAAAAATACGCAGATATTATCAAAAAAAATATATAAAGATACCAACAAAATTTAATATTGCAATCTGTTTGATGCTCAAATTATTGCTAGCACTGGGTAGTATACATAACAAATACTTAGTTATTTATTAATATTACGAGTGCTTTGATGATTGAAATCCTAGCCACACTTTCTGCCTCTGCGGCAGCAGGAATGAGAATAGGCATACCTTTGCTAATTATTGGATTATTGCAGGGTAGCAACTTGTGGTCACAAGTTCCAATTTTATCTCACATTTCTCCACCAATATTATTATGTTGCCTCACCAGTTGGTCATTAATTGAATTATTAGCCTCAAAAAAGCTCTGGGGGCAACGATTGCTCCAAGTGGTTCAGTTATTCATGTCTCCCCTTGTAGGCGCAATTATGGGGTTAGGAGTAGCTACAGCTACAGCAACCCCAAACTGGCTGATTGCCATAATTGGAGGTTTATTAGCTTTGGTACTCCAGCTCGTCCAAATTGGTTGGTTCTATCGGTTACGTGGCTTACCGTTGTGGGCAGTCTTCCTTCAAGATACTTTGTGCATTGCTCTAGTACTATTTGCCTTTGATGCTCCTTGGCAAGGAGGAGTAATTGCTTTAATACTGCTCTGGTTTGCAGTTCGTAGTGCGAAGCAGTGGTATGACTGGTATCGACAGAAAAGTTAGGAGTTAAAAGTGAGAAGTTAAGAGTGAAAAGTTAGCGAGAAAATTTAAAACTCCCAACTCCTAACTTCCAACTGCTAACTGCTAACTGCTAACTGCTAACTGCTAACTGCTAACTGCTAACTGCTAACTGCTAACTGCTAACTGCTAACTGCTAACTGCTAACTCCTAACTCTTTTCATTTACTGCAACAGCCCAATCATATGCAAGAAACCGTGACCGGTAATCAGCTCTACGATTAAGGCAATAAAACCCAGCATCGCAATCCGACCATTCCATACTTCAGCACTAGTTGTCAGACCCCACTCCCAACGCTCTTGAGGGTACATCTTTACCATCTTTTTCATTTGAGCAGCTTGCGAAAGCTTGAAACTGGGGTTTCTCAGAGCATCAATCACTAATTCGGCTAGTGCATTAATAAATACTGGATGGGTATTAGGAGCCGGTACGCGGCGGAAGTTGTGAATTCCTGCTTCTTCGGCTACTTCTCGATACTCAATATCAATTTCTTGTAGTGTCTCAATATGCTCTGAGACAAAACTGATTGGCACGACAACCAAATCTTTCACGCCTTCTGCGCCTAGTTCTTTGAGGGCATCTTCAGTATAGGGTTGCAGCCATTCTACTGGGCCGACACGACTTTGGTAAGCTAAAGTGTGAGCATTGGGTCGATTGAGAGTCTGCATAATCAACGCAGTACATTCTTCAATTTCCGCCTGGTAAGGGTCGCCTGCTTCTTCAACGTAGCTTTTCGGAACGCCGTGAGCGCTGAAGAATATATGAACATCATCCGGGTTAGGGAATTGCTCAAGTTCCTGGGCTATGAGTTGCGCCATTGCTTGAAGATAGCCTGGTTGTTTATACCAAGAAGGAATGACGGTGTAATCAATCGGTTGAAGTTTTGGATCTTCTTGCCAAAGCTTGTCTAAAAGCCGGAAGCTGGAACCACTGGTACTGATAGAAAACTGGGGATATAGTGGTAATATTACCAGGTGTTCTACCTTATCTTGGGTAATCTGTGCGATCGCCTCTTCTGTATAGGGATGCCAATAACGCATTCCCACGTAAATATTAACTTCTTGCCCCAAAAAACCTAACTGTTCTTTTAAAGCTTCCCCTTGGGCTTCTGTAATCCGCCGCAATGGGGAACCACCACCGATTTGCTTATAATTTTCTTGAGATGTTCTGGTTCGCCGCGTGGCAATAAACCAGGCTAGGGGCTTTTGCAACCAGCGAAATGGTAGGCGAATAATTTCCGGATCGGAAAATAGATTGTACAAAAACGGCCCGACATCTTCTAGCTTATCAGGGCCACCGAGATTGAGTAATAAGACGCCTACACGACCCATAGCAGTTACTTTCCCCCAATCTTTTCAGGTTTTTTACTAATGTTAACAATATATCTTTATTAAATATAAAGCTTAATAGCAAGGAAATATGCAATGGCAACAATTTTAAGAGATTGGAGTTACCGTTATCAGTGGTTATATGATGGTATCTCTCGTTTAGCAGCCTTAAGTGTAGGTGGTGAAGCCCGTTTTCGGCAACTTGCTTTGCAAGGCTTAACAATTCACTCAGATTCTCAGGTTTTAGATTTATGTTGTGGTAGTGGTCAAACAACGAAGTTTTTAGTAAAAACTTCACAAAACGTAACAGGATTGGATGCTTCACCCAAGTCTTTGCAACGGGCGCGGCTAAATGTACCGGAAGCTTCTTATGTAGAAGCTTTTGCGGAGGAAATGCCATTTGCAGATAATCTGTTTGATGTGGTGCATACCAGCGTTGCATTACACGAGATGCAGCCTCAGCAATTACGAAAAATTATTAATGAAGTTTACCGGGTGCTGAAGCCAGGAGGAGTGTTTACGTTGGTGGATTTTCACGCTCCAACAAATCCGATATTTTGGCCTGGGATATCAGTGTTTTTGTTGTTGTTTGAGACGGAAACAGCTTGGGAATTACTGAAAACTGATTTAGCTGAGTTGTTAGCTAAGACTGGCTTTGAAGTGATTAAGTCTACTTTATATGCGGGTGGGAGTTTGCAAGTGATACAGGCGAATAAGTGAACAACCTATACTTTATTAATGGCAGCTAAGAGGTTGTTTGAAAAGTGGTTGGCTGTGATTTTAGGCACTTATTGATCCCCCCAACCCCCCTTAAAAAGGGGGGCGAAACCTTTCAAAGTCCCCCTTCTTTAAGGGGGATTTAGGGGGATCTAGAACGTTTTACTACCAAGAAAAGGATTTTTCAAACATCCTCTAAAAGACTCTGCTATTAATAAAGTATAGGTTGTTTTTATATAGTACTTAAGCAGGTAGGCAGAGAAAAAGTGACGCAGGAACTAATAGACCTCAAAAAGAGTATTTTGGAAGGACGTTATGCAGATGCCTTAGCGATTGTAGACGAATTAGAAGGCATGAGTAAACAAGCTATTCTGCGGAATATCCAAGCTTATTTAAGAATTCTGCTAATTCATTTGATTAAGAACCAAGTAGAACAACGATTAACTGCTTCATGGGCAAATTCTATTCGTAATTCAATCCGAGAAATCAAAAGTCTTAATATCAAAGATAATAAAAAATCTTACTATATTAATTTAGGTGAGTGGGAGAGTTTGATAGAAGAGGAAGTGATTGAAGATGCGATCGCTGATGCCAGCGATGAAGTAATGAATGGAGTATATAATCAATTCCAACTGTCTGAAATAGTGGATAGGAACCAAATTATTCAGACTGCATTGAAGTTTTTGGCGCTAACTTATTCCTATTCAGCTAAGGAGTTACCCACAGTTGTGGCTGAAAATTTAACTCAGTTATCTGGTGGAGAGGATTGGAAAGTAGGTAGGCGGTAAAAAAGGTTTTAATCCCTAATAGGGATTTTGATTAATTGCAATTTGATACGGTGTCGGTTGCTGGCTTTTTGTAAGTAGTTTCAATCCCTAATAGGGATTTTGATTAATTGCAATTTGAGGATAAGCAAGCATTGGTGGAATGGATATTCAGTGACGTTTCAATCCCTAATAGGGATTTTGATTAATTGCAATTCTTTTTCCTCTATGGGAACTTGGTAGCGTTCGCTGTTTCAATCCCTAATAGGGATTTTGATTAATTGCAATTTTATACTATCTTATAATTTTTCAAGCCATCATTTTTGTTTCAATCCCTAATAGGGATTTTGATTAATTGCAATTCACCTGAGCTTGAATTCCAAGAATGGGCGGAATTGGGTTTCAATCCCTAATAGGGATTTTGATTAATTGCAATTCCTGGTTACAGATCGGGAATTTATTATCAAGGATTTGTTTCAATCCCTAATAGGGATTTTGATTAATTGCAATTATTTAAAGTTAGCCGTTGAGCGCACTGAAATTGTAGTTTCAATCCCTAATAGGGATTTTGATTAATTGCAATTGGGAAAAGAACGAGGGTACAAGCCAAAGCAGCACGTTTCAATCCCTAATAGGGATTTTGATTAATTGCAATACCCATGAGAGCATCGAGCTGTTGCATCTGCCATGTTTCAATCCCTAATAGGGATTTTGATTAATTGCAATACGAGAGCAATTTGTTTCAATCCCTAATAGGGATTTTGATTAATTGCAATCTCTTCATACTCTTCTAAATCACTTTGTTGGCTTATAGATGTTTCAATCCCTAATAGGGATTTTGATTAATTGCAATTTGGTGAAATGGTTTACTTGCAAAGTGAGTTCGGGTTTCAATCCCTAATAGGGATTTTGATTAATTGCAATCAAAGATTCAACTTGATTCTAACAAAGGGCTTTTGTTTCAATCCCTAATAGGGATTTTGATTAATTGCAATTACCAGGGATATCAAAATCTATTCCGGTTGATTGCGCATAAGTTGTTTCAATCCCTAATAGGGATTTTGATTAATTGCAATTGAGTAATTGTTTGCTCTCGGTATCTTCTAATTCAGTTTCAATCCCTAATAGGGATTTTGATTAATTGCAATAACTATTGCCCTGACTGGTTTTGAACTCTCGCGTTTCAAACGCGTTTCAATCCCTAATAGGGATTTTGATTAATTGCAATAGATAGCACAGCACCACTTGAGATAGGTTCACAAGTTTCAATCCCTAATAGGGATTTTGATTAATTGCAATTTTTTTGGGTGACAAGTAGCCCTTGACCCTTACAGTTTCAATCCCTAATAGGGATTTTGATTAATTGCAATAGCGGGAGCCTGAAAGCCAAGCTATATTTAGTTTTCAAGGTGCGGTTGCGCGATTCTAGAGCAATCATAGCATTAGAGAATTTCTTTGGGAAGAGTATCGGGAAAAGTTGAAGGCTGAAACTCAATTATTGTAAGCATTTCAGAGATTGCGCGGATGAATTTGGACGATTAGTGGAGTGAAACGCTTGCTGGTGTTGAGATAGAAGTACTTTTTTTCGGGTGTGAAATTTGTACACCTACCCTTCCGCGCATTTGACCATACAGTAACCTAAATATAAAGGAACTTAGTAATTCAACGTAGAGATGATGAAAGAAATAACGCGCCGCAAATTTATTGCAACAGCTACAGTGGCGACAGGTTTTGCCCTCGCAGTACAACCCATTTCTGCCGGAGTCATCACTACTGATGCCAAAGGATTAGTAGCTGGTGCAGTGAAAATTCCTGTCAAAGATGGCGAAATTCCTGCCTATAGAGCAGCACCAGCTACTGGTGATAATTTCCCCATCGTTCTGGTAATCCAGGAAATCTTTGGTGTACACGAGCATATCCAGGATATCACTCGTCGCTTTGCTCGGTTGGGATATTTAGCGATCGCACCCGAATTATTTGTGCGTCAAGGCGATGTCTCGAAGTTAAGCAATATAGATGAAATTCGTCCAATTGTCGCCAAAGTACCAGATGCCCAAGTATTATCCGATCTTGATGCGACGGTAGAGTGGGCAAAGAAGTCAGCTAAGGGTAATGGCGATAAGTTGGGAATTACAGGCTTCTGTTGGGGCGGTCGTATTACCTGGTTATATGCTGCACATAATCCCCAGGTGAAGGCTGGTGTAGCTTGGTATGGGCGACTTGTGGGTGATGCTACCGAACTTCAGCCCAAGTATCCCGTTGATATTGCATCAAAACTGACAGTCCCGATTCTCGGACTCTATGGTGGCAAGGATACAGGTATTACTCTTGATACAGTAGAGCAAATGCGCGATCGCTTAAAGTCCAGTAGCAGCAAATCTAAAATTATTGTCTATCCTAATGCACCCCACGCATTTTTTGCCGATTATCGCCCCTCTTACCGCGAACAAGAAGCTCAGGATGGTTGGAAACGCCTCTTGGCATGGTTTAAGGAAAATGGTGTTTAAAAAATTAGCTACTCATGAACTGTGACGCTGAAAAAAGTCCCAAATTGTTTCACTGGCGTTCAGCCCCAGCTTGGCGTTGAATTTGTTTAGGTTCTCGTCAGTTGAAGAACCACCAGGCCAGAAATGTCCACCGTTGACTACCGCTAGCTGCCAAACTTCGGAGTTGCCACTACAACCTGTGTAGATAGCGGTTTTCACTTTATCTTCAGAAAAATTCGGAGATTCATTTGATAAGGTACATCGATCGTGCGATCGCCAAAACTCTACCATGTCTGAGATCGAAACTAGCGCTCCTCGTTGAGTGTGGTCATCACCTTCATAAAGTACGTCGCGATCGTTTGTACCGTTGATCGTTAACATCGATATGGGAGTTTGAGGCTGGCAGCTAGGTTTGAGTCTAACTGGGAGGGAACCAGCTACTGATGCAAAACCAGCAATTTTATCGGGTAACTTACAAGCCAGTGCTTGGGTAAGTATGCCACCTCTAGAAAAACCGGTGGCATAAACTTTATGACTATCAATATTAAGTTGCTGCTGAAGATGATTAATCAAAGCACTGACAAACAAAACATCATCTACTTTTCCTTGAGCGTTACCTCTAAGACTCCATTTTTGGTCAATTCCATCTGGGTAAACAACAATAAATCCTTTTTGCTCTGCTAATTCATTGAAGCGGGTCACATTACTGATAGACTGACCATTACCATCATCTCCATGAAACACTAAAACTAGCGGCATCGAGCGGTCTAGATTATAAGATTTTGGAGTGTAAAAATAGTAAGTACGTAATTTACCTTGATCGTATAGTTCTCCATAATTATCACCAGTCAAGATTTTGTCTTTAGTTATACTTTTTTCATCAGCCTGAATGGAATCACAGGCTGTTACTAAACTAATTCCTAGTATAAATATCAAAAGTTTTTTAAAAAACTGAGAATTTTGATATATATTCATGTTGATTAAATTGACTTATGTCAGCTACTTGTATTTACTTCTAAGTCTTATTCAGCAACAAAATCTTAACTAATAGAGGCTAACAACTAAAGTTGTTAGCCTCTATTTAGATATTAAACTCTGACATTTACATAACGAGCAGGAACTCTAAGTTTAACCCATCTGTTACCGCGTCGTACTGTTTCCCAATGTGCAGGAATTAACTTTCGTTGATATCGAACGACAACAGGTTTACGCACAATAGCAGTTCTATGAACATTGGGTCTGACAATGATTTCTGCTGCTGATGCTTGTGACGGCAAGGAAGAAATTGCAAATGGGAGAGCAAGTAATGTAGCTAATAAAATACGTTTCATGTTCAAATCTCCATCAATTAATTTTTTTGAGTTTTATACAGCATTTATCAATAATTTGTGAACAGATATTCTTACCTGTTAACTTTACAGGAAGTTTTGTTTGTTGCACTAGTTAATTGATTTGCTGTATTGCTCTCAGTTTAAGTTGCTGAATAATAAAACACAGGGTAATAAAGTCATAATTTAAGTATGACTTTATTCACATTTTGAACTTTGGACAAAAAAAAGGAGTTGAGAAACTCCTCTTCTGTTAGTATTATTTGTTACTTAATTATTTAGTTTTACTGAATTTTATATACGATCATAGCAATCAATACGGCAAGACCTAGCGCTCTGCGAAAATAATTAACGCCTTGAAATAGCTCCATCCACGCCCAAGTAAACAAGGAGCCATTTGCCAAAAAGTCTAACACTGTATTGATTTTACCACTTGTAAAAACTAGGGTTAGCAAACTAGCTACTATCCAAAGAATCAGTGGTGGGTTTGGCATTTCAGCCAAAACAATTTTGCCATTGCTGTCACGGAAGGTTTTATCAATTAATGTATTTTCCATTGTTTGAGATTGCTACTTAGGTAATAGTGATTAACTTACAAAAATGACGGAGTGATTTATTGATTATAGGCTGAGGTTTGATTGCAAGTTATCTAATAATATTAAAACATTAAACCAATTCTATTTTCACCCATCTAATTGCTGAGATTAGAGCAATAAAGGATATTCATATATAACTATATTGAAAGACATACTTATACCAATTCAATTAATGATTGCAACACATCCTTGGCTAAAGACGCGATGAATCGCGTCTCTACAAATGGTCTATTTGTCGCATTTTTTTCAATTGGTATTACACAAAATTCGCCAATACGTATTTCTTTCTTTACTTTCTTCTCTACGTCCTTAAAATAGAAAAGCCTCCCAGAATGGGAGGCTGAAAAGTTAGCGGAGACAACTTGTTAAGCTACAGCGATCGCTCCTCCTAATGCAGAGAAAATCGCGGAGACGAATGCTGTGGCAAACAGCCACCACGCTGCTGTAGCTGCG
>NNBT01000317.1_pt1 | contig 15578 bp, 11 predicted proteins | sample 1173831 | NCBI WGS metagenome assembly NNBT01 (sample SAMN07173936, study PRJNA388173) | plant metagenome | isolation source: symbiotic tissue sample KVJ10 | place: Norway: Troms, Kvaloya island | reverse complement strand
AAGTTGACACCAATGGCATCTTGCCCGTCCCTTGTATTTCAGGGCTCTCGTGTCGCCCACCCTACAAAAATCATCCCTTGATTCAGCAACGCCTAATTTTAATAGACACTTTGAATTTAGCTGACCGCACCAGCGCAAAAAATTTGTTCTGCGGTTAAATTCAATTCTGGGAAAGTTGGTGATTGGATACGGTCATTACCTCGAAATTTATTAATTAGATACTCACCTTCTTCCAAACAGCAAATTAAGATAGTAGGTTGTTTTGGCTTGCCAATGAATTCCCTACCACCCAATGCGGCATAGTCTACAATCCAGTATTCAGGAATTCCCATTTGTTCATAGTCAGCATATTTTTTGTGGTAATCATCACGCCAATTAGTACTCACTACCTCTACCACTAAAGGAATGGATGCAGCTTGGCTTACAGTCGATACTTTTTTCCATAAAGGTTCATTTATTAAATTAGGCTGATTTAGTATAAGGACATCTGGTGAATAAGCTGATTCGTTTTCAAGTGGTTTGACGAATACTGTTTTTGGGATGAGATAGGCAAGATTTAAGCGGTCAAATTCTACACTCAGTTTTCTGACCAAAAATCCTGTAACTTCTTCATGGTCGCCTGTTGGTTGTGCCATCTCAACAACTACTCCATCATGGAGTTCATAATGTCGTTGTGGGTTGTCTGGGTATTGAGCAACAAATTCATCGAATGTAACTAGTTTGCGTAAGGCTTGAGTCATGGTTTTATTCCTCAAAGCAAAACTGATATCGCAATCTTAAATCAATTGTGACAAAGAAACTCCCCGACTTTTTTGATCCTCGCGATCGCACCAAGTACCCAACCCAGGCGATCGCAATCATAGTAAAGTTAAGCAAGTTAAAATTAACTTCTGCCTTCACGTTTCAGTGTTTTGCGCAGCCTGTAGAAGCTTCCGTCTTCCCTGTAAGAACTTCTGCCTTCACGTTTCAGTGTTTTGCGCAGTCTGTAGAAGCTTCCGTCTTCCCTGTAAGAACTTCTGCCTTCACGTTTCGGTGTTTTGCGCAGTCTGTAGCAACTTCTGCCTTCACGTTTCGGTGTTTCGCGCAGTCTGTAGCAGCTTCCGCCTTCCCTGTAAGAACTTCTGCCTTCACGTTTCGGTGTTTTGCGCAGTCTGTAGCAACTTCTGCCTATATCAAAAGCCCCCTACAGTTTTAGAATTAACTCGTAGGGAGCTTTTGTTAGTTTGTAAATGGGTTGTGAGGATAGAACTAGCTAGGAAATGCCCTAAAACTAGTTGCGAGCAGCTTCTTCCATTTTCTTGCGAAGGCTAAGTGGTCTCATATCAGTCCAAACTTCTTCGATGTAAGCCAGACATTCTATTTTTGAGCCAGTTTTGCCAGCATCCCGCCAACCAAGGGGATTCTCTCGCTCAGCTGGCCATATTGAATACTGCTCCTCATGATTCACTACAACTTTGTAAATCGTATTATCTACAGTTTCATCACTATTTATTGCCATCAGCGTATTCAAACTGCTGAAATTAAAAGCAAAAGCAGGGGTTGCCGCCCACGAAAAGACAAGAGAGAACATGAGAGTAGCTACAGCTACTAACTTAATAATTGTATTCTTCATAATCACACTTTTGTTTCGGTTTTTATTGATGCCGGAATACTTGATGTTATATTCTGACTTTCATAATGGAAATGCAAGGACAGATAAGACAATTAAGACAGTTAAGCAAATATTTAATAAAGGCTTAATAAAAAAATCCTATTTTTCCCAGAATGAATCGTTGAAACACGACTGAACAAATGAACCAAGCGTTATTTTATTTGTTCAGTCGAGAGAGTTTCAAATTGGCTGTTTGCGCCAGCTGCGTTTTTTCAGCTTGGTTTGCCAAGACTCCATGTAGGTGTAGAAAACGGGCGTCAAATAAAGTGTGAGAAACTGCGAGAACACTAATCCCCCAACTACAGCTAAACCAAGGGGACGGCGTGTATCTGCTCCGGCTCCTAAACCAAGAGCGATGGGTAGCGTACCCATGAGTGCTGCCATTGTCGTCATCATGATTGGACGGAACCTCACTAAGCAGGCTTCATAGATAGCTTCATAGGGCGTTTTACCGTTTTGACGGGCAATAATCGCAAAGTCAACCATCATGATCCCGTTTTTCTTCACAATGCCAACTAGTAGAATAATGCCCACGAAGGCGTAAATATTCAAGTCAACTTGAAACAGCAACAGAGTCAGTATTGCCCCAAATCCAGCAGAGGGTAAGCTAGAAAGAATTGTCAGTGGGTGAATGAAGTTCTCGTAGAGAATCCCCAGCACGATATAAATCACTAAGATGGCAACTAGCAGTAGCAATCCTAAACCCTGAATTGAAGATTGAAATGCTTGCGCCGAACCTTGGAAACCTGTACTAATAGTAGGTGGCAGGGTTTGACGGGCAAGTTCCTCAATTTTGCCAGTGACGTTACCGAGTGAAACTCCTGGTTTGAGGTTAAAGGAGAAGGTGACAGATGCTAGTTGCCCTTTGTGGTTGATAGTCAGCGGCCCCACATCTTTACTCAAGGTTGCGACAGCGTTAAGAGGTACTAGTTGTCCGCTAGGGGCACGAACTGAGAGTAAATCTAAAGCATTGGCATTTTGTTGATATTTTGGTTCCACGCCCATAATTACTTGGTACTGGCTATCGGGGGCGTAGATGGTAGAAACTTGGCGAGTGCCATAAGCATTACTCAGGGCAGTTTCGATTTGATTGGCGGTTAAACCTAGAGCCGAAGCTTGGTTACGGTTGATGTCTACTTTGACTTGCGGATTCTTGATTTGCAAATCGCTGTTAACATCTTGTAAATCTGAGAGCGATGTCTTCGACAGGCTAAGCCTACGCAATTTCTCTTCTAAAGCTGGAGCGTACTGGTAAAGTTCCTGAATATTGGGAGTTTGCAGAGTAAATTGATACTGTGCTTTTGTCTGTTGTCCACCGACATTGATGGCTGGAGGATTTTGCAAGAAAACCTTGATTCCCGGCACAACTGACAATTTTGGTCGGAGTTCCTGCACAACTTCATCAGCACTGAGATGGCGCTCATGGCGGGGCTTGAGTTCGATTAAAAGTCTGCCAGCGTTAGCAGAAGCATTTGGCCCGCCAGCCCCAACACTAGAGTTGATAGAATCGACATTCGGATCGCGGTAAGCGATCGCAGCAACAGCCTGTTGATGTTTTACCATCTCATCAAAGGATATATCTTCTGATGCCTGAGTAGTTGCCGTAATTTGTCCGACATCTGCGTTGGGAACAAACCCTTTCGGCACAATGATAAATAAATACACTGTCGCTACAAGAATCGCTCCCGAAATCACCATCGTTGTGCGGTGATACTTGAGCGATTTCTTCAAACTCCAATCGTATCCGCCCAATATCACATTAAAAATGTTTTCTGAAAAATTGTAGAGACGACGGTTGAAATTTTTGATTCGGGACTGGAGACTAGGGGCTGGGGAATGAGAGCTAAGAATTTCTCCCCCTGCTTCCCCTGCTTCCCCTGCTTCCCCTGCTCCCCCTTCTCCCCCTTCTCTCTTATCTCCCTCACTCTCTTCCTCGTGATGAGGTGGACTCAAGAATCTGGAACACAGCATTGGTGTTAAGCTGAGGGAAATTACGCCAGATACCAAGATTGCAACGCTAATAGTAACAGCAAACTCGCGGAATAATCGCCCCAGAATACCTTCCATGAACAGTATCGGGATAAATACTGCTACTAAAGAAATGGTCATAGATAAAATTGTGAAACCAATTTCCTTAGAACCATTTAGGGCTGCTTCCATGCGGCTTTCACCCATTTCCATGTGGCGGACAATATTCTCCAGCATGACTACGGCATCATCAACCACGAAACCTACTGAAAGAGTTAACGCCATCAGCGACAGGTTATCGAGGGAGAAGCCCAGCAACACCATGACTCCAAAAGTCGCTACTATCGAAAGCGGTACTGCCAAACTGGGAATGACTGTAGCAGAGATATTGCGGAGAAACAGAAAGATTACCAACACCACCAGAGCGATGGTGAGCAACAGGGTGAATTGTACATCATCCACCGACTCCCGAATTGACTGGGAGCGATCGTAGAGAATATCCATGTTCACAGCCGCCGGAATCTGTGTCCGAAAGGTGGGTAACAGTTTCTTGATTGCATCAACTACTTGAACAGTATTAGTTCCCGGTTGGCGCTGAATTGCCAAAACGATCGCCCGCACGCCAGAATTTTGGACTTTAGATTGCGACTTCTCCCCTGCTCCCCTGCTCCTCTGCTCCCCTGCTCCCCGACTCTCCTTCTTGACAGGAAAATACCAACTCGCAATCTTATCATTTTCCACGCTGTCGAGAACTTGACCTAGTTCACCTAACTGCACTGGTGCGCCGTTTTGATAAGCCACATTTAGGGAGCGATAGCTGGCGGCATCGTTGAGTTGACCGTTGGCTTGGATGGTAGAATTTTGCTGCTTACCGTAAAGTGTCCCAGTAGGTAGATTGACATTTCCGTTAGCGATCGCATCAGCTACTTCATCAATTCCTATCCCTTTAGCACTAAGCGATTCGGGATCGAGCTGAATTCGTACCGCGTACTTCTGAGAACCAAAAACCTGCACTTGCGCCACCCCATCTACCATTGACAGGCGTTGTGCCAGCAATGTCTCAGCATACTTATCTACAGTTGACAGAGGCAGAATGGACGAATTGAGTGATATATAAAGAACTGGCTGATCCGCCGGATTTACCTTTCGGTAAGATGGTGGATTAGGCATATTAGTCGGTAACTGCTTCGCTCCCTTAGAAATAGCAGACTGTACATCCTGGGCTGCGCCATCGATATCCCGATTTAGGTCAAATTGCAGCGTCAGTTGTGTAGTACCCAAAGAACTGGTAGAGTTCATCGAACTCAATCCCGCGATGCTAGAAAACTGCTGCTCTAAGGGAGTTGCAACTGAGGCAGCCATCGTTTCAGGACTAGCTCCAGGCAGATTAGCTGTTACCTGGAGTGTTGGATAATCCACATTGGGTAAGTCGCTAACGGGTAGCTGTTGGTAAGCGATCAGCCCAAATATCAAAATGCCAACCATAACTAGAGTCGTCATGATTGGACGCCGGATAAATAGCTCGGAAATGTTCATCGCGTTCCCTTGGATGAGTGCTGAGTAAAGAGTTAGGAGTGAGGAGTTAGGAGTGAGGAGTTAGGAGTTTACCTTTCTCCCTCTGCTCCCCTGCCCCCCTGATCCCCTGCCCCTCTGCTTCCTACTTCCGGTTTCACTTGGACTGTGGCACCAGGCACGAGGTTGAATTGTCCATCAGTAACTACTTGTTCGCCAGGTTTCAAGCCTTGCTTAATTACCGTTTCATTCCCAACGGTGTCGCCGACGGTAATTAAACGCATTTCTGCTGTTTTGTCAGGTTTAACTACATAGACAAACTGCCCCTTTTGTCCACTCTGTACTGCCTGAGAAGGAACAGTAATGGCATTTGGTTCTTCGCTTAATTTGAGTACTACATTGACAAACTGCCCCGGAAACAGGCGTTCATCAGCATTGGCAAAAGTACCCTTAAGTTGAATAGTGCCTGTTTGGGTATTGACTCCACTATCAACAAAGGTGAGTTCGCCCCGTACTGGATGCCCTGCATCTTTAGGAGGTAAAGCATCGACTTTTAATTTGCCGTTATTCGCACTGTATTTTTTGATATCTGGCAGCAATCGCTGGGGAATAGAAAAGTTGACGTAAATCGGGCGAATTTGGCTGATTGTAATTAGCGGATCGGTGGCATTCGCCTGTACCAAGTTGCCTTGATTTAGCTTCAGGCTACCTGTGCGTCCGGCAATTGGCGAGTAGATGGAACTATAAGAAAGCTGAACTTTGGCATTGTCGATCGCAGCTTCATCTGATGCTACTACTGCCTGAGCATTTTGGACATCTGCTTGGGCTGCCGCCACTGCTGCTTGAGCATTTGCCACTGCACCTCGATCTGCGTTCACTGTCGCTTGTTGAGCATCAGCACTGGTTTGATACTGTTCGGCCTGTTCTTTACTGATTGCCCCTTCCTTGAGCAAACTACTATAACGTTGCGCTTGTGCATCTGCATTTGTTGCCTGGGCTTTATCCTTGACTACATTCGCTTTTGCCTGGTTCACTTGAGCGATCGCTTTGAGGACATTTGCCTGTGCCTGTTTCACCTGGGCTAAATCTTTTGCTTTGGCGGCATTAGCTTGCATCAGCGCAGCTTGTAAAGGACGAGAATCAATTTTAAATAACAAGTCTCCTTTTTTAACGTTCTGTCCTTGCTGAAAATAGACACCCGTAAGTTGACCGCCCACTTGAGACTTGACAGATACCGTAGAATATGCTTCCACCGTTCCCGTCGCCGATAGCTGTATTGGAATCGTTTTTTGAGTTGCAGTAGCAATCACCACTGGCACAGCTCGTTTTTTTCCTGCTTCTTTGCCACTTGATTGGGCTTCAGAAGCATTACAGGCACTACACAAGTAGGCTAGAGTTAATATAAGTAGCGAAAACCGCCCTCTTTGAATAATGCTCTGAAAACGAGGAACAGTTTCAGCAGCCAAAGACGAAGGCTTTATCGTCTGAACAGGAGCTAAACAGCGCATATCAACAATCTGGGGGAAAGGGGAAGCACAGACACATACTAGCTTGTCTTTAGACATCGCATCTTCCGCAAAATGGTTGGTTGCGATTGATTCTAATTAGATAAGCGCAATATTAGTTAAACTAAACATTAGTGTACTAATAATTTATTTTTTAGCCTACCCCTTTTGGAAAGAAATTCTTTTTAAGCCGTTGTGCCTTTATTTATTTTTGATCTATAGACTTTTTGGCATTGTGGGGTAAAGGGTAAAGGGTAAAGGGTAAAGGGTAAAGGGTAAAGGGTAAAGCTATGGAATTTTCTCAAACCCAGTAACCTTTAATACCATTTCACGAAATTATTGATACAAATCAGGCGTTGCATATTTGCGGGATGATTTTGCTAGTTTTGTGGGATGGGCATCTTGCCCGTCCCTTGTATTTCGGAGCGGGCGAGACGCCCACCCTACAGGAATCATCCCTTGATTCAGCAACGCCACAAATCACTTTTCTTGCTTCCCCTGCTCCCCCTGCTCCCCTGCCCCCTTAACTCCCCCTCATCTCTTGCCTTTCTTTGAGTTTCAGCATAATTTCAGCGTGCATCTCGCGGGTAATTGGGTAAAAATACGTTAAAACTAAGCCAAAAATCAAACAAACTGTCGGTATGGGGCCAACGGCAACGCGAATAGCAAACAGTGCTGATTCCGGTTGGATGGGTAGCGGACTTCCGGCTACAGATTCTTTGAAACCGGCTACTTGCAAAGCATTTCCTACCAAAAATAGTCCCAAAGCTAAACCAAATTTTTGCAGCAAAACCATGAAGCCATAAAAAATGCCTTCTCTGCGTTGTCCGGTTTGCAGTTCATCTAATTCAATTACATCTGGAATCATTGACCAGGGAATTAGATAAGCTGTGGATACACCAATACCTGCCATCACAGCCATTACATACATCAAAACTATTTGACCAGGCTGTAAGAAAAATAGTCCGGCTGCTGCTATAATCCACAAACTCATTCCCAGAAAATAAACAACTTTTTTGCCGATTTTTTTACTCAACGCTCCCCAGACAAATAGCATTAACAGAGCAGTTCCTTGGACTGCAATCATCACTGTGGGCACATCTGATTCTTTGAGTCCCATACAATTGACTACAAAATAAGGAATAATGCTGGCTGTTACCTGCACACCTAGCCAAGAACAAAGATATATACCAATAACAAATAAAAAAGGTCGGTTACTAAAGACAATTTTTAGCTGTTCAAAGAAAGGGAGAGATGCAGGTTCCTCGGTTTGGCTGCGTTTAGCCTCAAAAGCTAAGATGCGATCGCGGACTCCAAAAACGCACCAATATAATCCTAAAATCGAAATTACTGTACAAACTGCTGCTAAAACCAGATATTGTTGTTTGCGATCGGCGATCAGCGAAAAAACAATTTGCGTTAAAATCAACGATAAAATGCTGCCACCAATAGAAAATGTAAAGCGATAGCTGTTAAGGCTGGTGCGTTCGTCGTAATCTTGAGTCAGTTCTGGAGTCATTGCTGTATAAGGCAAATTCACAACCGTGTAAAACGCCTGAGATATCACCCCAATAACTACGTAATACCAAAATAATGGCCAAATATTATCACTCTGATTTGCACTAAATTGCGGTACAATCCACTGCAAGAAAAAGAAAATTCCAAAGGGGATTGCTCCATAAAACATCCAAGGAAGACGACGCCCCCAACGACGAGATTTCGTTTTATCAGTCAAGAACCCGACAAACGGATCGTTTATGCCATCCCAGATTTTGCCAATCATCAAAATACTGCCCGCTAAACCCGCAGGAATACCAGCAACATTCGTGAAGAAAACCAGTAGAAAAAAGACGGAGATATTTGCGGTGATTGCTGGCCCTAAATCTCCTGCACCGTAAGCCAGCTTTGTTTTTAAGTCGAGTTTTTCACTGAGAATATCTCGTTTAGCACCGCCATCAGCAGCAGAATCATTCATAAAACTTTGCACTCATACTAAAATAAAAAATCTGCGACGCCCAATAGCCCGTCGTAGACATCGCCTTCAATACTAGCCATCTACCACTCCCGTTAGACTTATGCCAGACCTTTATGTTTCTTGGTCAGATTATCACCAAAAAATTGAACAACTGGCTATTCAGATTTATGAGTGCGGTTGGGAATTTAACCAGATTATCTGTCTTGCCAGAGGAGGACTACGAGTTGGAGATATTCTTTCCCGTATATACCAGCAACCACTGGCAATTTTAGCAACCTCATCTTACAGTGGCAGTGGCAAGCAAGAAAGAAGTAATTTAGTTTTCTCTCGTCACTTGACAATGACTGCCGAAAAGTTAGGTTCGCGCATTCTCCTAGTGGATGACTTAGTAGATTCTGGGATCACACTCCAACAGACTATACCTTGGCTCAAGCAAAATATTGATTTTCCCATTGAGGAAATTCGCACTGCCGTTCTTTGGTATAAAGCTTGTTCAGTTATAGCACCCAATTATTATGTTGATTATCTACCTGACAACCCGTGGATTCACCAACCCTTTGAACACTACGAGCAGGCGAACATTGCAGAACTTGCGGGTAAACTAAATCAAGTTAGGAGTTAGGAGTGATAAGTGAGGAGTTATTAATTCAAAACTCCTAACTTTTAACTCCTAACTCCCCAAACTTAGGACTCCACCACCCTTTTGGCGTACTGAAATAAGCCACATCTTTATGTTTAGTATCCTTACGGGATTGTGAATCAGAACATCGCAACATTTTCTTACTCTGTCCCTCTTTGATATAACTGTACTCTTCTAGAGGTTTTTTACATACCGGGCAGGGATATGCTGTCATCTTGACGGGAGGCTTTTGTTGATTCTCAGCTTGGACTGCTTTAGTTTGTGGTGGCTGCCAAGTTTTGTTAAAGTCGCTCCAAAATAGCACGACATTTTCACAGCCTTTTGTGCATTTGAGGAAATATTTCTTTTTAACCTTAGTACTCGGAATTTTGGCAAGGAAATTTTTGCACTCAGGGCATCGCGTCCTGGAAGTTTCATATTTGCGCTCAGTTATCACATTAGCTTTTACTATTGAAGAACTTGGAATTACAGTTTTAGCTTTGGAGAGCGCTGGTATAAAGTAATTCTGATTCCAACTAGTTAAATAATGCTGCCAAGAGTTTTTTCCTTCGGAAATGGCATCAAGAGCATCTTCCATTTTTGCTGTGAATTCCGCCTCTAGTAAATCCGGCAGTGCTTTGAGCAAAAACGCATCAACTTCTAACCCTAATGCTGTCGGTTGCAGATGGTCTTTTTTCAACTCGACATAATTTCGTTTTTTTAAGGTAGCAACAGTAGGAGCATAAGTACTTGGGCGACCAATTCCTTTACGTTCCATCAGTTGTACCAATTTGGGTTCGCTATAACGCGGTGGTGGCTGCGTTTGCTTCTTTTCATGGCCAGCATTCTCTAGCTTCAATGCTTGTCCCTGTTGTAATGAAGGTAAAACACTATCCTTGCTGAGATTATTCCAGTACCGAGCATAACCGTAAAATTCAATCACTTGCCCTCTCGCTGACCACAGTAGGGAACCAGATTGAGTAATCACCAAAGTTTTACGCAATTGGGCAGCCCGACACTGAGAAGCAATTGATCGTTTCCAAATCATCACATACAAATTAAACTCATCATCAGGAAGTTCTAAACGCAACTGAACTGAGGGACGAAATACATCCGTTGGACGAATCGCTTCATGTGCTTCTTGAGCCGATTTGCTACTGCGATGCTTGGCGACTTGCGACGGTACATTTGGCGGATCATTTTGCTCTAACCATTTGCGAGCGCTGGCACAAAATTCTGGACTCAGCATTACTGAGTCTGTTCGCATATATGTAATCAGCCCTGCCTCATAAAGCTTTTGGGCCACAATCATGGTTTTGTCGGGAGCAAACCTCAGCTTTGAACCGGCTGCTTGCTGAAGGCTGGAAGTTGTAAATGGTGGAGGTGGCTGGCGGTTAACGATTTTTCCTTCAAAATGAATTACCTGATGAGGATGTCGCTGTGCTTCTTCAACTAAACGTGTTGCCTCTGCTTCGGAAAGAACGCGCTTAGACTCCGGTGTTTCTGGACTATTACCTACTTTCGCGTCATCATGAGTTTCATTTTCTTGGTCTGCTGTATCTTTTGCAGAATCAACCGTCCCTTTGTAAAAAGCCCGGAATCCTTCAGCATAATCTACCCAGACACTCCAGTAATCTTGGGGGACAAAAGCCAGAATTTCGTTTTCTCGCTGACAAATTAGGTGCAACGTCGCGCTTTGGACTCTGCCAACACTCTTAGCGCCGTTATTCAATGCCCAAACTAAAGGACTACCTTTATAACCTACCAACTTATCTAGGCAATCTCGGCACAGCCCAGCACCGATTAAGTTTTGGTCTAGTTTTCTAGGATTAGCGATCGCACTCTGCACCGCCGATGCTGTAATCTCAGTATAAATTACTCGTTTCGGTTCCCTTAAACCCAGCGTTTCTTTGAGATGCCAAGCGATTGTCTCGCCTTCACGGTCTGGGTCAGTTGCTAAAACAACTTCATCAACCTGCCTTACCGCAGACTTGAGTTTCTGGATTGTTTCTTTCGCTCGTTGGTCACGCGGGATATAGTTGCATCTGACATTATTGCCATCCATGACAAAGCCCAAGGAATCGTCCCCTTCATTGCTGAGTTCTCGGATATGACCACAACTAGCGAGAACTTTCCAATCTGAACCCAGTATTTGACTGAGCTTTTTGACTTTTCCGGGAGACTCGACCACAAGCAGGCGTTTGATCATAGCAACTGCATTCTTGATTCTGAGTAATACACTGGCAATTGCAAATTGCGATCGCCTATTCTCGTGATATGGATTTTCTAGAATACTGTACCAAAAAGCTTGGGAGATTGCTGAACTCAGTTTAGAGGAAATGATGCCTGATTGTGCGATCGCTGTTGTAACTGGCTCAACTATTATGATTTTAGCCTCAACAACTTAGTTATACAGGGGAAAATCTCTAGCAAGATGCCGCAGGGTGTGCCGAGTACCCTTCGGTAACGCCTAAAAGCCAACTGACAACCAGAATTTTCTAAGAAAGAGGACACAAAAGAATGCTACTCTGTGTTTCCTGTGCTTTCCAGAGAAAGATAGAAGTTAGAATTAAAGCCATGAAGCCAATGGCTATAGGACTAGATGACTATGCGAATTAAGCAAATTTCCGTCAGTGGCTTATTTGGAATTTTTGACCATGTGATTCCATTGAACATGGATGAACGAATCACTATTATTCATGGCCCAAATGGTTTTGGCAAAACAGCGATGTTAAGAATTTTGAATAGTTTTTTTAATTCTCAATACTCAGAGCTTAGAGCTATACCATTTAAACACTTTGGAGTTGCATTTGATGATGATAGTAGTATTGAAATAATAAAAAATCTCGATCATTCAGAAGAGGCAGAAAAAAATAATATTGTTTTCAAATTTTATCAGCCTTATTCAGAGCCAGTTGATTTTTCTCTAAAGCCAAGGAAGATTCGATCAGATAGAGGATTTCCGATTATGATTTGGGATTATGGTATAGAAGAAAGGCATCCTCCTATAAGATCGTTGGATCTTCGCACTGAAGAAGCTGTAGAGAACTTTGATAATCTATCGTCCTTAAAGTGGAAGTTAGACGAAGAACCTGATTGGTTAGAACAATTGAAAAAAAATATTCATATTCGCCTCATTGAATCACAACGGTTGCTTAATTTTGTTCCTAACCATTCTTCCAGACGGTCTGCTGAAACACCTTCAATATTATCAACAGTATCTGCCTATTCTGATGAACTTGCTAAACTGATGCAAGATAAATTTAAGGAATACGGTACAATATCTCAATCTCTTGATAGGACTTTTCCAGTTAGGGTAGTTAAGCAACAGCCATCCACAGATTTAACAGATGAACAACTTCGTTATCAATTAAATGAACTGGAAGCAACTCGTTCTCGTCTCATAGAAGTAGGTCTTTTGGATAAAGATGAAGATGCAGAATTTCAAATCCAGCCTCAAGATATAGATGAAAGCACCAAAAATGCTTTGTCGGTATATGTTCAAGATGTAGAAAAAAAGTTGAGCGTTTTTGCTGAAATAGCAAGCAAGATTGATTTATTAAGGAAAATTATTAATAATAAGTTTGCCTATTCCTACAAAGAGATAAACTTTAGTAAAGAAAAGGGATTCGTTGTCACAACAAGTTATGATTCTTCATTATCTAATTCAAAAACTCTTTTACCAACAGATTTGTCATCTGGAGAGCAACATGAGTTAGTTCTTCTATATGAACTACTATTTAAAGTTCAACCTAATTCTCTAGTCTTAATTGATGAGCCGGAATTGTCCCTTCATGTAGGATGGCAAGTTCAGTTTTTAAAGGACTTACAAGACATTACACAGCTTGCAGATTTAAATATACTAATGGCTACTCATTCACCAGATATTATTCAAGATCGCTGGGATTTGACGGTTGAACTGAAAGGGCCACACAAGTGAGAGATTTTCTGACAGTTGACCGTGTTGCTAACCAAATTCGATTACGACGAAGCACATATACTGGAACTTTTTTATTAGTGGAAGGAAGTTCTGATAAAACTTTCTATAAGCGATTTGTTGATCAATTAGTTTGTGAGTTAGTCGAAACATCAGGAAAACCCTCTAGTAAACAGCGTGCTATTGAAATTTTAAAAATTTTGGAACACTCAAATTTTCAGGGAGTTTTAGCGATTGTTGATGCAGATTTTGATCGCCTTGAAACTTTGTTATACACCAGTCCTAATCTTCTTTACACCGACAGCCATGACCTTGAAACGATGCTGATTAACTCGCCAGCATTTAAAAAAATACTCGCTGAATTTGGTTCTGAAGAGAAAATTGCTCAGTTTAATCGAGACATAAAATCAGTAGTAGTTGAAAATGGGATGTCGGTAGGTTATTTGCTTTGGATATCTAAATGTGACGGATTAAATCTAACCTTTGAGGGAATTACATTTAGCAAGTTCATTGATGAGCAAACTCTGCAAATTGATGAACTCAAGCTGATTCAGGAGATTAAAAAGAAATCCCAAGCTTTCTCTTTGAGTGATAAAAATTTGCAAGAACGGTTAAAGAGTCAAAAAAGCAATAATCACGATCCTTGGCAAATCTGCTGTGGTCATCATTTGATGGAAATTCTGTCGCTTGGTTTACGCAAAGCACTTGGCTCTAACAAAGCTGCTGATGTTGAACCGAACAGTCTTGAGCGTAGTTTGCGGCTTGCTTATGAAGAAATTTACTTTCACCAGACACAACTCTACTTGGACATTCGTAAATGGGAAAGCAATAATCAGCCATTTAGGGTTTTGCGGAATGACACATAAATACCAAATTCGGAAACTATGTACAATATTGTTATTTTTGACACGCCAGCGTTTGAAGAGTGTTGGCGTCGGTAGAAAATCAGGCGATCGCACTTCCTGTTCTCTCTACGAGCTTGACTTACAGCAGTAATTAGCGAGAATTGATACCGTCCGTCCCATAAGTATTTGCGTAGGCGTAGCCCGTCGTAGACATCGCTTAATCTTACATTGAAGGGTAAAAAACCCGGCTTCTTTATCAAAACCAGGTTTTTAAGTAATTATTAATTTATTTCTGAGCAGTACAACAGGGCAATAAAGGTTTACTTACAACTTCTTTAATGTCTACTGAATTTAACAAATCTTCCCAATATTTTTGAACTTCAGGATCGTTAGGACGCTGGCGACGTAAATTAGCTAAAGTTCTCAGAGCATCTTCCCAAAATCCGGCTGTGGCGAATAAAACTGCACGATCTAAGTCTGTATTTGGTTGGTTTAACTGAAGAGATAGGTTTTCATCTTGCGATCGCACAATTGTACCTTCTACATAAGAGTCTTTATCGCGGTTATTAGGATCGCAAATCATCGAAAAAGTCCAATTGTACTCTTTACCGATTTGTAGAGATGGTCGATTGACAGGTACATTTACACTAACAATACCATTCTGCCCAACAGGTTTGAAAGTTCCCTTATATAATGGGTCAATGCTATCACCATCCCGCAAAACAAATTCTAGTGCTTGCACTGTTGTCGAGGTTTGAGGAACGTAGAAAAAGAATGTGGGACGTTCTGATGTGGTTCGTTGAGCTTCTTTATCTGTTGGTGTCAAGGGAATAAGATATTGTCCAGTTTGAAAGCAACTTCCTCGTGTTCCTGCTGACCTTACCCTACCAGGTCTACCTGGGACAAAGGCGATCCGATTTCTACCGCGTTGAATGTAACTTGTAACATTTCTAATTGCAGAAGTAGCATATCTATCTCCAGGACGTAGCCGCTCTGCTTGCTGAAAATTCAATAAAGCTTTTCTATAGTTTCTCCGTTTGGTTTCGTTATAACCAAGCTGCATATATTGGGTGTAAGCAGATTTTACTTGTGCCAGTTGGTAAACTGACTCTGTTGCCAAAACCTGAGTAATGCTTACAGGCTCGAAGGGCAGAAATGCTAAAGCAGCAAGCAGATAACTTGCCCAAAATCTATATTTCATGATGTTTATGTTTACTTGTAGTACATTGTTTGGGTATATATAATACAATAGCCTAAGCTTTACAGTGACAAGACTTTATGTGTGCTACTTTCTGGGAAGGCTGAGGTAGTATTGTAATTTTTTTTCACAACAAAATTCCCAACTTTTTTCATAAGTTGGGAATCTTAACCTTTGGATTTTCATTAGTCTAAAGTTGATAGACTATTAGCTTTTGCCTATTCTTTAATAGATATCTAGTGAAATTAAAGATGCGCTATCCAGAAGCCTTGTAGAAAGGTAGCAGTGCTACCCCTCTAAATTTTTTCTTATATTTAATGAGGTACAGCCAATTGTTCATCGGCTACCTGAACATGATCCCCAACAAT
>NNBT01000175.1_pt1 | contig 15582 bp, 14 predicted proteins | sample 1173831 | NCBI WGS metagenome assembly NNBT01 (sample SAMN07173936, study PRJNA388173) | plant metagenome | isolation source: symbiotic tissue sample KVJ10 | place: Norway: Troms, Kvaloya island | reverse complement strand
ACGCACAGGTAACGGAAAATCGAACCACAGAGACACAGAGTACACGGAGGAATAAGAGTTTGAGAGGTATTTTGCGTAAGTTCTGTTTGCAATGAAATCTCTCTTTGCAAAAAGTTTTTGGTATCTTCTTCGGTATTAGGGCCAAAAGTCAAGTAACGCACAACTTCAGCATCAGAAGCGTATTTATGAACCTCTGACCAATCCGATTCTACAAAATCTCGCAGGATGAGACGTTGAGTTTCTAGTGGTATCATTTAGAAAATTCTGCACGTAACTGACTGACTACCCGATCTAGTCCCACAGAATGGGCGGCTTTAAACAATAAACGATCGCCTGTTTGCACAAATGTCTTCAACCTAGCCACTAACTCAGCATGAGTTGCAAAACACTCCGATGGCACACCCTCGGCACTAAGAGCGATCGCTTCAGCATCTTCTCCATCTACCAAAACTAACAAACCGTCTAAATTCAATTTTCGTACTGTTTCTCCCACTCGCTGGTGCAACTGCTGCGATCGCTCTCCCAATTCTTTCATTGCACCCAATACGGCAATCTTCCGCTTTCCCGGTGTGTCTGCCAATAATTGCAATGCTGCAATCATAGCTTCTGGTGCAGCATTATAAGTTTCATCTAAGATTACCACATCGTTGGATAAGGTAAATCGCTGCGATCGCCCTGTAGGCATATCCACATTCACACCTGATTTGAGGGTTGCCCAATCGATCCCTAAAACCTTTGCCACCGCTAAAGCTGCCAAGAAATTAGTCGCATTATGACGACCAGGTAAAGGTAGAGGTAATTGGATTCCTGCGACTTCCACAGTCTCGTTATCAATTAACTGACCTTGAATATCCCCACCAGAAAAGCCGTAAGTTACAACTTCTCCCTGCCAAAATTTCGCCGCCGTGGCCATTAATAAAGGATTGTCGTGGTTGAGAATTGCCACACTATCAGCAGACATTTCGGCTAACAACTCACATTTTGCCTCAGCGATCGCTTCTTCGGAACCCAGTAACTCAATATGCGCCGTCCCCACATTGGTAATCACTCCAATTGTTGGCCGCGCTATTTGCGTCAGTTCGGCAATTTGTCCTCTACCCCGCATCGCCATTTCAATTACAGCATAGTCATTTTCAGCGCCAAGTTCTAGCAGAGTTTTCGGGACACCGATTTCGTTGTTGTAATTTCCATAAGTTTTGTGAACTCGTCCGTTTGTTCCTAAAACTGCGGCGATCAATTCTTTGGTTGTAGTTTTACCCACCGAACCAGTCACACCAATTACAGGAATATTAAAGCGATCGCGCCACCATCGGCCAATTTGTTGATATGCCTTGAGAGTGTCTTTTACTTGTAGTACAGGGAATCCCGGATTTTCGTATTCAAAATCTACGATTGCAGCTATTGCCCCCTTTGCGATCGCAGTTGGTACAAATTCATGTCCATCAAACTTATCGCCTCGAAAAGCGACAAATACTTCACCTGGTTTCAAGGTACGGCTATCTGTTTGGATTCCGCTAGTGACTTGTGTTAAAGCAGTTTCAGATAAGTTTACAGAATGGGCCAAAATAACTTCAGCCAGTTGGTTTAGGGTGGCAGAACAACGCATAAGCAATTGATTTAAAGTTCAAAATCATAAAAGCAAAAAATAGTGGCAAAGAAGCTTAACTTCCGTGCCACGCTTTATTTATAAGCTACTTATACAGTTTAATCAAGTAAGGACAATGGGCATAACAAGTTATGTTCGATTGCCCTATGCACGATTTTTAATCAAGATTACTTCCACAATTTGTATTGCTATCTCGCTCGAAACCCCTAAAGCTTGATATAAATCATTTAAGAAGTTTTTTTCTTCTTCAGGTATAATACCTTCAGCTAGGACTAAATCGGTGGCTACTGCAAAGGCTGCTTCCCGCAACTCTTGAGATAGAGAATCTTTGGCTGCATTGAACAAAGCATTAAAGTCATCGCCTTGGAGAATGCCCAAAATTTTGTCAAACAGCCTGTTCATCATTTCATTGGGATAACTTTTAAAAAGTTTCATCCGAGACAGCACAGAAATGGTAGAATTTGCTTGCTCAACTGAAAGATAACCGTCTGAAGCAGTCGCCGTCAATATAATGACAGCAAAAGCTTCCGCTGGATTGAGTGCTGCTTGGGTTTGGCTATCTGTACCCAACACAGCGTCGAATAGACCCATTGTAGTAGCTCCTTGGTTAGAGTCCCAATAGCGTTACTTTTACCTGTATGTTTGGTAGATTTACAGGTAAGACTATAACGCTATAAGACTTTCATCTTTTAGTGTTCCCAGGATTTATTCACAGCGAACACTTGTACCCAAAGGTTTTTGGCAGGAACTACATTGCCATCCGTAAACTTAGCGTTCTCCTGTCTTTTCTATTGTCTCAATCACCGCCAAACCTATACCAGAAGCTGCCATTAACAGTACTACTGATATCAAATAGGCGTTGGTCAGCATTTGTAGGGCTTCATCGAAAAAAATATAGGTGGTCATTGCTTCACCTTTTGGAATTTGTGCTGCTTGTGCTTTTTATTTCTCCACACCCCGATAGGTGAATTTCGCTGAGAAACTGCTAGCAATTGCATCTTAACAAAACTTTAGCTCTTTCAGAACCCCGCTGAAAATTTTTCTTTCTGAAGATTCTATGAAGTTGATAAAAAAGGGAATGGAGAATGGGGCCCATACCAGTATCTTTGCCGATGGATTTCGTGGTAAAAAAAGGATTAAAAATGCGCGATCGCACTGTTTCAGGTATCGCACAACGATTGTCGGCGATCGCAACCGCACCAACTACACTCCTTAATAAGGAAACACCAACAAAGCTTGCAACCAGTTTGTGAGAAATTTTCATAACTGTATGTCAGCTATAACCGCGTCAGTATTCAGTGTTCCCAAATCTTCGCAGAGAATTTAGGCTATTACCTTGGTAATTGCGATCGTCGGTATATATATTAGGTATTTTTTAAAGTAAACAGCGTTCAATCGTCGCTACAACTGATTGAGAAAGAGTATCGAAGTCGTAACCACCTTCTAAGCCAAACAGAATTTTACGAGTTAGCCCCAAACAATAATCAGTAAATAAAGCGTAGTCTTCTGGTTGCAAATTGATACTTGCCAAAGGATCTTCTGCATTGGCATCGTAACCAGCACTCACAATTAGTAAATCTGGCTGGAAGTTGGCTAAAAACGGTACTACCTGTTTTTCAAATAGTGGCTGATATATTGCAATATCACTACCAGGGGGTACTGGTAAATTTAATACGTTATTGTGAAAACCCCGTTCTGTCGATCTTCCCGTACCGGGATAGCATGGGTACTGATGTAGAGAACAATAGGCGATGCGTGCTTCAGTTTCCACGATCGCCTGAGTACCATTACCATGATGTACATCCCAATCAAGGATGGCGACGCGGTTAATTCCAGGTTGTTCTAAAGCAAATAAAGCAGCGATCGCGGCATTAGAAAATAGGCAAAAGCCCATCCCTGCATCGCTTTCAGCATGATGTCCTGGGGGACGCGCTAGTACAAAAGCAGGATTAGCCGACTCTAAGACAACCTCAACTCCATCCAACCATGCACTGACTGCCAACAATGCCACATCATAACTGCGCGGGGAAACTGGCGTATCTCCATCCAAAGGGCCGCCGCCACTAGAAGCGATTTGCCACAGTTTTTTGATGTAGGCTGGGCTATGTGCCCTAACCAACGAAGACATCAGTGATGGCTGTTCTGATGCTGGTGTAGGCAAGTGCCAGGTGATTTTATCAGCAAATGTAGCTGCTTTTAGGGCATTGGCGATCGCACTTAAACGTTCTGGTTTTTCGGGATGATATTTTCCAGTCTTGTGATCTAAAAATTCGTCGGAATAAATGACTGGTAGCATAGGACGAAAAAGGTCGGCAGCAAGACAATGAATTTTATTGTATCCTCACTGGTACAAAGAGTTTTCCCTCGTACTAAATCTTTGGTCGTTTACTTTCAAGGACTTCTGTTGCTTTCTGTTCAGGAAGTGGGCGGTAGAATAAAAAGCCCTGTACCTCCTCGCAGTTGATCGATTTCAAGAATTCCAATTCCTCTTCTTTCTCTACCCCTTCGGCTGTTAACTTTAATCCCAAGCTGTGTCCCAAGGTAACTATGGCCTGGATAATATGAGCTACTTTGGCATCCTGCGTCAAATATTGAATAAAAGATTTATCTATTTTCAGATTGTGGAGTGGCAAAAGCTGTAGGCGCGAGAGCGAGGAATGACCTGTACCAAAGTCATCGATGGAGATGTAAATACCCATCTGCTGTAGCTCCTCTAAGACCTTTCTGGTAAAACCCAAGTCCTCAATCGCTGTGGTTTCCATAATTTCTAATTCTAAAAAGCGTGGCTCCAGGCCCGTTTGTTCTAAAATCTTAGCTATAGTTTCTACCAATTTGGGTTGGCGGAACTGCTTCAGAGAAAGATTAACAGCGATCTTAATCGGTGGCAATCCAGAATCTTGCCATGCTTTATTTTGGCTACAGGCTGTCTGTAGAGTCCATTCGCCGATGGGGACAATTAATCCACTTTCTTCGACCAAGGGAATGAATACACTGGGGGCGACCAATCCCATCTCTGGGTGCTGCCAACGCAACAGAGCCTCCATACTAGTAATTTCTCCTGTGGCAATGTTCACACGAGGCTGATAGTAAAGCTTAAATTCATTGCGCTCTAGGGCATAGCGCAAGCTCTTTTCTAAAGTCAGGAGTTCAGGATTTTTAGCACTCAGAGAAACACTGTAAAATTGGTAGTTATTCCGCCCTTTGTCTTTGGCGTAGTACAAAGCGGCATCTGCGTGCTGGATTAGTGTTTCGGTGTCAGGGCTGTTGCTATCAAGTAAGGCAATACCGAGGCTAGCAGTTACATAAAGTTCATGCTCTTGGAGATGAAAAGCATCCTCTAAGGCTTGTAAAATTCTCTGCGCTACCAAAGTTACCTCTTCAATATCATTGACTCGTGGGAGTAAAATAGTAAATTCATCGCCTCCCCAACGGGCTACAGTGTCTCCACCTCTGAGTGAGTCTTTTAATCTTTGAGAGACGCTTTGTAACAATTGGTCTCCCAGAGTATGCCCCAGAGTATCATTAATGACCTTGAAGCGATCCAAATCGAGGAAGATCACAGCTAAACTTTCGCCATTGCGAGTGGCGTTGGGCAGAGTTTTACTGAGCAGCTCGTTAAATAGTAGACGATTGGGCAACCCTGTCAGCAAGTCATGGAGGGCTTGATAGCGAATCTTTTCTTCTACTTGCTGACGCTGCCGCGCACCAATAATACTGGCGGCCATGGTCAAAAGAGTAGATTCTTCATGCTTTGACCAATGACGCTCAAAGGTGCAGTCTGCCAAGCCAAGATACCCCCAGAAATCATTATCCAAGCGAAGAGGTACCAAGAGAAGGGATTTAATGCCATCTCGAATCAGAAATTCTTGTTCGGCGACAGGAAATTTTTGAGTGATGCCGCTAATTGACTGGCCGCTAGAGAGAACTGTGTACCAACGAGCTAATTCAGGCGCTTGATAAAGCTGATTCTGCCAATGATGGTGGGTAGATTTAATACAAGATTGTGTCCATTCAAACTTTAGGCTGACTGCCATTTCCTCTGTAACAGGATGGAGATGGTTCTGAAAGAGATAGGCACGATCTGCCTTAGCAGCTTCACCCAGTACAGCTAGAGCTAGATCGATACCAGTTTCGTAATTCATTTCTCCTAGCAAATAATTGGCAGCTTCTGCAACTGCTTGTAGCAAGCGATCGCGCTGGCGCAATTCAGCTGTAGCTTGCTTTTGCTCTGTAATATCTCTAATAATAAAAGTTCTAATTAAATCACTTTCAGGAAGATAGAGTACGGATTGTTCAAAAACTTCTGTGCCTACTTCCACCTCGCGCACAAAAGAATTGTTTTCTAGATTGTTAACTCCAATCAAGAGTCCCGTTAAAATTGGGTGTTCTGTCCCAACTTCCCTAAGATTAGGAAACTTGATAGCTGCGGCTGGATTGAGATAGGTAATTCTTCCCTCGAAATCCATTTCAATAATTGGATTGGGGATGAGTTCAGGAAAGGATGCTAGGCGAGCTAGAGCAGACTCACTAGCTGCTTCAAAACTGGGATCGATGGCTAAGGTTTGAAACGGATTGGCAGGACTGGCTTGCTCTGATAAAAAACCAGATAAGTCTTCAACATTAAAAGATGCAGAAAATGCTTGTTCGGAAATGTTGGAAATGGCATAATATTTAGCCTGAGCCTTATTACTGCCAAAAGCTATGATATCTCCATGCCTAAGATTATGAGAAAAGCATTTAGTGCCATTCACAAATAAGCCATTAGTACTTCCTTTCCCCTTATAGTTACCATCAATAATTTGGAAGCCGTATTGGTCAGTTTCTGGAACAGTAACTCGCAATAAAATTGCATGTTGCATTGATACTGACCGGGAAGCCAAGACAATAGTGTTTGCAGGATGCCGCCCCAGAGAATAAGTAGTTTCTCGCAGGGGGACAGTTCGCCGCCCTTCTAGGTCTTGGATGACCAACAGATGGCGTATTTTTTCCCGCTCATTTCCTTGCATGGCTGTTCCTCAAATTTCTCATATAATTAATATTTATGTCTTAGTCTGAAAAAGACTGCTCCTATAAATCCAGAATTTCAAGCTGCACTTATGGGAAAACTTGCTCAATCAAAGTTCTCACCATCTGCGTAGGCGAGCATTTACCGCAGGCATAGCAAAATTGGTATGAGGGTGTAGACGAGCCTTTACCTTCATGATTGAACGCACTCAGCACTCTTCTTTTTATAGAATGAGTTGGCTAATTGTTCAATCAGTTTTTGTAGTAGAAATTATAGTTGTTTTCTCTACTCATACATAAGTTATAAACTTTGTTCCTTCGTCTATATCATCTAACCTTGTCTTTCTTAGGATACCCAGATTAACAATTCAAAATTAAAATTTCAAAATTGTACCCTTACAGGGAAGCAAGCTAGGCGTAACGCCATGTTGGGGCAGCCTCTTGTAGAGAAGAGAGTTACATAAGAGGATTTCAAACCAGACTAAAACTGAACAAAGCCGGAGCCAATCCGCCCCCAATCTAAGTGTAGATTTTGGCGTTAGTCTCTCTTTGGAGCTATCCATTAGTTACATCTTTCTTAAGATTTATAAAACACCTAATCTCTGACCTCATAAAGTTAGAGACTTTTTATGTCCTATATCTAGATTATTAGTCCAACAACTTAGGGATATAAGATAGAGAGGTATGTTTAACTTTTCCTTCCCCTGATAATGGGGTTGAAAAAGTAAGCATTAATTAAGCATGGTTAATGAGTACGAATTCATACCTATTATTCACAATCGAATGCTGAAAGTAAGTGTTTTGAGCATTGGATGAGCATTTTAGAGAGAGTGAAGGCTAAAAGTGTTGATATTATGTCGGTTTATCGTAATGTGCAAGAAACTCACTTAAATCGTGCCCGCGCCAGTCTCAGACAAGCGCTTTCTTGGTATGGATATCTTCGCAAGTCAGGACAGCTTTCATCTAACCCAGAATTAGTAGGTTTGATGAAACCAGAATTGGAAGCTTTGAATGCCACACTCAACAAGCTGGATTCAAACGTCATTAGAATTGCCGTCTTTGGTTTGGTGAGTCGGGGAAAGTCAGCAGTTTTAAATGCCTTGTTGGGAGACAAGATTTTGCAAACTGGGCCCCTGAATGGTGTCACCCAATGGCCCCGTTCTGTGCGGTGGCAGCCCAGTGATAAGGTACTAGTAGAGTTAATTGATACCCCTGGATTAGATGAAATTGAGGGTGAGTCACGGGCGGATATGGCACGAGAAGTAGTACATCAGGCGGATTTGATTTTGTTTGTCGTGTCTGGTGATATCACTCGTACTGAGTATCAAGCACTGCTGCAATTAAGGCGATCGCAAAAACCCCTGATTTTAGTGTTTAACAAAATAGACCTTTACCCAGATACAGATCAAGGAGCAATTTACCAAAATTTACAACAACTGGGTGCAGGGCATCCAGAAGCCAAGCCTCTACTACCTGATGAAATTGTGATGGTGGCAGCGGAACCAGCAGCAATGGAAGTGCGGGTTGAATGGCCTGATGGGCGTGTCACTTATGAATGGGAAACACCACCACCGCAAGTAGACGAACTCAAAGAGATAATTCTGAATATTCTGAATCGGGAAGGGCGATCGCTTCTGGCTTTAAATGCACTCATCCAAGCACGGGATGCAGAAGCCGCGATCGCTCAAAAAACTATCGATTTACGCGAAAAGGAAGCCGAAGAAATTATTTGGCAATTTACCAAATACAAAGCCTTGGCAGTCATGCTCAATCCCATCGCCTTTTTAGATATCCTTGGCGGAACTGTTGCTGATTTAGCTTTAATTCGCGCTCTCGCTAGATTGTATGGTTTGCCGATGACTAGCTATGAAGCCGGGAAAATTTTAAAAACGATTTTATTTAGTTCTGGCGGCTTGCTACTTGGAGAATTAGGTAGTAGTTTTATTTTGGGTTTAGGTAAAAGTACGGCTGCAATAACCAGTGCTGATAATCCCAGTAATATTACTGCTTTTGCTAGCAGTGCGATCGCTCAAGCTGGTATCGCCGGCTATGGTGCGTACTCTGTTGGCAAAGCCGCTCAAGTGTATCTCGAAAAAGGCTGCACTTGGGGACAATTAGGCGCTAGCAGCGTCATTCAAGAAATTCTCTCTCAAGTTGACCAAAATACAATTCTGTATCGTTTGCGACAAGAGTTAAACATAAAGTATTGAGAATAATTAAAAACTGTTATCTTTTTATTACCGTTTATAAGTGTTTATCAACTTCTATCAAACTCTTCTGACAATTAACTGACATTCTCAATTTGGGATGCAAGATTGAGGGTACAGGTTACAGGGTAAAGGTTGTGAGAAATAAAACTATGCCCTATCCCCTGATATCTATTTGTGTAAATTAAAAGGTGAAAGTATCATGACAACTACCCTAAAATTTGAAAATGCTGGGGCGGAAACTCTAGAAGAAGCCATTACTGATGCAATTACTGAAGCTCGGACAACTTGCGATTTAGATGGCAGTAATTCTGCTGGTTGTGCCGTAGCCTGGGACATTGTAGAAGAATTGCAAGCCGAAAAATCTCACCAACACCAAGCAAAATCCAAGAAAACCTCTTTGGAAAATTACTGCGATCGCCATCCACATTCCGTAGAATGTCTAATTTACGACGTTTAACAAGAAAGAATTCAGGAGTCAGGAGTCATACCATTTTGGATTTTAGATTTTAGATTTTGGATTGTGAAACATTGATTGGATAAGTGTTTCAGTTTTCCATCTGTCGCAATCATTTTTCAAATTGGTGTCAAAATTCAGTATGAATTGGAGTGCGAGTGCAAATGAATACGTGGGTTTAAGTGCCCCACTAATTGATTCTGAATTCTGCATTCTTTTTTAACTCTTCCGTAAATCAGTTGTTGCTGATTGCGTTATTTGTTTAATTGCTTCTAAATCAAGTGGCGGTGTTTCACTTTCCATTGCCAACCACAACAGATATTCGATATTCCCAGCCGGGCCAACGATCGGCGACCAAGTTAAGCCTTTGTATTTCCATCCTAATTCGTGAGCAGCTTGCAAAACTTGGAAAATGGCATCAGCTTGGTCGTTTGGATCGCGCACAACACCTTTTTTACCTACACGGGATCTGCCGACTTCAAACTGTGGTTTGACTAACAATACAGCTTCTCGGTTAGCTTGAGTTAGTTGCCACAAAGCAGGCAGAATCTTAGTTAAAGAAATAAACGATACATCAACCACCGCTAAATCAGGAATCGGGTCATTTTCACCATATAACTCATCCGGTCGTAATTGGCGTAAATTGGTGCGTTCCCGCAAAATTACCCGCGGATCGTTTCGCAACCGCCAGTCAACTTGTCCGTAACCGACATCAATACCGTAAACTTGTTTTGCTCCAGCTTGCAAGAGACAATCAGTAAAACCACCAGTAGAAATCCCACCATCTAAACAAATGCGCTCTGCTACGGGAATGGCAAATACTGACAAAGCTTTGGAGAGTTTTTCACCGCCTCTAGAAACAAAAGGCGATCGTTTTTTAATATTTATTTGAGCTGCAATATCAACTTCAGTACCAGGTTTATCAACTAACTGCTGATTAACAGTAACTTCCCCCGCCTGAATTAGCCGTTGTGCTAAGGCGCGAGAAGAACATAAATTTAATTCTACTAATAGTGTGTCGAGTCGCTGTTTAGCCAATTAACTAGATTCTCCTGGTAAGATTAAAGCCAAAGCACGATTAATATTTCGGCTCATTTCTGTTAATTCTTCAACTATAATCAATGCCCTTTGGACATCGCCCTTAACAAGCAAGTCTTTCAGAGTTAATAATTCTTTCATAATCAGCGCCTCAAACATCGGCAACTTTTATTGTGGCTGATGGCGGTTCTAATTCACAGAAATCTAGCGATCGCTACTTAGTATATTATTCTTTACAAATATACAATATTCAGATAATTAAGATACAGCAAAATCCGTGTATTGCCGTAGTTCAGATTATTGTCCAACCATCTGCAATAAGTGCTTTAATAACTGCGGTATGGTAAATGTCTCTGGCTGGCATTAGTCGAAAGATAGTTCCAAAAACACAGCTTTAATTTAGCAAAGTTATTTGACAGAGGCGCGATGTTACCATCTGGCGGCGAAAACTTAAATAAAGCCCTTTTCAAAGCCTGGTAGGGTTCATAAAAAAGCGATCGCTCTTTTCCCAACAGAGACAAAGTGCGATCGCTATTTAAGTTTATGTCGGGGCAGACACCTTGCCCGCTTAAAATCTAAATATCTATCTCGCTCAACTCGCGTGTGATGTGATCGAATGGTTCATCCACAAAAGCAGTATTAAGCACACCTGCTGCTGCTACTTGTTCCTTAATCAGATCCTTGAGAATTTGGATACCGCGAACTGTAGGGCCAATAGGCACTCCTAGAGAATTGTAAGTTTCCCGCAGCCCTTGCAGCACTCGTTCATCCAATACATTCGTGTTCCCAGCAACCAACGCATAGGTAGCGTAGCGCAAGTAGTAGTCTAAATCCCGCAGACAAGCCGCATAACGACGAGTCGTATAAGAATTTCCACCAGGACGAATCAATTCTGGCAGTTCTTCATATAACTTGAAACCAGCTTGCTTGACAAGTGCAGCCGCATTAGAATTGATTGCCGCCGCTGCTTGTACTCTTGCTGTACCACTATCAAAGTAAGACTTTAGGCTATCGATCGCATTCCGGTCAAAATACCGACCAGCTAAGTCATAATTCTTAATTAAACTTGTTACCGCATCGCGCATTCCTTCTTCTCCCAATCATTGCTATTTATGGTTTGATATTTATTTGGCTGCACTTATGCACCAGTAAATTTTTGTGCTATTAAAAATAGATTCGGCACAAAAACAATCTATCCACTACATAAGGATTTTATGTCAAAGTTGACCCCTATATGATGAACTTTCCAGTTTTGTGCAGATGAACGCTGAAAGGTTAATATAACCTGATAATCCAGATATCTGTAGTACAAGCTACAAAATCCGCTAATGTCTAGTATTTAAGATATTTCTGGTGTGTCACGGCCTGATTGAGATCAGCAGGGTTAGGATGCAATGTAAGATTCTGGTTTACTTTAGGAAATTGGTAGAGAAGGAGTAACAATGACAACACCACAAGAACTCTTGAAGAAAATTCAAGATGAAAAAATTCAGCTCATTGATCTCAAATTCATCGATACAGTAGGGACTTGGCAGCACCTCACACTGTACCAGAACCAAATCGATGAGACTGCATTCACTGATGGCGTGCCTTTTGATGGTTCCAGCATCCGGGGTTGGAAAGCGATCAATGAATCGGACATGACGATGGTACTCGACCCCAACACTGCTTGGATCGACCCATTCATGGAAGTGCCAACACTAAGTATAATTTGTAGTATCAAAGAACCGCGCACGGGCGAATGGTACAATCGTTGCCCACGCGTTATTGCCCAAAAAGCAATAGATTATCTGGTTTCCACTGGTCTTGGTGACACAGCTTTCTTTGGCCCTGAAGCTGAGTTCTTTATCTTTGATAGTGCTAGGTTTGCCCAAACTGCTAACGAAGGCTACTACTTCTTAGACTCCGAAGAAGGTGCTTGGAATTCCGGTAAATTTGAAAAAGGAAAACCCAACTTAGCTTACAAACCACGCTTCAAAGAAGGTTACTTCCCAGTTGCACCGACGGATTCTTTCCAAGATATCCGTACAGAGATGCTATTGACAATGGCAGAATTAGGTGTACCCATTGAAAAGCATCACCACGAAGTTGCTACTGGTGGTCAGTGCGAATTGGGTTTCCGTTTTGGGAAGTTGATCGAAGCGGCTGACTGGTTGATGATTTACAAATATGTCATCAAGAACGTTGCCAAGAAATACGGCAAAACCGTCACCTTCATGCCAAAACCAATTTTTGGCGATAACGGTTCGGGAATGCACTGTCACCAGTCGATTTGGAAAGACGGCCAACCTCTATTTGCAGGTGATAAGTATGCTGGTTTGAGCGATATGGGCTTGTACTACATTGGTGGTCTTCTCAAACACGCACCAGCGCTGTTGGCAATCACCAACCCTAGCACCAACTCATACAAGCGCCTAGTACCTGGTTATGAAGCACCTGTTAACTTGGCTTACTCCCAAGGAAACCGTTCTGCTTCTATCCGTATTCCTCTTTCTGGTACTAACCCCAAAGCTAAACGTTTGGAATTCCGTTGTCCAGATGCTACATCTAATCCCTACTTGGCATTTGCTGCAATGCTCTGTGCTGGTATCGATGGCATCAAGAACAAAATCCATCCTGGTGAACCCTTAGATAAGAATATCTATGAACTCTCTCCAGAGGAGCTTGCAAAGGTTCCTTCAACTCCAGGTTCTTTAGAACTGGCGTTGCAAGCACTGGAAAAAGATCACGCCTTTTTGACAGAATCAGGCGTATTCACGGAAGACTTTATCGAAAATTGGATTGACTACAAGTTAGGTAACGAAGTCAAACAGTTGCAGCTGCGTCCTCATCCCTACGAGTTTTACCTCTACTACGATGCTTAATTAAGAGTCGTATCTAACTAAAAAGTAATAAGTTTTGCCACCCTAAAGTAGAGGGTGGCTTTTTTTTCCAGACTTGTCAGTTGAGACATTCAATCAAAAAATCCAACTTATGACTCCTGAAACTTAGCTCATAGAAGCATGGCTGGGGCCATAAATCATCCGACTGCTAGCATCTACCTTCCCTTGAATTGGGTTCCAGTAGTGAGACACTTCTTCAGGAAGACCAAGTTCTTGTGCCGCACGCATCAGCATTGATTGTTGGCGATTCTTGACTTGTTGATGTTCGCGTACCATTAGTGCACGAGATTTATCTGCGATAGACATAACCATAGTCCTCTCTATTTCGTGAATATATAATTTTCCTTTCCTTACAAGACTAATATAACAAAAATTCTGTAACATAAGCTACTTTTTACAAAAATTTATATTTTCTTTGCCTACAATTTTCCGGCTTTGGGGGAAAATCTCTCCAATCCACTTTTGATAACTAAAATCATCTAGCTTCAGATTGGTCTGACCTTAAAAACACACTTTACCCAAGACAAAACATTTATTCGTTACTTTTATTTACACTTAAGTTCATATCAAGTGATTAATTTTTGTCACTTTTACTCTTTTTTTCGCTAGAGCGGCACAAATACAGCACTCGCAAAAATTAAGTTACTATCAAATAAAGATTTACAAAAATTTACATAACTTATGACAGTTACCTACCCGCGTAAATTTCAGAATGTTTTGAGTGCGAGAGATATATTAAAACGGGTAGTATGCGATCGGGAAATCCATCTGATTACCCTCAACCGCTATCGTTACAGCGAACAACGCAGTTGCAAAGACCTCACAGAGCTAATTGAACAACTGAATGGACAGCCGCGAGAACTAGTGCGAGATTTGTCTCATCACATCTCAGATGAAGCTCGTCATGCCATGTGGCTAACTGACTTGTTGACAGACTTAGGAACAGATATTGGTCAGCCGCCCGGTTCTTCATATATCAATGAATTTGAACGCCTACTCGATAGCGAACAACAAGATCCAGTCCAAAACCTCGAAGATTTTGTGATTTCTTCCCTTGCCGCAATTAACGTCACCGAAAAACGGGGCTGTGAGTATTTCTCTGCTCACATTCATGCGCTTAAACAAGCACCGCAGACAGAAGAAAACATCAAGATTCGGGGTGCGATTCGTTGCCTAGTGAATCACGGTAATCAGTCCGTACATAACTAAGCCAGCCCGACAGCAGATTACTGTCACTAAAGGCTGAACTCTCGGTCAGATGCAAGTGCAAGTCTTGCCATTCAGACTCAGAATTGACTCCTTACCTGCCCACACCGAATAAGCTCGGTTCTTATAGAGTGAAGCTGGGAACAGGGTGCAATCAGACGACCGTTGCGGGTTGACACTGGCGCTAACAGGGAGTTCCTACGGTGAAACAGAGCCTAAAAAAGCGACTCACTTGGAGGGCAATGGCGCAACGCAAAACCCATGACCCTACTGGAGTCCATTCCCGCCGAACATGCCCGAAAGTATCGGTAAGAGTCCAGGGAATTCAGTAGTCGAATTGGCTGCCACCTAACGGAACAATCAATCTCTCCGAGGGAACGAATAAAAACGAGTTGTGGGTCTAGGGGCAGTCGAACCCCAAGTAGACCAGACGAGAGGTGGAATCCCCGCAATTCGGGTAGGACGAACCGTAATTGGTTCGAGGTGTTCAGAATACACTAACCAGAGAAGAGAAAATGATTAGACACAGTTACAAAACTAGTGAATCTTGGAAAGCTCTACCGTGGAAGAAATTCCGCCGAAATCTTTTCCGCCTTCAAAAGCGAGTGTACAAAGCGGTTCTTGTTGGAGACAAGCGGAAAGCACGGTTACTCCAAAAGCTTATTCTAAAATCAACTTCGGCTCGATTTCTTGCAATAAGACAAGTATCTCAGCTAAATGCTGGTAAAAAGACGGCTGGTATTGATGGTAAGAAATCCCTTTCATTTCAGGAACGCTTCAACCTTGAAGAACTACTGAAAATGAACAGTGGAAATTGGAAGCATCAAGGACTACGGGAAATCCCCATCCCAAAAAAGGACGGGACTACCAGAATGCTAAAGATACCAACCATCGCGGATAGAGCTTGGCAATGCCTAGCAAAATATACACTCGAACCAGCACACGAAGCCACTTTCCACGCCAGGAGTTACGGGTTTAGAACTGGGCGCTCTGCCCACGATGCACAAAAGTACATCTTTCAAAATCTATGCTCCAGAGTCAATGGAATAGAAAAACGAGTAATTGAACTCGATATTGAAAAGTGCTTCGACAGGATTAACCACTCAGCAATAATGGACGAACTCATATCCCCCAAAGGCTTAAAACTCGGTATCTTCCGATGCCTCAAGGCTGGAGTCAACC
>NNBT01003953.1_pt1 | contig 15585 bp, 16 predicted proteins | sample 1173831 | NCBI WGS metagenome assembly NNBT01 (sample SAMN07173936, study PRJNA388173) | plant metagenome | isolation source: symbiotic tissue sample KVJ10 | place: Norway: Troms, Kvaloya island | reverse complement strand
TCCTTGTCAGCGGGCCGATATGGCATGCTTCAGCTGGCCGGTGGCGAGCGCCACATCGGCCAGCCACGTCCTGGCGAGCGCAATATCGGTCTGTGACAGTTGATGTCCGGTGGGGAGGATCTGGTGGTCCACCTTCGCGCCTGCCGTCGAGAGCATCGTTGACAGTCGATATGCATTGTCGGCCGGAACGATCGGGTCCTGGCGTCCGGACAGGATCAGCACCGGCTTGCCGCCGAGATCGAACGCGGGCGGGTCGGACAACGGCACCATGGCACGCAGCAGCACCGCGCCGGCCAGCACCTCCGGCTGTATCAATAGAAGCGCTGCGGCAATATTGGCGCCGTTCGAATACCCCACCGCGATCGGCGCACCGATGCCATAATGTTCACGCGCGTCCGTGACGAAGTCGCCGAGCTCCTTGGCGCGCATGCGGACATCCGCCTCGTCGAACACACCTTCCGCGAAACGGCGAAAGAAACGTGGCATGCCATTTTCAAGGACGCGGCCGCGCGGTGATAGAAGCGCGGCACCGGGCGAGATCGCCTGGCCCAGTTGCAGCAGATCGCTCTCGTCGCCGCCGGTGCCATGCAGGAGCAGAAGCGGCGGCGCCCCCGCTCGGGCGCCGGCTTCGAAGCGATAGGTGAAAGGAGACGTCGTGGTCATGATCAAGCTCCCTGAAGCTCGGGCAAAACGCCTTCGATCTCGCCCCGGTGCGGCTCGAGGAACCGCGGCAGCTTGAGGTCGCGGCCGAGCGTCGCGACGGGTTCGTCCACCGCAAATCCCGGAATATCGGTGGCGATCTCGAACAGGACGCCGCCGGGCTCGCGGAAATAGATCGAGCGGAAGTAATTGCGGTCCTTCTGCTCGGTGGCATGGAGGCCGTGATTGCCGATCAGCTTCTCGGCCATCAGTACCTGCTCGGCGTCGTCCTTGGCGCGGAAAGCGATGTGATGCACCGAGCCGCGGCCCTGGCCGCCGCGCGCCAGGCCCTTCACCTCCTGGAGATCGACGATGGCACCTTCCGCGGCGCCCGAAGCCTTGAAACGGATCACCGATCCGTGGCGCGCGACCTCGCGAAAGCCGAAGACATCGCTCAGGACCTTGGCGGTCCTGGTCGCATCGGCAATGAGGAGCGTCACGCCGTGGAAGCCGCGGATCGCGTGCTCGGCCGGTATGTCGCCCGTGCTCCAGGCCGGCTCGTTCTCCGCTCCTGCCACACCGACAAGCGCCAGCGCCATGCCGTCCGGATCGGAGAAGGTCAGCACCGGTTCGCCGAAGCGATTTTCCGGCGTCTCGAATATGATGCCCTTGTCCCGCAAGCGCGTGCGCCAATAATCGAGCGAGCCCTGAGGAACCCGGAATGCCGTCTCCTGCGTTTCACCCACGCCCCGGCGGCCGGCGGGTGCGCCTTCCCAGGGAAAGAAGGTGAGGATGGTGCCGGGGCGGCCACTCTCGTCGCCATAATAGAAGTGATAGGTGCCCGGATCGTCGAAGTTGACGGTCTTCTTGACGAAACGCAGGCCGAGATCGCGCGTATAGAACGCAAAATTCCTCAGCGGATTGCCCGCGATAGCGGTGACGTGATGGATGCCCGACATGTCTTTCTCCTCCGAATTCAAATGAAGGCCCTTGCCTTGCTCCGAAATATTGGGCAGCTTTGATTTGAAGACAATCCATGGTCTTGTGCATGGTCTGTCTACGAATTGGAAACAATCGGATTTCATATGGATAAGGTGGCCAGCCTCAGGGCCTTCGTGAAAGTGGTGGAAAACGGCAGTTTCGCCGAGGCCGGCCGGCAATTGCGGCTGTCGCGGTCGGCGGTCAGCAAATACATCGCCGATCTCGAGGAAAGTCTCGGTGTGCAGCTCCTGACCCGCACGACAAGGCATGCCAGCTCGAACGAAAACGGCCAGCTCTATTTCGAGCGGGCGCTCGTCATCTTGTCGGAGATCGATGCCGCCGATCAGGCCGTCACCAGCCAGCAGTCGACGCCGCGCGGGCTTCTGCGTATCAACGCGCCGATGTCCTTCGGCACGCTCAAGCTCGGGCCGGCGCTTGCCGATTTCATGGTCAGATATCCCGAGATGCAATTGCAGCTCGTGCTCAGCGACGATCTCGTCGATCCGGTGGAGGGCGGATTCGACGTGACCTTGCGCATCGCCGAGCTCGAATCGTCGAGCCTCATTGCCCGCAAGATCGCGCCGATGCCGCGTCTCGTCTGCGCTTCGCCCGATTATCTGGAGCGGCATGGCGCACCGGCTCATCCCGATGACCTGCGCAAGCACCACACTTTGACATACGGATTTCTTTTGACGGGCAATCAGTGGAAGCTGACGGGAAACGACGGCGTCCATTGGATCCAGCCCGCCTGGTCGTTGTGCGTCAACAATGCGGAAGTGCTGCGCGACGTCGCTGTGAAGGGAAGGGGAATCGCGCTGATCCCCGAATTCATCGCCGATGCGGCGCTGAAAAGCGGAAAGCTCCGGACTGTTCTGGATGACTTCCGGGCGCCGCCGCTTTCACTCTACGCGGTCTATCCCTCGACCCGGCATTTGTCGGTCAAGGTCCGCCTGTTCATCGATTTCCTGGTCGAACGCTTCGGGCGCGAGGATGCCAAATGAACTTGCGCTTAGCCGGGCTCCAAAGCGGACGCTTTTTTGCTAAGCATGGTCTTGCCGCAGCCGAGTTCGGGAGGGTGTTATGCCGACCAGGATATTCGAGGCCGAGATTGCTTCCTTGCAAACCGAAGACCGCACGGCCTGGGCTGCCATTCCCGTCACCATCGCGTCGGATGTCACGGCGGGCCGCGTCATCGTCGATCGGCGCATCCGGCCGCTGCGGCCTTTCGCAGCGGGCAATCGCCTGGTCGGGCGGGCGATCACCGCCTGGTGCGAGCGTGGCGATTTCGGCGCCATGCTGCATGCGATGGATCGCGCCGGTACGGGCGATGTCGTCGTCGTCGATGCCGGCGGCTCCCTCGAGACGGCCTATGCGGGAGAGATCCTGTGCGGCTTCGCCCGCAGCCGTGGCCGCCGATGACTGGCCGACTGGCACGCCGGAAGAGGTGGGGCTCGATGCGGCGCGTCTGTGCGCGCTCGACGACAGGCTCGCCACGTCGCCTGAGATGAATGTGCATGCGGTGCTCGTCGTGCGCCATGGCAAGCTCGTCTATGAAACCTATCGGCCGGGTGAGGATGAAAGATGGGGCACGCCGCAAGGTGTCGTGACCCACACGGCGCAGATGAAACACGATCTGCGCTCGGTCAGCAAAAGCGTGACGTCGCTTCTCGTCGGCATCGCGCTCGACCGCAAGATCATCAGCGATATCGACCAGCCCGTCTTCCGCTTCTTTCCCGACAGGGCGGCTCTGCGCACGCCGGAGAAGGACCGCATCACGCTGCGCCATCTCCTCACCATGACATCGGGCCTCGCCTGGGACGAGACACGTCCCTATGACCGCGAGGCGAATGACGAGCGGCGCATGATCTATTCGACCGATCCCTATCGCTTCACGCTCGCCAAGCCGGTCGCCGCGACGGCCGGCGCCAAATGGAACTATAGCGGCGGCGATACGCAGCTTTTGGCAGGCGCGCTGCAGCGGGCGAGCGGCAAATTCATCGCCGACTTTGCCAAGGAGGCCTTGTTCACGCCACTCGGCATCCGCGATTTCGAATGGCTGAACATGCCCGGCAATGGCGAGCCCGCGGCGGATTCCGGTGTGCGGCTGAAGCCGCGCGACATGGCCAAGCTCGGCGAGCTCGTGCTGCGGCGCGGTTTATGGAACGGGCGGCAGGTCGTCTCGCAGGCCTGGATCGAGGAGTCGACGCGTACCCATATGGCCGGTTTCGACAGCTACCCGTCGATCGGTTACGGCTATCAATGGTGGACGGACTATGAGGACAAGGATGGCCGGCGCTCGTCCTGGCTTTCCGCGCAAGGCCTCGGCGGTCAGCGTATCTATATCCATCCCGAGCTCGATCTCGTCGTGGTGATCACGGCCGGCCTCTATGCCGACGACCGCCAGGACTCGCTGCCCTATGACATCTTCAGCACCTATGTGATCGCCGCGATCCGCAAGTGACGACCTAATCTTCCTTCGTCAGAGTCTTGGCGAGATCGCCATCGACGATGAGCCGGTTGATCAACCCCGAGCGCAGCAGGGCGTGCGCCGCTTCGGCCTTGGCGAGGCCGGCGGCGAGCAGAACGATCTCATGCCTGGCGAGGTCGTCCATTGAGACGCTGGGGGTGCGGTTGTTCAGCTTGCTCGGGACGAGCTCGCCCTTCTTGTTGAAGAACTTGCCGAACATGTCGGCCACCGCGCCCGAGGCGAGGACGTCCTCGATCTCGCTTGAGCTCAACAAGCCATATTGGTGAATGAAGGAGTTCATCGAGCAGTCGCCGAAGCTGGCAATGTAGAAGTCGGCCTTGCGCGCCAGGGCGAGCGTCTCGCGCACCAGGCTCTGCGCCATGATGATCTGGTAGTCCTCCTCGCTGTCGGTGATGAACGGAGCGGGAAGGATATAGGCCTCGCCGCCGCAGGTCTCGGCGAGCTTCTGCACCACCTCGAACGGGTTGGTGCGGGCGGTCCGGCTCAGCGATCCCATCAGCGACACGAAGCGGGCATCGGGGCGGTTGAGCTTCGGCATCTCGTCGACCATCGCTGCGATGGTGCGGCCCCAGGCGAGGCCGACCACCGGCGGGGTGGTGCCTTGCAGGCGGCGCGCCAGAAAGGCGGCGGCGCAGATGCCAACGGCGCGGCGGGCGCGCATGTCGTCGGCCCCAGGGTCGGAGGTCGCGCCGAGCGGCGGCGTCACGATGCATTCAACCAGGCCGAAGCGGCGGGTCAGCGCGTCGGCGAGCTGATGCGTTTCGATCGACTGATGGTCGATCGAGATCTTTACGATCTTGGCCTCGCGGGCCTTGGACAGGAGCCGCAAGATCTTGAAGCGTGACAGTCCGGTCTGCTCGGAGATCTCCTCCTGGCTGTGGCCGCCTACGTAATAGAGCCAGGCCAGGCGGACGAGGAGTTGCTGTTCCTGATCGGTGTTGGGGTCCATGACTTCACTTTACTGCACTTTGTGCACTTTTGTGTTGACGGTCAATCTGAGCGTGCTACGCTTATGTGCATGAATTGCACAAAAGTGCAATTCTTTACGCCCTATCGAGCGAGCCGGTAAACGGCCTGGAGGAAACAGACATGTTCGAGTTGAAGCGTGGAGCCTCGATCAGAGGTTCGGTCCGCGGAATGGCCTTCGCCCTGATGTGCTCCCTGGCTGCGGTCGCCATGGCGCCGGCGGACGTCCGGGCCGAGGTCAATTGGAAGCAGGCCGAGGGGGCGACCCTCAATCTCCTGCTGATTTCGCATCCCTTCGTCGATGCGCTGAAGCCGATGCTGGCCGAATTCACGGCCAAGACCGGAATCAAGGTCACCTTCGAGGAACTCGCCGAGCAGCCGGGCTTCGAAAAGCTCCTGGCTGACCTCTCGTCCAAGACCGGCGCCTATGATGTCTTCATGACGTCGCCCTTGAACAACTGGCAATATGCCTCGGCGGGCTGGCTCGAGCCGCTCGACGATTACATTGCCAACGAAAAGCTCACCGATCCGGCCGACTATGACGTCAAGGACTTCATCCCCGGCATTCTGGCTTCCGGCCGCTGGACCCTCGAGCCGATGAAAGGGCTCGGCGAAGGCAAGCTGTGGGCGCTGCCGATCAATGCCGAGAGCTATCAGATCGCCTACCGGCCGAGCCTCATGAAGAAGCTCGGTCTCGACGTGCCGAAGACCTATGCCGATCTCCTCGCCATGGCGCCCAAGCTCAAGACCGAAGGTCCCGACGGCCCGATCCACGGGTTGATCACCCGTTTCGACAAATATTGGGATCTGCCCTATCTCACCTTCGGCACCATGCTGCAGTCCTATGGCGTCGAAATGGTCGATGCCTCGGGCAAGCTGCAGATCTGTTCCGATGCCAGCGTCAAGGCGACGGAAGATTTCATCAAGCTGATCCGCACCGCGTCACCCGAAGGGGCGGGCGCCTTCACCTGGGACCAGGCCATGCAGGGCTTCGCCTCGGGGCAGTATGTGATGTCGCTCAACGAGGCCAATCTCTTCGCCTCGGTCTATGAGGATCCGAAGCAGTCGAAGATCGCCGATGACGTGGGCTACGCGCTGACGCCGCTCGGGCCCGACGGCAAACGCGCCGCCGCCGCCTGGGTGTGGTCGATGTCGCTCAATTCGGCTTCGAAGCAGAAGGATGCCGCCTGGCTGTTCCTCGAATGGGTCACGTCGAAGGACGTGATGGTCAAGATGCATCTCGCCGGCAATATGAATCCGGTCCGTCACTCGGCCTGGGCCAATCAGGAGCTCGCCGCCAAGGTCGAAAGCTGGGGCGCCGAGCCCGGCCAGTATCGCAAAGTCACCGAGGAAGAGAGCGAAGTCGCCGCGGTGCGTTTCCCGCCGCATCCGGAGCTGACACGCATGCTCGACCGCTGGGCGGAAGCCGTCCAGCAGTCCTATTTCGACAATGGCAATGTGAAGGAAAATCTCTGCGCGGCGCAGGAGGCCGTCCAGCAGATGCTGGATGAATAATGCGCTCAGATTAGAGATCGGATCGACAGATGGCCAGCGCGGCTAGCGGAAAAGGAGCCCTTGCGGGCGGGCGGGCGGTTTACATCGCCATGCTCGCCCCGGCGCTGTGCCTTCTGTTCCTGACGATCGTTCCGTTTCTCGACGGCGTCTATACCAGCCTCACCAATGAGAAGCTCTATGCCGGCGTCACCCGCTTCATAGGTTTCGCCAACTATGTGAAGCTGGCGCAGAACCCGACCTTCTGGATTGCCCTTGGCAACACGCTGCTTTATGCCGGGCTCGCGACCCTGATCCAGATTCCGCTCGGCCTCGCAGTGGCGCTGCTGCTCGACGTGCCGAGCAAGGTGCAATGGTTCTTCCGCAGCACCATCGCGCTGCCGCTCCTCATCCCGCCGGTCGTCGCCGGCCTGATGTGGAAGACGATGATGCAGCCGCAAAGCGGCGTCCTCAACTGGCTCCTGGCACAGATCGGCGTGGCGCCTTTCGCCTGGCTCAGCGATCCGTCGACGGCGCTCGTCTCGATCGTGCTCATCGACACCTGGCTGTTCATGCCGCTCGCCGCCATCATCCTGCTCGCCGGCCTGCAATCGATCTCGGGCGAGGTGCTCGAAGCGGCACGCATCGATGGGGCGAATGCCTGGCAGACGATCCGCCATATCAAGCTGCAGGCATTGAAGCCCTATATCGTGCTGGTCGCCATGTTCCGCATCCCGGACGCGCTCAAATCGCTCGAGATCATCTATGCGACGACCAGGGGCGGGCCGCTCAATGCGACGCGGACCTTGCATGTCATGGCTTATGAAGAGGCCTATCGCTGGTCGAGTCTCGGCCGCGCCATGGCCATCGTCTTCATCCTCTGGGTGCTTTCCTACATCTTCAGCACCATCCTGCTGTCGCTCTGGCGCAAGGAGGAGATGAGGTTCCATGGCCGCTAAGCTCACGCCACGCAGAGTGACGAACGGGGCGCTGCTCACGCTCGGCTATGTGCTGCTCGGCTGCTTCGTGCTGTTTCCGATCTATTGGATCTTCACGATGTCGCTCAAGGAGTTCGGCGATATCATCGCCTATCCGCCGCGCTTCAGCTTCGTTCCGACTTTCGAAAACTACCGGGAAGTCCTGTTCGGCAGCGCGGCCGACCAGGCCGGCGGCGTGATGCCGGATCTTCTCCGTTTCCTGCGCAACTCGGTGATCATCTCGTCCGGCGCCGTGCTGCTGTCGGTCGTGCTCGGCCTGCCGGCAGCCTATGCGCTGGCGCGCGGCGAGGCGAAACGGGCCAATCGCGCGCGCTTCACCATCCTCTCCTTCCGCTTCGCGCCCGAGCTCGCCATCATCCTGCCGCTCTACGCCTTCTATACGCGGACCGGCCTCTATGACAGCTATGTCGGCATGATCCTGGTGCATCAGCTCATCACGCTGCCGCTGATGATCCTGATCCTCATGAGCTTCATCCGCGACATCCCGATCGAGATCGAGGAGGCGGCGCGCATCGACGGCGCGGGTCCCCTCACCATCCTCCTGCAGATCATCGTGCCGATCGCCAAGCCGGGCCTCGCCAGCGCGATGATCATCGCCTTCATCTTCAGCTGGAACAATCTGATCTTCGGTCTCGTGCTTGCGGGCGGCGAGACGCGGCCGATCACCATGGGCATCCTGCAGGCCATGACCTTCGACCAGATCAAATGGGGACTGATGGCGGCCGCGGCGATGGTTTCCGCCGTGCCGGGCATGATCGCCTCGCTTCTGTTCCAGCGCCAGATCACCCGCGGCCTGACACTGGGAGCGGTCAAATGAACGGGCTCGAGCTTTTCTCCATCGGCTCGTGGTCGATCTTCGATCACCTGCTGCGCATGCAGCGCCTGCCGGGCGAAGGTGAGACCGTGCCGCTCGACATGCCGATCGGCGAGATGGAGCGTATCCATTTCGGCGATTGCAGCGCCAATATCGCCGCCGTGGCGGCACGCCTCGGGGTGCGCACCGGTCTCGGCATGGTGGTGGGCGATGACTTCGAGACCTCGGGATATGCCGCGCATCTGCGGCAGCTCGGCGTCGATCTCTCCGGCGTGGAAATCCGCACGAACGAGAAATCCGGCCACAGCTTCAATTTCTTCGATGCCGACAACCGCAGCTTCTGCGTCTCGCATCTGGGCGTCGCCGCAGAGCAGGACGACTGGCGCATTCCGGAAGCCGCCATCGCTGGCGCCAAGGCGCTGGTGGTGAGCGAGATGTTCAGCCGCTACACGCTCGCCGCCATCGAAACGGCGAAACGCGCCGGCCGGCTCACGGCAATCAACGGCATGGTGGCGACCGCCGGTGAACACGCTGCGCGTTTTCTCGCCGCCGCCGATGTGCTGATCCTGAGCCGCGGCGAAGCCGCCGATCTCGTCGGCCGCCTGGCGCTCGGTTCGGCCGACAAGCTTCTCGGATTGGGCCCGCGCCTGGTCGTGGTGACGGAAGGCAGCACGGGCAGCCGCTGGTATCAGGCGCAAGGCGAGATCCGATTGCCGGCGGTGAAGACCGATCATTTCGTCGATTCGACTGGCGCCGGCGACAGCTTCGCGGCGTCGGTCATGTGCGGCCTCACGCGCGGCTGGCCCATCGATCAGACCGGCAAATTCGCCGCGACCGTCGCGAGCTTCGTGGTCGAGGCCTGGGGCTGCCAGACCAATCTGCCCGACATGGACCAGGCGGCCGAACGCTACCGCACTTATTTCAAGGAGGCACTGATCCGATGAAGATCATCGACTCTCACATGCATTACGGCACCGATGCCAATGTGGCGGCGCATACTTGCGTGCCCTATCTGGTGAACGGCCAGCCCGACAGCGTCATCAGGCTGCTCGACGAGCAGAACGCCTCGCATGGCGTGCTCTTCCCGCATGACCGGCGCATGAGCCCGCCCTGGGACTGCGATTACGACAAGGCGAATGCGCTGGTCGGCGAGGCGGCCCGCAGATATCCCGACCGCATCGTCGGCGTGGCGCGCATCGATCCGACTTTCGGCGCCCAGCATACGCAGGCGCTGATCGACCGTTATGTCGGGGAATGGAACTGCCGCGGCCTCAAGCTCGTCGCCGGTTATGATTTCTACCGGCCGAACGATATGAAGGTGATGGGCCCCTTGCTCGACAAGGCCGAGCAATATGGCCTCACCGTGCTCTTCCATTCGGGCGACGCGCCGCGCGATCTGCCCTATCTGCAGGCGCAGGCGGCCAAGGCCTATCCGAAAGTGCAGTTCGTGCTCGCCCATATCGGCATGCACGCCTTCCTGTGGGAATGCATCCTCGCCTGCCAGGAATATCCCAATATCAGCGTCGACATGTCCCAGGCCTTCGCCTTCGACATCATGACCTTCATCAAGAATGTCTCGGCCGACCGGCTGCAATATGGCACCGACGTTCCCTATCAGTCGCCCAAGATCGAGCAGTTGAAGCTCCGCGAGATCGGCCTCAGCGATGCCGATCTCGAAAAAGTCTTCTGGCGCAACGCCGCCCGCGTCTGGGGCATCGACCGGACCGACAATCAATCATGAACCCGAAGATCAGGACGACTTCCATGCTCGATCAACCGCCCGCCAGCTCCAATCCCTTGCGCCAGCTCTTCTCGGTCAACAAGCCGATCATCGGCATGGTCCATGTCAAGCCGCTGCCCGGATCGCCGCGCGCCAAGGCGGTCGATCTCGAGGCCGTCTATGACGCGGCGGTGGAAGAGGCGTTGCGCCTCGTCAAAGGCGGCGTCGACGGCCTTCTGCTCGAGAACGCCGGCGACATTCCGTTCCTCAAGCCCGAGGATATCGGCTACGAGACGGTGGGCGCCATGTCGGTCGTCGGCGATCGCATCCGCAAGGCGACGCGCGTTCCCTTAGGCTTCAACATCGTCGCCAATGCGGCGCGCGCCTCGCTCGCCTGCGCCCGCAGCTCGAACGCCGATTTCGTGCGCGTCAATCAATGGGCCAACGCCTATGTCGCCAATGAAGGCATCATCGAAGGCGCCGCACCGCGTGCCTTGCGCTACCGCAGCGCCATCGGCGGCGACAATATCCTGGTGTTCGCCGATGTGCATGTGAAACACGGCAGCCACGCCATCGTCGGCGACCGCGATCTCTCCGAGCAGACGCGCGATGTCGAGTTCTTCGGCGCCGATGTGCTGATCGCCACCGGCAACCGCACCGGCCATGCCGCCGAGGTCGAGGAGATCGAAGGCATCCGCAAGGGCGCGACGCGGCCGATCCTGGTCGGCAGCGGCATCACGCCCGATACGGCGGAAACCCTGCTCAGCGCGGCCGACGGCGCCATCGTCGGCAGCTGGTTCAAGGACACCAACAACATGTGGGGCGTCGTGGTGCCCGACAAAGTGTCCCGCCTGATGGAGAAGGTGCAGCGCTTTAGGTAGCTGCAACCGCCCACTCATATAAAGCGAGATGAGAGCCCCATGGCATCGGTCGTGATCAAGGACGTTCGCAAGGCCTTCGGGCAGGTCGAGGTCATCAAGGGCGTCTCGCTCGATATCGCTGAGGGCGAGTTCGTGGCGCTGGTCGGTCCCTCGGGCTGCGGAAAGTCGACGCTGCTCAGGATGATCGCCGGTCTCGAAGCCGTCTCCGATGGCGAGATCCGGATCGGCGAGCGCGTCGTCAACGACATCGAGCCGAAGGACCGCGATGTCGCCATGGTGTTCCAGAGCTATGCGCTTTATCCGCATATGACGGTCGCGGAGAATTTGAGCTTCGCGCTCCGCCTGAAGAAGGCGGCGCCGGACAAGATCGACAGCCGCGTCGATCATGCGGCGCGGATGCTGGGTCTTTCCGACCTCCTGAAACGTCTGCCCCGGCAGCTCTCGGGCGGCCAGCGGCAGCGCGTCGCCATGGGCCGCGCACTGGTCCGCAATCCGCAAGTGTTCCTGTTCGACGAGCCCCTGTCCAATCTCGACGCCAAATTGCGCGTGCAGATGCGCGCCGAGATCAAGAAGCTGCATCAGACTCTCAAGGTGACGACCGTCTATGTCACCCATGACCAGATGGAAGCGATGACGCTCGCCGATCGTGTCGTCGTGCTGCAGGGCGGCGTCATCGAGCAAGTGGGCCGCCCGCTCGATCTCTATGACCGTCCGGCCAATGCCTTTGTCGCCGGTTTCATCGGCTCGCCGGCGATGAATCTCCTGTCCGGCCGCATCTCGGCCGATGGCGCCGGCTTCGAGACGTCGGCTCAGGTCCTGATGCCGCTGCCGGAGCCGCTCCGGTCCTTCGCCGGCCGGCCGGTCACGCTGGGCGTCCGGCCCGAGCATCTGAATATAGCCAGGACCTCAGATGGGGCCCCGGCCAAGGCGCTCGTCATCGAACCCACCGGCGCCGAAACCCATGCCGTGCTCGATCTGGGCGGCCAGGAACTCACCTCCGTCTTCCGCGAACGCCTCGCCATCTCGCCCAACGAGACGGTTGCCCTGTCGATCGCGCCCGGCGCCATACATCTCTTCGATCCAGGGACGGGCCAGCGCCTCTCCGTATAATCCCTGGCTCTCCACGCCCCCGACCTTCCGGCCGCGCTTTCTCCAGAAATGATGATCACCGGGTTCCCGACGAGGGAACCACCCGAAGGCTCAATCCTGTAATTGACTTTGATCAAATGATCTTTATATTTTTTGACCAAGAAAGCGCCGGGCAACCATCCCGGCGCACGGGGGAAGCCAAAAATCGGTCGGGTAACGGCCAAGCACCGTGACCTGCCGCCAAGAATTCGAACGCCATCCGTTCGAAGCCACAGGGAGGTTTCAATGATCAGGAAGATGCTGCTTGCCGCGACCTTGTTGAGCGGAGTCTGGGCCGGCGAGGCCCAGGCCGACACGACGCTGCGGTTCGTCCAGACCAATACCAGCGACGAGTCGCTCGCCGTCCTCAACACGCTGATCAAGAAGTTCGAGACGGAGAATCCCGGCGTCAAGGTCGAGCTCATCTCGATCCCGTGGGACAATTCCTTCGAGAAATTCGCGACGATGATCGCCGCCGGCGATATCCCCGATGTCGCGGAGATGCCGGATAACTGGGTGGCGCTTTATGCCAATGCCGGACATCTCGAGAATCTCGAACCCTATCTCGAGAAGTGGGAACATACGAAGGATCTCAACAGCCGCGCGCTGGAGCTCGCCCGCAAGGTCAAGGACACGGCCTATGTCATTCCCTACGGCTTCTTCGTGAAATCTCTGTTCTACAACAAGAAGCTCTTCGCCGAGGCCGGTGTCGCCGGTCCGCCCAAGACGGTCGACGACTTCATGGCGGCGGCGAAGAAGGTGTCGGCGCTTCCCGGCAAATTCGGCTATTGCCTGCGCGGCGGGTCGGGCAGCTTCAATGGCTGGGCGATGATGGGGGCGGCCGCCAATGGCGACAATACCTTCTTCGACAAGGACGGCACATCGACCTTGAGCGCGCCGGGCTGGGTCGCGGGCTTCCAGAATCTGATCGACATCTACAAGAACGGCTGGGCCCCGAAGGACGCCGTCAACTGGGGCTACAAGGAAACCGTTGCCGGTTTCTACACCGGAACCTGCGCGATGCTCGACCAGGATGCCGATGCGCTGGCGCCGATGGCCGAACATATGGGCCCCGATGATTTCGGCGTCGTGCCAATGCCCAAAGGCAAGGACGGCAAGGCCTTCCCGGTGCTGAGCTACGGGGCCTGGGGCATCATGGCGAAAAGCCAGAACAAGGAGCTCGCCTGGAAATTCCTGACGACCATCGACAGCCCGGAGGCCGATCCGCTCTGGACGAAGGCGGTCGGCGCGCTCCCCATTTACACCAGTGCGGAGAAGGATCCGGGCTATGCGGATCCGAAATACCGCGCCTGGTTCGACACGCTTGCCGACAAGGACACCACGCCCACCCTCACGCCGTCCTATCTGCCGGAATATGGTCTCTTCGCCGGCTCGACCGCGGTGAAGCTCGGCCAGCAGGCGCTGCTCGGCCAGATCACGGCCGAGGATCTCGGCAAGCAATGGGCCGAGCATCTGACCAAGGCGCAGCAGAAATATCTCGCGAAATAGTCATAGAGCGATCCACGATGGCGGTGATGGCGCAATCCATCACCGTCCTCGCGGATGAAGAACGGGGCCGGGCATGAGCGCGACTGTTTCCCTTCCGACCGGCGGCCGTGCCCGGCGGCGGCTCCTGGTGTTCGAGCCTTATCTCTACAGCGCTCCCGCGCTGCTGCTCGTCGCCGCCACGACGCTGGTGCCGATCGTCATCGGCATCTCCTATGCCTTCCGCAACATCATGCTGCTCGATCCGACATCGGGCGGCTTTGTCGGGCTCGATAATTTCCGCGAGCTGCTGCGCGATGCGAGCTTCTGGAACGCGCTGAAGAACACCGTCGTCTGGACGGCGAGCTGTGTCGGATTCCAGTTCCTGCTCGGTCTGATCCTGGCGCTGATGCTCAACCGTCCGTTTCCCGGCCGCGCGCTCATCCAGGCCACCGTCTTCCTGCCCTGGGCCATTCCGACCTTTCTCGTCGGCATGAACTGGTCCTGGCTGCTCAATCCGGCGATCGGGCCTTTGCCGCATTGGGCCTATGCGCTCGGCCTCATGACGGCGCCCGATAATATTCTCTCCGATCCCGACTATGCCTTATGGGGGCCAATCTTCGCCGGCATCTGGTGGGGTACGCCGTTCTTCGCCATCACGCTGCTCGCGGCGCTGCAGTCGATCCCGCGCGAGATCTACGAAGCCGCCGAGATCGACGGCGCCGGCGGCCTCGAGCGTTTCCGCTCGATCACGCTGCCTTTTCTCGCGCCCACCATGGTGATCACCGTCCTGCTGCGCACCATATGGGTCGCCAATTCGTCCGAGCTCATCGTCGTCATGACCAAAGGCGGGCCGGCCGATGCCTCGCAGATCGTCGCCAGCTATGTCTTCACCCAGGCCTATCAGGGGCTGAATTTCGGCTATGCCTCGGCGATAGCGACCGCCCTGGTGCTGCTGCTCCTCATCTATGCATTCCTGCTGATCGCGATCCGGCAGGCGATGCTGGGCCGCAGGTGAGGTCGTAGAGATGCGTGGTTCTCCTCGAATCCGGCTGATCAAATGGAGCCTCCATTACGGCGTGCTCTTCCTCTTCGTCGCGGCGGCGCTGTTTCCGCTCTACTGGCTGGTGAAGATATCGCTCACCCCCAATGACAGCCTCTATACGCACAGCATCGATCTGTGGCCGGCGACGATCAGCCTGGAGCATTACGCCACGGTGATCGGCAACAACGACTTCCTGCTGTTCTTCCGCAATTCGATCATCGTTTCCGGCGTCACCGCGATCGCCTCGACGCTGCTCGCGGCGGCGTCGGGTTATGCCTTCTCGCGTTTCGTCTTCCGCGGCAGGTACTGGATCGTCGGCGTGATGCTGGTCACCCAGATGTTCCCGCTGGTGATCGTGATCACCCCCATTTTCAGCATCTTCGGTCCGCTCGGGCTCACCAACAGCCTCACCGGCCTCATCATCATCTACACCGCCTTCAATATTCCCTTCGCCACCTTCCTGATGCAGTCCTTCTTCGACGGCATCCCGAAGGAGCTGGAAGAGGCGGCGATGATCGACGGCGCGACGCGGTTCAAGGCGCTGCTCCAGATCATCGCGCCGCTGACCTTGCCCGGCATCGCCGCGACCATGGGCTTCTGCTTCACCGGCGCCTGGGGCGAGATCCTGTTTGCGCTGCTCCTCAATTCGGCGGCCTCGACCAGCACCTTCCCGGTCGGGCTCCTTCTCTATTCGACCCGCGCGACGATCGAGTTCGGGCCGATGATGGCGGCCGGCGTCCTGGCGCTGCTGCCGGTCTGCGTCTTCTTCTTCCTCATCCAGCGTTATCTCGTGCAGGGCCTCACCGCCGGCGCGGTGAAGGGCTGAAACAACGGGGTATCGGCCATGGCCTCCATCGAGATCAAGAATGTGCGGAAGGATTTCGGCCCCGTTCCGGTTCTGAAGGGTGTCGACCTCGCCATCGCGTCGGGCGAATTCGCGGTGCTGGTC
>NNBT01000183.1_pt1 | contig 15625 bp, 12 predicted proteins | sample 1173831 | NCBI WGS metagenome assembly NNBT01 (sample SAMN07173936, study PRJNA388173) | plant metagenome | isolation source: symbiotic tissue sample KVJ10 | place: Norway: Troms, Kvaloya island | reverse complement strand
CTGCTGGTCAATCGACTACAGAGCAAACTGAAAATTAACTGCTTGCCAGAGTCAAATTCAAGAGTTAAATCTGGGAATTGTAACGTTGTAATGCTATGCTCTTGAAGATTTGTATATTTTTTGCTAACCTGCTACGGAAGCGCTGTCCGAATCTAATGGATTTTTACGTAATTGATGATTTTTTTAACACAACGATGGCTACAATCTAGAAAAACAAAATCCAAGAGTGTGGCAGATGCTCAGGCGGATATCGCAGTCGCTTAAAAGGTTTTTAAAGCGCCTCATTGCAAGTAAACAGAATAGTTCTCTCAAGGGTGCGAGAGGACGCAATCTGGTGGGGGTACTACCAGAACTAACCAATGCGGATCTGGAACAATTGTTCATTCAATTGTTAGAAGGCGTGCATCAAGCACGAGGACGACAGTGGGCATTGAGGTATCTGCAACGGATCGAAAATCGCGTTCCGGCTGAACGTTGGATAGACTGGTTGGTGATGTTTGGTGAAAGCTTGCTAGCTTCACCTACACCAAATCCTCTTTTAGCAACACAGATGGTGCAATTGGGGGAACTTGGTGTTGGCAGAATTGGAGAAGTTGCTTATGACATTGGCATTCGGCTAATGCAAAACTTACCTACAGAAATAGAAGATTACCAGGAGAATCAGGCACAAGATGATCTAGAAATCACTCCTGGGCAAGAACTGATCCGCGATTTGGGCGAACAGTTATGGGAGTATGATGAGCCAGATGTAATAGAAACTACTCCTGGGCAAGAACTGATCCGCGATTTGGGCGAACAGTTATGGGAGTATGATGAGCCAGATGTGGTAGAAACTACAACCGATGAAGAAATTCTCCCCACTCCTCCTGAACAAGAGCTAATCGTTAGCTTTGGCGAACAATTATGGGAATATGATGTGCCAGATGTTGAACCAATAACGTCAGCACCTCAAAATGCCTCTTTTGAGGAGACATCCCCCGAAAACTTCGAGGAAGTGGTATGGGAATATGAAAGGGAAGATGCCCAAACCACAATACCAGAAAATATCCCTCTCCCGGCAGCGGAAGATTCAATCAGCTTGTTAACCCAACTTCGGTTCGACGAAGAAGAAGTTGTTCAAATTACAACACCAGCAAATCTCCTTTCCACTAGACAAAGGACTGAATTAGCAACGTCTCCCTCGGTGGAAACCTGGGATAACACTTTGACGAATTTAGAGCCGAATGTGGCAAATACTTTAGATGAGTTGTGGGTGAGGTTGGATCAAAGTACCAATTTAGTCCAGCAACTTGCTTCGGATTTGGCAGTTCAAAGCAGTAATTCCCCTGGTGTTATTGAGCGGCATAGCGATAATCCGATTACCCACGCTCAAGGGTGGTTTTACCAAGGTCTTCAGCAAGCGAAAACAGGCGATTTGCTAGGCGCGATCGCATCTTATGACCAAGCGATTGAAATGCAACCCGAATTCTCAGAATATTGGTTTAATCGAGGCTTAACGCTGTTCCATTTAGAACGTTTTGATGAAGCGATCGCGTCTTATGAAACAGCCATAGAATTGAAGCCAGACTTCTACAAAGCTTGGTACAACCGGGGTGGAACTCTCGGAGAATTAGGATACTTTGAAGAAGCGATCGCTTCTTTTGACAAAGCTATAGAAATCAAGCCAGACTATCAAGAAGCGTGGTCTAGCAAGGGTTTGGCACTGCTGAAATTAGGTTGGCTACCAGAAGCTATTGCTAGTTATGACCAAGCGCTGCAACTCGAACCAGAAGACCAGGAAAACTGGTATCACCGAGGCATAGCTTTAGCTGTCAGCGAACAATTTGCCGAGGCGATTATATCTTACGACAGAGCTATAGAAATTAACCCAGAGTACCATGAAGTTTGGATAGACCGGGGTGTAGTGCTGTTTAATTTAGGTAGATGGTCAGAAGCAATCGCCTCCTGGGATAAAGCCCTTTCAGTTCAAGCCGACTTCTACTTAGCTTGGTACAACCGAGGTATAGCATTAGACAACTTAGGACGTAGAGAAGAAGCGATCGCCTCCTATCAACAAGCGATCGCCATTAAACCCGACTTCCACTTAGCTTGGTATAATCAGGCAATAGCACTGTTTCATTTAGAACAATTTGCCGAAGCGATCGTCTGTTATGACAACGCTTTGCAAATTAAACAAGATTATTGGGAAGCTTGGATTGGTCGGGGAACTGCGATCGGTCATTTAGTAGATTTTGACGTATTGCTGAATTTGTCGAGTAGTATGATAGCGACAAATCCCGCGTTACAACAGGGCGGCTACGAAGGAAAATTAGCCAGCTACGAAGAAGGGTTAAGGCATCTACGGACAGATACCCATCCAGAAGGTTGGGGTAGATTGCATTTTGCGATCGCTAATACTTACTACGAAGAAGGTAAAAAACATACCAATACCCGCGATTATTGGCGCAAAGCTGCATCTGAGTACCATCAAGCGCTCTTAACTCTGACATTAGAATATTTTCCCCAGTTGCATTTAGAGGTTTTACAATCTCTAAGCAAAGTGTTGATGGGTTTGGGACAAACCACACAAGTTCAAGAATTGCTGCAACGTGGGACAGATTTATTGCGACAATTACTGAGCGAAGAAACTCGCTCAGATGAAAGTAAAAAACAGCTAGCTCTAAAATTTGTCGGCTTCGATCAATTGGCAGTTGACTTAGCTGTAGAGTCGGGTGATTTAGTAGAAGCTTGGGAAATTGCCGAACAAGGTAAAAATGCTTGTTTAAACTGGCTGCTTTCTGGTTGGAATGATAATATTTACTCGCCTTATTATGGCGCAATTCAACAACTATTCAATCCCACAACAGCAATTATTTACTGGCATATTAGTCCAGTTGCCCTACATACTTTCATTCTCAAAGACCAAGCCCCATCACCAATTCTCCTGTTTACACCCATGCAAGATACTGGGGTAATACCTTTAGGAGAAGATGCTATTCGTCTCAATGAATTGCCTCTACCCGAAGCCGTCCAACGCCTAATTGAATTTGAAATTTGGCTAGAAGATTGGCATCAACAATACCAAGAATATCGCAGCACAGCCCAAGACAAAGAAAGTAAAAGTCACCATTCTTGGCGAGTTGAGATGGAAGAGAAACTGTTGCAACTCTATGAAATCCTAAATATTTCCACAATTGCACAGGAACTCGAAGGCATCACCCAACTGGTCTTAATTCCTCACCGTGACTTGTACAGATTGCCCATTCATACACTTTTCCATCTTTCTTCGCCATCACCAGAAGAGTTACCCAACGTAGAATCAAATTTCAGTGTCACCTATCTACCTAGTGCCCAAATTGGTTTATCAATCAGAACTGAGGATATTTGGCAGTGGCAAAATAAGTTCTTGCTCAGTGTTGAACATCCTGAAAGTACAGGTTATCCCACACTGAAATTTGCCAAACTGGAGTCTGAAATTGTTAGTCAGATGTTCAATAATATCCAACGAATTCAGGGGGCAGAAGCTACGAAAAGTATTGTTGAAAATGCCCTATCTGATAATTATAATATCTTGCATTTTACGGGTCATGTCACTCATAATTTAGCTGAACCTAAAAAATCAGAATTAGCATTAGCAGGTGAAGACAGACTTTCTCTAGATGAAATATGCCAACAAAATCTAGATAGTTACAACCTTATTACCCTCTCTGCTTGTGAAAATTTAAGTACTAACAACTACACTATCAGCAGCGAATATGTAAGTTTAGTCAGTGGTTTTGTAACTCAGGGCGTACCTCATGTAGTGAGTACTCTGTGGAGTGTAGAATCTTCGGCTAGTGCCTTGGTGATGATCGAGTTTTACCGACGATTACAGCCGAATAAATCAGCAATTACTGCCTTAGCAGAAGCCACACGATGGCTGAAAGAACTAACTGCTGGAGAACTGACAAAATGGTATGAAGATATTTTGAATAATCTCCATCCAGAGGAAGTAAGAATTCAAACTTATTTAGCGACACAACTATATAGAAATAGTAAAATGGCATCAGATAAAATTCTTTATAACCATCCTTACTACTGGGCAGCATTCACGATTACGGGTAAGCCGAATTAGAATAATTCGTAATTCGTAATTCGTAATGGGGAGGTTTATTATGCCAGATGTTCGGTTTGATAAATACTATCGTTATGAAGACTTAACACGCATTCTGCACAGTTATGCGAAGGAATTTCCCCAACTAGTACGCATAGAAAGCATTGGCAAAAGTTACGAAAGACGTGACATCTGGGTATTAACAGTTAGCAACTTTGCCACTGGCGCACATCAAGAAAAACCTGCCCTCTGGGTTGATGGCAACATTCATGCCACTGAATTAGCACCGTCAAGTGTTTGTCTATACCTCTTGCAAACATTAGTTACAGCTTACGGTACTCACCCAGAAATTACCCGTTGTTTAGATACCCGCACTTTCTACATTTGCCCCCGTGTTAATCCTGATGGCGCGGAATTGGCATTGGCTGACAAACCGAAATTTATTCGCTCCGGTACTCGTCCCTATCCCCATGATGAGGAAGGCAACGATGGGTTAGTGATGGAAGATATCGATGGCGATGGTCGGATTTTACTGATGCGAATCCCCGATGCTAATGGGGCTTGGAAAGTTTGTCCAACTGAACCACGCCTGCTGGTGCGACGCGAACCAACAGAAACAGGTGGTCAGTATTATCGCGTACTGCCAGAAGGAAATATCGAAAATTATGACGGAGTTCAGATTAAAATTCAGCCTTCTAAGGAAGGGCTAGATTTAAACCGGAATTTTCCATTTTTGTGGCGGCAAGAATCTGAGCAATTTGGGTCTGGCCCTTATCCTACATCTGAAACAGAAGTGCGTAGGCGTAGCCCGTCGTAGACATCGCTAGTTGAATTTATCACTACACATTCTAATATTACAGGAGCGATCGCCTTTCACACTTTCAGCGGTGTTCTTATCCGTTCCTACACGCACCTCAGCGATGACGAATTCCCTGTTAATGACCTCCGCACTTATCAACGCATTGGCGCAAAAGGTACTGAACTTACTCAATACCCAGCCATCTCTGCCTTTCATGATTTCCGCTATGACCCCAAAGACGTAATTACAGGTACATTCCATGACTGGGCTTATGAATATCAAGGTCTATTTGCCTGGACAGTAGAAGTCTGGAGTCCGCAACGCCAAGCTGGAATCACTGATTACAAATACATTGATTGGCAGCGAGAACACCCTGTAGAAGATGACTTGAAATTACTGCGTTGGAACGATGAAAAACTTGCAGGTAAGGGCTACATAGATTAGTATCCCTTCGAGCATCCCCAACTCGGTCAGATTGAACTAGGCGGCTGGGATACCATGTACGCTTGGGCAAATCCACCCTCTCAGTTTCTGGAGAAAGAAATAGCCCTCTTCCCAGAATGGCTGGTTTGGCATCTATTAATATCTCCGCGTTTAGAGATTTACGAAGCCAGTGTCCACACCTTGGGTGATGATACTTATCGGGTGCAATTGGTTGTGCATAATACAGGCTGGTTGCCCACCAACGTCACCCAAAAAGCTTTAGAAAAAAAGCTGGTGCGGGGCTGTATCTGTGAAATTGAACTGCCTCCTGGGGGAACTTTGGTAACGGGTAAGCCCCGTGAAGAGTTAGGTCAATTAGAGGGACGAGCCTACAAGCCTTCAACTCCTATTAGACGGCACAGCGATCCTACCAAGGATCGGGCGAAGGTGGAATGGGTGGTGCGTGCCCCTTCAGGTAGTACAGTTAAACTGCTAGCTCGTCATGAACGCGCTGGAGTTATTCGCACTGAATTGACATTCCCCTAATAATGTCAAAAATTCCCTTAATAAATAAGTAAGTTGGCACAATAAAACGAAACTATGTGAAGAGAGGTAAACTAGACCAAAACTTTCTTTCCTCCTGCCTTATCGCAACGATAAATTTTTACGCCAATCTACAGCTTTGTCTAAACCGATAATTACCGTTCGCCTAATTACACGCGACGAACTTCCCCAACTTTTGGTTTTATATAACCACCTAAATCCTGTCGATGCGCCTTTACCTGCTGATGATGTTTTACAATCTATCTGGGATAGGATTTTACACGATCCCCGTTTGTATTACATAGTGGCTGATGTTGATAACCAGCTAGTAGCAACATGTAATTTAACCATTGTTCCCAACTTGACGCGTGGCGCACGTCCATACGGCATTATTGAAAATGTTGTCACCCATCTCGATTTTCGACAACAGGGATTTGGTACAAAAGTGCTACATTATGCCTTAGCTTTAGCATGGCAGCAACAGTGCTATAAAGTGATGCTTCTAAGCGGATCAAAAAACGAGGAGACGTTGCACTTCTATGAAAAAGCAGGATTCAAGCGTGGGCTAAAAACTGGATTTGTTGCCCTACCTCCAGAGGAGTTGTGAGCAAAGTTGAGACAGATTAGCCAGCTTCCAAAAATCCTAGTTTATCTTTGGGTTCGCTTTTATAAAATAGTCTTTTGTAAAAAAATAATTCTTAGCCAAAAATCTTGGGGCAATCAGGCTCGAAAATTTTGATTGCGATCGCTAATTTTCAGTCTAGTATTTGAAAATTTACGCTTAAGGACAACTATCTAAAGAGTGAAAGTTTTTCCTCAAAATCCAGCCCTGAGTTAGTTGTATAATTTCGATTAAAGATTAACAATACATCATATCGCCAAGACGCATTTTATTTATTAAATCTTGCTAAAGATCATGATACATTAAGTTTGACGGTATAAACTCTCCTCGGCAATTATAAAGAGATGGCTATTAAAGGCCAATTATTTTACTGCTTGACTGCAATTTTAGAACTGATAAAATCGCCTACCTGCATTAATTATCTTTATTGTTGCAACAGAAGAGATGACCATAGTATGTCTGCTTCTCTTTAGTGGGATCTGGGGTTCTTTAAAAAACAAATAGGAATCCGATACTACATGTGGTAAACATTTGGATAAATGTTATGAGATATCAGAGCAGCTACTCATAATGTCCCACATTTGAATTTTCCAGAGTTAACGGGTTTCATTTTTGGTTTCCATATCAAGGCGAACCAAGTAATCATCTGGATATCTATATTCACTTAACCTTGCATCCAGCATTTTCCAATAGTCAACCCAAGAAATTGAAAAGAGGATATTTCCATGTCTAGTTTGTTTCGTTGGTCATCAACAAAGGTTACTTTGCTAGTTCTGGGAATGACAGCTGCTACAATAACCCCCATCGTAATTTCTGCCCCAGCTTCATCTCAAACTCCTGTTCCATCTGCAACACCCTCACCTGCGACACCATCGCCGACTTCAACAGTTAACCTGTCTGATGTTTCCTCAGATTATTGGGCGCGTCCCTTCATTCAAGCCCTAGCTGAAAATAACGTGATTAGTGGCTTTCCTGATGGCACTTATAGACCAAATCAGCCTGTGACTCGTGCTGAATTTGCTGCCTTGATTCAAAAAGCTTTCAGTAACCAAAACCGAGTCCGGCAATTAAGTGCAGGTGGATTTAGTGATGTTCCTGCTAACTACTGGGCGGCTGCTGCAATTCAAAACGCCTACGAAACTGGATTTTTGGCAGGCTATCCTGGGAACGTGTTTAGACCAAATCAAGAAATTCCTAGAGTGCAGGGGATCGTTGCTTTAAGTAGTGGCTTAGGTTTAACTGGTGGCGATACAAGTACTCTTACTACTTACTACAACGATGCCTCAGCTATCCCAGAGTATGCTGTTGGCAGTGTGGCAGCAGCGACAGTAAGTAATCTTGTTGTCAACTACCCAGATGTAAAACAACTCAATCCGCAACAGTCTTTGACTCGTGCTGAAGCAGCAGCACTTTTATATCAAGCTTTAGTTAAACAAGGACGGGTGCAACCTATTGCTAGCAATCTTCCAGCTAGCCAGTACATTGTAGCTGGAACTCCTGGCGGTACTGATATTGTTTCTCTAGCGGCATCCAGTAGTTCTTTTACAACTCTGACTTCTTTATTAAAGACAGCCGGTCTAGCAGATATTCTTCAACAGCCAGGCCCTTATACAGTCTTCGCTCCCACCAATGATGCTTTTGCTGCTTTGCCTGCTGCTACCTTACAGCAGTTAGAGCAACCAGAAAACAGAGAAGCGTTAGTCAAGATTTTGAGATATCATGTGGTTCCCGGTGCGGTAACTGCTAGTCAACTCTCAGCAGGAGAATTGACAACCGATGAAGGAAGACCTGTAAATATTCAAATCGATTCCGCTAACAGTCAAGTCTCGGTGAATAATGCCAGAGTTCTCCAGGCAGACGTGAAAGCTAGCAATGGTGTCATCCATGCAATTAACCAAGTCCTGATTCCGCCTGATGTTAACATCAGTCAGTTAAATCAGCCACCAACAGGAAATAATGGGACACCTGATGTTAACGTAGGTAGAGCTACTCGTGGTGGCAGAAGCTATATCGGAGTTGGTGGTAACATTGGTTTGAGCGGCAACGATACCGCTCTGAGCGACACTAACTTTACAGTAATCAGTAAACTTGGTTTGACAAACTATCTATCAGTGCGACCATCAGTGATCTTTGGGGACGATACAATATTTCTAGTTCCCGTAACTTTAGATTTTTCTCCTCGCAGAGCAGGTTCAGTGGGTGAAAGAACCTATAGTATATCTCCTTACATAGGTGCTGGTATAGCAATTGAAGCTAATGCTGATACTGATATTGGATTACTGTTAACAGGTGGTGTAGACGTTCCTCTCGGTTCTAGACTTACGCTAACAGGTGGTGTAAATGCTGCTTTTGTAGATGATACTGATGTAGGACTACAGTTAGGAATTGGCTATAACTTCAGGTAAGTAGAAGTAGAACATGTAATAAGGGCGCACAGCTAGTTGTGCGCTCTTGCTGTATTAAGGTCGCTTTATTGCTAAAGTAAGTCCATCGGCGATGGGGACAAGGGAGAGGGTAACTCGCTCGTCATGATGTAACTTCTCGTTCAGCGCCCGGATTGCTTGGGTGCTTTCATCTTGATTTTGCTCGTCAGCTACTTGTCCAGACCATAAAACATTATCGATCGCAATCAATCCACCTGGACGAACTAATTGCAGCGATCGCTCATAATATCCATCATAATTTTCTTTATCAGCATCAATAAAGGCAAAATCAAAAGTTTCGGCTTGCCCAGTTGCTAATAACTCATCTAAAGTTTCCAAAGCTGGTGCTAATCGTAAATCGATTTTATCGGCAACCCCAGCTTCTTGCCAATATCGCCGAGCGATCGCAGTAAATTCTTCACTCACATCACAAGCAATAATTTTCCCATCAGCCGGTAGTGCCAAAGCTACAGAAAGTGAGCTATAACCCGTAAACACTCCAACTTCTAGGGTTTTCTTCGCTCCAATTAACTGCACCAGAAGGCTCATAAACTGCCCTTGTTCAGGTGAAATTTGCATTCCACTCCGGGGATGATTGGCGGTTTCTTGGCGCAACTTTTCAAGAATTTCTGGTTCTCGCAGCGAAACGGATAAAAGATAATTGTAGAGTTGATTATCAAGACCTATAGACTGTTTTGGCATGGTAAATGAGAGAATTGAGAGAATCTACAGTTATACTATCGCTGATAAGTGGAATCTCAGGAATAACATGGTGCGGTTAGTTTTGACAGCAATATTGCTGGTGCTAGTGACAGCTTGTGGCAGTATTGGACTGCTACCAACTAGCGATTTAGTGCAAAAAGCGATCGCACTTGGGCTAGAACAAACTCAACAAAAACTTAGCCAACAGTTGGATTTAGATTTTCAAGGATTTGAAATCAAGCGGCTATCAATTACCCAGGAACAACCCCTGACGATTGAAAATTTACCAGCTTTCCACGTGCGGGGAACCTACGATTTGATTGTTAAGCTACCAAAACGACGCTTAACGCAACCACAACAAGCATTTGACGTTTACTTGCAAATTCAGCAAGAAGGTAAAACTTGGCGATTGCTGCTTCCAGAAAAAGGTAGCAAAAATACTCTATCAATTTGGCGTAGCTATTTAGTTGAGTAAAACTGTATTATCAAAGTGCTTTTTTTCGGTTGCGTAAGAATTGCAAACCAGTAGCGTAAACACCAAATGCAAGTAAAGCTGACATAAAATTGGGTTCAGGAATACTAGCAGTAGATACAGAATTTATACCTACAGCAAAGTCTTTATTCGAGTCTACATTATCAGCAAATGAACTATCGCCAGCACCAATAAATATAAATTTTGCATCAATGGGAACTTGCACAATAGCACCATTAAAATCTCCACGTGATATGTAAAAAATACTATTGTCTAAACACTGAGATGGAAGACAACCATTGGGAAGAATTGCATTAATAGCCCCAGGAACTCTATCAGTCGTTGCGCCATTATACGTTCCGCTACTTGGTAGCAATATATTGTCTGTGCTAAAAGTAGCCCACATTGCACTAAAGTATTCGTTAGTGGGATCGCCAAATGGTGAAAAACTGCCAAACCGTTCCAGTTTAATTGTTTCCCCTGAATTAATTCCCAAGTTTGTTAGAGAAAAAGGCACGCTATCAGGACTAAATGTATATGAAGAAATAAAACTTGCACTGGGGTCGATGTTGAATTTAGCTGCAAAGGCTTGAGCAGAATCAATTTTGAATAATAGTATTAAGCTGAAGGCAGTTTTAGCTGTTACAACTGATAATTTGGTGAATAATTTAGGAATTTTTTGATTTAAAAAAAAGGTTGACATAATGATTTTTTACAAATTGTTAATTACTAGACTCAGATAGAAATTGATGTCTTAAGTAATACCCAGTTATATTACTGCTTAATTTATAACTGTGAGTATACTTAAAAACTTAGTCGTTAAATTATCTTATAAAAGATATAATCGTCAATCTACCAATAGCTAGTTGACAATTCATCACAATATTGCATCCAAGCTTTTTATCTACGTTTTGCTTGATGAATTGAAATCTTTTTATAAGGGCAAAAATTCTGCACTGCCTCTTCCAAATTTTGATAAATGTTACATGAGCTATTGTTCCGAATTCAAAGTTACCAAGTCTGCGGATAGAAAAACTTTTTATGGGTAATTAGCACTAACAAAGTTCAATAAATAAAGCTAAGTTTGTCGCAGTTGAGTAAGAACAACATTAAGGAAGGATTTTTAAATTTTGAATTTTGTAGAGTGGGATATGTGCTACTAGAAAAACCATCACAAGCATTTACGTATAACTGCTAGGGCAAAGTCATGATCGAGGTATAGTTTCACCGGAGACAGGGCAAGATGTATATTAACTTTTTCATCAGTTCTATTGCAGGGATTGTGGTTGTGGTGCTGGCAGCTTTTGGCTTACTGCAATGGTTGCACATCCCTGCTGGTAACTTTCTTGACTGGGTGATTGGTGGTGCTAGTTTTTGGTGGCTGTTGGTAATTGTTACCGTACCGTGGAATGTGCATTTTCAAGCCAAAGAAGTCTTAGCAGAAGCAGCACAATCAACTGAGAAAGGAATTCCAGTTGATGAGAAACAAGTGAAGTATGTCACACTTTTGGCAAAGCGATCGCTCTGGGTTGCTATTGCTTTACACTTATTCTCAGCCATTGGTCTTTATACCCTTGCTGTCACTGGTATTAGTACGGTTGGATATATAAGTTCTGGTGCAGCTTTATTATTAACAATTCTGCGTCCCGCGATTCGCGCTTACGAGTATTTATATGCACGGTTAGCGATGATTCGCCAAGAATGGAAGTATCCGCGCGAAGATATTTTTGAACTGCGCGATCGCTTCTCTATATTGGAACAAAAAATCCAGTCTTTGGAAGATCAACTCAACCCGGAACAACCCTATTCCTTACCCGCAACTCAACAACGTTTTGCCGAAGAAACTCGCAGAGATTTAGCCCGGATTGCGGCTAACTTGGAAGAATTACGGGCGACAAATCAAACAGAACATGAGCGTTTGGGGAGAGAAGCCAGAAATGCGATCGCGCAACTTTCTACCGACGGGCAATTTCTCGATCATGTCCGCGAAATTATTCGATTTTTTAAGACTGCTTAATGATTGCTTTAATAGCTACAGCTATAGCAGTTATCGTTTATATAAAGTAAATTTTTGAACCTCAACCCCAAACCTCTCCTCACAAAGGGGAGTGTTTGCATAAGCAAATACGGGGTGAGGTTCCGAATGTATATGTTATAACTTTGTACGAATGATGATTAGGGATTTCCAAATAATTAACTCTTGTGGGGTGGGCGTCTCGCCCGCCCAGTCCATAGGGCGCTCATGTTGCCCACCCCACAATATTGGATAATTTATTTCTTGGAGTTCCCTTAGTAAAGCTTACATAACTTCAGGAGTACTCACGGTGAATCAGATACAACTGACTTTAACTATTGGTTACTTATTAATGACATGCTATTTTTTAACTAATTGGTTAATATTTTCCCTACGTCAGACTGCTTCCAATCCAGAAGATAAATTTTTATCGTTTGTGATGTGTGTGGTGACAACTATCTTCTGGCCTCTGATGATTCCGATGTCTTGTTTAGAAATGGTTCAACAAAAGCGAATAGACTTTAGTAAAATGATTCCTGTTCTCTTAGCAATATTTGTATTTAGTATTTCATATTATTTAACCGAATAATTAATAATTCCTCCTCGCAAATTGCATAGATATTAAAGAGAAGCCGGAGGTTTGACTTGTTACCCTCCGGCTTCTTTATGCACAACTACCTTTACTTGTTAGGCAGTCTATTTATTCAACTTGGAATTGATTAACGGCGTCTGCTGCCAAAACCACTTGAGCGGCGGGGTGCTGTACTACGCCCACTACCAAAACCACTACCAGAATTGCGTCTAGGTGAAGTGGCTCTACCAGAGGGTTGCAATGTGCTACCACCAAAACCAGAACCAGAAGGACGGTTATTACCTGTAGTGCTACGCGGGGTATTGCGTATATTTGTATTTCCAGGATATGACCTTCTAATTGTCCCTGTATTGCGGAAGGCAGTGCGGTTTCTCACGGCTGCGGGTTGCGTATTGTAGCGGCTTTGGTAACTTTGAACTGCTTGGCCATAGCTTCCGCCATATCCACCAAAGCCACTTAATCCTTGTCCTGGTTGATAGACAGGGGGTACATAATATTGGGGTCTAAACAACATACTACCAATTGCCTGTCCCGCCAAGCTACCAGCTACAGACCCAGCAAATGGTGCCCAGAAGCTATTTTCTCGACGGACTACAACCGTCTCTTGTTGTCCTGTTTGGGGATTGGTTTTATTCTCAGTAACGTTGTGGACATACTCAAGTTTAAAGTCTTCTGTCAGATATAAAATCGGTTGTCCTTTTTCTACCTTCAGATAGGTTTTTTTACCCTCCTTAATTTGATCGTCAGTTAACCGCGCCATTTGCAAATTTTCGGTTGAAAAGGTTGGGGGCTTATTGTTTAGTAAAAACAGGTTGTACTCACCAGTTGCATCGTCATAAGTCGCTTGTTGTATTTGATACTCGCCATCACTCAACTTTGTATTAGTAGAAGTTTGGCTAACGTTCTTAGCTGGAGGAGTACTTTGGTTCTCGCCACCACAAGCAACAGTTGTGATACACAAACTCAGAGCTAAAAAAACGGCTGTAAATTTACGTACTATGGTCATGATCATTGGATTATTGTCCTATCTCTGAGCTTAACAATTTATCATCTGAGTAGTAAGTACGGACTACCCAACAGATTACAAAGGAATTAATTCTGGGTAATATTGCAACAGTTGGTCGCTAGTAAGTTCATCGCCTAACTGTGCTGGTGAGAAATGTACTTGGATTGCCTTTAATCTATGTTTATAATGCAAATTGATCAATGCTTTCAATCCTTCTTTGAGCGCCTGAACGTTAGAAAGATCGGTTTCCAAATCTGGTACTTCTCCTTCATAAGCGACTGTAATCATCACAATGACGTTGCGGGTTACAGGTATAGATAAAGGTTCATTCAATCCAGAGTCAGAATTGTAATTTGGTTCGCTGAGATATCTTTCGGCAGAGTCAGTAAATAATTCATTCACGTAATCCCCCGCTTCGCCCTCATTAAAAAATACGTCACCTTCGTTGGCAGCAGAAAGCCAATATTCATCGTATTGCAATAGGGTTTGGCTGATTTCTACCAATCCTTCTCCCAAAACTTCTAAATCGCCATCGGCATCGATCGCATCTCGTCCAGCACTATTCAATACTCCCAAAATTGGCGCTACTTCACCTCCCCCTAAGTGCAGAAATAGGCGAAACACTACATAGCGAGTTCGACCAATCATTTTATTAAACGTATCGCGCATTTTTTCCTCCAAAATTTTTGTTTCTTGTCGTTTGTCATTGGTCATTTATCATTAGTTTAATGCTCCATAACTAATGACTAATATAATGAAATCCTTTGATAAAATCTATAATTATATCTAATGAAGGTAATATATTTTTTGTTGAATCACTGGATATATCATAAGCTGAAGCGTTGAGAGCAGAACGATTAATAAATCTTTTCCCAAAGTTGGGATGGTCATAAACAATCAAAGTGTGGGCGCTGGAATTCGTTAAAACTATTTGAGTTGGGGCTTTACAAAAATTTAACTTTGCGGCTACTTCGATATTTTTTTTCGTCTGTTTAATTATTGTAGCCTGATTTATAGCTTGTTCTAAAAGAGTATTTAATTGTTTCACTATATGAGGTGATTTTAGCAATTTTAAGTTTTGATTTGCAACAACTTCACTGTTAATCATTTCCATAATGCTAGAAATATTCTTTTGGATAGATGCTGCATCTAGAAAGGGAAGAATGACAATGTAAGCAGTGATAAATAATGCTTCGTCGCTCTCTACATGAAATGTGAAAATAGTCCGGCGACGACCACTTTCGATGCTTGGAGGTTGTTTCAACCCCCGATATTCTTGAGCAATTTGATAGTAAGCGCCAGCGATCGCAAAATTGGCTTCGTGTTCTAGAGCTGCATCAACAATAATCCGAATTGTTGGCGGTGTTTCGTTAAAAAAATCTCGTGACTCTTCAGAATGAAAATTTTGGACAATGGAGCGATCGCCATTTGGGCTAAGATCGACCCATTCACAAACCATGCCTTCGGTTTTTAAACCAAATCTGGAAGTGGCATAAAGCTTGGCTCCCGTTAAAGTTGCTCCTGTTAAGTCAGCACCGATCCATTCTGCCCTAATTAATTTTGCCTGAGTTAAATTGGCGTGGACTAAACTTGTATTTGTTAAATTGGCATTGCTTAAATCTGCGCCAATTAAATCAGCCCCGCTCAATTTTGCGCCGCTTAAATCTGCCCACCGGAGATTTGCGCCGCTCAAATCTGCCCACCGGAGATTTGCACCACTCAAATCTGCTCCGCTCAAATTAGTATGGCTGAGATTGGCTTGTCTGAGTTCGGCATCTCGCAAATTTGCGCCACTCAAGTCAGAACGACTGAGATCGCTGGCGTTTAAGTTAGCCATCTCCAAGCTGGCTCCATTTAAAGAAGCACCTCTCAAGATAGCCTCACTTAAGTTAGCGTGACGGAGATTCGCTTGGCGGAGTGTCGCCTCTCGCAAATCAGCACTGGTGAGATCGGCCTC
>NNBT01003587.1_pt1 | contig 15650 bp, 10 predicted proteins | sample 1173831 | NCBI WGS metagenome assembly NNBT01 (sample SAMN07173936, study PRJNA388173) | plant metagenome | isolation source: symbiotic tissue sample KVJ10 | place: Norway: Troms, Kvaloya island | reverse complement strand
CGCGCGCTGGCCGGCATGGCGGCGCGCCCGGCAGGTCCACGCAAGGTCGGTGTCCTCACCTTTCACCGCTCGATCAACTACGGCTCCTACTGGCAGGCGCGCTGCCTGGTGGAGGGGCTGCGCGCGCGCGGGCTGGATGCCGAACTGCTGGATCACCGCTCGCGCTGCGTGGAATGGCGCGAGGCGCGCAACGCCTTTCAGCCGACCCTGCCGACGCGCACCGATCCGCGACATTTCGCGGCGCTTGGCCGCAAGACCCGCGCCTTGATCGCCGCGGTAGACGCCTTGCCCCTGTCGCCGCCCTTCCCGCTGCGAAACCCGGCGCAGGCCCCGCATTATGACGCCGTGGTGGTCGGCAGCGATGAAGTCTGGAACTTCCGCCACCCCTGGTATTCGGGCGAGCCGATCTTCTTCGGTGATCGCCTCCCCGCCGATCGGCTCGTCTCCTACGCCGCCAGCGTCGGCAACCACGACGTGGCCGACGGCATCGACGGCCCGTGGCTCGATCGACTTCGCCGTTTCGATGCGCTGTCGGTGCGGGACGAGAACAGCCGCGCCCTGCTCGCGCCCCTCGCCGCTGATCAGGGGAGGGCTGCAGGCGGCCCGCCCCTCGTGCTCGATCCCTGCCTCCAGTTTCCCGGCGTCATTCCCGATGCTGCAGCCTCGGGTCCGAGCCGCTACGCCCTCATCTACGGCCACAGCTTCCCCGACTGGTACACCGCGCAGCTGCGGCGCTGGGCCGACCGCAGCGGCACCCGCCTGGTCGCGGTAGGCTACCCCAGCCCGATCGCGGACGAGGCCAGGATCGATGCCGGCCCGGCCGAATTTTCCGCTCTGTTCGCCGGTGCCGCCGCAGTCGCGACCAATTTCTTCCACGGCTGCGTCTTTGCGATCCGACACCACCGCCCGTTCGTCTGCGCCGCCTCGCCCTATCGCCGCAACAAGGTGCAGGATCTCACCAACATGCTTGGCCTCGAACGGCACCTCGTCACGGCGGTGGTGAGCGACGATGATTTCGCCGACCGGCTCGGCGCCCTCCCCGCAGGCCTGGCCGATCGCCTCGCGACGGAGCGGGCCAGCTCGGCGCGCTTCCTTGATCATGCCCTCGCCTGAGGCGCTCACCCCCGCCGACATCGTCGAATCCGGGCTGTGCATCGGCTGCGGTGGCTGCGCGACCCGCGGCATGACATGGGACCGCTATGGCCAGCGCAAGCCAAGCACCGCCACGCTGACGGATCACAAAGCCGGCCACGCCCCGCCGCCCGCCGCCTTTGCGGCCACCTGCCCCTTCTCGCCCGGCGCCCGCAACGAGGATCAACTCGCCCTCGCCCGCTTCCCCGCCGCGCCGCATCACGATCCCCGCCTCGGCCGCTACGAGGCCAATTATGTTGGCCACGCCGATCAGCCGCCCTTTCGGGAGCGCGGCAGCTCCGGCGGCATGGTCAGCTGGGTCGCCGCCGACCTGCTTGCTTCCGGGGCAATCGACGGCGTCGCGCACGTCATCCCGTCCACGGGCGATCGCCTGTTCCATTACCGCATATCGCGCACCGCCGATCAGATCCTGGAGGGCGCGCGCTCGCGCTACTATCCGGTCGATCTGGCGGAGGTGCTGGCCGAGATCCGCGCCACCCCCGGCCGCTACGCGATCGTCGGCGTGCCTTGCTTCATCAAGGCGGTCAGCCTGCTGCGGGAGCAGGATCCCGTCCTGAACGACCGCATCACCCATCTCCTCGGCCTGTTCTGTGGTCATATGAAAACCGCCGCCTTTGTCGACAGTTTCGCCTGGCAGCTGGGGGTTGAGCGCGACGCAGTGCGCGCGGTCGAATATCGGCGCAAGGATCCCGATCGCCCCGCCAATTGGTACACCGCGCACCTGACGCTCCACGATGGCACGGCCCGCTGGCAGGACTGGTTCCACCTCGCCGATGGCGATTGGGGCGCCGGCTTCTTCCAGAACAGCGCCTGCGATGCGTGCGATGACGTCGTCGCCGAATGCGCCGATGTCTCCTTCGGGGACGCCTGGGTGGAGCCCTATTCCTCCGACGGCCGCGGTACCAATGTGGTGATCGTCCGTTCGCCTGAGATTGCGGCGCGTATCACCGCCGCCATCACCGACGGCCGCCTCGCGCTGACGGACGTTGATGCCGATTTCATTGCCGGCACGCAGGCCGCCGGCTTTCGCCAGCGTCGGGAGGGGCTGGCGTATCGCCTCACCTGGCAGAAACGCCGCATCACGCCGGTAAAGCGCGTCGCGCCCCGCGCTACGGGCCACCCGCCCCGCCGGCGCGCCATCTACCGCACCCGCGCCGCGATCGCGCGCTGGAGCCACCGCATGGCATGGCTCGCCCGGCGCCTGAACCAGCCCTGGATCTACACCCGCTGGGCCGCCGCCAGCCTCTATGTCTACCAGGCACTCGCCTACAAACGCGGCCGCCTCGGCCGCCTTCTCGCCCGCCTCGACGGCGCAGAGGGCTGAGCCCAGCCCCGTCAAGGCGAGCCCTTTTCGCATCAAACGCTGGGCCGCGCCGCGGCAGAGACACCGGCGGGGTCCGCACCCTCATGCAGCCGCGGTTAGCCGTGGAACGTGCCGCCATCACCCGCTTGCACGCCATGTGGCAGTTTTATCACAAAAAATCTTAAAGTCCCGTTTTTGGACAACAGTCTATTGCGATCAGCCGCCAAAACGGCTACTCGGGCTCTCCCGCATTCAGGGAATTGAAAAAAAGAGGGTTTTTAGTCGATGCGTACTTTCCACTGGTTGTCAGCGACTGCGCTGGCGACCGCCGCCGTCATGTTGCCGGGCGTTGCGCTGGCGCAGAGCGAGCCCCAGTCCGGCGATGCGTCGACTGTTGGTGCCGCTACCGGTGAGCAGGAAGCTGATCAGTCCGGCGAAGCGATTGTCGTTACCGGTTCGCGTATCCGTCGTCCCAACGACGATTCGCCGACGCCGATCACGACGTTTGATTCGCAGCAGATTTTCTCGACCGGTCGCGTCGCGGTTGGCGACGCGTTGAACCAGCTTCCGCAGTTCCGTTCGTCGCTCGGCTCGCAGAACTCCACCTCGGGCCTCGGCGTTCGCGGTGTGAACTTCCTCGACCTGCGCTCGCTGGGTCGCGCTCGTACGCTGGTGCTCGTCAATGGCCGCCGCCATGTGTCGGCCGACATCATCAACAACGGCAACGCCGTCGACATCAACGCGATGCCGACCGACCTGATCGAGAACATCGAAGTCGTCACCGGCGGTGCGTCGTCGGCCGTCTACGGTTCGGACGCGATCGCGGGTGTGGTCAACTTCAAGCTGAAGCGTGACTATGACGGTATCGCGCTTCGCGGTCAGACCGGCATCAGCGACTATGGCGATGCGGGCAACCAGTATCTCTCGCTCGTCGCCGGCAAGAACTTCGCCGACGGCCGCGGCAACATCGCGTTCAACGCCGAATTCGCCCATCAGAGCGACTATTACGCATCGGGCCGTCCGAACCTGCGTCAGAACGACGCCTTCATCGTTGTCGACACTGACACCGGCGCTGCGTTCGACGATCGTCCGGATCGCGTTTTCTACCGTGACCTGCGCGGCGCGACGATTTCACTGGGTGGTCAGCTCGGCTTCCGTCAGGGCGCCAACCCGGGTTGCGGCGTCGACGCCGTCGGCTCGGCCTTCACCTGCGGCTACCTGTTCGACCGCAATGGCAACCTGACGCCGCAGACCGGCGAGCGGGTCGGCCTGGGCCCGAACGGCAACTACATCGGTGGCAATGGCACGACGAGCCGCGAAGGCCGCCTGACCGCGCTTTCCCCCGACGTGAAGCGTTACGTCTTCAACGCGCTCGGCCATTTCGAAGTGTCTGAGGGCTTCGTCCCCTTCTTCGAAGCCAAGTACGTCCGCACCGAAGCACGCGGCTCGCAGAGCGGTCCGTTCTTCTCGCAGGGCCAGACGCTCTCCGACGGCGTGGCGATCGCAGGGTTCACCGACCGGTCCTACTCGAACGCGGGATCCGGCTCCGTCAACCGTGAAGGCATCCGCCTCGACAACCCGTATCTGAACGCGGCTGCCCGCGCGACGATCGCTGGTCAGCTTCGCAACTCGATCGTTTCGGGTGTGAACCCGAACACGGGCGCCGCATTCAGCGGTGCGTCCGCCGCCGCCAACCAGGCAGCAGCGCTGGCCCAGGTCGATGCCGGCACCTATCGTTTCAGCCTGCGTCGCAACTGGCTCGACCTCGGCATCCGCGACGAGCAGATCGAGCGTGATACCTTCCGCATCGTCGGTGGTGTCCGCGGCGATTTCAACGACGACTGGACCTACGAAGTTTCGGTGAACTACGGTGAGCACCGCGAAAACAATCTGATCGTCGGCAACGTGAACACCCAGCGCTACCTGCTGGCGCTGGACACGACGCGCAACGCCGCTGGTCAGATCGTCTGCCGTGCGCAGGTCGACGGCGCCTATGCCGGCAGCGACCTGGGTGGCAATCCGGCACAGCTCGCGGCCGATATCGCCGCCTGCGTCCCGCTCAATCCGTTCGGCGAGGGCTCGGTCAGCCAGGCCGCGCGCAACTACATCCTGTCGCCGACCGAAGCATCGGGCAAGGCAACGCAGCTGGTCGTCAACGGCTTCGTCGCGGGTGATTCCAGCCAGCTGTTCGAACTGCCCGGTGGCCCGGTCGGCTTCTCGGTTGGTGGCGAATATCGTCGCGAAACGCTGACCTATGACCTCGATCCGCTGACTCAGGCGGGCTACAACTTCTACAACGCAATCCCGAGCTTCCGCTCGCCTGCGTTCGAAGTGAAGGAAGCGTTCGGCGAATTGTCGATCCCGCTTCTGAAGGACGTGTTCCTGTTCAAGGAACTGACGATCTCGGGTGCGGCCCGCGTCGCGGACTACACCGGTTCGGTCGGCACGGTCGTGGCGTGGAACGGCAATGCCACCTGGCGCCCGGTCGACGACCTGCTGCTGCGTGGTGGTTACTCGCGCTCGGTGCGTTCGCCGTATCTGGGTGAGCAGTATTCGCCGCTCGGCCAGAACTACACCGCTGCTCCGAACGATCCGTGCTCGGCGCGCAACATCAACACTGGTTCCGCAACGCGCCCCGCGAATTGCGAGGCGGCCGGTCGTCCGGCAGGTTATGACTTCGTCTACACCTCGTCGCTGGAAATCCAGAGCGGTGGCAACCGTCAGCTTGAGGCGGAAACGTCCAACTCGCTGACGCTGGGCGGTGTCTTCTCGCCGCGCTTCGTGCCGGGTCTGTCGCTGTCGGTCGATTACTACGACATCACGGTCAACAACGTGATCACGTCGCCGACGGTCCAGCAGGCCTTGAACGCGTGCTACGACGCACCGAACCTGAACAACCAGTTCTGTGATCTGTTCACCCGCGCTGGCGCCAATGGTGGTCCGAACGGCGAAGAAGCGTTCCGGGTCATCGAGGGATCGTTCCAGGATCTTCCGCAGAACTATGCCCGCTTCAAGACGCGTGGCATCGACACGCAGCTCGCGTATAACCGCGACTTCGGCTTCATGCGGGCGAACTTCAAGGCGGTCTGGACTCACCTGATCCAGCTCGACCAGTTCACCGATCCGTCGCGTCCGGAATTCAAGAACGTCCTGACGAGCGAGCTCAGCTATCCGAAGGATCAGGTGATCGCGTTCACCGACCTGCGCTTCGGCAAGTTCACGCTCGGCCACACGATCCGCTGGATCGACGGCATGTATCTGAACACCTTCGAAGACTATAACAGCGTGAACGGTCAGCCGCCGCAGAACCCGGACTATGCGACGATCCGCAAGTATCCGTCGGTTGTGTACAACGACATCCGCTTCGGCGTCGACGTGGAAGACAATTTCACGCTCGACTTCGGCGTCAACAACGTTGGCGACGTCAAGCCGCCGTACGGTCTGACCGGCATCACCACCGGCTCGGGTATCTACGACAACCGCGGCCGCTTCTTCTACGCGGGCTTCCGCGCACGCTTCTGATCCATCGATCAGATTGCACTTTTGGAGGGGTCGGCCATGCCGGCCCCTCTTTTTTTGTGCCACGAGCCGGTTCGTCGTTCAGCCTTGGCGGGTGTTGAGGCTCAGCACAGCGGCTGACGAATGACAGGAGCCCTACCCGCACGGGCAAAAGATACCTTTCCGTCCGCCGCTGGCATCCCCCGCCCCCGCTTCCTACATCTCCGGTCTATCCTCCCGACCGGAACGGAAGTAGAACTAAACGCATGCTGACTCACATCTCCGTCCGCGGCGCGCGCGAGCACAATCTGAAGGACGTAAGCGTCGATATCCCCCGGGATACGCTGACGGTGATCACTGGCCTCTCCGGCTCGGGCAAGTCGAGCCTCGCGTTCGACACCATCTATGCCGAGGGTCAGCGCCGCTACGTCGAGTCCCTGTCCGCCTACGCCCGCCAGTTCCTCGAACTGATGCAGAAGCCGGACGTCGATCATATCGAGGGGCTCTCGCCTGCGATCTCGATCGAGCAGAAGACGACCAGCCGCAACCCGCGCTCCACCGTCGCGACGGTTACCGAGATCTACGATTACATGCGCCTCCTCTGGGCGCGTGTCGGCATCCCCTATTCGCCCGTCACCGGGGAGCCGATCGCGGCGCAGACCGTCAGCCAGATGGTCGACCGGGTCATGGCGCTGCCCGAAGGCACGCGGCTCTACCTCCTCGCCCCCGTCGTGCGCGGCCGCAAGGGTGAGTATCGCAAGGAAATGGCCGAGTGGCAGAAGGCCGGCTTCACCCGCGTACGGATCGACGGCGAGATCCACGAGATCGAGGACGCGCCCGCGCTCGACAAGAAGTACAAGCATGACATCGAGGTCGTGGTCGATCGCCTCGCAGTGAACGCGGACATCGCCACCCGCCTCGCCGACAGTTTCGAGACCGCGCTGAAGCTCGCCGACGGCCTCGCGTACGTCGATCTCGCCGACGGCGTCGTCCCGGGGCGCGAGGATGAGGCCGCGTCCGGCGGCGCGATGAAGAACGCCGGCATCCCCGCCAACCGCATCGTCTTCTCCGAAAAGTTCGCCTGCCCGGTCAGCGGCTTCACCATCGCCGAGATCGAGCCGCGCCTGTTCTCCTTCAACGCCCCCCAGGGCGCGTGCCCGGCCTGCGACGGCCTCGGCGAGAAGCTCATCTTCGACGAGGATCTCGTCGTCCCCAACCACGCGCTCACCATCAAGAAGGGCGCCGTCGTCCCCTGGGCGAAGTCCAACCCGCCCTCACCCTATTACATGCAAGTGCTCGGCTCCCTCGCCCGCGCCTATGATTTCAGCCTCGACACCCCCTGGGCTGACCTTCCGGAGGAGGTGCGGAACATCATCCTCCACGGCACCAAGGGCAAGGCGGTCACCCTCACCTTCATCGACGGCAAGAAGAGCTACGACGTCAGCAAGCCGTTCGAGGGGGTCATCGGCAACCTTAACCGCCGCATGCTCCAGACCGAGAGCGCCTGGATGAAGGAGGAACTCGGCAAGTACCAGTCCTCGCAGCCGTGCGAGGTCTGCCACGGCGCCCGCCTGAAGCCCGAGGCGCTGGCGGTGAAGGTCGCGATGCAGGACATCAGCCACGCCACCCACCTCTCGGTGGTCGACGCGCTCGCCTTCTTCACCGACCTGCCCAATCACCTGAACGACCAGCAGCGCGCCATCGCGGAGCGCATTCTGAAGGAGATCGTCGAGCGGCTCGGCTTCCTCAACAACGTCGGCCTCGACTATCTCAACCTCGATCGCACCTCCGGCACCCTGTCGGGCGGCGAGAGCCAGCGCATCCGCCTCGCCAGCCAGATCGGCAGCGGCCTCTCCGGCGTCCTCTACGTCCTCGACGAGCCCTCGATCGGCCTGCATCAGCGCGACAACGACATGCTGCTCGCCACGCTCCGCCGCCTGCGCGATCTCGGCAACACCGTGCTCGTCGTCGAGCATGACGAGGATGCGATCCGCACCGCCGATTACGTGATCGACATGGGCCCCGGCGCCGGCGTCCACGGCGGAAGCATCGTGGCGCAGGGCACGCTCAAGCAGCTCCTCAAGTCCAAGGGTTCCGTCACCGCCGATTACCTGAACGGCACGCGCGAAGTCCCCGTGCCCGCGAAGCGCCGCAAGGGCTCGGGCAAGAAGCTGACGGTGCACAACGCCACCGCCAACAACCTGACGGGCGTCACCGCCTCGATCCCGCTCGGCACCTTCACCTGCATCACCGGCGTCTCCGGCTCGGGCAAGTCCAGCTTCACCATCGACACGCTCTACGCCGCCGCCGCGCGTCAGCTGAACGGCGCGCGCATTCTCGCCGGCAAGCACGACAAGGTCACCGGGCTGCAGCATCTCGACAAGGTGATCGACATCGATCAGTCGCCGATCGGCCGCACCCCGCGCTCGAACCCGGCCACCTATACGGGCGCCTTCACCCAGATCCGCGACTGGTTCGCCGGCCTGCCGGAGGCTCAGGCGCGCGGCTACAAGCCCGGCCGCTTCTCGTTCAACGTCAAGGGCGGCCGGTGCGAGGCGTGCCAGGGCGATGGCGTGCTCAAGATCGAGATGCACTTCCTCCCCGACGTCTACGTCACCTGCGACGTGTGCCACGGCGCGCGCTACAATCGCGAGACGCTGGAGGTGAAGTTCAAGGGCCATTCGATCGCCGACGTGCTCGACATGACGGTCGAGGACGCGGCGGAGTTCTTCAAGGCCGTGCCCCCGATCCGGGACAAGATGGCGATGCTGGTCGAGGTGGGCCTCGGCTACATCAAGGTCGGCCAGCAGGCGACGACGCTGTCCGGCGGCGAGGCGCAGCGCGTGAAGCTCGCCAAGGAACTCTCCCGCCGCGCAACCGGCAACACGCTCTACATCCTCGACGAGCCGACCACGGGCCTCCATTTCGAGGACGTCCGCAAGCTCCTCGAAGTGCTCCACGCCCTCGTCGAACAGGGCAACACCGTGGTGGTGATCGAGCACAATCTGGACGTCATCAAGACCGCCGACTGGGTGCTGGACCTCGGCCCCGAAGGCGGCGTCAAGGGCGGCGAGATCGTCGCCGAAGGTCCGCCAGAAGTGGTCGCGGCAGAACCGCGGAGTTTCACGGGCAAGTATCTGGCGCCGTTGCTGGGGAAGCGTGAGGCCGAGGCGGCGGAGTAATTTAGTTTAGAAAAACAATAGGATTGTCACTCCAGATATAGTCTCGACGTGTTCTTTTGGTGAATTGCCCATTTATGGCCACCTGCCGCCCTCGTCGCAATTCACCTTGCGCATCAAGACGTTCAAACGTTTCCCATGGTATTGCACATGTACATTGACGCTCTACTAAGTCTTTAATTAGGAACGTTCTAGAGTCTCCGTTGATCTCTATTATAACGCCGCGGATTGTTTTCCGATCGGAGCGCCGGTTTTCCTGCGCATCAGCAATAATATCACCAGCTTGCCGGTCTAGAAACACTGCCTGCATCTGGGTTCCGTTATTGAAGGTTATTTCCACTCTTTCCAAACCGCTGTCGGCCGATGGAACTAGTCCATATAGATTGTCGAGGAAAGCTTGTTGATTAGCGATGAAATCGCGCGACAGATGTCCATTATGCTCAATCTGATCGGCTGCGCTCGTCAGCGAGTTCCAGAAGTTTTGCCCTTGCTCTCCGGCTTCGTTCAATAGCTGCTGCCTATCGACCCCGCGAAGCCTCGGGCTTGTTGAAATCGATTGAAAGTCAAACTCCGGCTTTTTCGCGGCGAGTACTAGGCTGCTGAATCGCGGTTCAGCCATTTGCACGTCAAAAAAGCGACTATCTCTACCATTTGCCAACGCCGGAGGAGTGAGAGTTTTTCTAACAAAATTGGAAAATTGATTGACCTTCTCTTGCAGGACAGAAAGCGGTACGTGACCTTTTCTAATCGAGGCCCCGAGAAACCGGAATGACAGAAATGCTTCCGCCTGCTCGATAGTATCAGGAACGGCTCCAAACGCACTCAGCAACCCCGCGTTCGGCGCGGGTAAGAATCGACCGATCGATTCTTCTGAAATCAGTTGAAAAGCACTAACCTCGAGAAGCCGTGCTTCTATCAACCACGCGTCGGCTTGATACAGCGCACCTCGCAGTGGCAAACGACCGCCCTTAAGGGCGCCTACTATCTCGTCGTTTGTTTCAACAGCAAGATAGTAATTGAGGTCGTCGATTTCGTCGCGCTTAGCGAATAAATAGTCATTTAGCCCTACCTTTGCCCTGAAGATGACTGGGCCATCGAATTCGAGCAAAATTTCGGTTACAGCTACCGATCCGCCGCCCCAGTGGCGTTCAACTGGAACATGGTCCACCCACATCTTAATTGCCCTCAGGCGTCATAAATAGCTGCGCGCGTTCTCTAAGATCCGTCTGTCGATATGGCCAATAGGTGTGGTGCCCGTTCTGTCCCGGCGACGAAAGGCGACCGCCCGTAGCCGCAACGGCACTCGTGTAAATATAACGCCTCTTCATCCATGGCATTGTATGTTCCCGAGCGTGAAGCAATTCTTGCTCGTCGATCCACACTGATAAACCCCACCCCGCACACGCGGCAGGATTAGCAAGGCGCTGTTTCTGTGGAACTGATGACTCATTGTGAGGACGATAGTCCTCTTCGCTCGGCGGGCTATCTAAGCAAGCTCTAAACAAGCTCGCTGCTTGCTCATAGGCTTCATCACCTGGGCAATGCCCCGGCATCTCCGCTCGATATGCCATTCCACCTCACGTCCCTTTACTTAAAGCTATCGTCATATCGAGCTGCGTCAATGCCTGGGTTCTTCCGCTCACAACTCCACCGCCTTCAGCAGCGCTCCGTTCATCCGTGCCTGCCACCCCGGCCCGCGGCGCGAAACTTCTTGATCACGCCGGAATCAGGCCGCAGCGTCACCTGCCACTCCACCGTGCCGCTCAGCGGCGAGCGGCCGGTGAGGAGTAGAGCAACAGACGCCCCCCCCTTCTTCGTCATCCCCGCGCAGGCGGGGATCCATAACCTCCGAATGCTGGCGATCGTGACCACTGGCGTTTCTGGATCCCGCCCTCGCGAAAATGACGACCTCAGATGGATCAGAAACAGCCCCGCCGCGGCAAAGCCGCGTCGTCAGTCGGCGCTTGGGCGCCGCTGGCCGGGCGCGCGCCCGTCAGCGACACGAGCCCCAATGCCGTCCGCCACTGACAGACGCTGACCGATGCCCGCAGCCGCTCCGTCGGAAGAACACGGGCCTTCGGTCGCCAGGGCGGAACCCTCACCTCGCGCCCCCGTTGCCCTCCCCAGACACTCACGTCCCGCGGAGATTAACATGGATTACAAGAAGTTAGGCTTCGGCCTCGGCCTGTTCTCGATCGCGCTCGGCGTGGCGGAGCTGGTCGCGGCGCGGCGGATCACGCGTTCGCTCGATGCCGAGGGGCATGAGACGTTGGTCAAGGCATTCGGCGCACGCGAATTGCTCGCCGGCGCCAACCTGCTCGCCGCCCCCGCCGTCGCCACCAACGTCTGGAACCGCGCCGCCGGGGACGTCATGGATATCGCCGCCGCGGGCGCCGCCGTTCGCAACAGCCCGAAGAACGGCGCCGCCTGGGGCACGCTGGCCTTTGTCGTCGGCGCGCTGGTGCTCGATACCTGGGTCGCGCGCGGGCTGGACAAGCAGACGGGCAAGACCTTCCCCGTCGACGCCGGCCCACTCGCCGCCTAGGCACTCCCCGCGGCAGGATCAGGCGACGCGGCGCCCCGCCCCGATGGGGGTGTCAGCGCTCCGCCTGATCCGGCCCGTCCGGCACCGCGAACCGCCGGGCCAGCGCCGCGACATCCTCGCCCGGCGCCACCACCAGCCACTCGCCGGGCCGGCGCGTATCCACCACCGTCACCGCATTCTTCGGGCACAGGCCAAGGCACTTCACCTCGATCACGCCGACCTGCGCCTTGCGCTTCTTGCCGAACCCCGGCTCGCGCCGCAGCGCCTTGGCCAGCCCGTCGCGCCCCTTCTCGCCAAAGCCGCCATCGACCTTGCGGGAGCATTTGGCGCATACCAGCACCGCATCGGTCCAGTTGGACTTCGCGCGTTTCACGCCGGCTTCCAGGTCCGCCGTTCCTCGGCGGTGCGCAGCACCTCATAGGCCGCCTGGATCGCCTGAAACCGCTTGGCCGCCTCCGCGTCGCCCGGGCGCACATCGGGGTGGTTGGTCTTGGCCAGCCGCCGCCACGCCAGCCGCACGTCGTCGAACGTCGCGTCCGTCTCCAGCTCCAGCACCTCCAGCGCGCGCATCTCGTCGCGCGATCGGCTGCCGTCGCCCGATCCGGCCCAGCTCTGGTAGCGCGATTGCTCATAGCCCGACGCATCGCGCCGCTCGGCCTGCTCGCGCGCCGCCGCTTCCTCCGCGTCCAGCCCTTCGAAGTAATTCCAGCCGCGGTTATATTCCGCCGCATGCGTCTGGCAGAAATACCAGCGCTCGGGGCTGTTGGGGGATTTGGGGGCGGGGCAATTGCCCGGCTCGTCACAGCCATGCCGGTCGCACAGCCGCACGGCAGTCGCTTCACGGGATGCGCCATAACTGCGCCAGCGGGGAAAGCCCCAGTCGTTGGATCGGGAGGAACGCGCCATTGCGACCGATCTAGCGATTGCGGGCCAAAGGTTAAAGGTGACACCAGAGGGCCTGTAAGCCGGGTTCTGTCCCCCCTTGCGGGATAGGCGACCATTCCTCTCGGCGCGCCGTTGCCGACGCGCTCCAGCAACCAACCCGGGCAGCAGGTGGGAACACACCCCGGGGATCAAGTCCCCATGCCGCCCCTATTCGGTCTTGCTCCCGGTGGGGTTTGCCATGCCGCCGCCGTTACCGGCCGCGCGGTGCGCTTTTACCGCACCCTTTCACCCTTGCCCGGCCGAAGCCTTCATCTGAAAGATTGGGCGGTCTGCTCTCTGTGGCACTTTCCCTGGGGTCACCCCCGGCGGGCGTTACCCGCCACCGTTGTTCCATGGAGCCCGGACTTTCCTCGGCGCGGGACCAGCCCACGACGCGGCCGCCCGGCCCTCTGGTGTGCGCGCGGCTGTAGCGTGGCGGCGCGGGATTGCAATCATGCCCGTGTGCGCCACTTCGGATCGCCCACCACATTCTCCTGCGGCATCGGGCTGATCCACCGGTACGCCATGCCCCCGATTGCTCCGCCGATCAGCGGCGCGACCCAGAACAGCCATAGCTGCGCCATCGCCCATCCGCCGACGATCAACGCCGGCCCGGTGCTGCGCGCCGGATTGACGGAGGTATTGGTCACCGGGATGCTGATGAGGTGGATCAGCGTCAGCGCCAGGCCGATCGCGATCGGCGCGAACTGCACCGGCGCCCGGCCATGCGTTGCGCCCATGATGACGAACAGGAACCCCGCCGTCAGCACCAGCTCGCTGATCCACGCCGCGGTCAGCGAATAGCCGCCCGGCGAATGTGCGCCATAGCCATTGGCGGCAAATCCCGACGTCGCCGGGTCGAACCCCGGCGCCCCAATCGCGATCAGGTACAGCACAAACGCGCCCAGGATCCCGCCGATCACCTGCGCGACGATATAGGGCAGGATGTCGATCACCGGGAACCGCCCGCCGACCGCCAGCCCCACGGTGACCGCCGGGTTCAGGTGGCATCCCGAAACATGGCCGATGGCATAGGCCATGGTCAGCACGGTCAGCCCGAACGCCAGCGACACGCCGGCAAAGCCGATCCCCAGTTCGGGAAAGGCGGCCGCCAGCACCGCCGATCCGCACCCCCCGAACGTCAACCAGAACGTGCCGATCAGTTCGGCTGCATATTTGCGAAAATTCTCCACGCTTTCTCTCCGACCAGCGCCGCTGGGCCGAAGGAAACAGGGAAAGTCTGCGCAGTGAAATTGGGGGATTGCCCCAGCCGCGGCGGCCCGGCGAACCGCGCCTAATCGTCCCCCTGCGGCTTGGGCAGCAGCAACGCCAGCAGGATCATGCGGCATTCCGCGTCGATCTCGCCGTCGATCAGTTCGGGCCGGAACCGCCGCTGGAACGCGACGATCGCCGCCATCTTGTCGCTCACGTCATAGCCGAACCGCTCCAGCGCCAGCAGGAACGCCGCCTCGCCCCACATCGGGTCCATCAGGTTCCGGGTCGGTCGCGGCAGCGCCAGCCGAAGCCGTGCCAGCTTGCCCCACGGGAACAGCTCGCCCGGGTCACGCTTGCGCGCCGGTGCAATGTCGGAATGCGCGACGATGTTGCCGCGGGTGATCTCGTACCGATCCTTGATCGCATGGACCAGCCGGATCACCGCATCGACCTGCGCGTCCGGGAACGGGCGATAGCCGAATTCATGCCCCGGGTTGACGATCTCGATCCCGATGGAGGCGGAATTGACGTCGGTGATCCCGCGCCAGTGCGACTTGCCGGCATGCCACGCACGCTTCTCCTCCGGCACCAGCCGCAGGATCGTGCCGTCCTCCTCCACCACATAATGGGCGGAAACCTTGGCCTCGGGATCGCGCAACCGCGCGATGGCGGACGGGCCGTCCACCATGCCGGTATAATGGAGCACGATCATTGTGATCGGCAGCGTGCGCTCGTCGAAATTGGGCGATGGCGCCTCGATTGGCGTCATGGTTACTCCTGCGGGCCGCTCGTCACCAACCCGCCTTACAACGCGCGCCCGCTGCCCGCCATGCCGTTCAGCGCGGCGGCAACAGCTCATAGAGGCCGCGGAACTGCTTGCTCGGCGCGAAGCGGTCCGACTGGCCGATCACCGTCTCGCCTGCCCCCAGCATCAACAGCCCGCCCGGCTTCAGGCTGCGCGCGATCGTCTCCAGCACGCGCGGCCGCAGCTCGGGCGCCAGGTAGAACAGCACGTTGCGGCAGAATACCGCATCCAGCCGCCCCGCCGGCGCGGGATCGAGCACCAGGTTGCTGCGCCGCCACGATATGCCGCGCACCAGGGCGGGCTGCGCGATCCAATCATCGCCCTCCTGGTCGAACCAGCGCACCATGCGGCCGATCGGCAACCCGCGCTGGATTTCGAAATGCGAAAAGCGCCCCGTGCGGGCCCGTGCGATGGCGGTTGCCGATACATCGCTGGCGATGATCTCGGGGGCCGGGCCGCCACGCTCGGCAAAGGCGATCGCCAGCGACAGCGGCTCCTGCCCCGTCGCGCATCCCGCGCACCAGATCCGCGGCGTGGCTTCAGTGCTGGCAGCAATCGCCGCGGCCGCCGCGACGATGACGTCGCCGTCGCGAAAGAAGGACGTCTCCTGGTTCAGCAGCGCGTCGACGATGCGGTCCGCCAGCGCGGGGTTGCGCCCGTCGCTCACCTGCCCGACCAGCTCGTCGACGGAGGCGGCACCATTGGCGGTGGCCAGCGGGCGCAGCGCGGTATCGATCCGCCACGCGCGATTGGCGGCGATCTGCTGCCCAGTCCGGTTTTCGAGCAGGGTCGCCAGCGCAGCCACCGTCGCGGGGCTCGCCTGCGGTGCGATCATCACCTGGCTCAACGGCATGGTACGGCCACCATCTGCCCGGCCACCACGCCGCCGATCGCCTCGGGCGTCAGCACCGCGTCCGCCAGGCCCGCGGCGGCGACCGCACCCGGCATCCCCCATACGACGCTACTGGCGCGATYCTGCACCACCACCGTGCCKCCCGCCTCGCGCACCGCCCGCGCCCCGTCCAGTAC
>NNBT01001971.1_pt1 | contig 15688 bp, 14 predicted proteins | sample 1173831 | NCBI WGS metagenome assembly NNBT01 (sample SAMN07173936, study PRJNA388173) | plant metagenome | isolation source: symbiotic tissue sample KVJ10 | place: Norway: Troms, Kvaloya island | reverse complement strand
CTTCTCCTTCTCTCTCTTTGTTTTCTTTCCAGCAGAAGATGGCATTCGAGATTCCTGCATGTATCGTGGGCTCGGAGATGTGTATAAGAGCCCGGAACCACTGGKCCCAGTTCAGCAGGAAGGTGATGATCGCGACCGTTGCGACGACGGGGGCGGCCATCGGCATCACCACCTTGAACAGGATCTGGCTTTCGCTGGCGCCGTCGATGGTCGCGGCCTCGATGACCTCGGGCGGAATGGCGCGGAAGAACTGCTCGAACAGGAAGAACTGGATCGGCCCGAGCGCCAGGAACAGGATGATCCCGGCGTAGCTGCCGAGCAGCCCGAGCTTGAACATCACCAGATAGACCGGGATGACCAGCAGCATGTAGGGGTACATGATGGTGATCAGGAAACCGTAGCGCAGCAGCGAGAACCCCGGCAGCCGTGGCCGGCGTACCAGCGCATAGGCGCCCAGCGCCGTCATCGTGACGCCCAGCAGCGTGGAGGCGCAGGTGATCGCGACCGAGTTGAATCCGTAGCGCCAGAGGTCGACCCCTCCGATGCTGGTGATCTCCGACAGGATCGACAGATCGAAGCGTTCCGGCAGGAGGCGCAGCGGCGCCGAGAGCATCTCACGCGTCGAGCGGAAGGCCGACACCAGCATCCACCAATAGGGGTAGAGGAAGAGCAGGCTGACGGTGCCGGCGACGGCATAGGCTGCCGTGTAGGCGAGCGGCGAATGGGTGCCGGAGGGAGCGGCTGCGTCCTTCATGCCGGCCTCCGGTCGCCGATGCGGAAGGCCGTCAGCGAGATGCCGATGACGATGGCGAAGAGGATCGAGGCCATCGCGGTTGCCTCGCCGTAGCGGCCCTGGTCGAAGAGCTGGTAGGCGTAGTAGCTGACGAAATTGGTCTGGTCGCTTGGCCCGCCCTTGGTCATCACCACGACGACGGTGAAGGTCTTGAGGAACTGGATCAGCGCATAGACGGTGTTGATCATCAGCGCCGGCCGCAATTGCGGCAGGATCACATAGCGCCAGCGCTGCCAGGTGGTCGCGCCATCGATATGGGCGGCCTCCTCCAGCGCCTTGTCGCGGATCGAGAGATTGGCCAGGAAGATGATCACGTAGAAGCCGGCATGGTGCCAGAGCTCGGCGATCAGCACCGCCAGCATCGCGGTGTTGGGGCTGGACAGGCCCCCGAAGGCCGGCAGTCCCAGCAGATCGAGCCCGGCATTGATCGCCCCGAAGGAGCGGTCATAGAGCCAGCGCCAGACGACATAGCCGGCGACGTCGGGCGTCACAACGGGCAGGAAAATGGCGAGCCGGAAGAAGAGGTTGCCCCGTTTCAGCAGTGTCGAATCGAGCAGCGTCGCGAAGCCGAGCGCGAAGGCGAGATTGGCGACAACCGACAGCGCCGTATAGAGCAGCGTGCGCGCCAGCGAGGCCAGGAAGATCGGATCGGCCAGCACCGCGGCATAGTTCGCAAGCCCGACATAGACCGGGTTCGGCTTCAGCGCGCTGGCCGACGCCGTGAACGAGACCTGGATCGAGAGCAGGATCGGCCAGATCCCGAACAGGATCGTCAGCGCCGCGAAGGGGGCGACGAACAGGTAGAAGATCCGGTGCCGCCAGGCCTCGTCCCAACGTCCTTCGAGGACGGGTCGTTGGCCGGAGAGGGGCAGGGCGAGGCTTGTCATTCCGGCATCCGGCTCAAATCGGGGATCGCGTCTCCCCGTCTTGCCCGGGGAGGCTCGCGCGGGCTCGGACCCGCGCGAGGTTGTGAAGAGCGGCGTCTGGCGTCAGCCTTTGGCGAGTTTCGCCGCCAGCTCCCGCATCTCCTTGGCGGTCTCGGCAATGAAGGGCTTCCAGTCCGCTGGCGGGCTCGCGAGCCCCGCGAGCAGCTTGCGGTGGAAGGCGGCCTCCAGCTCCGGATAGAAGGGGTGAATCGACTCCGGGAAGTCGTAGGCGACGAGCCTGCCTTGCGCCTTGGCGAAGAACTGCTGGCGCTCGGACAGCTTCGAGACGTCGAGATCCTTGCGCACGCCGGCGCCGAGCAGTTCGAGCGAGCCCTGCTGCGCCTGTTTGCCGAGCAGGAACTTGGCGAACTCCACCGCGAGCGCCTTATTGGGCGCGTTCTCCGGCACGGCGACGCCGCGCATGCCGCCGATCACCACGGCGTTCTGGTCGCCCTCGGTGAAGCGGGGCCAGGGGCCGGAGACGAAATCGCCGTTGAGGACGTTGGCGCCGTCCCATTTGCGGACGTTCCAGTCGCCGACGCGGAACATGCCGGCGCGGCCGCCCTCGATCACCTGGTACATCTCGTTGAAGGAATGATTGATCGTGTCCGGCGCGACGAATTTGTAGGTGGAGTAGGTCTTGAGGAACTCCTCCAGCACAAGCGCATGCTTTGGTTGGTCGATGGTGATCTTGCCCTCGGGGTCGATCAGCGTGTGACGCAAGCCCGCCCCGAAGGTGAAGAGATCGAGCATGTGGATCAGGTCGCGCGGCTTGGCGGCCTGCAGCGCGAAGCCGAAGGTGTCGGCCTTGCCGTTGCCGTCGGGGTCGGCGTCGCGGAACTTGGCGGCGACGCGCTTGGCGTCGTCCCAGGTCTCTGGGAATGTCTCGCCGGTCTTGTCGAGCCAGCTCTTGCGCACGCCGAGCGCCATCTGCACGCGCTGCGCCGGCAGGATGATCATCTTGCCCTTGTAGGTTGCGACCTTGAGGTCGTCTTCGCCGAGGAAGTCCTTGTCGGCGATCTGGCCGAGGACCGGTTTCAGGTCCATGACCTTCCCGGTCTGGCTCTCGATGCGGATCACGCGTTCGTAATTGTTGAAGATCAGGTCAGGCGCCGTATCGGTGTTGAGCGCACCCACGACGCGCCCGAACCACTGGTCCGTCGGATAGGATAGCGAGCGGACGGTGACGCCTGGCCGGCTCTTGGCAAACTCGGCGCCCGCTGCCTGGAACCACTTGATCCCGTTGTCGCCGAGATCGTGCCAGATCGTGATTTCCTGCGCCTTGGCCGGCGCCGAGAGCAGTGTGGCGGCGGCGAACGCCCCGCCGATGAACAAGGCCAGCCTCATGGTCGAACCTCCCTGGTTCCGTGATCGTTTGCCGTCACGTAAACGTTTTCGTTGACTTATCATAAGACCAACTCGATCAAGACATCAAGGGGTCATGGCGGAGGGCTGGACGTGAAGGGCAAAACAGGGGTCCCGCGCCGAAGCCGGCAGGCCACGGCCGATCGCGGCGTCTCGATCCGGGCGGTTGCGGCCCATGCTCAGGTCTCGATCGCGACGGTGTCCCGGGTGGTCAACGGGCTCGCCAATATGGCCACGCCCGAGACGGCCGCCCGCGTCAGGGCGGCCATCGCCGAACTGGGCTACCGGCCGAGCAGCGCGGGCCGTTCGCTGCGCCAGCGCGAAAGCCGGCTGGTCGCGGTCATCGCAGCCAACCTCGCCAACCCGGCGATGACCGCGATCGCGGCCTCCGTCGAGGTCGCACTGCGCAGCCGCGGCCTGGTTCTGGCGCTGTGCGACAGCCATGACCAGCCCGAGCTGCAGGACGAGTATCTGCTTGAAATGCGTGCGCATCTGGTGCGGGCGACCGTCCTGCTCGGCGCGGTGGCGAGCCCGAAGCTGGTGGCGATGATCGAGGCCGGCGAACCGCTCCTCTTCGTCAACCGTCGCTGCCCCGGCGACGACGATCAGCCCTTCATCGGCATTGACAATCGTCGCGCAGGCCAGGATGCCGCCGCCTTCCTGCTGGCCAAGGGGATTCGCGACGTCGCCGTGGCCCATGGCCATCTCGCCTCCTCGGCGACTATCGACCGCATCGCCGGCATCGGCGAGGCCTTCGCGGCTGCCGGCGCGCCCGTGCCGCCGGAGCGCTTCCTGACCACTCAGGGCGCAGAGCATCTGGAAATCGGCTACCGCGCCGCCGACGATCTTCTATCGGCTGGCAAGCCACCGGCCGGGCTGATCTGCGCCAGCGACATGATCGCCTTCGGGGCGCACCGACGGCTGGTCGAGGCGGGACTGGCTCCTCAGGCGATGCCGCAGCTTCTGGGCTTCGACGACAACCCGCTCAACCCGTGGGTCGCGCCCTGGTTGTCATCCGTGCGCATCCCCTACCAGGCCTATGGTGATGCGGTCGTTCGCATGATCGACGCCGACGGGCCACGCCGGATCATCCTCGAGCACCAGATCGTCGATCGATCGCCGAACTGACCGCGGATGGCTGAGCGTCTGCGCCGGCGAGGCTATGGCGATGAGGGTCAGCTCCTTAACGACAGCCATCGCCCGCCGACTGCGGACGCTCGAGTGCTGCATCAGGCAGATGCTCGGTGGTCGTGGATATCTGGCGAATGCGCGCCGTGAGCAGCTTGGCTGCGCGCGTTTTTCGGTCGTTTAGCGAAGCTACTCAGCGTGGTCGCGCCCCCTGTCGTCGTGAGGATGGGAGCAGCCCACAAGGGCAGTAGTCGTTCTTGGGATCTCGTCGAGCTGGTTATCGCGGTGGTTGGGCTGTCCGTCGAAGCAGGTTTGATACCCCAACTATCGACTGTCTGCGGGACGCCGCGTTCGCGAGAAGACGGTCCACACGCGCAGGTCCAGAATCGCCTTGGCGGTTGCCAGAAGCACCACAAGGCCGAATAGCGCCTTCGACCACGGCTCCATCGTTCCATCGACCAGCCAGGCATGAACGACGCTGCCCGTGACGATCACCATTGCGAGGGCGGTGTGGCCAATGCGCCATGTCTTCGGTGCGATGCGGATACGAACTCTCACCGCCGCAAGCGCGGCCGTGGCAAAGGCAGCCCACATCGCCACGACGCCCCATACGGAAAAGGGAGTGGGCGACGCAAACAGCAATGCATCAATCACATCAGGCGCGCTCGTTAAGTACAGTCCCGCGACGTGAAGGATGATCAGCGCCACGAGACCGGCGCCTAGCCAGGCATGGAGGCGGCGACCGCGCCGGGCCCGCAGTGCCGGCAGATACCGACCGGCCAGCAGGGGTTGAACGAGCAACAGCGCCAGCGCGAGCATACCGGCGAAGCTGGACGCGATATACACGCCGTCGCGCCACGCCAGCAGAGGACTTCGGGCCGCCAGTGCCATCGGCACCGCCACGGCGATCGCGAGCACAACCCAGATCAGAGAGCTCCGAAGTGACGGCAAGCCGCTCAGACCGGTTGCAGAACGAAATGAGCGCTGAGGCTGGTATCGCGCGAACTGGCCATCACAGGGCGGAGAAAGACCGCCTTGAAGCCCTTGCCGTCATAGGCAAGATGAGCGTGCGCCTGCCCGAAAGCCGGTATGATTTGAGGCATTTCCAGCCGGAATGCCCCATCTGGCCCGCTGAGCGTCGCGCCGTGGCTGTGAGGGTCGTTCTCGCGACCTTCCGTCGTATGTGCCCAGATCTGGATCCGCACTCCAGGCAGTGGCGCGCCGTCTCCCGCACGGCGCACGGTGCCAGTCATCCAGAATCCCCCGCCGCCGATGCGGCTGACGATCGCAGCACCCGGGATATAGTTGTTCGCCCCGCCAGGCATCGTCGGCGTTGGCGACAGACCTTGCGCATGGGCGCGCGACAGCAGACCGGGCGCACCCGTCAGGATCGCCGCGCCGGCCAGGGCAGACCCGTTGGCGAGAAAGGCGCGGCGGGTTGATCGATCAGAGCTCAACGCGGCTTCTCCATGGTTGCTTTGCAAGCGAGACCCGGGCGAAGCTGTGGCTTCGAGACGCATCAAGATCCCGGAACGCGCACCTTATCCATAAAGGTGGCGATCAGCGGGCAAGCACGTGCCCCACAATCTAGCGCGGTCTGCAATGCCAGTTCGCGACGCAGCACAGCTTTCGTCGTAATTTCAGTAATTTGCGACCATCAAGAGGGCAAGCCGCCGTCCGCATCTCTGGTCTTCACAAAATCGCGCTTAGCAAATGGGAGCTGGCAACGTGCTGTATTGGGTCCACAAGCAGGTTTAAGGCCCCGCCTATAGAGGTTGGATTTGCGGGCTCGTCGTGGATCGCGGCTTCCGGGAGGAAACACGGACGGATCTGGATCGCTTCTGGCTCACCGATGCGCAATTCAGACGGATTGAGCCGCGCGATGGAGCCATCGCAACCCATTCTGGTCACAGCGTCTGCACTGCACGGCGACGTCGGCGAGAACGGCCAGCGAGACCAAGGGTTCGACAATCAAGCACCAAGTGCGGGATCTCGCCGTCCTGACCCGGACACGCTGCCAGCCTTGGTTGGGAGAAAGGCGGCGCGACCAGCGGCGCGTCTGCCATACGGACATCCCAAAGGCTTCACTGCGGCCTGCGCCAACGTTTATCGACGCGTCTTGGCAGATATCCGCGCCCCGCCTGCCGCAGCCCTCCCTTCTATTTTCATGACGCGATGGGGCGCAACGATCAATCCGCGCCGGTTGGGCGTCCTTGCGGAACGTTCGCCAAGACTCAATCGGCAAGCGTCTGGCGCACGGATCGCACCCTAACGTGCATTCCAGAACCGACCTTGTCTCGCCAAGCGGAACTGAAGAACTGGCTTGAAGCTGGTTCCGCGTGGAACTACGCTCGATGCAACGCACTGGACCAAATAGTGCGATTGAGGGAGTGATCGATGAAGCGCATGATGATGAAATTGGCGACGCTTGGCCTTCTGGCCGCTGTCGCCGCCTTAGCGGCAAGCCCAGCCTCGGCCCAGGCAACGCTCGATACGGTCAAGAAGCGCGGCAAGGTCTTGTGCGGCGTCTCGCCCAGTTCGGCCGGCTATTCCTATGCGGACGACAAGGGCGTGCGGAAGGGCTTCGACTCGGACGTCTGCCGGGCTGTCTCTTCGGCGGTGTTCGGCGCGCCCGACAAGGTCGAGTTCGTGCCGCTGAACACGAACATCCGCTTCCAGGCGTTGCAATCGGGCGAGATCGACGTGCTCTCGCGCCAGACCACGATGACCTTCTCGCGCGACAATTCGCTCGGGCTCGATTTCGGACCGGTCGTCTTCTATGACGGCCAGGGCCTGATGGTGAACGCCAAGCTCGGCGTGAAGAGCGCCAGCGAGCTGTCGCAGGCGGCGATCTGCCTGCTGCCGGGAACGACTACGCTGCAGAACCTCGAGGACTACTTCAAGCCGCGCGGCATCAAATACGAGTCGGTCGTGTTCGAGGACAACAACGAGTGGCGCAACGCCTTCTTCTCGGGCCGCTGCGACGTCATCACCACCGACCGCTCCGACCTCGCCTCGGTCCGCGCCGTCGCCAACGACCCCAAGCAGTTCGTGATCCTGCCCGAGACGATCTCGAAGGAACCGCTGGCCCCCGTGGTGCGCCAGAACGACAGCAACTGGAAGGATATTGTCTCCTGGTCGGTCTACACGCTGATCGCGGCGGAGGAGTACGGCATCACCCAGGCCAATGTCGACGAGAAGCTCCAGAGCAAGGAGCCCGAGGTGCAGCGCATGCTCGGCGTCAGCGGCGATCTCGGCAAGATGCTGAATCTCGACAACAAATGGGCCTACAACATCATCAAGCAGAACGGGAACTATGGTGAGCTGTTCGAGCGCAGCCTCGGCGAGAAGACGCCGCTCGGCCTGACGCGCGGCCCCAACCAGCTCTGGACCAAGGGCGGCCTGCTCTACTCGCCTCCGTTCCGTTGAGCGACGCCGGCCCCTGACCGGGGGCCGAGACCGGACCCCGCGAGCGGCGCTTCAGTGCCGCCCGCCCCGCCCGTCGCCCGGAATCCGCCATGGCCTCCTCTTCGTCGAATCCGCTGCGCCTGCTCAACGATCTGCGCGTGCGGGCCGTGCTCTACCAGGTCGTGGCGGTGGCGCTGGTCGTCGGCGTCGGGCTCTATCTCTTCGGCAACGTCTCGCGAAAGCTGGCGGAGCAGAACATCGCGACCGGCTTCGCCTATCTCGACCGGCCGGCCGGCTTCGTCATCAGCCAGTCCTTCATCGCCTACGAATCAAGCGACAGCTATGCGCGTGCGCTGCTCGTCGGCATCCTCAATACTGTCTTTGTCTCGATCTTCGCCGTTGCCCTTTCGACCACGCTCGGGCTGATCGTCGGCATCGCGCGGCTCTCGCGCAATCCGATGCTGTCGCTGCTAGCCAAGCTCTATGTCGAGGCGCTGCGCAACGTGCCGCTGCTGCTCTATCTCTTCCTCTGGTACGCGCTGATCGTCGCGGTGTTTCCGCCGGTGCGCGAGGCCTGGCAGCCCATTCCCGAGGTGTTCGTCAGCAATGGCGGGCTGATCGTGCCCTCGCTCCGCTGGTCACCCGCCCATAGCGGCGTACTGCTTGCCACCCTCGCGGGCGTTGTCCTCGCCTTCGTCGTTGCGGGCCGGCTGAGCCGCCGCCGTGTGGCGACGGGCGTCGAGCAGCGCGCCTGGCCCTTCGTGATGCTCGCCCTGCTGCTGCCGCCGCTGCTGGCGGCGCTCCTGCTCCAGCCGGATCTCGTGGTGAACTGGCCCGAGAAGGGCCGCTTCCGCATCACCGGCGGCGTGCAGGTCACGCCCGAATTCACCGCGCTTCTGGTCGGGCTCGGGCTTTCATCCTCGGCCGGTATCGCCGAGATCGTGCGCGCCGGCATTCTCTCGGTCGGGCGCGGGCAGTGGGAAGCCTCGCGCGCGGTGGGCCTGCGCGACCGGCAGACCATGCGGCTCGTGGTGCTGCCGCAGGCGCTGCGCGTGATCGTGCCGCCGCTGACCAGTTCCTATCTCTCGACCTTCAAGAACTCGTCGCTCGCCATCGCCATCGGCTATCCCGACCTAGTCATGGTCTCGAACACGACGATGAACCAGACCGGCCAGGCGATCGAGGGCATCGCCATCTTCATGCTGGTCTATCTCGGCATGTCGATCTCAATCTCGCTGTTCATGAACTGGTACAATGCGCGCGTCGCGCTGGTGGAGCGCTGAGATGGCCACCGTCGCGGAGATGGACGCGCTCAACCTGGCGCGCGAGAGCCTGCCGCCGCCCCGGCATCGCGGCCTCTCCGCCTCGCTGAAGCGCTATTTCGGCACGCCGCTGAACGCGCTGATCACGCTGGTCTGCCTCTGGCTGATGGTCCGGCTCGCCACCGCCGCCTGGGGCTGGCTGGTGACGCGTGCCGTGGTCGAGGGCGGGCCGCAGGCCTGCAAGGGCGGCTCGGGTGCCTGCTGGCCGTTCCTGGCGGCGAAGCTGCGCTTCATGATCTTCGGCTTCTACCCCTACAACGAGCACTGGCGCCCGGCGCTGGCGCTCGTCCTGTTCCTGGCCGCGATCATCGTTTCGATGATGCCGCGCTTCTGGGGCCGCGGGCTGGTCTGGCTCTGGATCGCGGTGCCGCTCATCTGCGGCGTGCTGATGTATGGCGGCGTCTTCGGGCTGCCCGTCGTGACCACGACGAACTGGGGTGGGCTGCCGCTCTCCTTCATGCTCTCCTTCGTCGGGCTGGCGCTGGGTTTCCCGCTCGGCGTCGTGCTGGCGCTGGCGCGCAGTTCCAAGCTGCCGGCGATTCAGGTCATCGCCATCATCTTCATCGAGGTCGTCCGCGGCGTGCCGCTGGTCTCGATCCTGTTCATGGCCTCGGTGATGCTGCCGCTGTTCATGCCGGACGGGCTGACGGTCGACAAATTGCTGCGGGCGCAGATCGCGATCATCATCTTCGCTGGCGCCTATATCGCCGAGACGGTGCGCGGCGGGCTGCAGGCCGTGCCCAAGGGCCAGCACGAGGCGGCGGCGGCGCTCGGGCTCGGCTACTGGCTCGCCATGCGCAAGATCATCCTGCCGCAGGCGCTGAAGATCGTCATTCCGCCCCTGGTCAACATCTTCATCGGCTTCTTCCAGGACACGACGCTGGTCACCATCATCGGCCTGCTCGATTTCCTCGACACGGTGCGCGCCTCGCTGCGCGACCCGAACTGGCAGGGCATCGCCGTAATCGAGGGCTATGTCTTCGCCGCGCTGGTCTACGCCGTGTTCAGCTACAGCATGGGCGCCTACAGCCGCTTCCTGGAGCGTCGTTTGAAGACAGACCATGACCGAAGCCCGACGACGTGAATAGCGGAATCGTCGGGTCGGCCAGGGTTGGCCAAGCCACCGGTCAAGGCCGGAGCGTTGGGGCCGTCAACACATCGATGGAGCGTGAGCGATCAGGCAGCCTGATAGGGCAGTGCAGCTGCGCTTTTTTGAGTACGGACTGACCTCCATCGCCGAAAGGCAAAGTTCTCAGGATGTTGGATCGACGGCATCCGCGACCCGATCCTTTTTGGACTGGGGCAACTGCGTCATGATGAGAATGAAGCCAGACAGGAGGAAGCAGACGCCATTGGTCAGGATCAGGGGCCATTGGCCCAGTCCGATGCCATAGGCTGTCCACAGTATGAAGCCGGCGACCGTCAGACTGTAGGTTGCCGGTGAAATGGAGCTGGTGTCGCGACTTCTGACGATCCGCCACGCCTGCGGGACGAAGCTCACCACCGAACATATCGCCGCGATGCCGCCTGCTACGGTTATCCAGTTCATTGGTGCATTCCCCGACCTCGCCCTGCGGCGGCGCCAGCCAAACGCTTCAATCTGCATTTGGTGCCATGTCGGCTGGCTGCAGCGTATTCGTGCGGTTCCACGACGGCGCGCCCGCTTGCGCACCCACGTGGCGCGTCGTTGGCGGACGCCGGGTATGCTCGGACCATGGGTTTAGAACCCCTCAGCAGGTCCAGATGGAGGTCATTCTTCGCTCGCGTGATCGCGACAGCGAGCAGACGGTGCTCCGGCTCGATCTCGCCGCTGCGCCTCCGGGCGGCCCCATTCGCGGCCCCAAAGCAAAACGGCCACCCCGGAGGGTGGCCGTCAGTGCCTGTCTTACCAGGCCTGATATGGTGGGCGCGACAGGGATCGAACCTGTGACCCCTACGATGTCAACGTAGTGCTCTCCCGCTGAGCTACGCGCCCGTCTGCCGCGTCGGGATCTCGCCGCGGCGGTCGGAACAGGCTTTGCCGTTGCCGGCTGACCATGTTGCGAGGTGTGCGGCTATAGCCGCTCGTCTCACGGCTTGCAAGGCGGTTTGTGGATAAAGATCCAGCCCCGCATCGGCCGCCGCGCGACAGCCTCAGGCCGCGAGCAGCTTTTCGACCTCGTTGACCAGTTCGCGCAGATGGAACGGCTTTGAGAGGACCTTGGCATCCTTGGGCGTCTGCGAATCGGGGTTGAGCGCGACCGCCGCGAAGCCGGTAATGAACATCACCTTGATGTCGGGATCGAGCTCGGTGGCGCGGCGCGCCAGCTCGATGCCATCCATCTCGGGCATGACGATGTCGGTCAGCAGCAGTTCGAACGGCTCTTCGCGCAGGCGGTTGTACGCCGACAGCCCGTTGTCGAAGGACGCCACGTCGTAGCCCGCGTTCTGCAGGGCCTTGACCAGGAAGCGGCGCATATCGTTGTCGTCTTCGGCGAGAAGTATCTTGGTCATGGGCCTGCTGTGTCCGTCCCGTAAGGCCTGTCTTCAAGAGGTAAGGCTGCCGGCCTGGCGACCTCTCCCGTATGCGATCTGGCGCCCGCGCCCCGTGGGGTCCGCGCCGGCAGGGTTATCGGCCCATCCCCGCGCTTGGAACCCTACGTTTCTATAAGGCATCACCATGGTAAACAACGGGTGAATCCCGCGGCGATGGCGGCTGCGCGTCCGTGGCGCTTCTACCTTCCGGTTTTTCGTGCTTGTCTTTGCGGGCATGAGCGCCTTGTCAGCCCCCTTTCCCCCCGACCCTGCGGATGTCGTCGCCGAGATCGAGCGACCGTTCACCCTCTACCAGCCGGCCCTCCAGATCGTGCCGGTCGTCGTCGATGTGCCGCATGCGGGGCGGCGCTATCCGCGCGCCTTCGTTGATCGGACGAGGCTGCCGCTGCGCTCGCTGCGCCGCTCGGAGGATGCCTTCGTCGACCGCCTGTTCGCGCATTGCATCGCGCTGGGTGCGCCGCTGCTCGTGGCCGAGTTCCCGCGGGCTTATCTCGACGTCAACCGCGAGCCCTACGAGCTTGACCCGCGCATGTTCGAGGGCAGGCTGCCGCCTTTCGCCAATACGCGCTCGATGCGGGTGGCGGGCGGGCTGGGCACGATTCCGCGCGTCGTCGGCGACGCCCACGAGATCTATTTCGGGCGCATCCCGGTCGAGGAGGCGCTGGCGCGGATCGACCGGCTCTACCGGCCCTATCACGCCGGCCTGCGCGATGTGGTGCAGCGTACGCAGCGCGCCTTCGGCACCTGCATCCTGGTCGACGCCCATTCGATGCCGTCGAGCGGGCTCGACCGCGAGGGCCTGGCCCGGCCCGACATCATCCTGGGCGACCGGTTCGGCACCAGCGCCGCCGCCCATGTCACCGACATCGCCGAGGCGGCGTTCGTGCGTCTGGGCCTGCGCGTCACCCGCAACCGCCCCTACGCGGGCGGCTTCATCACCGAGCATTACGGCGTGCCGGGCTCGGGCGTGCATACGCTCCAGATCGAGATCAACCGGGCGCTCTACATGGACGAGGCGACGCTGACCCCCCATGCCGGCTTTGGCACCCTGCAGCAGGCGATCACGTCTGCAATGGCGGAGAGCTTCGCGCGCTGGAGCGGCTGGCTCGCGGAGTTCCGGCAGGCGGCGGAGTAGGTCGGCGCGCTGCGGAGGGGGTTGCGGCCGCAACGAAAAAAAGGGCCGCGCACTTTCGTGGCGGCCCAAGTCTAGGGAGGAAACGCCCAAGGAGGGCAAACGAAGGCTTGAGGTGATCGCCCCTTCGCAGTGCACAATATGACATTGCAGTGCGAAAATGCAAGTGGCCTGACCAAAATTCCGAACGAGGCAGGGGCGCATGGGGCATGCGTCCAGCGCAGGACAAAAAGCAGGATGCGGCGCTCGCTTGCCTTTCGCGGGGCTTCCGCCCATCAGGGCTGGACGATGAACTGCGCGGCGCTCCCTGCGCGCTGCGCGCAGATGCCGGGGGATGGGATGAGCGCGGTCGATTTCGGGGCCTTCGTGGCCGATCTCGCGACCCAGTCGGGCCGGGCGATCCTGCCGTTCTTCCGGGCGCATCACGCCATGGAAGACAAGTCGGCGGGCGGCGTCTTCGACCCCGTCACGGAAGCCGACCGGGCCGGCGAGAACATCATGCGCCATCTGATCAAGCGCCAGTTCCCGGCCCATGGCGTGCTCGGCGAGGAGTTCGGCAACGAGAACACCGATGCCGAATATGTCTGGGTGCTCGACCCGATCGACGGCACCCGCGCCTTCATTTCCGGGATTCCGGTCTGGGGCACGCTGATTGGCCTGACACGCGGCGGCACTCCGGTCTACGGCATGATGCACCAGCCCTTCACCGGCGAGCGCTATTCGGGGGACGGGCGCGAGGCGCGCTATGAAGGGCCGGGCGGCGCGAAGAGCCTGCGGACCCGCCAGGTGTCGAGCCTTTCGACGGCGACGCTGATGACGACGTCGCCGGCGATGTTCAAGGGCGATGAAGCGGCGGCCTATGCCCGCGTCGAGAGCCAGGTGCGCCTCGCCCGCTATGGCTGCGATTGCTACGCCTATTGCATGCTGGCGGCCGGCCATGTCGATCTCGTGATCGAAAGCGGGCTGAAGCCCTACGACATCGTCGCGCTGATTCCGATCATCGAGGGCGCTGGCGGCGTCGTCACCTCATGGGAGGGCGGCAGCGCCGCCGGGGGCGGGCGCGTCGTCGCCGCCGCCAACAAGGCGCTGCATGAGGCCGCGCTGGCGCTCCTCGCCGGCTGACGCGGGCGGCTGGGCGCCGGATGCCGCGTCCTCGCCTGGGATGAAGGCGTCGAAGGCGGACCAGAACTGCGCCCGGATCGCGTCGCTTTCCATCAGGATCTCATGGCGCGCCTGCGTCAGCACCAGCGCCTGACCGGTCTTGAGCCGGGCGGCGAAACGCTCGATCGCCGGCGTCGAGACGATGGGGTCGCGGCCGGCGGCGATGACAAGCGTCGGCACCCGCACCTCGCGGGCGGCGTGGGGGGACGCCAGCCGCCCCATCAGCTGGAAGGCGGTGCGGACCCAGGCGATGGTCGGATCGCCGATGCTGAGATGGCGGGCCGCGGCCGAGAGCGCGCTGTTGCGGGCGTAGCGCTCGGGGTCGCCGGTCAGCCGGTTGCCGTCGAAGGGCTTGGTGGCGATGGCGGTGTCGCCGCCGCCGGGCACGAAGGCCTTTCCCAAGCCGAGCCAGAACAGAAGGCTTGCGAGGCGGCTGGCGGATCTCGGGTTTTCGATGATGGTGAGCTCGAGCATCGGCGCCAGCGCGACCAGCCGCGAGACGGGCAGGGCGCCGCGACGGGCGGCGTCGAGACAGAGCGCGGCGCCCATCGAATGGGCCAGGACGAAATAGGGCGGGGGCAGCGTCTCGCGCATCTGCGCCATCGCCAGAGCGAGATCCGCCTCGTAGTGCCGCAGCCGGCCGACATGGCCCTTGCGCCCGCGCCGTACGAAACGCTGCGAACCGCCCTGGCCGCGCCAGTCGAAGGCGAGGACATGGAAGCCGCGTCGGCGCAGTTCCGCGATGGTTTCGCTGTAGCGCTCGATGAATTCGGCGCGGCCCTGGATCAGGACGATCGTGCCGCGCACCGGCTTCACCGTCGGCCGCCAACTCGCGAAGCGCAGGCGCGCCTTGTCGCGGGTCGTCGCGAACCAGACCTTGCCATGGCCCGGCACAGGATAGTCGGGGTGCGCGAAGAGCTCCGCCTCCGGCGTGGCGGGCGTCGAAACCATCGCCGGGGTCGAAGGCAGATCTGATGTCGGGACCATGGCCGCTTTCGAATCGACGCCCCGCCTTCCGGGCGTGCGCTGCCGTTTATGCCTGCGCCGGCAGCCCCTTGAAAAGCCGAAAACGCCTTCCCAATTCCAGTCTGTGCAGGCCGGAACCGGCTGCGCGAAACCAAACCGGGCCCGCGCTCATCACGAGGCGGGCTGGCATCACCTGTCGCTTCCTTTGGAGGACACCATGCGTCACTACGATCTTTCCCCGCTCTATCGCTCGACCGTCGGCTTCGACCGGCTGTTCGCCCTGCTCGACCAGGCCGGCAGCGCCGAGACCGCCCCGAGCTACCCGCCCTACAACATCGAGCGGACCGCCGAGAACGCCTACCGGATCTCGATTGCCGTCGCCGGCTTCGGCGAGGGCGACCTTGCCATCGAAAGCAAGGAGAACACGCTTTCGGTGCGCGGCGAGAAGCAGGCCAACGACAATGGCGAGACGCGCGAGATCCTGCATCAGGGCATCGCGGCGCGCGCCTTCGAGCGTCGTTTCCAGCTTGCTGATTACGTGCAGGTGACCGGCGCCAGCCTCGAGAACGGTCTGCTCCATATCGACCTGGTTCGCGAGATCCCCGAGGCCAAGAAGCCGCGCCAGATCGCGATCGGCGGCGGCTCGTCCAAGGTGCTCGAGGCCAAGGTCGAAACCGCCAAGGCCGCGTAACGCGCCAGGCGTCGACGTCTGAATGAGGAGGGCGCTTCCGGGAAACCGGAAGCGCCCTTTTTCGTTGCTCGCACGCCCGTCATTGCGAGCGTAGCGAAGCAATCCAGATGACGTCGAGCGAAACGCTGGATTGCTTCGCTACGCTCGCAATGACGGGTACACCTGCCTAGTCCAGCGGCGTCACAGGAACGGCGGGGGTCGGCGTTGGCGGCGTCGCGGGCGTGGCGTCCTGTGTCTGGACCGGCGGCAGTTGCGCGGGGA